>Ga0316208_1000196_pt1 | contig 84665 bp, 85 predicted proteins | sample 3monopyrite_MG_FD_204944 | JGI IMG/M metagenome (GOLD analysis project Ga0316208, IMG submission 204944) | Microbial mat bacterial communities from mineral coupon in-situ incubated in ocean water Damariscotta River, Maine, United States -... | ecosystem: Environmental > Aquatic > Marine >... | reverse complement strand
GGAAAAATGGCCATTTAGAGGAGGGGTTTTCTCCAAAAACCGATGATATAGCCAGAAAATTTTCCAAAATGCCCATAAAAGGGCCGCTATATCACAGCGTTGGGGGCTTTTTCAGCACCCTGCTAGTGCCAGTCCGGCAGGCGATCCAGCGCAATGATGTCTTCGATCTCGACGCGTTCGCGGACCACCGCGAATGCGTCGCCGTTGACCATCACTTCGGGCACCAGCGCGCGGGTGTTGTAGGTTGACGACTGCACCGCGCCGTAAGCCCCGGCGGTGCGCACCACCAGCAAATCATCCGCCTGAACCGGGACCAGGTGGCGGCCCTTGGCAAAGGTATCGCCGGTTTCACAAATCGGCCCAACGATATCCACATCAATCAAATCGACGTTTTCATCCGGCTGCCTTTCCGTCACGATGTCATGAAAGGCCCCGTACAAGGTCGGTCGGATCAAATCGTTCATGCCCGCGTCGACAATCAAAAAGGTCCGGGTTGCGCCTTCTTTCACGTATTCCACCCGGGTGACCAAAACACCGGAATTGCCGCTGATCATGCGACCCGGCTCCAACACCAGTTCCACATCCAGGGCACTTAAGGTTTCACGCACCACTTGTGCGTAGGCTTCGGGCGACGGGGCATCGGTTTCGCCAACATCCCCGTAAGGAATCCCCAAACCGCCGCCGATGTCCAAAACCTCGACGCGCAAACCATCGGCGCGCAACATGGCGACCAGATCGCCCGCCCGCACGTAGGCCTCTTGAAACGGCTGCAAATCCAACAATTGCGAGCCAATATGCATCGCCAGGCCGCGCATTTCGATGCCGGGCATGTGTGTGGCCCGTGCGTAAACCTCATGGACCCGGGTCCATTCAATGCCAAATTTGTTTTCCAGCTTGCCGGTGCTGATTTTTTCGTGGGTGTTGGCGTCCACGTCGGGGTTGATGCGCAACGCCACCGGGGCCATCACGCCCAGCGCCGTGGCGATGGAGGAAATGCGCGCCAATTCCGGTTCCGATTCGACGTTGATCTGCTTGATGCCCGCCTCCAGAGCCATCCGAATTTCATCGGTGGTTTTGCCAACACCGGAAAAAACGATCTTGCGCGGCTCGACCCCGGCCTTGATCGCGCGCTGCAATTCGCCCCCCGACACCACATCCGCGCCCGCGCCCAGTTCCGCCAGGGTGCGGATCACGGCCTGGTTGGAATTGGCCTTCACCGCGTAACACACCAACGCATTGAGGCCGCGCAAAGCGTCCACAAAAACATTGTAGTGTCGCGTCAAGGTGGCACAGGAATACACATAAAAAGGTGTGCCGACCTGTTCGGCAAGGGTCGAAATGGCAACGTCTTCGGCGTGCAAACGACCGTTTTTATACTGAAAATAATCCATATTTGGGCCTACTGAGTGGGATAGGTGCGCGGATAAGTCGGGCCCGGCGGGGCTTCGGGGTCACCTTTGCGGCCACAGGCGCTCAACGCCACCGCGGACACCAAAAGCACCGCCGCCAAGGTGAAAAAACGCGTCAAACCGAACTTGGTCATGATAAAAACCTTTCGCGTGCATGGGCCACCTGGGCCAAGACATTCACCGGCGCGGTGCCGCCCAAACTGGTCCGGCTGGCGACCGAATTGTCGACCCCAAGCACCGTGAAAATTTCATCCGTCAGGCCCGTGTCCACGCTGTGCATCTCGTCCAGCGATAGATCTTCCAAGCCACAGCCCTTGTCTTCGGCCATTTTAACCAGCGCCCCGGTGACATGGTGAGCATCGCGAAACGGCATCCCCAACGCCCGCACCAGCCAGTCGGCCAGATCGGTCGCGGTGGTGAACCCCCGGCCCGCGTCGGCTTTCATCCGCTCAACATTGAAGGTCGCGGATTTAAACATTCCGGTCATCGCGGTGACGCACAATTCCGCAGTGTCGGAGGCATCGAACACCGGTTCCTTGTCTTCTTGCATATCCTTGCCGTAGGTCAGCGGCAAGCCCTTCATCACACACAGCAAGCCCATCAAGCCGCCGAACACCCGCCCGGCTTTGCCGCGCACCAGTTCCGATGCATCGGGGTTGCGTTTTTGCGGCATGATCGAACTGCCCGACGAAAAATCGTCCGAAACCCGCAAAAAGCCAAATTGCTGCGACGCCCAAATGACCATTTCTTCGGCCATGCGCGACAAATGCACGCTGAGGATCGACAACAAGCTGAGATATTCCAAGGCAAAATCCCGATCCGAAACCGAATCCAGGGAATTGGCCGTCGGCCGGTCAAACCCCAATGCGGTGGCCGTGGCGACCCGGTCAATGGCGAACGAGGTCCCCGCCAGCGCCGCCGCCCCCAGCGGGCATTCGTTCAGCCGCACCCGGCAATCGCGCACCCGGCTGCGGTCGCGGCCCAACATTTCGGTGTAGGCCAACAAATGGTGGCCCAAGGTCACCGGCTGGGCGGCCTGCAGGTGGGTAAAGCCCGGCATCACGGTCGCGGCGTGTTCTTCGGCACGGTCGATCAGGACCGCTTGCAGATCCTGCAAGGCCCCGTCCAGACCGTCCAAAGCGTCGCGAACCCACAATTTCAAATCCGTGGCAACCTGATCATTGCGCGAGCGTGCGGTATGCAAGCGCCCCGCCGCGTCACCGATTTTATCGCGCAGACGACTTTCCACATTCATGTGAATGTCTTCCAGGGCGCGTGAAAACCGGAACGTGCCGTCGGCAATCTCTTTTTCCACCGCATCCAGGCCTTCAAGGATGGATTTACCGTCCTGTTGGGGTATGATGCCTTGGTCGACCAGCATTTGGGCGTGCGCCCGCGAACCGCGGATGTCTTGGGCGAACAAACGCTTGTCAAAGCCGATGGAGGCATTGATTTCTTCCATCACGGCCGAAGGCCCGGCTTCAAAGCGTCCGCCCCATATGGTGCTGGTGGTGTTATCGTCGTTATTGCTCATGGTGTCTGGATCCAGGATGAACACAAAAATGAATTTGTCAGAAATGAACAACACATCCCCCCGGACCGCTCTTGGGTCCGGACAGATGGTGCGAACGGTCGCCATCGTCTTGATCGCCATTTTGGTGATATCGGGCCGCGTTGCAAGTGCCCAAACCAATCCGGTCGAAATTCCCCGCCAACTGGACATCAAAATGCGTCCGGCTGTCGTAGGGGACGGGGCGCTTGATACGCCCTTTTTCAACGCAGAGAAAGACGAAATCACCATTGCTTCGCTCAAGGGACGCGGCGTTGTTTTAAATTTTTGGGCCACCTGGTGCGCCCCGTGCGTGCGCGAAATGCCCGCCCTGGATCGCTTGTCGGTGAAACTGCAAGGCACCGGGGTGGATGTGATCACCGTTTCCGAAGACCGCAAGGCGTTGAAAAAAATCCCGCCGTTTTTTGACGCCAACGGGGTCAAAAACCTGGGCATTTACTATGATGTCAAAGGCCGCCTGTCGCGCCAGGTCGGGGTTGACGCCCTGCCCACCACGATCTTGATCAATGCCGACGGCGAACTGGTGGGCCGGGTGCTGGGGGTTATGGAATGGGATGCCACCGAAATTGCCGACTATTTGGCGGCCAGTTTAGCCCCCCGGTAAGCTCACCAAAATGGCCCCCAAACCCCCACCAAACGCGCCGACAGATCCGAAATTTCCAACACCACGGATGAAACGGATTAAAATGCCCGCGCGCCCCCCCGCGCGGCTCGGCGCCGACCCGAACGATATCGACCCACGCCTTAAAGATATTGTCGCCACCGTTGGCGACTGGATTTGGGAAACCAATGAAAACCTGGAACTGACCTTCGCGTCGGATCGGTTTTCCGACACGACCGGGTTGCCGATCAGCGCCCTTTTGGGCCGCACCCTGCCCGATGTCGCCCTGGCCCACGACCGCCACCACAGCAAAGAAGCCCCCCTGCCCGCCGCGAGCTTCACCCTGGCGCATCAAAAGCCCTTTAAAAACATCGCCTGTTCGCTGCGCACCGACCAGTTCTATATGTCCGCCGAACTGCGCGCGTTGAGCGGCTATAAAAACACATCCATTAAATCGGAATCGTGGTTAAGCCGGATCCATCCCGACGACCGCCCCGCCTATCGGGCGCTGTTGATCCAACACCTCAAGGGTCAAACCCCGTCCTTTGAGGTCGAATGTCGATTGTGTCCCAAAAACAACAAAGAACTCCGGGTGCGTATGTCCGGCACCGCGTTGCGCACCCCGTCGGGACATGTCTAGCGCATGGCCGGCTTGATCGGAGAGATCACCTGGCCGAGCGGAGCCCTGCCCAGGCGAATTCAAAAATTCGAGATAACGTCTTCAAGCGTGTTATTTTCAGGATACGAGCCACCCCATGACCACCGACGCTCCGATTGCTCACGACCCAACCTTGTGCGCCAAGCTGCGCGCGCGCCTGAAAGCAGATGGCTTTGCCGCATATCTGGTGCCCCACACCGATGCCCATCAAAGCGAATACCTGCCCGCCAATGGGGAACGTCTGGCGCACCTGACCGGCTTTAGCGGCTCTGCCGGGCTGGCGATTGTGATGGCGGATGAAGCGGCACTGTTTGTCGATGGCCGGTATACCTTACAAGCCCAGACCGAAGTTGACCCCCAAATATTCACCCCCCAGCCCCTAACCGCCACCGCCCCGTTCGACTGGTTGCGCACTCGGCTGGCCCCGGGCGACCGGCTGGCCTTTGATCCGTGGCTGCACACCCCGGCGGGGCTGGAACCTTATGACGAACTTTGCGCCGCCACCCAGACGCACCTGGTGGCGGTGGACGCAAACCCCATTGATGCCCTGTGGGCAGATCGCCCGGCCCCGCCGTCCGGCCCCATTGAAATTTGGCCGACCCCGTTTGCGCCCTTGACCTCTGCTGCCAAACGCGACCTTTTGGCCGCCGACATCGCGAAAACCAACGCCGACGCCGCCGTGATCAGTGCCGGGGATGGGATCGCCTGGATATTCAATATCCGTGCCCAGGATGTGCCGTTCACGCCGCTGGTGTTGGCCTATGCCCTGATCTATAGCGACGCCCGCGCGCAGTTTTTCATCGACCCGGCACGCCTGTCCAGGGCGGTGCGCGCCCATTTGGGCGATGCGGTTGAAATCTGTCCCCCCGATACCCTGGGCCAGGTCCTGGATGATTTGGGTGCGGCGAAAAAAGCCGTGCGCGTTGCCACCCGCACCACCCCGGCGTGGATCGTCGATCGCCTTAAGCGTGCCGGCGCGCATCTGCGCCCGGGATCCGATCCGTGCCAATTGATGAAGGCCCGCAAAACCGCTGGCGAAATCGACGGCGTCAAACGCGCCCACCGCCGCGATGGCGCGGCTTTGGTTAAATTTTTGGCGTGGCTGGACGCCGAAGGCCCAACCGGTCACGTCACGGAACTGTCGGCGGCGGCCAAACTGGACGGCTTGCGCGCGGCAAACGAACATTTTCGCGGCCTCAGCTTCCCGACCATTTCCGGATCCGGCCCGAACGGCGCGATCGTTCATTACCGGGTCACCGAGGCCTCCAACCGCAGCTTGCAAAACGGGGATCTGTACCTGGTTGATTCCGGGGCGCAATATTTGGACGGCACCACCGACGTGACCCGCACCATCGCCATCGGTTCCCCCAGCGCCACCATGAAAGATCGCTTTACCCGGGTGCTGAAAGGCCACATCGCCATTTCCCAACAACATTTTCCCCGCGGCACCTGTGGCCAGGATCTGGATATTTTGGCGCGCCGGGCGTTGTGGGACGTCGGTTTGGATTACGATCACGGCACCGGCCACGGGGTCGGCACCTATTTGGGCGTTCACGAAGGCCCCCAGGGCATATCCAAGCGTGGCCAGGGGGCGGCGCTGGAACCGGGCATGGTGCTGTCGAACGAGCCCGGGTTTTATCAAGACGGCGCGTTCGGCATGCGCATCGAAAACCTCATTGTGGTGGTCGAGGTTCCCACGCCCGCGGGTGGAAATTGCAAAATGTTGGGCTTTGAACCGCTCACCATCGCGCCGATCGACCGGACGCTCGTCGCCTGCGATTTGTTGACCGCGGCCGAACAAGCCTGGCTCAACGCCTATCACCAGCAGGTCTTGCGGACACTGGCCCCCCTGTTGGACCCCGCCACCCGTGCGTGGTTGAGGGCCGCCACCGCACCCTTGTGCGAATATTAACAATATTGCAGTTTTCTCGATGTATAGTTTCTTCTATCCGCCTTGTATTTTGGGGCACAAACCGTAAGACAACCGACGGGAACTCAACACTATGGCGCTGTTTGACAAGGGGCACCCCAAGGAGCCCGAACGGATCACCGAGCCGGTCGATCCCAGTTGGGTGCGCACGCCCAAGGGCGCGTTTTTGCCGCTGTTGTCCCTGGATCCGGAAGAGTTGGGGTTAAGCGGGGTCGGCGGGGTCTATTTGATTTGGCACGGCGGGGTGCGTCCCGAATGGGTCTACGCAGGGCACGATACCAATTTAGCCACCGCCCTGCATCAAGCCGGCAACGATCCCGACATCCATTATTTTGAGAAAAATGGCGGTTTGTTTGTCGCCTGGGCCCCCGTAATCGAAAAATATCGCCCCGGGGTGGTCAAATACATCGAAGAAACGTTTAAAACCCAAATCAAAAACGGTCGTGATTTCACTGACAGCACGGTGCCCGTGCCGGTCATCGCCCCGGTGACCAAAAAAAAATAATTTCCTATTCAGGGTCGGCCCGCATCCCCATCACCGCAACCAGTTCCACCAGCATCGCGGCCAGATCGAAATTTTTAGGGCCAAACACCCGCGCCACCCCCAACGCCGTTAACGCGTCCACATCGCGGGCCGGAATGATTCCGCCGACAACCACCGCAATGTCATCGGCACCTTCGGCATGCAGCCCTTGCATCACCGCCCCGACCAGACTGAGGTGCGATCCCGACAACACCGACAGCCCCACCGCGTGAACGTCTTCGTGCACTGCGGCGGCGACAATTTCCGCCGGGGTTTGGCGAATTCCGTTGTAGATTACCTCGAACCCGGCATCGCGCGCCGCCAACGCCACCTGTTCGGCCCCGTTTGAATGCCCATCCAGCCCCGGCTTGGCCAACAGCAAGCGGGGTTGGGTGCCCAATTGATGGGCGAGTTTCGCCACCTCGGCGCGGGCCAAATCGCCGTTTTCCAACGGCGCATCCACCGCGCCCGCCAGCCCGGTGGGGGCGCGGTATTCGCCGAACACGGCGCGCAACCCGGCCCCCCACTCCCCGCTGGTGACACCCGCCTTGGCGCAGGCAATCGATGGCTCCATAATGTTGCGGTTTTGCACCGCCGCAGCGCGCAAACCTTGCAACGCAAGGCCAACCTGGTCGCCATCGCGCGCCCCGCGCCACGCCTGGAGGTTTTCAATTTGGCTCTGCTCGGCTTTGGCATCGGGGGTCAAAAACACCTCGTCCCCCGACACCAAAGGCGAGGCTTCCCCATCGGTCAGCGTGTTCACCCCGACCACCGGTTGCGCGCCCGACTGAATGGCACCAAGCCGCTTGGCATTGGCTTCCACCAGACGCTGTTTCATATAGCCCAGTTCAATCGCCCGGGCGACCCCGCCGAGGGCATCGAGATGGTCCATTTCCGCGCGGGCCTGGGCTTTCAAGTCTTCGACCTTGGCGGTGATTTCCACCGAACCGTCAAAAATATCGCCGTATTCCAGCAGGTCCGTTTCCAACGCCATGATCTGCTGCAGGCGCAAGGACCATTGTTGATCCCAGGGCCGTGGCAAACCCAGCGCTTCGTTCCACGCGGGCAGTTGCACGGCCCGGGCGCGGGCGTTTTTCGACAACACCACCGACAACATTTCGATCATAATCCGGTGGATATTGTTTTCCGGCTGGGCTTCGGTCAGGCCCAGCGAATTCACCTGCACGCCATACCGAAAGCGGCGCAATTTCGGGTCTTCGACACCATAGCGTTGTAAGGTGATTTCATCCCACAATTCAGCGAACGCCCGGGCTTTACACAGTTCCGTGACAAAGCGAATTCCGGCATTTAGAAAAAAGCTCATGCGCCCCACCACATGGGCGAAATCGTCCCCCACAATGTCGCCACCGCCGCGCACCATATCCAGCACGGTGATCGCGTTGGCCATGGCAAAGGCCAATTCCTGTGCCGGTTCGGCACCCGCTTCTTGCAGATGATAGGAACACACGTTCATCGGGTTCCATTTGGGCAAGTCCCGGCTGGCAAAGGCAATCACATCGGTTTGCAACCGCAGACTGGGCGCGGGGGCAAAAATATACGTGCCGCGCGACAGGTATTCTTTCACAATGTCGTTTTGCGTCGTGCCCGCGAGGGCTTGGCGCTCAACACCCTGGGACTCGGCGGTGGCGATGTACAACGCCAACTGCCACGGCGCGGCGGCATTGATGGTCATCGAAGTGTTCATGCGGTCCAACGCGATGCCGTCGAACAATCTTTTCATGTCACCGAGATGCGAAATCGGCACCCCGACCTTGCCGACCTCGCCCCGCGCCCGGACGTCATCGGCGTCCAGCGCCATTTGCGTGGGCAGGTCAAAAGCCACCGACAAACCCGTTTGGCCACGGCTTAAATTGGTGCGAAACAGGGCGTTTGACGCCGCCGCAGACGAATGTCCAGAATAGGTGCGAAACAACCACGGGCGGTCTTTTGTTGTGGATTTGGCTTGGGTGTGCGGTTCATTTTCGATGCCCATGGAAGGTTCTCCCCAACGCGATTGTCCTTCTGAGTGTCCTCCAGGCGGGTCGTTTTCGCAAGCGCGAAAAACAATTTGTGCATTGCAATATATTTTCACTTGCGGCCATAATCCAGGGTGTTCCGAGTTTGGGCAAAGGCAAGGGAGGCCCCCATGATCCAGGAAAACAAAGACGACATCCGTGCCGCCATGGCACAAACGCTCGCCCGCCAGCCGGTCAAAGATCTATATCCGGTGGGTGAATTTCCGCCGCTTGGTCACGTCCCCAAACAGATGCACGCATGGGCGATCCGCCGCGAACGCCACGGCGACCCCGACACCGCGATGCAGTTGGAAGTGGTCGATACGCCGGCCATCGACAGCTACGAAGTGTTGGTCATGGTGATGGCGGCGGGGGTCAATTACAACGGCGTGTGGGCGGCGCTGGGCCAACCCGTTTCGGTCTTTGACGTGCATCGACACCCCTATCACATCGCCGGATCGGACGCGGCGGGGATCGTCTGGGCGGTGGGTTCCAAGGTCACCCGTTGGGCGGTCGGCGACGAAGTGGTGGTGCATTGCAATCAAGACGACGGCGACGACGAGGAATGCAATGGCGGGGATCCCATGTTCTCGCCCAGCCAACGCATTTGGGGGTATGAAACCCCGGACGGATCGTTCGCCCAATTCACCCGCGTTCAAGCCCAACAATTGATGCATCGTCCGCGCCATCTGTCGTGGGAAGAAAGTTCCTGTTACACGCTGACCCTGGCGACCGCGTACCGAATGCTGTTCGGTCATCGTCCGCACATTTTGCGCCCCGGGCACAACGTCTTGGTGTGGGGGGCGTCTGGCGGCATTGGCTCGATGGCGGTGCAGTTGATCGCCACCGCCGGGGCCAACGCCATCGGCGTCATTTCCGATGAGAACAAGCGCGATTTCGTTATGCGCCTGGGTGCCAAAGGCGTCATCAACCGCAAGGATTTTGAGTGTTGGGGACAACTGCCCGATGTCAAAGACCAGGATGGTTATAAAGATTACATGAAACGCTGCCGGACGTTCGGTAAGGCCATTTGGGACATCACCGGCAAAGGCGTTGACGTCGACATGGTGTTTGAACATCCCGGCGAAATGACCTTTCCGGTCTCCACCTTTGTCGTCAAACGCGGCGGCATGGTGGTGTTTTGCGCCGGCACCACCGGCTATAACATCACCTTCGACGCCCGGTTTGTGTGGATGCGTCAAAAGCGCATCCAGGGCAGTCACTTCGCCCACCTGAAACAGGCCGCACAGGCCAACAAACTGGTTCGCGACCGCCGCATTGATCCGTGCATGAGCGAGGTGTTCGGCTGGGACCAAATTCCCCAGGCGCACATGAAAATGTTCAAAAACCAGCACCAGCCCGGCAACATGGCGGTGTTGGTTCAGGCCCGGCAACCGGACCGCCGCACCCTTGAAGATTGCCTGGACACGTTCGAGGACCCCGCCCATGAGTGATGCTCCCGTGCTGCTCGATGCGCTTTTGAAATTGTGCCAGGACGCCAGCCGCGCCACCGCCACGTTGGTCGAGACGGCCCGCGAACGGGTCCGCGAACGGGTCCTTGTGGACGGCAAGATTGAGCCCCGACGCCTTGACCAAAACCAGTTCGCCGCCCATGGTTTTGCCTGGTTGAACACCTGCGCGGTGGCCCTTGAACAGCTGTTGGGCTGGGCGGAACGGCTTAAAGATTGCGACCAACTGGGGCAACTTGAAAGCCTGATTTTACAAGTCGGAACGGCTGAATACCTGTCCCAGATGATCGGCGGCATCCCCATCAGCCAGGTTGAAATTGTCCGCCCCCGCGATTTGGGATTAAGCGCCGCGACGTGCGATGCGTTTTTAACCCCGGCCGTTCAAGAGCTTATCGAAAACGGGAATTCCAACGCCGCACGGGTGCGCATTGCCCAATTGCTGGACCTGCCCACCGCGATGTTTGGCAACGATGGTTTGGCCGACGACACCCTGGACATGGTGCAAGATCAATTTCGCCGCTTTAGCACCGACGTCATCGCTCCCCACGCCCCCGCCTGGCACGACGAGGATATTTTGATCCCCGACAGCGTCATTGAACAGATGGCCGACCTCGGCGTGTTCGGCCTCACCATCGGCGAACCATACGGCGGTCTGGACATGGGCAAAACGGCGATGTGCGTGGTCACCGAAGAATTGTCGCGCGGCTATTTGGGGGTCGGGTCCCTGGCAACCCGTTCGGAAATTGCCGCCGAACTGATCGCCCTGGGCGGCACCGAAGCGCAAAAACAAAAATACCTGCCCGCCCTGGCGTCCGGCGAATTGTTGCCGACGGCGGTGTTCACCGAACCTGGCACCGGATCGGATCTGGCTTCTTTAAGCACCCGGGCGGTTGCCGATGGCGACGTTTACCGCATCACCGGCAACAAAACCTGGATTACCCACGCCGCGCGGTCCGACATGATGACGGTGCTGGCGCGCACCGACCCCAACCAGACCGGGTACCGGGGGCTCTCCATGTTCCTGATTGAAAAACCCCGTGGCACCGCCGCCGAGCCGTTCCCTTTAAAAGGCCTCAGCGGTACCGAGATCAAGGTGTTGGGCTACCGCGGCATGAAAGAATACGAACTCGCGTTCGACGACCTTGAGGTTCCCGCGTCGGCGCTGTTGGGGTCGCAAGAAGGCCAAGGTTTCAAACAATTAATGGCGACGTTCGAGGCCGCACGCATCCAAACCGCGGCGCGCGCCGTGGGGGTGGCGGCCAATGCATTGGAACTGGGACTGCGCTACAGCTGTGAGCGCGTTCAATTTGGCCAAGCGATCATCAACTTTCCCCGGGTCGCCGGAAAATTGGGCTGGATGGCGGTGGAAACCCAGATTTCCCGCCAATTGACCCACTTCGCGGCGCGCGAAAAGGATCATGGCCGGCGCTCCGACATTCAAGCGGGCATGGCGAAGCTCCTGGCCGCGCGGGTCGCATGGAGCAATGCCGATAACGCCCTGCAAATCCACGGTGGCAACGGCTACGCGGTGGAATACCCCATTTCGCGGGTGTTGGTGGACGCCCGGATTCTCAATATTTTCGAAGGGGCCGCAGAAATTCAGGCCCAGGTGATTGCCCGCGGTTTGCTCAAACCGTAGTCGGCCGCGCTACCCATCGGCCCGTTTCACCACCACCGTAAAGGTCGAACCATACCCCGGCACGCTGGTCACCAAAATATCACCGCCCTGGGCCTCCATCATCCGTTTGGCCAAGACCAGGCCCAGTCCGGTACCTTGAATGTTGGAATTTTCCGCGCCCAAACGCTGAAAGGGTTCGAACAAAGCGGCGCATTCTTCGGTGCTCAACCCCGGACCACTGTCGGTCACATCAATGTGCAAAGCGGTGGCGTTTTTGATTTCAAGGCCCACTTGGACCGAACCGCCCCGAATATTGTATTTAACCGCGTTGCTCATCAAATTGAGCAACGCCTGTTTAAACTTGATGCTGTCCACCAGGACAAGCGGGCTTTCCATCAACGGATTTTCAACGCTAAATTCAACCGCCATGTCCTGCGCCAACGGCTGCACCAAGGCGACGCACTCTTCGATCACCGTGAGGCAATCGGTAGGTGCCAGGGTAATTTGCGTGGCACCGGCCTCGATCCGGGCCACATCCAGGACCCCATTGATCAATGCCAGCAAATGATCCCCGGACGCCAGGATGATATCGAGGTATTCACGTTGCTGCCCGGTCAACGGACCTTGCGTGGGCAGCGCCATGATTTGCGAAAAGCCGATGATGGCATTCAGCGGGGTGCGCAATTCGTGGCTCATATTCAACAGAAAATCGGTTTTCGCAATATTGGCGCGTTCCGCTTCGGTTTTCGCCTGCAACAAACGCCGTTCGACTTCTTTGTACCTTGTGATGTCACGTGCTGTGCCTTCCAATCCGCTCACACTGCCGTCTTTGTCGTAGGTGTAATAACCACTGGCCGAGGCCCAAATTTCACGATTATCTTTACGTTTCAGCCGGACTTCGAAGTCATGAACACACCCGCCGCCGCCTTCCACAGCCCGCAAAAAATCATCCCGCGCAGTCGGCTTGACATACAATGAACGCGCCGCCTGACCGATGACTTCGTCCGGGGTATATCCCAACAGGTTTTCAATCGCCGCCGAACACATGGTGATGAGGCCGTCTTTATCGGTGCGACAGAACGTCTCGACGATGTTGTCGAGGATGGTGCGCCTCTCTCGTGGTGGTCGTGTCGGCGCCCGTTTCGTTTTTTTATGCTCGGCGATATCGCCACAAACAGGCGACGAAACGCCTTCGTTATTGCCCCTCATATACCCCCCACACCCATGTTAAATACGCGCCGGAACAAACATCCCGGGGCGCGCAACGTGTCTTCGATTGGAGCTGTCGCCTAATTCATGTCGGGAGACCTTTTCATTTTTGACATGTGTATATCCCAACCGTCTGCTATTCTGCCCCACTCAGATGGAAGGTCGTGCGGACTTGCCACTGGCGATGTGATAACGGATCGGCCGAATGGCTTTGGATTTAGCCCCCAAGGCCTTAAATACGGCGACTTAGCCGCCTGTATTGGGGCCGTATTGGGGCCGTATTGGGGCCGTATTGGGGCCGTATTGGGGCCGCTTGTATTGGGGTGCCAGCTCACCTCTGGACACAGTTACCCGACGAATACCGTGCGAAAACGCAAGCTTCGCCGGGCATACCCTTTGTTTTTAAAGGCCGCTTAACATTGATCCAGCGCATATCTATTCGTTCTGCCATCCAACCACACGCAAACGGCCTTCACCGCTTTTGATTGGCTGACGACAGGGTAACGAACAAGCCCATATTGAGAACGATTGGGAACATAGTCAAGCAATACGTGTCAATTAGGGGATAAAAATTACCTCAATTGTTCTCATATCGTTGTTTTTTCTTGGAATAACAAATGGTTAGCCAAAATTTAAAATCAGAAGCAAAAAACGACAAAAATTTTGCCGGTCGTGGTGATAAGTTCGAAATGGCCGCACGCATTGATGAAGCGATCCGCGCGGCAGGCGGCCCCAGCATGGTCTCTAAAAAATCCGGTGTTCCAAGGAAGACCCTGTTCAATTATTCAACGGGTGCGCGAGATGCCAGGGCCCTCACACTGGGGCAGGTCGCACAAGCATGCGGAGTTTCGCTGGACTGGCTGATCTTGGGACAGGGACAAAAACAGGCCGGTCAGGCGACCCGGTCGGCGGTCGATAAAAGGCACCTCGCCACCGCCATTCAAGCCGTGGACGAACTGGAAAGCGGGCGAAACCTGTCTTTTTCAGCGGATCAAAAAGCGGATTTAATTTTAATCACGTATGACTCCGTATCCTCTAAAAAATAGAGGGTCCGCAAAAAACACGGGCACGGTGCAACCGCCGTGTTTCAGACAAAATTTTCCAATTCTCCGCCAAAACGTGACTTGCATGCCATGGCATTCAAGACCATGCTTAATGTGCGCATTTCGAGGAGGTTGCGATGGTCAAGCTGACGAAAATATACACCCGGGGTGGGGATGGCGGCGAAAGTGGCTTGGTGGATGGCTCCCGGTTGAGCAAAAGCCATCCGCGATTTTGCGCCATCGGCGATGTTGATGAAGCCAACGCCACCATCGGCCTTGCGCGCAGCCATCTGCATACGGGTTCGGCAAGCGACCGGTTTTTGGCCGGGGTGCAAAATGACCTGTTCGATTTGGGTGCCGATCTGGCAACCCCGGGCGAGGTTGCGGGCGCATTGCGACTGAGCACCGGACGGTCACAGGCTTTGGAAGCTGAAATCGACGCCCTAAGCGAACAATTGGGCCCCTTGACCAGTTTTGTATTGCCCGGTGGCAGCGAAGCGTCCGCCCGCCTGCACGTGGCCCGCACCCAGGTGCGCCGCGCCGAACGCAGCGTCATCAAGGTCCACCAGGAAAGCCCGCTCAACCCGGAAATTATCAGATATTTAAACCGCTTGTCTGATTTGCTCTTTCAACTGGCGCGGGCCGAAAACAACCAGGGCAAGGCCGACATGTTGTGGAAACCGGGGGGCGGAGCGTAAAACCTCCGAACCGAACCAAACCCCGTCCGTGTCCTTTCTTTCGCACATGCGAAAAGGGTTTGCAGGTGCGGCAAAACTTGCCTAAGCTCACGCTCGGACCGGGGTTTTGGATCTTGGTCCTGCGCAGTCGGGCAACACGGAACCAACAGATACCGGAACAAAGATTATGAAGGTTTTGGTCGCCGTCAAACGGGTGGTTGACTACAACGTCAAAATTCGCGTGAAAACGGATCTGACGGGGGTCGAGACACAGGGCGTGAAAATGTCCATGAACCCGTTTGATGAAATTGCCGTCGAACAAGCCGTGCGCCTCAAAGAGGCTGGCATCGCGACCGAAGTTATTGCCGTGTCCGTGGGCACCAGGCAAGCCCAGGAAACCCTTCGCACCGCGCTTGCCATGGGTGCAGACCGCGCCATCCATGTGTTGAGCGACACGGTGGTGCAACCCTTGGCCGTCGCCAAATTGCTCACCGCCATTGTTGAGCGTGAAAATGCGGATCTGGTGGTGCTGGGCAAGCAGGCCATCGACGACGACAGCAATCAAACCGGGCAAATGCTGGCGGCCCTGCTCGACTGGCCCCAGGGCACCTTTGCCTCGAGGTTGGAAATCACCGACGACCAGGCCCTGGTCACCCGCGAGGTCGATGGCGGGCTGGAAACCATCCGCTTGACCCTGCCCGCGGTGATAACCACCGATTTGCGCCTGAACGAGCCGCGCTATGCCTCACTGCCCAATATCATGAGGGCGAAGAAAAAGCCCATCGCAACCTTGTCGCCCGAGGATCTCGACGTCGATATTCGCCCCCGCCTGGAGGTGTTGCGCGTTGACGAACCGATCTCGCGCACGGATGGCGTCATCGTCGCCGACGTGACCGAACTGATCGATAAATTGAAGAACGAGGCAAAGGTGATCTGATGAACGTCCTGGTTCTTGGCGAACACGACAATGTCGAATTGAAACCGCAGACCCTCAATGCGGTCACCGCCGCCCGGCAATTGGCCGCAACCCAGGCCGGCTCAACGGTCGCTCTGTTGGTGGTCGGGGCCGATTGCGCCGCCGTGGCCGCCGCCGCCGCCCAAATTGAGGGCGTGGACAAGGTCCTGGTCGTCGACGCCGCCCATCACCGCCACCCCCTGGCGGAAACCCTCGCCCCGATCCTGACCGACCTCGCCGGTGATCATTCGGTGGTGATGGCTGCCGCCACCACCACCGGGAAAAACGTCATGCCCCGGGTGGCCGCCCTGTTGGATGTGCAGCAAATTTCCGACATCATCGCAGTCATCGATGGCGAGACTTTCAAGCGGCCCATTTATGCCGGAAACGCCATTGCCACGGTAAAAAGTCTGGATGCCATCAAGGTCATCACGGTGCGCACCACCGCCTTTGACGCCGCCCCCACCGGGACCGCTGCGGCTGAAATCCACACCCTCGACGCCGCCCCGGTCGGGTCTTCGAAGGCGGCTTTTGTCAGCGCCGAATTGACCCGCTCCGAACGCCCCGAACTGACCGCCGCCACAACGATTATTTCCGGTGGACGCGGCATGGCGTCCGGTGAAAACTTTCATTTGCTCGATGCCCTCGCCGACAAGCTCGGTGCCGCCGTGGGCGCGTCACGCGCCGCCGTGGATGCGGGCTTCGTGCCCAACGATTATCAAGTCGGCCAGACCGGCAAAGTGGTCGCCCCGCAATTGTACATCGCGGTCGGCATTTCCGGCGCGATCCAACATCTGGCGGGCATGAAGGACAGCAAGGTTATCGTTGCGATCAACAAGGATCAAGAGGCCCCAATTTTTAAAATTGCCGACTATGGTTTGGTCGGGGATCTCTTCGACGTTTTGCCGGAGCTTTCGGAAAAATTATAAATGCGGTGTAATCACCGGGTCAAAAAAGCAAGCCATTAAACGGGCCGAATGGCGCCAGGGAATGAGGAATGTGATGTCTGTGGTACATATCAAGAAAATCGGCGTGATCGGCGCGGGCCAAATGGGCCGCGGGATCGCACATGTCTCGGCGCTTGCGGGGTACGACGTTCAACTTCTGGACAACAACGCGGACGCTTTGGCGACGGCGCTTGAAACCATCAAAAGCTACATGACGCGTCTGGTCGAAAAAGGCAAGCTGAAGCAAACCGACATCGATGCCGCGCTGCCGCGCATCCAGACCACCACCGAAATGGCCGCGTTCGCCGATGCCGACCTGGTCATCGAAGCGGCGACCGAAAACGAGGACGTCAAAAAAGCAATCCTCAAAGACCTTTGTCCGGTGTTAAAACCCGAAGCGATCATTGCGTCCAACACCTCGTCAATTTCCATCACCCGTCTGGCCGCCAAAACCGACCGCCCCGGGCAATTTGTCGGGATGCACTTTATGAACCCGGTTCCGGCGATGGAACTGGTCGAAATGATCCGCGGCATCGCCACCGATGAACCAACCTTCCGCACGGTGTCCGAATTGGCCCTGACCATGGGCAAAACCCCGGTCCCGGCGGAAGATTTTCCCGCCTTCATTGTCAACCGCATGTTGATGCCGATGATCAATGAAGCGGTCTACACCTTGTATGAAGGGGTCGGCACCGTGGCCGCCATCGACAACGCCATGCGGTTGGGCGCGCACCACCCCATGGGGCCGCTGCAACTGGCTGATTTTATCGGCCTGGACACCTGTTTGGCGGTGATGAATGTGCTGCACGAAGGTTTGGCCGATTCCAAATACCGCCCGTGCCCCTTGTTGGTCAAATACGTCGAAGCCGGGTGGCTGGGCAAAAAATCCGGCAAGGGCTTTTACGACTACAGCGGGGATGAACCGGTGCCGACGCGCTGATCACCGCCCGCTCCTGAAAGCGACCCGTTTCAAAACGGGCGCATGGCCGACTGGCCGTGCGTCCGTTTTTTTGTTGCAGGCTCCGCCATTGCGGTTTTGCTTCCCGATCTCATCAAAACGTGGCCACGGAAAAACATCGCATCTGAAGTCCCCAAAGATTACATAGGAAGCTGTTTATAACTTCGTCTGTGACCCATTGACGACACCTCAACGCCACAAATCAGACACTTAAGGGACCTTGAACATTCACGGTCCGGTCATGTTTTTTTTACAACAAAAGTCGATGTTGGACGGGAGTTTTATGTCAGTTTGAAAAGGACCTGACGCTGTGAAACCCCTGAACGTAAACAACCTTGAAATTCGCCTGGCAAACACGGCCGTGGAGGTTGATGCCTCCCAAGCCTTGCGCTACCGTATTTTTTACGAAGAAATGGGGGCCAGGGCCTCACCCCGGGTTCTCAAGACAGAACGCGACTTTGATCCTTACGATGAATTTTGCGACCACCTGATGGTCATCGACCGTGAACGCGGCACCCCCGCCAATCCATGCGTGGTCGGCACCTACCGATTGTTGCGCGGCGATGTCGCCGAAGAATACGCCGGGTTTTATTCGGAAAACGAATTTGAACTTGGCCCGCTGGTCAATCGTTGCGGTCCGGTCCTGGAACTGGGGCGCAGTTGCATCGACAGCGATTACCGCTCACGCGGCACCATGCAACTGCTGTGGCGCGGCATCGCCGACTACGTCTTTAAACATTCAATCCGCTACATGTTCGGCTGCGCCTCCATTCCCGGCACCAACCCCGGGGATATGAAATTGCCGCTGTCGTACCTCTATCACCATCACCTCGCCCCCAAACACATTCGCACCCACGCCACCGATGCCCGCTATGTGGACATGAACATGATGGCCAAAGACACCATCGACGCCGGGCGCGCACTGCGCGAACTGCCGCCGTTGATCAAAGGCTACCTGCGGGTCGGCGGCGTGATCGGCGATGGCGCGGTGATTGATTATGATTTCAACACCGTTGACGTGAACATCATCGTCGAAACCGAAAACGTCACCGCAAAATACCTGAACCACTTCACCCGCGATGACGACACATCATCAAAAAGCCCCCCCAAAGGTGATCGCGCCAACGCAGTGACGGGCGCAAACGCATGAAATTTTCACCCCTTCGCGCCGGCCTCAACCTGACCGCGTTTGCGGTTTTGGTTGGGCTGTCGCTGGGGCCTTATGTTGTCTTGCGGGCCATGGCCCCAAAACGGCGTCATAGGGTTGCACAGTGGTTTTTCAAAGGCTGTGCGAGACTGACCGGATTGCGCCTGCGGGTGTCCGGAAACCCCGCCGCCGGGGTGGCGTTGTTTGCGTCCAACCACTGTTCTTACCTCGACATTCCGGTGCTGGGTGCCGCTATTGGCGGGGGCGTGTTCGTGGCCAAAAGCGAAGTTGCCAACTGGCCGTTGTTTGGCTTTCTCGCGCGGATTTCCAGCACCGTGTTCATCAGCCGATCGGGCAGCGACGCGGCCCGGCAACGCAAATTGTTGGCCGACCGGATGAACCGTGGTGCCAGCTTGATTTTGTTTCCCGAAGGCACCTCGAGCGACGGTTCTCACGTCAAACGGTTCAAAAGTTCGCTGTTCGCCTCACTCACCGATCTGACCCGTGAAGCCTGGGTGCAGCCGGTCAGCATCGTCTACACCCGCCACCTCAACGGTCCGGCGCTGAACCAGACCGAGCGGGAAAATTACACCTGGTTTGGCGACATGACCCTGGCCCCGCATCTGCTCAACGTGTTCGGATTATCGGGTTGCGAGGTCCAGGTGACCTTTCATGCGCCCCTCAACGCCTGCGCCTATGACGACCGCAAAAGGCTTGCAAAAGCGTGCCAACAGGTCGTTTCTGAGCGCGTGCTGACGGCCATTGGGCCGAGCCCATCAACGGCGCGGATGGCACCCTCGACATGGCCGCGAAATAAATTCCCCGCCTAATCGGCGCGCAGTTGGTCTTCATCAAAGGCTTCGCCATAATCGAAATCGACCCCGGCTTCCCGAAACATACGTTCCGAAAATTGACCTTTTTCATCCCAGCGTTTTTGGAAATCCGCATCCGTCACCGATGCTTTATCGACCACCACCCGCTTGATCCCTACCTGTAAAATCGCCCGGGCACAATCGGGGCACGGCACATGAGTGACGTAAATGGTGTTTTTCAATAGCGTCTGGCCGGTGCGGGTAGCGTTGTAAATCGCATTGCGTTCGGCGTGCTCGGTCCAATCGTATTTATCGGGCCGTTCATGACGTTCCGCCGCGTCATCGTCGATGTCGCGGGGAAAGCCATTGTAGCCGTAGGAGCTGGGGGTTTTGCCCTCGGCCACGATCACCGCCCCGACCCGGGTCGAACGGTCCTTGGACCACGACGCAATTTCGCGCGCCAAACGAATAAAACGAGCATCCCATTTCACTGACATCGCAACCCTCAAATTTCGTGTGGCAACCAGTATAGGACTTGGCCGTTGATCCCGACAAGAACAACCAACGGACCCTAATTGGGCATTTCAGCGCGAATTTTTTGACGGAACGCGTCGATACAGACCAATTCGCCTTTTTGTTCCACGTGCCAAAACTGCCAGCCGTTGCAACTGGGTGCTTTTTGCAAAAAAGCCCCCGTTTGATGGATCGAACCTTTGAATTCCGCCGTCATCAAAGTGCCATCCGCGCGCACCTTGGCCGAATAGCGCCGCCGGTTGTCATACAACACGTCACCGGGTTTCAGCATTCCGCGTTCCACCACCGTGCCAAACGGCACCCGGGGCAGGGAACGCTTGTCTTGCGTGCGCAACACTTCCAGATCTTCGATCGGTTTAACCCGTTTGATGCGCCGCTGCGCCATTTCGCCATACTCTGGATCCTGGTCCAAACCAATCCAGTTGCGGCCCAATTTCTTCGCCACAGCCCCGGTCGTCCCGGTGCCAAAGAAGGGATCCAAAATCACGTCGCCGGGTTTTGTTGAACTCAACACCACCCGGTACAGCAGGCTTTCGGGCTTTTGCGTCGGGTGCGCTTTGGCACCGTCTTTTTTTAACCGCTCGCCCCCCGAACAAATCGGCAAGGTCCAATCGGAACGCATTTGCAAATCTTCGTTAAGCGACTTCATCGCCTGATAATTAAAGCGATAGCGGGCCTCTTTGTCCTTCGCCACCCAGATCAGGGTTTCATGGGCGTTGGTGAAGCGCCGACCGCGAAAGTTTGGCATCGGGTTGGTTTTTCGCCAGATCACATCGTTGAGCATCCAAAAGCCCAGATCCTGTAACATCGTACCGACGCGGAAAATATTGTGATAACTGCCGATCACCCACAACGTGCCGTCGGGCTTCAACAGCCGACGGGCGGCCTTCAGCCAGCGTTTGGAAAAATCATCGTAAGCTTGAAAACTTTCGAACTGATCCCAATCGTCGTCTACCGCGTCAACCCTGGTGTTGTTGGGACGATGCAAGTCACCCGCCAATTGCAGGTTGTACGGCGGGTCGGCAAAAATCATGTCGACCGAGCCTTCGGGCAACCGTTCCATCGACGCGATACAGTCCCCGACCAGGACCGTGTTGAGGGGGAGATCATGTTTGGTCATGGGGGCAAGATGACCGAGCCGGGAATCGACGTCAAGGAATTTAAGAGAATCAATATGTTAGAAGAAACTCTTAGAGCTATATATTGAGTCTCATGAATCCCCGAGACTCAATATCTTGCGAATTGGCTTGAAACTTTTTCGGTGAACCGGGCTGACCCCAAGCCGTTTCAGCCCCTCCTGATGGGCCTTGGTGCCATAACCCGCGTTGGTCAACCAACCGTACCCGGGATATTTTCGGTCCAGGTCCACCATCATTTGATCGCGGGTGACCTTCGCCACGATGGAGGCCGCCGCAATCGACAACGACCGCCCATCGCCCTTCACCAGGGCTTCCCCCGGACACGGCAAACCTTTGGGCATGCGGTTGCCGTCGATCAAGGCATAGTCGGGAACCACGCCTAAATTGTTCACCGCACGCACCATCGCCAACATGCTGGCCTGCAAGATATTCAACTGGTCGATTTCCACCACAGACGCCACACCCACCGCCAAAACCGCATCTGAATTTTGCAAGTGTGCCAACAAGACTTCGCGCCGGGACGCGGTGAGCTTTTTGGAATCGTCCAAGCCATCCATCAAATCCCCCGAGACGGTGTCGCGGTTCAGCACCGCCGCCCCCGCCACCACCGGCCCCGCCCACGGCCCCCGGCCCGCTTCATCAACCCCGACGACGACGCCCGCATGGCGCATTTCAAAGATAAAATCTGGCACCCAAGACCCCCTTCCCTGGAGAGCAACACATTTTCACTTTATTCGGTGTCACAAATTTTCGCCCTCACAGCAAGCGCAATTGATCGCCCAGCCGTGGCGGACGGTGAAACAAATGGGTGCTCAGTTTATACGCGCCCGGTTGAGCGGGCGCCAAGCCGGTATTTTGCAATCCAGTTTTTTTGCAGGCCAGATGAAAGCGCTGATTTAACAGTTTGGCATGCACCCCGGTGCCGCTCATTCGCGTGGCGAAATCGGATACATACAGTTGACCGCCACGCGATTGACGCAACAGGTTCATCACCCGTTTGGCTTTGCCGGGCACGTGGCTGGTCAGCCATTCGCCAAACAAGTCCTTCAATTCCAAAGGCAGGCGCACCAATGTGTATCTGGCCCGGGTGGCCCCCGCCCGTGCACTTGCGGCGAGGATCGCTTCCAGTTCATGGTCGTTCAGGGTTGGGATCATCGGTGCCGCCAACACCTCAACCGGCACCCCCGCATCGGCCAGGGAACGCATGGTTTGCAACCGTTTGGCCGGGGTGGCGGCGCGCGGTTCCAGGGTGCGCGCCAAATGGCGATCCAACGTGGTCAGGGAAATCCCCACCACCAGCAAATTGTCCCGGGCCAGATCGGCTAAAATATCGATATCGCGACGGATCAAGGCAGATTTGGTCACCACCGCGGTCGGATGGCGAAAAGCATGCAACACCGTCAACACCTCACGGGTAATCTTCAGGTCCCGTTCAATCGGCTGATAGGCATCGGTGTTCGACCCCACCATCACCGTGGCGGGGACATACCCGGGTTTTCGCAACTCATCCTCCAACACCTGGGCGAGGTTGGTTTTGGCGAACAACTTGCTTTCAAAGTCCAACCCCGGCGACAAATTTACGTAAGCATGGGTGGGCCGCGCATAGCAATACACGCACCCGTGTTCACAGCCCCGGTACGGGTTCAAGGATCGGTCAAAGGGCAGATCCGGCGATGTGTTGCGGTTGAGAGCCGATTTGGCCCGTTCCACCGTCACCTCGGTGCGAAACTTGCCCGCGAAATCGGCGTCGTCTTGCACACACCAGCCATCGTCCACCACCACCCGGGTGTGCGGTTCATAGCGGCCCACCCCGTTGGACACCGCGCCGCGCCCTTTTTGCGGCCTGGAGGGAAGCTGATCAACCATGGGTCAAGATAACGCCAAATCAAAGAACATATCAAGAACAAAATTGTCCCTTTGCGGCCGGAACGCGCGTGTTAATCTCGCCCCATGTTGAATGTGATCATCCCCACCCTGAACGCCGAAGAGACCCTGGCAAAGACCCTCGACAGCATCCGCGCGGGTGGCGGAAACTTGCCTCACGAAGTACTGGTGGTTGACGGCGGATCCGGCGATGCCACCCCCACCATTGCCGCCGCCCGGGGTGCGAAAGTTTTGTCGTCCGCCCCCGGACGCGGCCGCCAATTGGCCATGGGCGCGGCGGCGGCAATCGCCGCGCAAGCCACCGCGGCTGACCCACCATGGCTGTTGTTCGTGCACGCCGACAGCCTGTTGCCCACCGACTGGGCCGACACCGTACAGCCGTTCATCACGCCTGAACGCAACCGCGAGCGGGCCGGATATTTCCGCCTCGGATTTGATGGCACCCCCGACCCCCGCGCCCGCCGGGTGGCGCGGCTGGCCAACTGGCGGGCCGATGTTTTGGGTTTGCCTTATGGCGACCAGGGCGTGTTGATCCATGCCACCCTCTACATGGATGTGGGTGGATTTCGCGTTGAACAAAATTTGATGGAGGACGTCGACCTGGTGCGTCGCATCGGACCGATGCGCCTCACACGCCTGTCCGCCACCGTCACCACTTCGGCGGTGCGCTACCGCCAGGGGGGCTGGTGGGGGCGGCCGCTTCGCAATGTCGTATGCCTGGGCCTGTATGTTCTGGGTGCGCCCAACCGTTGGATCGAAAGGCTCTACCGATGAAGCATTTGGTCGTGATGGTCAAAGCCCCGCGCATCGGACGGGTCAAATCGCGTTTGGCCCAGGACATCGGCCTGGTCGGGGCGTGGGCTTTTCAGCGCCGCACCCTGGCGCACATCACCCGCACCCTGCACGATCCACGCTGGACCTGCTGGTTGGCCATCGCGCCGGATCGGGCCTGCTTTGCCCCGCGTGGCTGGCCGCCGGGCTGGAACCGCTTGCCCCAGGGCCAAGGGGACCTGGGCGCGCGTATGTTGCGGCCGTGGCTGAACCTGCCGCCCGGCCCGGTGGTGATTGTCGGATCGGATATACCCGCGATCAAATCATCCCACATCCACCAGGCGTTTCGCGCGCTTGGTCGCCACGATATGGTCTTTGGCCCGGCCCCCGATGGCGGCTATTGGCTGGTCGGGGCCAGACGTCGCCCCTGCCTGATCAACCCTTTCGGTGCGGTCCGGTGGTCCACCAAACACGCCCTGTCCGACACCGTCGCCGGGGTCCCCAAGGACCGCACGGTGGGGTTTATCGACACCTTAAACGATGTTGATGACGCCCGGGATTTGTGACTTAAGCCGCTGATTTTACACTTTTTAAGTCAAGTGTTCTTTCAGGCGCGGCATCATTTCGACCATGTTGCACGGTCGGGTGCGGATGTCGAGTTGATGAACCAGAATGTCGTCCCATGCGTCCTTGCACGCGCCCGGCGAGCCCGGCAGGGCAAACAAATAAGTGCCGTTGGCCAACACCGCCATGGCGCGCGACTGGATGGTCGAGGTTTTTATTTTCTGAAAACTGATCCAGCGAAACAGTTCGCCAAAACCGGGGATTTCTTTTTCCTGCACCTGGGCAAAGGCTTCGGGCGTCACGTCCCGACCGGTCAACCCGGTGCCGCCGGTGGCGATCACCACGTCGATGGCGTCATCATGGATCCAGCCGTTCAATCGCACCACCAAGCTGGGGACATCGTCTTTGACAATCGCCCGTTCACAAAGAACGTGCCCCGCGTCCGCGATCCGTGCGGCCAAAATATCGCCGGATTTATCGGTTTGGGGGGTGCGCGTGTCCGATACCGTCAGAACCGCGATGCGCACCGGCAAGAATATCTGTTCAGCGTTCGTTGTCGGCATTGTTCGCCACTTCCCGGAAATCGGCCAGCCCGCTTTCACCCTGCGCACTGTAAAGCGGCCAGGCCCCCGATGCCACGGCATCCAGGGAGGGTGAGGTTTGCCCCAAGCGATCGCGGTAAATCCACAAATTGGTCAGCACCCGTTCAATGAAAACACGCGTTTCGCGCGATGGCAGGCTTTCGATGAAAAACAAGGCGTCATCCAGGTCGTTGACGTTGCGCCGCCATTTATTGAGGTTTCCCGGCCCGCCGTTCCACGCCGCCGCCATCAAAAACAAATCGCCCTGGATTTTCGCGTCACTCAATAAAATTGAAATGTATTTTTGGCCCAGTTTCAAGTTCAACGCCGGGTCAAACAGTTGCGCGCGCTTGCTCCGCCGCAGGCCCTTGTCGCGGGCAACAAAGCTGGCGGTGCCGGGCATCAACTGCATCAGCCCCCGCGCCCCGGCCCCGGATTTCGCCTTGGGGTTGAAGCGCGATTCCTGGCGCACCAGCGCGTAGATCAATGCCCGGTCAACCTTAAAGCCATCACTGGGTTGCCATGACGGCAGCGGATAAGCGGCCCCATCAAAGCCGTCGCCGTCGGGATACAACATGGCATCCAGGCGCATGGTCAGTTGAGCCATTCCGGTGCGTGCGGCAATCGCCAGCATGCCCTGCGACAGTTCCAGCGGGGCCAGGCGCGCGGTTTGACGCATTTCTTTTTCGGCCCGGACATTTTCACCGATTTGCAACAACGCCAACGCCCGCCGTCCGCCGTCATATTCCAACAAAGCCTGAACTTCGCTGCCGTCCATCGCCGGAATGGCCCAATTGAAATCCGGCTCACGGCCCAGAAGTTTGCTCGCCAACATACCGTAGAAGGTGCGCGGGTGTTCGGCGGCTTCGTCCAAAAGCGCCGTCACCCGTTGCGGATCGCGGGCCAACAGATAGGACCGCGCCGCCCAAAAGGCGCTGGCGGCATGGGTCCAGGGAGCTGTGTCGTATTGTGCCGACAATTCAAACTGACGGGCGGCCTGGTCCATATTGCCCAGCCGCCATTGCGCCAAGCCACCGGTCCAATACACGTTGGGCAGATATTTTCCCGACCGCGTGGCGGCCTTTTGCGCCCATTCAACCGCCCACTGGTCGCGCCCGTCCATAAAATAGCCTTTTGCCAGACGGCCCCGCGCCCAATCCATGTTGTAGGCGTCAAATAATTTTTTGACCTTTTTGGTTTGGATCAGTTTTTTTACCGCCAGGGTATGGCCCTGACGCAAATGGCTTTTGATGGCGGTTTTCAAACGTTCCACCCGGCGGCGTTGATCGCGATTGAGACGCTTGCGCGTGGGCTTGTCCACCGCCTCAACATTTCGCGCGGCCCGGTACAGCGCCCGTCCGGGGGGGGGGCGCTTGGGATAGGTGTAATTGGCCGGACGGCGGCGCAACGCCAGCTTATAAATTTGCTGCGCCGATGGGTGATCGCCATACACCGCCAACCACGCCTTGAGTTCTTTATATTTGGAACGATAACGGGTCGGATGCAGATAGCGCTGGGCCTGCACGTGGCCCATCAACACCGGGTCGGTCAAGGTTTCGATCACGTGGTCGGCTTTGTCCCACGCGCCTTTTTTTTGCAACGCAAAAATTTCCCGGTACCGCGCCGCATCGTCATCGCTGAGCACTTTTGGCAAAGCCACCTGGCCCAGTTGCGGCACCCCCAACGACGCCGTCTGCGGGGCACCACCGGCTGTGTTGGCGGCTTTTTCCATGATGCTATCGGCCAAAGCGGGACCACCGGACAGTCCCACCACCACCGCAACAGTCACGGCCTGAGCGACAGTCACAGCCTGGACGACAGTCATCACGCGATAAAAGGATTTGACGACCATCTTGCCTTGAACACCCCCGCTTGCGTTGCTGCGCAATGGAACAACCACCGGAACAACCACCGAAGACATGGCCGCGCCCAATACAGCGCACACCGTCCCCCTAAATATTGTTTTGTCTTATACGTCACAAGGGCAGATGTGGCAACCATGGCCCGTTTTTCCGCTTGTTGTGCCCCGCCTTGTCCCCTTTGGGCCCGGCAAAATCATTGCGCCAATTTCGCTCTGATCGCCAACAAATCGGCCCACGCATGACGTTTGTGCGCCGGTGTCGCCCGCAGATGTTTGGGGTGATACAAAACGCTGGCGGCAATCGGATGGGTCATGCGCCCGGTTTCATAGCTAAACCAGTGCCCGCGCAATCGCGACACACTGCCCTGTTTGCCCATCAAGGATTGGGCCGGTGCCCCGCCCACCGCGATCAACACCGCCGGGTCGATCAATTCAATCATCCGTTCCACAAACGGCAGACACACCGCCAACTCCCCCGCCAGGGGCGTGCGGTTGCCAGGCGGTCGCCAAAACACCGTGTTGGTCATAAACACATCCGCGCGTGCCAGCCCGATGGCGGCCAGCATTTTATCCAAAAGGAGCCCATTTTCACCCGCGAACGGCACCCCTTGCCGGTCGTCGTCGCCCTCCGGTGCCTCGCCAACCAACAAAAGCCGGGCATCGCTGGCACCCGCACCGAAAACCAAATTCATGGCATTTTTTTTCAACGGGCAACCATCGAAGCCGTCCAAAGCGGCCCGCAGGTCGTCCAGGGTTTGCGCCGCAGCGGCCAGTTCGACGGCGCGCTTGAGGGCGTCTTTTGCGACTTCTGTTTCCACCGGACGCACCAGGGCTGGACCGATTCGCGGCGAACCCGACCCCGACTTTGTGGCGGAAACCGGTACAGGCTTTTGCGCGCCTGCGCCCTGTCGCGCCGGGTCCAACACCGCTTGGGCGGCGGCCTTGCGCTGGTCTTGCAACGCAAGGCTTGCGGCGTACCGGTCTTGAGGAACCTCGCCGATGGTTTCATCCACCCCGGCGTCCAAAAACCAGGCCATGACGTCCGCCGGGCGGTTCAATGTATCTGTAAAAGTGCTCATGCCCCACCATAACAAAATCACCCTTTAAAGAAAGGCTTTGCAGCGCTTGGTTTTTGTTTTCGCAGTTGCAGCATAAGCAAAGCTGGGGTTTACTTCGTCTAACACCTTTGTTCACCCGCCCCCAACTGTTCACCCCGCCAACGGAGGCCTCCCGCCACATGGAACGCGAAACGATGGAATTTGACGTGGTCATCGTCGGGGCCGGTCCCGCAGGTCTTGCGGCGGCGATCCGTATCAAGCAACAAGCCGGGATCGCCGCCCAAACCGTGAGCGTGTGTGTGGTGGAAAAGGGCTCAGAGGTCGGGGCGCATATTGTGTCCGGTGCGGTGATTGACCCGGTTGCGCTGGATGAGCTGTTCTCCGACTGGCAAGACCGCGGCGCGCCGCTGACCACCCCGGTGGTTGATGACCGTTTTTTGTTTTTAACCGCGCGCGCGGCCCACACCTTGCCGACCCCGCCGCAAATGCGCAACAGCGGTCATTTTGTTGCCTCAATGGGGGCCTTGACCCGCTGGTTGGGGGAACAGGCCGAAGCATTAGGCGTGGAAATCTTTCCCGGTTTTGCCGCCACCGAGGTCTTGTTTCACGGTGGCGGTGACGAAAATCCCCTCGCCGCTTCCCCCACCAGCCCGCCCACCGTCAAAGGCATCGCCACCGGCGATATGGGCCGCACCAAAACTGGCGACCCGGGCGCGAACTTTGAACCCGGAGTGGCCCTGCACGCCACCTACACGCTGTTTGCGGAAGGTTGTCGGGGATCGTTGTCGCAACAATTGATGGAGACCTTCGAACTTCGCCACGACGCCCAACCGCAAACCTACGGCCTCGGCATCAAGGAACTGTGGGAGGTCAAACCCGACCAACACAAACCCGGCACCGTCATTCACACCATCGGTTGGCCGTTGACCAACGACGTCTATGGCGGCTCGTTTATCTATCACCTGGATAACAATTTGGTGGCGGTGGGGCTGATCGTCGGGCTGGATTATGAAAACCCTTATTTATCCCCGTTCGATGAAATGCAGCGGTTCAAAACCCACCCCAAAATTCGCCCCTTGTTCGACGGCGGGCGACGCATCGCCTACGGGGCCCGGGCGCTGAACGAAGGTGGGTTCCAGGCGATTCCCAAATTAATTTTTCCCGGTGGGGCCTTGATTGGGGCTGCGGCCGGGTTCATGAATGTGCCCCGGATTAAAGGATCGCACACCGCCATGAAATCGGCCATCGAATGCGCCGATGCGGTTGTCGCGGCGCTGGCTGTAGACCGCCCCGCGCTGTTGCAGGCTTACCCCGAAACCCTCCAAAAATCCTGGCTGTGGCGGGAACTGTACGCCGCGCGCAATATTCGCCCCGCCTTTCGCGCCGGGTTGTGGGCCGGCGTGGCCTATGCGGCGTTGGACACGTACCTGTTGCGCGGACGCGCCCCCTGGACCTTCAGCCAACACGCCGATCACCTGCGTTTAAAACGCGCCCAAACAGCGCTCAAAATCACCTACCCCAGCCCCGATGGCATGATCAGTTTCGACAAGCTCAGTTCGGTGTTTTTGTCCAACACCAACCATGAAGAAGACCAGCCCTGTCACCTGACCCTCAAGGACGCCGATGTGCCAAACGCCGTCAACTGGCTGTTGTATGAAGGCCCGGAGCAACGCTATTGCCCCGCCGGGGTTTATGAATTCATCGACATCGAAGATCAAACCGAACACCAAACGCGGGGCAAACGGTTGCAAATCAACGCCCAAAACTGCATCCACTGCAAAACCTGCGATATCAAAGATCCGCGCCAAAACATCATCTGGACCCCGCCGCAAGGTGGCGGCGGGCCAAACTACCCAAATATGTAAAAAATGCCCGTTGGGTGTGTTGCGAGGTGGGCACGACACCGCTACACTCGCCCCATGATCTCACAAAGCCCCCGGCCCTACGGCCTGACCCTCCGCACCGTTTGCACCCGTTGCACCCGCTTTTTCACCCTTTTTTACACTTTGGGCGTATCTGTGCTGATCTTAACCGCCCCCGCCATGGCCCAGGCGATCCATCCGGCGAATGGATCCGGTGGGTCCAATGAGGCTCCAGGTGCGGTCGGACAGTATTTAGCCGGTCGCCACGCCGAACAAGTCGGACAAAGCCTAACCGCGCTACAATATTACGGTGCCGCGGCCCGTGAAAACGACCTTTCCACCGCCAGCCTGCAAAAACGCATTTATATTTTAGCCCTCACCGAGGGACGCATTGATGAAGCCCTGATCGCCTTGAACAAGATCGAAAGCGCCGGCGCACAAGCCCCCTTCGCCAATCTGGTTCGCGCGGTTCAGGCGTTAAAACTCAACGATTTCGCCCGCGTTGACGATATCCTCAAAACGGAAACCAAGGGCTTGATGCGGCTGTTATCGCCAGTCTTGAAGGCTTGGGCCAAGGCCGGTCAAAACGATCGTCCAGGGGCCTTGAAGGCCCTCGCTGTTTTAAAGGAAAAAGCCGCGCCCGGACCGTTGCACAATCTCCACGCGGCCCTGATTGAAGACGCCCTTGGCGACCCCGATAAGGCGGAGCAATACTTCCTCAGCGTGATCGCACAAGCGGGCATGTCAACCCGCATCACGCAGCTTTTGGGGGCACATTACGAACGCTTGGGCCAATACGACAAGGCTGAAAAACTGTACACCGCGCTGGCCGCCAAAGGCGAAGGGGCCGCCATGTTGGCGCTGTCCCAAGCGCGCCGCAACGCCACCCCACCCGTCCGCCAGGAAACCTTCCGCGCCCAGGACGGTGCGGCGGAGGCTCTGTACAACATCGCCAGCGTGCTGCAGGCTCAATCGGGTGATAACCGGGTTCAGGTTTTGGCTTATTTGTCGTTGTATTTGCGCCCGAACGCAGAACCCACCCAAATCGTCGTTGCCGCTGCGTTGGACTTTAAAAAGCGTTACCGCGACGCCAACGCCCTCTACGCCAAAATCGCGCCGGGCTCTGCGCTCAGTTGGGGTGCGCGGATGAACATGGCCAGCAACCTCGACCGCATCGGTCAAACCGACGACGCGCTCAAAATGCTCGCGGCGTTGGCGAAAGAACGCCCAGATAGCGAAACGCCATTGACCCAAATGGGCGATATTTTGCGCCGTCATGATCGCTTCAAGGAAGCCACCGTCGCGTACACCCAAGCCCTCGCCCGGATCAAAACCATCGGCGTGCGCCATTGGACGATTTTTTATGCCCGGGGCATCGCCTACGAACAGACCCAACGCTGGCCCCTGGCGGAGGCTGATTTTCTCAAAGCCCTGGAGCTTTCGCCACAACAGCCGTTGACCTTGAACTATCTCGGCTATTCGTGGGTTGATCAGGGGATCAACCTGGACCGAGCCTTGGACATGATCGCCAAAGCGGTCCAGTTGCGCCCCCGTGACGGCTACATTGTCGACAGTTTGGGTTGGGGCCTGTACCGGATGGGCCAATTTGAAGACGCGGTTAAAAAATTGGAACGCGCAGTGATGCTGCGCCCCGCCGACCCGGTGATCAACGACCACCTGGGCGATGCCTTGTGGCAGGTCGGGCGCACCCGCGAAGCCCGCTTCCAATGGGAACGGGCAAAAAACCTGAACCCGGACGACGCCCTGAAAAAGTCATTGGATAACAAACTTAAAAACGGCCTGGATGCCGCCGTCGCGCTGTAATGGCGTCCCCAAACCCGCCCGTGGCCGTCTCCTGCTTTGCCCCGGCAAAGATCAATTTGTATCTACACCTCACCGGGCGCCGTGACGACGGTTTGCACACCCTGGACAGTTTGGTGGTGTTCGCCGATGTCGGGGATGTGATCACCGTCGATGCCCTCCCCACCCCGTCCGACCGCCAGGGGAGCGGGTTGCGCCTCACCATCACCGGACCGTTTGCCGCCGGCCTTGACAACGGCCCCGACAACCTGGTGCTGCGGGCCGCTCACGTGCTGGCCCAACATGCGGGGATCCGACCGTGCGCGCACATCACACTGGAAAAAAACCTCCCCCTGTCTTCTGGCATCGGGGGGGGATCGAGTGACGGGGCCGCCACCCTCAAAGCCTTAAGCGCGTTTTGGCACCTTGAGCCCCCCCCACCCCTGGAAACTCTTGGTCTCAAACTGGGGGCCGACGTCCCCGTATGCCTCCGCGCCCGCCCCGCGCAAATGAGCGGTATCGGCGAACACTTAAGCGCCGCCCCCGTTTTGCCGCCCAGTTGGCTGGTGCTGGTCAATCGGGGCATCGGCGTTTCCACCCCGGCCGTGTTTCAACGCTACCGAGACAGCGGCCAGGCTTTTTGCGCCCCGGCCGCGCTGTCTTCCCCGCCCAAAAACACCCAACAGCTGGCCGACGCCATGGCTGCGCGCCACAACGATCTGATGGTCCCCGCGCTGGCCCTCAGCCCTGAAATTCAAACCGTTCTGGATTCTCTCAATCGCCAAAACGGGGTTCTTTTGGCCCGCATGAGCGGCTCCGGCGGCACCTGTTTTGGCCTGTTCGCCAGCCAGGACACCGCCCACTCGGCCCTTCAACACCTTCGCCATGAACACCCCGACTGGTGGGTTATCGCGACAAAAATGCTTGAAAATCCGCCGATTTCAAGCCCCACACCCCGACGAAAAACGGCCCCCTGAACGCGCCCTGAAAGATAACCTGTCATTTTATGCCATTCGCACTTGCGAAGCCGAGCGATACCCCTTATTTTCCCCTCCGCACATCACCACTGATGGGGCGTAGCCAAGTGGTAAGGCAACGGCTTTTGATGCCGTGCACCGTAGGTTCGAATCCTACCGCCCCAGCCAAATCAAACAAAAGGCTCCCAACCGGGAGCCTTTTGTCGGTTCGACAATCTCCGATTTTGGCATCTTTTGTATGTGTCTGTGTGAGAAGCGGACCTTTTAAAAGGTATCATCCAGTGACTGCTTCTTAGCCAAGAGCTGTCATCGAATCACATGCGGCGAATGTCGGCTTTAAGCCCGGAGCGGATATTCGAACCTTCTGTTGCTAGAATGCCTCTCTCTTCGCATTGACACCTGTTGAGTGCCATCCAGTTGTCATTTCTAGTTTAGTTTGTCGTTTTAACAGCAAAATTTGTCGCAAAATTCGGCCAGTATCCTAAAAAATCAGGATGTTGGCCGTTTTTGCATTTGCAGATTGGTAATCGTCGTTTTTGACTCGGCCCAACTATTTGCGGAACTGTTTATCGATATAGTTTTCTTTAGGTTCTATGCTTAGCGTCAATTGCTACATTGATTATCCACCACTAAGCGGGGACTTTTATTTTTTTTAGGTCCCATATCCGGGGAAGGGTTATATGCCTCAACGGCTAGCCCAAAAACGAGGCTTTCAAATTCATCCTCGGGTATATTTAGTTCCCGCGCTATATCGGCTCTTGTGATTCTATTATTCCAAAGGTCTTGAAAAATACTTTTCCAAATGTGAGACGTTTCAAATGGCATAGGATCAGGTTCTTTTTTACGCGTCCCATCTTTATTCATTTGAATAAAATAGTTGCGTGCTTGCCATTCCGTAAGGATACCAATCTTCGATAAACGATAAGTGAGCGCCGCTAAGGAAACGCCCCATCGTTTTTTATTTTTCTGGATTTCTAATAGGGAATGTATTCTCGCTATCCTGCTTTTAATATCGCTAGGAGGCATCAAAAAACTAGCGGCGAAGGCGTTGGCCTCTGGTTCTGCCGATCTGTGAGTGGAGCCACCATGCTGATGCAAACAGAGATGCCCAAGTTCGTGTGCTGCATCGAATCTGCTATGTTCGGAAGATTTTAGCGTATTGAGGAAAACGTATGGAACGCCCGACCGCCAGCAAGAGAAGGCATCAACACAAACAGTTTTCTCAGTTAAAGAATATACCCTAACGCCCTTGGCTTCGAGTAGGTCAATCATGTTGCCAATAGGCCTATCGCCTAATCCCCAATAAGCGCGGAGGGTTGCGGCAGCAGATTCAGGTGTATTTTCATGGCTAAGATTAGGAACGGCGACATCAGGCAGACCATAAGTCTCATCAATTTTGTCTGAAACAAGGAAAGCCAACGAAGCCGCTGCAAGTGCCCCGTTTCTTTCCTTGGCAGTCATAGCTTTTAAGCTCCGGAAACTGGCATCCTCTTTGTCTACTTCATCTAAGTCGCCACCGAAAAAAAAATTTATCGGATAGCCAAGCACTTTTGCTAACGCTTCCACTGTTTCAGGTTCAGGTTGGTTATTTTTATTCTCTAGTCTCGATAGGGTGACGGGGCTAATATCAGCCGCCGCTGCCAAAGCTTGACTCGTCATCTTTCTCCGGCAACGAGCAAGTCGAAGCCGCTGGCTGTTAAAAGTTAAGGTCATCATCTTTTCGTTATTGTTGGCTTTATTTCAAAAATATCATCGTCATCGTCTTGAGAGTGCCGATAAGTGCCGGTGGGCTCAAATTCACCATATTTAAATATCTTAATACGCTTGTGAAAGCCGTTAAATTTTTCGTCATCAACCGACTTAGGCCGTGAAAGCTCGCAACAGACCCCATCATTACCATCGATAGACATCATGAAATACCAGCACTCAGCGGTAGAAAGGGCATCAGCCTTTGCCTCACGGCACCTTTCTTCCTCCTCCCACTCAGGGAAAAGAAACGCAGTTCGGGATTCTTCAATTAGACGCTTTTTACCATCACCAATTTTTGATTTCGGTTGAGGGTCGTTTACCCCACAAGCCTGATCAACCATTTGGAACATAATTTTTCTACCGTGGACCGGATCAAAAACGCCTTCAATGTTGCTCTTTGAAAAAATTTCATATTCGGCAATACCAGACGATAGAAGGACCTCTCGTAAGGCCTCAACCCCAAATATGTATTTTAATTGGCCTTCGGCGGTTTTGGGTTGCAAGCTTGATGATAAGTTTCTGCCGTGCAGCACGCCTTCACATATTTTTGCAGCATCTTCTTGTTTCAAGCCAAAATCATTCAAACGGGATGCAACTTCAATTTTCTCAGAAACAATAATTTTTTTAGGTTGTTCGCTCATGCGCACGGCCTTGTTAATTTACGGTGCCTCAAATGTGGCATTGATTTTTAACATAGTCAACGACTAGTTTTGTCTACCCATTTGCCACCGCATTCTTAACAATCTCTGAGTGCTGCTCTGGGGTTATGCTCTTAGGTCATATGCAACACCGCTCTTGCGCCCGCGTTCCTGGGCGGCTTTGTTCTTTCCGTGTTGTCTCGGCTATACCCTTGGCTTGTAACAAACGCTGCAGTCAAACCGGCAGAACTGAACGCATCCTTCAAGCTGAGATCAGCTCATATATAAACGCCAAATGTTTGGCGTCTTGCTCGGCCCGGTGCGTTTTGGGACATTCTTGTTCCGCCCTGTAAATCGCCTCGGAAAGGTTGGGATGATTCTCTGCTCGAGCAATCTCCGCATAAAGGCTCTCGAAGTAATGCAGTTCTATTTCGTCATCGACTCCACCGGCATCTAAAAGTTTCCGTAACCTGAGGTGCCCCTAGTTTGTTAGACACCTTGCGACTTCATTTTTTGCTGCCGTTCGAACTCGGCGGGTGACAACATCCCGTTGTTTGTATGCTTGCGCTGTGGATTATAGAACATCTCGATATATTCGAATATGTCCGACCTTGCCTCATCACATGTGGGATAGGTTTTCCGCCTGATCCGCTCGCGTTTCAAAAGTTGGAAGAAGCTTTCGGCGGCGGCTCGTGCGGGCTTCAAAATTGTGCTGACGCAGAAACGACTTCCACTCCCCACTGGTGAATTGGCGCACCGTAGCGCGTTTGAAATCGTCACTGAAATTGGCTTTAAAATGAGCCAGGAAGAGGTCTGCGAATCCAGGGGCTATTCTTTATGGGTCCTGTCTGGAACCATCGCTTCGAGCCATGCGGCGATGGCGCGCTGTTCCTCGAACAGCCACGTTTCATCTGAGAAAGCGTTGGCCAGAACTGCGGCACCCTGCATGCGCAAAAGCATCTGACGGGCCAACGTGAGGGCGTCGCGGGGGCCCAGCAGCGCCGCGAACTGAGCTTGTGCCCAAGCTACGATCAATTCAAACTGACCCAGCGCATGCTGTCTCGGTTCGTCGTCCTGTTTGCTCAGTTCCAGCGCCAGGGTTCCCATGGGGCATCCGAACCGGACGATCTCTGCCCAATCGCGAACAATGATCTCAGACATCCGCACCAGCCGGTGAAGGGGATCGGCATATTTTTTTTCCCACCCCTCCAGCCGCGCCTTCAGCCGTTCCTCCCGGCCATCGACGACGGCATTGAGGATGTCGTCCCTGGTCTTGAAATAGAAATAAAAATTGCCCTTGGGAATGCCGCAGGCATCGGCGATGTCGGCCAGCGAGGTCTGGTGAAAACCTCTCTGGTAAAACAGCTCGTTGGCCGTCGATACGATTTGCTGGCGCTTAATTTCGCCTTTTCTCGGCATCGTCTTTCCCTGGAGGTTTCGTCTGAGTTTAACTCCGAAATGTCGTTCATAGTAAGAAGTCGATCGTCTGGCTTCAAGGATCGTATTCAAAGGATGACGCTGACCAATTGGCGGATCAGGCGCAAGGCCTTAGCCACAGTCCCTGGCGCCATGCGAATTCGTGTTCCATGATCCGTGTCCCGTCAGTCCAGAGGTTTGCGCATGCGCATGGGTTTCTTCTGACGCACCGTCATCTCCGCCATCTGCCGACCGATCGCATCCTGCCACCGAACAGTCGGTCGGTAGCCAAGGCGGGCGGTCGCCTCGTCGTTGTCGACTTTAAAATCTTGCAACAGGTGGATAATGCCCGGGACGATCAGCGGATCCCAAGGGACGAAGGGGTCAAGGACGCGCATCATGCGAGCGAACGGGAAGGCGATCCAGAACGGAACGCTGAAATGCGGTTTCGGATAACCGTAGCGGTCGTGCAACTCGGTCACCAGGTCGCGCATGGTCGGAAGACTCGGTCCGAGAATATTGAAGGCTTCATAGCCCTTCAAGTCGGGGTGAAGGGCGGCAAGGCGAAACCCCTGGCCGATGTCCGCGCCGTCGATCAGCGCCATAGGTGGCCTCCCGCCGTTCACCCAGGGAACCAGATGGGTTTTCAACCGATGGGTCAGGATCGGCAGCAGGCCGAGGGAATAATTCTCACCGATGAACAGGCCGAGGCGCAGGTTGACCATGATGAGCCGGTCGGAGGCGCGACGGCGCATCTCGTTCTCGATCGCCACGACCACGCCGAGGTGCGGCCAGTATCCGGGAGCCCGACCAGGCGTGCGGGCGTCCCGGCCGTTGCCCACCGGGGCGGCACCATGGGTGCTGGGAAACAGCACCCGGGACACGCCTTCGCGTTCCACCGCGTCGAACAAACGCAGTGTCGGTTTAAGGTAGCGTTCCCTGGCGTTGCGCCGATTGCCGTACAAAGAGGACCAGGCGGCGGCGTGGCACAAGATGTCGATTCCCCTGGGCAGGGCATCAACATAAGCATTGTCGCGCAGGTCGCCTTGACGGACTTCGCCCTTGAACCACGTCGGCAGCTTGTCCGGGGCGCGGCAGGCGGCAATCACGGTGAGCGGCGCATCACGCAGGGCGGAGAGGATGTGACTGCCGACGAAGCCGGTCGCGCCGGTGACGAGGACGGTGGTCATAATGCTTGCCTTCAAGTTCAAAAATCGTTTTGCAATTGATCATTCGGTGCGCTGTATGGGCCTGGTTCTGGAACGTCTCGGCGCGAAGCCCGCAGGCTTCACCCTCGATGGCTTGGGTTCTGCGAGTTGATTTCAACAAAAATAAGACGTATGACTTATTTAATCAATATAATTTTTCGTATTAAAAAAATAGCACGGGGATAAATACCAGATATATCGCATAAAATATGCCGCCTATGAGCTTATTGTCGCCTCTCCAGTACAACGACTATTAATAAGATGATTGACTGAAATATTTGTACATGTCCGTATCGTTTCGACGCGGACCCTCGCCGTGCACATCCCCAAGGAAGAGATAACCATGCACAATAAAAAGCGGATCGCCGTAAACCGCTTGAACAGGGCCTAGGCCGAACAAGGGCAAGGACGCCCGGTCGTGTTTTTCCACGGCAACCCGACGTCGTTCTTCATCTGGCGCAACATCATCCCCGACATCAAACACAAGGTCCGCTGCATCGCCTACATGGAAGCCGTGGTGAAGCCGTTTCGCTGGGCCGAGCAGAACCGCACCAGTCAGTGCCATGCTCAAACTGATCGGCGACGCGGTGCCCACCGCACGGTGATCGGGGTATTTGGACGCGGCCAAAAACATCACCCGCGAACACCTGATCGCCTTGGGCAAAAAAGCCGGCCTTAACGCCCTTCAGTCCCCCTCAATACCTTGCACCGGATGGATCACTTTGGTGTACGGCGTGGCTTCGCCTTCCACGTGCCAATTGGCCCACAGGCGTTGCTCGGGGTCCGGTTCCAGCGCCAGCCAATTGCGGGCGCCAATAAAAGCGTTGGTGGTGCCGGGGAATTTCAGCATCCGTGCGGTGATGCCCCGGTCGACGTCTTCCACCCGCCCGCTTTGCATTTCCAAAAAATACAGCACCATCCCATCGGGGGCCGGGTGAACGATGGCCGATGCGGTCAGTTGGTTGATCACGGAAGCATTTTCAGGCCCGCCGGAGCGCTGCGATTCGACCACCCCCACCGCCCCCACATGCACATCGCCCGACAATAACGTCACCCGCGTTTTTTGTTTTTGAGAAAACGCCAGCAAACGATGGATCAGGCGCAGACGTTCTTCTTTGTGCGGGCGGCTGCGCCAATGATCGCGCAGGTCATCTTCCAGTTCCTGTTGACCGGGCAGCACCCCCAACAGGCTTTCCAACAGCCCAAAATCAGGATGAACCACCGGGATCGAGGACATCACCAACAGATGTTTCAAGTCTTTTTGTCGATCGACCCAAGCGAAAACATCGTTCCACGCCGCGTCCCCAATCACCCGGGTTTGGGTGCGTTGGGAGCGCATGTCGAGCACCACGATGCCCACGCCCCCCATACGATAAACGCTGCCCAAATACGGCGGTAAATCAAACGCACTGCCCGCACTGCGGTCGGTGATGTCGGCCTGATCCAGATCACCGGGTTTGCTGTGACGTTGAAAAATTTGAAAGGCATTGCGCGCCGCGCGGAAAATCCCCCGGTACACCGCACATTCGTGATCGTCCTTGGGGTAAGAGCCCCAACCGTCAAAGATATCGTGATCATCCCACATCATCAGCGTCGGCACGCTGGCCAACAGCGCCGCCGGTTCAGCCTGTGACCAACGCGCACAATACAGATCGAAATAAAATTTTTCGACCGCCCCCTTCATGGCCGCCGTGAACGCGGCCCCGCGGCGCGTCGAACGGTCCTGTTCCAGCCATTGTTTGATCTGCGGCAATTCCCAGATCTGGTCGCCGTAAACCTGATCCCCACCCATCAACAACAGGTGAAACGCCGCCCCCGCGTGGCGCTGGGCCATGTTCTTCCACTGAGCATTTTTATCGTCAACTTTTTTCATGTCGCGGGGGTCGGAAAACCCATTGCACGATGCATAGGCCACACGGGGCATTTGATCTTGACCTGGAACGCTGAACGACCACCCCAGACCCGCAACCGCCTCATCATCCAGGGTATAATTTATGGTGCGCGCGCTTGCGTCATTGGGCACCGCCAAATCATACCGCCACACGCGACGACCATCATGGCTGGCAATTTCTTGCCCTTGCCCGGTGTGGTCATTGCCCGCCGGACCATCCCCCCAGCGCAATGTGCGTTGCGCCGGACCGTCGAACACAAACAGCACCGAAACATTCCAACGGTCCTCTTGCGTGCCCCGAAAGGCCAACACCGGACCCAATACAATCGCCATAACACCATCCCCTAAAGCGTGCTTGATCAACAATCAATACACGTTATAGAAGATTATTCATGGGTGCAAAATTATTCAATTGGCCCGTTATTTTTTGGCTCCGGTGCGATACACCTGCCACATTGCCGCGATCTGATCGGCGGTCAGGGGGTTGGTGAACAACAAGGTCTCATCGCCCTTCACACCACTGATCAAGCGTGCCAGAAAGGTTTCCGGGGGTTCCGTGCGCGCCATCGCGTAAAGGTCGCGCGCCGGTAAATTGGTGTCGGGGTCGCCATTGCCCGCATTGTCGTGACAGCCCGCGCAGTATTGCGCTTGAATGGCGACGGCTTCCCGGCGCTGGGTCACCGTCAGGCCTTGGGTCGCGTAGCGGGTTAAGTCCAGTGGGTGACGTTCAATCAAGCGATCCAGGTCCCCGGCCAAACGTCCTGGATTCTGCAGCTCGCTTGCGGCCCAGCCCCGCACGATGTCCGCCCCAGCCGGGTCGTTATCCTGGGTCAACAACCACCCCAGTACCCCCAACGACCCCTGAATGCGTTGGCGCAAACCGAAAATATGCTGTGCGGGTAAATTGGCCCCATTTTGCAGACGTGCCAAATCCGCGCGCGCGATCAACAATTCCACCGCCACGGCCTGAGAGCCATTTTTTTCTATTGATAAAGCCCCCGAACCGGCCCGCAAGCTCCACCCGATCAGCACGCCGGCCGCGATGCTTGCCAGCACCGCGGCCACCGAAACGAGCCTTCTAAGACGACGAGATCTGGACACCTTAAAAGTCCTTCACGGAAATTATTGAATGCTGATTTTGGTTTCCGTCGGAAGCTTCGCCATGGTCCACGCCAACATCGAGCCATCGTACATTTTGGCATCCTTATTGCCAAGAATCTCCGACGATGCAAACCAGCCAACCGAAGCCCAATGCCCGGTATTGCAAAAACTGATCTGTGCACCGCTGGTCGGCACGCCCGCCGCTTTGTACAACTGGGCGATGGTGGATTTCGAACGGAACATCCCACCGCCATTTTCTGTCAACCAGCTTTGCGGCATACTCAACGCACCCGGAATGGTCCCGCTCGCTTGAGCTTTCGGGTGACGGTTTACGCCCATGTATTGGCTCGCGGGGCGGTTATCAATCAACACCATACCGCTTTTCAATGCCGCTTGAACGTCCAGGGTGGTCGGCAGCATGTCTTTGCGCAAGCTAATGTTAAAGGTTTTTTTGCGGATGTTCGGTTGACCTTTTTGCAGCGGATTGGTCGGTTTTCCGGCTTTGTCTTGCGCCGCCAAATAAGCCTTCATACCGCCATTGAGTATCGACACATTATCATGGCCCAAAACTTTAAAGGTCCAATACATACGCGTCGCAATACCCATATCCGTGGAATTGTTGCCCGGGGCCACCAACACCACTTCGGTGTTGTTATCAATCCCCAAATCACCAATCATAGTGCCGAGATTGGCGGTGTTTTCCGGCAACATTCCCGGCACGCCGCCCAAGGACACCCGCCACCCGGACTTGCCATAACTGGTGTTGACCGCACCGGGAATATGACCGCGCAGGAAATCGGATTTAGAGCGCACATCAATAAACACCACGCCCGCTTTACCACTGTTGGCCTTTACCCAGTCCACATTGACCAACGGTTCGGCGGCGCTCGCCGTGGCGACGGTAAACAGCACCACAACGGCACTGATCATCGCCAGCCCTGTGGCTAACAATCGTTTCGCTTTTAACATCGTAAAACTCCCTTGTTCTCACGTTGCATAACGGCTTTGCCGCTACAAGGTGACGACCAGGTCGGCTTGAAGGATCGCCGTCACGACCCCATCCCAGCTGTCCGTGTCGTCGCAATCAAGCTTGCCAGCGTCCAGACGAACAATCCGGTCAACCCCGGTGCGCGTTGCGATGGCCTCGGCCACCGCAACGGCATCGGGAAACAAGCCTGTGTTCAGTTGCAAAATGGTCCCCATGGCGGTTCCTCCCTCTTTACGTTATTGGCCCCTTACAGGTTCACAACCCGATCACTGCGGGCAATCGCGGCCCCGAGGGCGGATAGCTCTAAAAATTCCAAATCATCGGCCATCGCACGCACGGTGGTTTGAGGGACGATGTCGGACAGATCCAACAGTTCGGCCTGCCGTGCATTATCGGGGTTATCAGCGATCACCCCGGTCATAAAAATCAACCGCACCTGGTTGCCGGTGATGGTCAGTCCAGCCGCCACGCGCATCGCTTCGCCGTGATCACGACGGGCCAAAACAAGAATTGATTTTGTGCTCATACCTTGGTTCTCCACATCTACAAACTCACCACTTTGGCGGCCCCGGCCATCAAGGCACTGTTAAGGGTCTGGCTGGAACGTTCCACCGGACAGTCCTGGCCCCCCATGTGCAGGTCCCAGGAGTGCTCACACGCCGCCACCCGCCCGGCCCCGCCCAAGACCTTGATCAAACGCTCATCAGCCAAGGCCGCAACCCCGTCATTGGTTAAAAAACATCCCCACGACACCCCCTGATCGTTCAACGCCCGACCAAGGGGCACCGCGATGTGCACCGCCTCGGCACAACTGAGGTGTATCAACACATCCATGTCAGCCCCCCTCATCGTCAACAAAATCGCGCATCGGCGCGGTGAAAACGGTTTCCCGGCTGACATTGCGCGCGGTGCCCGGTTGCAAGCTTGCAGAGGACACAAATGGCTTGTCATACACCCAGACCCGCCGTTGCCCGGCACCGGACACCAGGGCCCCGACCCGCTGACTGTCCGCGGCACGCGCCCCGACCACCACCACCGTTTCATCACCCTGCAAACCCACCGTGCCCAACAACCACCGCAATTGCACGTAGCCAATGACAGCCCCGCCCGCGCCAACAAAGTGATCAAACGGCAGACACCGCGCACCGGGCAACGATCCCGCCAAGCACGCGTCCGCCGTTCTGACGTCCAATATCCGCACCGCGCCAAGATTGTCTAAATCCGCAATTTTTCTGAGGCTATTTGTGGTCTGCCCCTCACCGCCAACGCCTGTCGCAGGCCACATCGCGCCCGCCAACATCAAAAGGGTTGCCGGCCTCACGCCCCACATCGGATCAACACCCGCCAAAGCGAATTTTTGGGGCGACCACCGTGCCTTGCGCGGATTCTGCGCGCGGCGGGTTTTCAATGTAATACGACATCAATTCAGCCACCGGAACCATCCCAAACCCGTTGCCCACATCGACACTGCCCATGGTTTCCGCATCCTGGGGCGTTTGTACTGCGCTGATTACGTCAGGGTCCAGGGCGGCATACGGGAACGCCAGCCAGGAAATCAACACCGATACCGCCAGCGCGGCCACACAATACAGTATGCTTTGTTTATTCATTGGCCGATCCCTCTTACGAACTTTTTTGATCCGGAGATACCCCGTTCAGAGCGTATTTTTCACCAAGGCGATATACAAAATGCCAAACGCAACGACCGCCATAATGATTTGTGCTGTGGTTTCAAAGTCCATCGGTATTGTCCTCAATCCCCGCGATAGGTGCGGATCAGGGTCTGAATGCTGACCGCGTCGCCTGTTTCAGGGTTTTCAACCGACGGCGTAAAATACGCCACGCCGTCGCGATCCTTACGAAAACCGGGAGGTGGGGCAATCAGCATCGCGGCCACACCGCCAACCGAAACAACCAGCGCCCCCCACGCAAAAATTCTCATCGTCCATTTGGCCATCCCGGTTCTCCTGCTCATGTTTAGTCCCTGCGGATGTAAACCTTCCAACACCGCGCATCCTTAACCGTTTCCATGTGCGTGGCACTCAGTTCACGGCACATCGGCGGCAAGGCTTCCATGGACGTCGGGTTGTCGACCAACACTTCCAACAGCTCGCCCGGTTGAATCAAGCCTAAATTCTTTTTCGTCATCAATTGGGGGCGGGGGCAATTGTCGCCAATGCAATCGATCACCCTGGCAACGCTGTACGTTTGTCCGTCACTCAAGGTCAGGTCGTGGGACGGCGCGGCAGCGGCGGATGGTTTTTTACTGAACAGTCCCATTGGGGCACCTCTCACAGTTGGGTTCAAAATGATTATTCGGCGGCCGCGGTTTCACTGGGCGGGCAAATGGTTCCCACCGAACACCCCAGGGCTGGATTCTGGTCACCTGTTTGGCGCGCTTCCTTGCGTAAGATCGCGCGGTAAATGGCATACAAAACACCCACCTGGATCAGGCCGAAGAAAACCGCCGGAATACCGAGTTTGTCCTGCAGTGTGGAGGCATTGGCAAAGCCCAATTGCAGCGTTTGCAAGTTTGCCTGCCCGGTCATCGCCGACGGGGCCGGGGGCCAGTAGTTGACCGACCACACCAGGGAAAACAAAAACATCCCGACAAACGTGAAGATCAGCGCCCACACCGCACCAATATTCCCTTCCCCCGCCTTAACCCAGGTGGAGACCGTGCACGCGCCCGCCAGAACCATCCCAACGCCAAAGATAAACAGCCCCGCAAAGGTGTTCAGGCCGACGTCAAAGGCCATCGGCTTGCCTTCGCCAAAGGTCATGAACAAGGTGAAGCCAAAGGTCAGCACCATCATCGCCACCAACATCGCCTTGGTGTTGCGGTAGCTGCTGAACAAAATTGCATCGCGCAGTGCAGCCGTGTTGCAAAACCGCGACCGCTGCACCAACAAGCCGACGATCGAGCCAAAAATAAAGGCAATCAGACTTTCACCAACCTCTGACATGTTTAACCCTCCAGAACTTTTTTGTAGACCATAGACCCCACCCAGGCCCCCGCGACGATGCCACTGACGGCCAGGTAGCCCCCCATGTTCATCTGTGGGGCAAGACCGAAAAAAGTCGATACGTTGCAGACGAAAGCCAGCCGAATTCCGATCCCCATGAACAGTCCACCGATGGTGATCATCACCCATTCCGACACCCGTCGGGGAAACCGCAGGTAGAATTCATTGCTCAGTTTCGCCCCGACAAAGGCCCCGAACAGCATCCCTAAACTGATGTAAATTTTCCAATATCCGGCGTCGGGCACGAACACCAAATTCCAAAATGGCAGGCGTTTCAAATCCTCGCCCATGAAGAATTCGGCAATCAGGCCGGTCATCATGGTTTCACCACCACCCACCGTCCATGCGCCGACGATCAGAAACAAAAAGATATCGAGCACCGCAATCGCCGTCAGCGCAATCACCGGATCGAGTGTTTTTTTGAAAAACTCCATGACCTTGTGCTCCCCCAAATGCGCACGACAACACCAAACCGTTTCCTGTAAACATGAACAAAGTTTAATCATATCACGAAACAAGGTGGTGGTAATTGTTGCAAACATGTAAATAAAGTTCACAAATATACCTCGTGAACTTGCACATAAGAATTATTTAAGATCGGCAAAAGGAATTGGTGAGATGTCTATCTTTGTCGAAATTGAACCGGAAAATTTTCTCGGTCACATGTTCAATGCCTGTTCAACCGATCAGGTCAACGAATTCATCCCGGAAAAGCGCGGCTTTCGCATCCACGGCCACAGCACCACCATCCGCCTGGAACGGGTATTTTGGACCGTTCTGCAAGACATGTCCACGCGCATTGGCCTGACCTTGCCGCAATTGATCACCCGCATTCACGACCAGTGCCTGATCGCCAACGACAAAAACATTTCCTCGTGCCTGCGCGTAATCTGTATGAAATACATGAACATTTATGCGTGAGCGGGCGTTCTTCAGCCCAACAAAACGCTGTAAAACATCCGCATCGAGGTCAGCGCCAAAAACACCGCGAAGGCCCGGCGTAGATTTCCGGGATTGACGCTGTGCGCCAGCCTGGCACCAAATGGGGCCGTCGTCATGGTTGCGGGGACAATCAGCATAAAGCCCAGCCAATGAACGTAACCCAAACTGCCCGGCGGCAGATCCGGGTTGGCCAGGCCGCTGATCACAAACAGAACCGCACCGGGCAAGGCGATGATCAAACCGATTGCCGACGCGGTGCCCACCGCACGGCGAATGGGGTATTTGTACGCGGTCAAAATCGGCACGCTGAACGATCCCCCGCCGATCCCCATCACCACCGAGAAAAATCCCACCGCCAGCGCCTGCACATAGCGGACCGGACCGCTGGGCAAAGCGCCCTCGGTTGCGGGCGTGTCGCCGGTTGGCAATGCTTCACCCGCTTTTGCCACCGTCAAACGCACCGCCACCAAAAGCGCGATGGTGGCAAAAATAACCGTCAAAACTTCGCCTTTCAAGGATGTGCCAACCAAGGTGCCCACCGCAACACCCGCGCAAATGGACGGACCCCACATTTTCAAAACCCGGACATCAATCGCACCGTGCCTGTAATGCGCCCTGGCCGACATGATCGAGGTCGGGATGATCGTCGCCAGCGAGGTGCCGACCGCCAGATACATCCGCACGCTGTCCTCCACGCCCAGATAAGGAAACATAAAAAACAACGCCGGCACGATCACAATGCCCCCGCCCACGCCTAACAATCCCGCCAACAGCCCGGCCACCGCCCCGGTGGCCAGCAGAGCCGCAGCCAAGGTCAAAAACATCACCGGGTCGTTCAACAGGCTTTCAAGCATGGTCTTGTATGTCCTTGGTTTGGCGCGTGCGCCCCGGGGTTTGGCGCGCGCCCCGGGGGTTAGCGCGCACCCGCCCCGGCGTCGCTCGCGGCGCGTTTGGAAACACCGGCCCGATCCAGGCCCAGTTCGTGGGCTTCGAGGCGGCGGATTTCATCGCGCAGTCTGGCGGCATCTTCAAATTCCAGGTCGGCGGCGGCTTTTTTCATGCGCGCATCCAAATCTGCAATGTGTTGTTTGAGGCTTTTGCCCACCAGATTTTTCGCCACCCCATCGCCCGTGTCAACGGTCACATAGTCCCGCTCATAAACCGATCCCAAGGCATCGGTGATGTTCTTTTGGACACTTTGCGGGGTGATCGCGTGGGCCTTGTTATAGGCTTCCTGGCGGGCCCGGCGGCGGTTGGTTTCACCGATCGCGTAGTCCAGGCTGGCGGTGATTTTATCGGCATACAACAACACCCGCCCGTCAACATTGCGCGCCGCCCGGCCAATGGTTTGCACCAGCGAGGTTTTAGAGCGCAAAAAGCCTTCTTTATCCGCATCCAAAATCGCCACCAGTGCGCATTCGGGAATATCCAGGCCTTCGCGCAACAGGTTGATGCCGATCAGCACATCAAACGCCCCAAGGCGCAAGTCCCGAATAATCTCAATGCGTTCCAGGGTTTCAATATCGGAATGCATATAGCGCACCCGAACCCCGTGTTCGTGCATGTATTCGGTCAGTTCCTCGGCCATTTTCTTGGTCAGGACCGTGACCAAAATGCGCTGCCCACGGGCCGCCACGGCGGTGCATTCGGCCAGCAAATCATCAACCTGGCTGCCCACCGGACGAACGATACATTCCGGATCAATCAGGCCGGTCGGGCGCACCACCTGTTCGGTGAACACCCCGCCGGTGCGTTCCAGTTCCCACGGTGCCGGGGTGGCCGACACAAAAATGGTCTGCGGGCGCATGGCGTCCCATTCCTCGAATTTCAGCGGGCGGTTGTCGACACAACTGGGCAGGCGAAAGCCGAACGACGCCAGGGTGGATTTGCGGCTGTAATCGCCCTTGTACATGCCGCCGATTTGCGGCACCGAAACGTGGCTTTCGTCCGCGATCAGCAGCGCGTCTTCGGGCAGGTATTCAAACAAAGTCGGCGGCGGGGCACCCGGTTCGCGCCCGGTCAGATAGCGCGAATAATTTTCAATCCCACTGCAATGTCCGGTGCTTTCCATCATTTCCAGATCAAACCGGGTGCGCTCTTCGATGCGTTGTGCTTCCAGAAGTTTGCCCTGTGCACGGAACCGTTCCACCTGGGCCTTCATTTCCGCTTTGATTTTGGGGATCGCCTGCAACAAGGTCGGGCGCGGCGTGACGTAGTGGCTGTTGGGATAAATGGTGATCTGGTCGAGGTCGGCGTTTTTCGCCCCGGTCAGGGAATCAACCTCAAAAATGCTTTCCAACTCGTCGCCGAAAAAGCTCAACTTCCAGGCCCGGTCTTCGTAGTGACTGGGGAAAATCTCCACCACATCGCCGCGCACCCGGAACGTGCCACGGCCAAACGCGGTGTCATTGCGGCGGTATTGCAGCGTCACCAGGGAGCGCAACAAATCGTCTTGGGTATATTCCTCGCCAACCACCAGCTTGACCACCATATCGGCATAGGTTTCCGCCGAACCGATGCCGTAGATGCACGATACCGAGGCCACGATGATCACGTCGCGCCTCTCAAACAGCGACCGCGTGGCGCTGTGACGCATGCGGTCGATCTGTTCGTTGATGGAGGCGTCTTTTTCAATATAAGTGTCGGTCCGCGCCACGTAGGCTTCGGGCTGGTAATAATCGTAATACGACACAAAGTATTCCACCGCATTGTGCGGGAAAAAATCGCGCATTTCCGCATACAGTTGCGCCGCAAGGGTTTTGTTCGGGGCCAACACCAAAGCCGGGCGTTCCACCTGCGCAATTGCGTGGGCGATGGTGAAGGTCTTGCCCGACCCGGTCACGCCCAACAAAACCTGATTTTTTTCGCCCGCCTTCAGGCCCCGGACGAGGTTTTCGATGGCCTGGGGCTGGTCGCCGGCGGGGGAAAAATCCGACACCAGTTCAAATGGCCGCCCGGCTCCGGCCCCGGGCTTCGGGGCGGGCTGGGCGTCTGCATGGAAGCCGGGTTTGACGAGATTGCTCATGGTTTTGAGTTATACGGCGATCCACGCCGGACGCAAGCAGGATCGACTCGCCAGGTGGCGCGAATCCGGCTATACATTTTCAACCTATTTTGTGGATACAGATCAGGGGGACCGAAAGTCGATGCACAGTTCCGCAAGATTTCCCGCGACGGGGATGCCCAATTCAGACTGGTGGAAGGTCCTGTGGCCCGATCCGGAAAGTGTGCTGAGGCGTTTGGGCCTGGATTTTGGCACATCGGTGCTGGATTTATGCTGCGGGGATGGTCATTTCACCGTACCGCTGGCCCATATCGTCGGCGGCCTGGGCCGGGTGATGGCGATAGATTTGGACCCCGACCTCCTCGCCCAGGCCAAACACCGCGCGCATCGCGCCGGGATTTCCAAGGGCACCATCCGCTGGATTGAAGGCAACGCCTGCACCCTGCACAATATCTTGCCCCATGCCCCCGATTACGTTTTGGTCGCCAACACCTTTCACGGTGTCCCCGACAAGCCCCAATTGGCGCGCGAAGTGTTCAATGTCCTCAAACCCGGCGGCCAACTCGCAATCGTCAACTGGCACGCCCGCCCACAACACGACACCACCGTTTTGGGTCAGGCTCGCGGTCCCCAAACCAGCCTGCGAATGAGCCCGGAACAGGTCATGGACGCGGTCTTGCCGATTGGTTTTCAACTGCATGGACTGGTCGAACTGCCGCCATATCACTATGGAATCGTGTTCGACAAGCCCAAGGTTTGTTAGAATCAAGCCCGCGGTGAACGCGCAGAGAACTTTTCCCCGTTGCAGCGCGCCACCTGCGGCGCTAGCTTGGGCAAAGACCCATCTTTTTCTTGTAACAGGACATTCACCATGGCCTTCATCGCCGACCGTCTCAGCCGCATCAAACCATCGCCGACCATTGCCGTATCGACCAAAGCCGCAGAATTGAAAGCCGCCGGTCGCGACGTCATCGGGTTGGGCGCGGGTGAGCCGGATTTCGACACCCCCGACCATATCAAAGCCGCCGCCAAAGCCGCCATCGACGCGGGTGCCACCAAATACACCGCCGTGGCGGGCACCCTGGCCCTGCGCGAAGCAATCTGCGCCAAGCTGAAACGCGACAACGGTCTGGACTATACGCCCGGGCAAATTCAGGTCGCGTGCGGCGGCAAGCAAAGCATCTACAACGCCATGGTGGCGACGCTGAACCCCGGCGATGAGGTGATCATCCCGGCACCGTATTGGGTATCGTACCCCGACATCACGCTGTTGGCCGAAGGCACCCCGGTGTGTCTGGACTGCCCCGCATCGGACAATTTCAAGCTGTCCCCGGCGGCGCTGGAAGCCGCAATCACGCCCCGCACCAAATGGCTGATCCTCAATTCGCCCTCCAACCCCACCGGCGCGGCCTATTCCAGGGCCGAGATAAAAGCCCTGACCGATGTGCTGCTCAAACATCCCCACGTGTGGGTGATGACCGACGATATGTACGAACTGATCGTCTATGATGATTTTGAGTTCACCACCCCGGCCCAGGTCGAACCGGCCCTGATGGAGCGCACGTTGACCCTGAACGGGGTCTCCAAAGCCTATGCCATGACCGGTTGGCGGGTGGGCTATGCGGCCGGACCGCTCGATTTGATCAAAGCCATGAACAAGGTTCAGTCGCAATCGACCACCCACACCTCGTCGATTTCACAAGCCGCCGCGGTGGCCGCGCTGAACGGCGATCACAGTTTTATCAAAACCAACAACGACATTTTCAAAGGCCGCCGTGACCTGGTGGTCAAAATGCTCAACGACGCCGAAGGCCTGGACTGCCCGACCCCCGAAGGCGCCTTTTATGTCTATCCGTCGTGTGCGGGGTGCATCGGCAAGACCACGCCGGATGGCAAGGTCATCGCCACCGACGAAGACATGGTCACGTATCTTTTGGAAACCGAAGGCGTCGCCGCCGTGCACGGCGAAGCGTTCGGCCTCAGCCCGCATTTCCGCGTCTCTTACGCGACCTCGAACGAGCTTCTGTTTGAGGCCTGCACGCGCATTCAACGGGCCTGTGCGGCCTTAAAATAACATCTCTCGAAGCCCCGATAAAAGCGGCGGATCTCCCCGGGATCCGCCGCTTTTTTATGTGCGTCTGCCGTTCACAAAATCCCCGTGCGGGCGTCTGTAATGGGACAAGGCCTCACCATTCCACCCTTGAGGAGAACCCCGATGGCAATGGACGTTGTGACCATAGCGTTTCTGAGCGACTGCACCATGCAGACCAACAAAATTCATTTTGAACTCGACATTCCGGTCCCCCCCGAAAGCGCCGAAGCTCTCAAAGCCACCATGGACAAGGGCGACTGGAGCGGTTTCAAATCCCAAGCCAAGGTGTTCGCCCCCGTTGCCATATCCGCGGCGCTGGATTTTTTGGTCAGCGTCGCCCCGCAAAAGCAAACACCGCCGAAAAAATAACCGCCCCGACACCCCCATCCGGGGGTCGGTTCACCCAAGTTTGCAGAGAACAGCCCCATGAACATTAACAACCTCGACATCAAGGTCGCCACCGATTACACCGCCTATACCAACACCATCGTTTTGCAGGTGGCGGTGCCGGTCAACGCCACCGATGCCGACGCGCTGTACAAAGACATCGCCGCCGGTGACTGGTCCAAAACCGAAAGCGATATTTTGGCCGCCGTGAAGAAAAACGCCCCGGCGTTCATTCAAACCATGGTCGAAGGTTTATTGAAAGCTTACGGCGGCGGCTCCGCCGTCGCGTCCGTCTCCGACACAAACCCTTCCACCTGAGCGACACCCTTTTGCTTGGCACCACCGCCGAAGCGGCGTACCCTTTGAGTTGACCCGCATGCAGATTGAGCATGCTCAGGGAAAAGGGAGGCTGTCGATGACCAACCCCACCACCACACCCACCACAAAGAGCCCACCCAAGGCCCGATCACCCCGCTGCGTGGCGCTGATCGGGCCTTATTTGTGTGGCAAAACCACCTTGCTGGAAAGCCTGCTGACGACCGCCGGTGCCGTGCGCCGCAAGGGCACGGTGCGTGCCAACACCACCGTTGGTGATGGCAGCCCCGAGGCCCGGAACCGTGAAATGTCCACCGAACTGAACATCGCCCATTGTGAATATCTGGGCGACCCCTGGACCATCATCGACTGTCCGGGATCGGTTGAATTGCTGCAAGACAGTCTTGGCGCCCTGATGGTTGCCGACGCCGCCGTGGTGGTTTGTGAAGCCGATCCGGACAAGGCCTTAACGGTCGGTCCGGCGTTGCGGATGCTCGATGAGCACAACGTGCCGCACATGCTGTTCATCAACAAGATGGACCAACACGGCGGCAGCGTCAAAGCCACCCTGGAAGCCTTGCAGGCCCATTCCCGCCACCCTTTGGTGCTGCGCGAAATTCCCCTGCGCACCAACGGCACCGTCACCGGGCACGTGGACCTGGTCTCGGAACGCGCTTTCAACTGGCGCGACCACCAGGCCTCAAAACTGATCGAATTGCCCGCCGATGCGCGGTCCCTGGAAACCGGGGCGCGGGACGATATGATGGAAGCTTTGGCCGATTTTGACGATAACCTGCTGGAAAACCTGTTGGACGACATCACCCCCAGCCCCCAGGACCTGTACGACACCCTGTCGCGCGATCTGGCCCTGGATGACATCGTGCCGGTGTTTTTCGGATCGGCCGAACATGACCACGGCATTGTCCGGTTGTGGAAAGCCTTGCGCCACGAATGCCCCGATTTTCCCACCACCGCGAAACGTTTGAACCTGCCGGCCATCACCGACAGCCCTGGTGCACACGTGTTCAAGACCCTGCACGGCGGCCACATGGGGAAACTGTCGCTCGTCCGGGTGTGGTCGGGGCCGCTTCAGGACGGGCACACTTTGGATGTTGGGCGCATTTCCGGCCTGTATAAAATAATGGGCCAAAAGTTTGCAAAAATACCCCGCGCCGTTGCCGGTGATGTGGTTGCCCTGGGCCGTCTGGACAGCGCCGCCACCGGGGCCGCTCTGGGCTGTTTGTCCGCCCCTGGCCCATCCCCCTGGCCCGCCCCTCTCACACCCCTTTATTCCATGGCGATCGAGATGAAAGCCCACGCCGACGAGGTCAAATTAACCGGCGCGGTCCATAAACTGTGTGAAGAAGACCCGTCCCTAAACTTGCGACACGACCCCATCACCGGGGAATTGGTGTTGTGGGGGCAAGGTGAAATACACCTGCGCATCGCCATCGACCGACTGACGGGACGCTATGGCCTGGACGTGACCGCGCGCCGCCCCGAAGTGCCTTACCGCGAAACCGTCCGCAAATCCGCGATCCGGCGCGCCCGCCATAAAAAGCAATCGGGGGGGCACGGAGAATTCGGCGACGTCGAAATTTCCATCACCCCATTGGAACGGGGGGCCGGTTTCCAATTTGGCAACGCGGTTCATGGTGGGGCGGTGCCGCGACAATATATTCCCGCCGTCGAAGCCGGAATTAAAGAGTACCTCACCCGTGGCCCATTGGGTTTTCCCGTTGTCGACATTTCCGTCACCTTGACCGACGGCCAATATCACGGCGTTGACAGTTCCGACTTTGCCTTTAAAAAAGCCGCCCAACAGGCCATGCGCGAAGCCATGCCCACATGCCATCCGGTGTTGTTGGAACCGATCTGTGAAGTCCGCGTGTCGGTGCCCAATGCCTTTACATCCAACGCCCAACGGGTCATTGCCGGTCGGCGCGGACAGATTTTAGGCTTTCAGCCGCGCGACAACTGGCACGGCTGGGATGACATCACCGCCCATTTGCCGACCTCTGAAATGCATGACCTGATTATTGATTTGCGGTCCCAAACCCTGGGCGTGGGCACATTCGCCTTTCACGACGACCATTTGCAAGAGCTGACCGGCAAACAAGCCGACCTGGTGGTCGCAAACCGGGCTCAATAGATCTTAAAATAAACCAAAAAAATGGCCGGGCTCTGAGAGCCCGGCCAGTTCTAAAAGAAGGTCTCACGTCCTGGGGGAGACGGAGAGTCTCTTAGAGGAGTGTCCGCAGAGCGTCAGAGGGGGGAGGGAGAAAACTCTGCGGCCTCCCGATGCGGCCAACTGTGTCGGCTACATCGTGTAAATCTAATATAAGAACTTTCTAATGAATTGTCCAGGGGAAAAACACCCTTTTTACACAACTTTTTTTATTTTCAGAAAAAATAGCCCCCCGGCACACCATCATTTGTGATGATCGCGCCCGGGGCCACTCAAAAAAAAAGTGAGGATCAGTCCGTTTTACAGGTCTTGATCCCAAACGGGACATAAGCCGGACACCAGCCGATCAAAGCGGTTCCCAGGGGCACCAGGCCCAACAGACCCCAAATCGCGAATTCGCTATCACTGAGCATGGCGAACGTAACCGCCGCCACCCCGACAATGATGCGCAAAATGCGGTCAATACTGCCGACGTTAGATTTCATGAGCGTTCTCCTGAATTGCAACAAGGTTTTAAATCTACATGCACAAGATCACGTCTGCGTTCAAGTGTCTGTAACCTAGTCACAGAGCGCTCAAAAGATCACCCATCTCCGGATGCCAGGTGACGCAATTTCTCAGGGTCCAAAACCGTGATCTGCCCGCGACGGAGCGTCAACAAACCGCGCCGTTCAAATTCTTTCAATTGACGGCTGATGACCTCGCGCGCGCTGCCCAGTTCAAATGCCAATTTTTGGTGGGTCAGGCTCAAAGTGCTTGCATCCTCGGCCCGCGCCCCCAAAAAGCGCGCCAGGCGCACATCCACACGGGCAAAGGCGACCTCTTGCACCAACATCATCAAATTGGCCAGCCGCGCGCCATAGGACTTAAACACAAAATCACGCAACACCGCCGAACAGGCCATCAGTTCGTGAAAGACCCCGGCCGGGATCGCCACCGCGCGCACCGGGGTTTCGCTCACACCGTCGGCGCTGTAGGTCTCACTGCCCAGCAAACACGCCGTGGTCAACACACACGTGTCCCCCGCATCGACCCGGTACAAGACGATTTCCCGACCGTTTTCAGAACACATCTGGACCCGCACCACCCCGTCGAGAACCAGTAAAAAACTGTTGCACGCGTCACCGGCCCGAAACACCGCAGTGGCGGCGGGCAGTTCAACCACCTGCGCACTTTGCAGCAGACGCCGCACGTCTGCGCCGTCCATATCCGCCAATCCCGGAACGGACCGCAGCCAGCCGTCGGATAAATCCATATGGGGTGTGGGCGAAACGGTCATGTCAGCAGTGTAGATTGGCCGGCCCTGGGGACAAACAAAAAAAAGCCCTGGATCATAAAGATCCAGGGCGAGTCTAACAGGGAGGCTTCACGTCTGGGAGACGTGGGACTCAACCGGTCCCAAAATTCCCGGGGGAGGAAGTGGGAGAGTGGGACCGGGAGCCCGCCCGGACCGAAGTCCGGACGTTCGCGCTGCAATGCAGCATCGAACTGAGGTGAATATACGTACGGCACGTGAAATGCACCAACGCCCGTTCGGAACGGCAGCCATGCATTAAACGCATGGCTCGGCACCCAATCCCGACCCGGTCGTTATTTTTGCCCCAATTGGTCCGCACGAATGCGGTTGAGCAAAAAATCACGAAACACCCCGACCCGCTTGGACCGGCGCAATTCTTCCGGATAGACAAAATAGGTATTGAAACTGGGGCCGGCCAATTCCGGCAATACCTGCACCAGGTCCACCGCATGCTGGGTCATGTAATCGGGCAAAGCCCCGATCCCGATGCCCGAGCGCACCGCCCGGTAAATGCCGTAAATGTTGTTCACCTTCAACGCCGGGTGCCGCACCGGGCCACTGTGACCGGCTTCCATCAACCAATTGAGATTGTCGACCGGGGTGGATGCGTCTTCGCCATAAATCACCAGACGGTGATTGTCCAAATCTTCCGGATCGCGGGGCAACCCGTGGCGTTTGATGTAACTGGGCGAGGCATAAACCCGGTAGTGAACCTCCATCAACAAACGCTGCACCAGATCGGGCTGGGTGGGCGGGCGCAGACGAATAGCCACATCGGCTTGACGCATGGAAATATCCAGTTCTTCATCGGACAACACCAGTGACACGTCGATGTCGGGATAGCTGTCCAAAAACCCGGTGATGCGCGGCGTTAACCAGATCGATCCCAGACCGGTCGAGGTGGTGACCCGCAATTCGCCTTGCGGGCGTTCGCGCGAATCGCGAATTTGCGCCGTAGCGAACGCCAGTTTCGAGAACATCTCGCGCGTGGTGACATCCAGAAGTTCGCCCTGCTCGGTCAAAATCAGACCCCGCGCATGGCGGTGAAACAGCGCCACTCCAAGGCTGTTTTCCAAGGCCCCAATTTGACGTGACACCGCCGACTGGCTGAGGTTCAGCATTTCCCCCGCATGGGTGAAGCTGCCCGCCGCAGACACGGCATAGAAAATCCGCAGTTTGTCCCAGTCCATAACCCCGCTATCGGGGTCTCGCATGCGATCCATGGAATGTCCCTATTGTTCGTGTGGATGATCTGTTTCGGGGCTATTGATCTTCACACTCTGCCAAATACCGCTCCGCGTCCAGCGCCGCCATGCAGCCGGTCCCTGCCGCCGTCACCGCTTGCTGATAGGTGTGGTCTTGCACGTCGCCCGCCGCGAACACCCCCGCCACCGAAGTCATAGGCGTGCCCGGTTTGGTGAGAATGTAGCCGCCGCCGTCCATATCCACCTGACCCTTGAACATATCCGTGTTGGGGCGGTGGCCGATGGCGATGAACACGCCGTCGACATTCAGGGTGGTTTCGTCATTGGTTTTGACGTTGCGCAAGCGCACCCCGGTGACCCCGGGCGGGGTCGCGCTGCCGCCCAGCGCCAACGCCGCGCCGGCGCCGGGATTGCCCAAAACTTCTTCCAGAACCGTGTCCCAAATCACCTCGACCTTGGGGTTGTTGAACAGCCGGGTCTGGAGAATTTTTTCCGACCGCAACGCATCGCGGCGATGGATCAAGGTGACCTTGCTGGCGTGGTTGGTCAGATACAGGGCCTCTTCAACCGCCGTGTTGCCGCCGCCGATCACCGCCACATCCTTGCCCCGGTAGAAAAACCCATCACAGGTCGCGCACGCCGATACCCCCATGCCCATATACGCTTGTTCCGATGGCAGGCCCAACCAACGCGCCGAGGCCCCGGTGGAAATGATCAAAGTGTCACAGCGGTACGTATCGCCACTGTCGGCGGTGAGAACGAACGGGCGCACCGACAAATCCGCCGCCGTGATGATATCGTCGACGATGGTGGTGCCGACCTGTTTGGCCTGGGCTTCCATTTGTTCCATCAACCACGGACCCTGGATGGTGTCGGCGAAACCGGGGTAATTCTCCACATCCGTGGTGATGGTCAATTGACCGCCCGGCTGCAACCCCCGCACCATGACCGGGGCCAGGTTTGCGCGGGCCGCATAAATGGCGGCGGTGCACCCCGCCGGGCCGGAACCGACGACCAGGGTTTTGCAGTGATGTGTGCTCGACATATTGATAAAACGCTCCGTTTTTTATGGCCTTGGCAAATTGGCGGCCCCAGACCCACCAGACAGAATGTCCCCTTAAGATATTAACGCAGACACATTGACGCAAGCGTCATGCGTTTCCCCTTGCCCCGGGGCTATGAGTCATATAATTACTGGCACAATGAGGAGTTTAATTGAAAATGACCGATTCGCGTGTAAAACTCGACCACATTGATCGCCGTATCCTTCACGATCTGCAAGAAGACGGTCGCATCACCAATGTGGAACTGGCGCGCCGGGCCGGAATATCCGCGCCGCCGTGTCTGCGTCGGGTGCGCGCCCTGGAAGATGCCGGCTATATTCAAGGCTATCACGCCGATTTGGATCCCCGGGCCTTGGGCTTTAATGTCACGGTGTTTGCCCAGGTCGGATTGAAAAGTCAGGCCGAAACGGATCTGGATGCCTTCGAAGACCTGGTCAAGTCTTGGCCGCAGGTGCGCGAATGCCACATGCTGGCTGGCGAAACCGATTTTTTGTTGAAAATCGTCGCGCCCGATTGGGAAGAATATCAATCCTTCCTGACCAGCAAACTGACCGCCGCCGACAATGTCAGCCATGTCAAGTCGGCCTTGAGCGTGCGCACCACCAAACAATCGCCCGGGGTGCCGGTTAAGGTCGAAACCCGATAACCAAACCCGCTTAAACCACGTCCATGTCCATGTCCGTGCCCACATCCGCACCGATGCGGGTTTTCAATTGGCTTTCAAGCTCTCGGATCCGCGCTTGCAAGGCCGCAACGGTTGCTTCGTCAAAGCGCCTTGGGATATGAGCGGGGCAGTTTTCATCCCACGCCTTGAGGTGAAAGACAATCATCGCCTGGCGCTGAGTTGCCAAGCCCGGCACCACCAAATCGTCCATGTTCGCGTCCCGACTGACAAACGCGTCGCCCCACAATTTCAAACGCCTGCGGTTGGCGTAATCCATCAAAAACAACATCGCGGCGGGGTTTTCGCTGAGATTTCCCTGGGTGATAAACTGTCCGTTTCCCGCTTGTTCGGGAATAATCAAGCAACTGGCGCTGGCCACATGAACAAACCCCGCCGACCCGCCCCGGTGTTGAATGTATGGCTGACCGGCGGCGCTTGCGGTGGCGATATACAAAGACGTTCGACTGCGCACGAAGCCCTCCTGCTCAATACTCAACTGGTCGCGCTGATCGGGGTGATCTTGCAGACGCTGCATCGCGGCGCGCGTGCCCATCAGGGTTTGAACTTTTCGAACGGCGGCGCTGAACGCCGTGTGGGCGAATTGAACCATGGAAATACTCCTCCCTAATGAAGATATTCTGCGGGTTGGGTCTGTTGAAAGGCCGGACGTCTCTGCAGGTCCTCCAGCCACGGCGCAAGATCCGGGCGGACCCCGCGCCAATCAAAATCGGGCAAGCGAAAATCCAGATACGCCAGCGCACAGCCGCTGGTGATGTCGACCAGACTGAGGTCGGAGGTCAGCCTTTCAGGCCCCCCGGGCAGAGCCCCAAGGCAGCGTTCAATTTTCGCCAACTTGCGCCCAACGAAATTTTCAGACGGCGACGCATCGGTGCGACGGCGTTCACCAACACTGGCCACCGCAAAATCCAGGATGGCATCGCCCAAGGCCCCTTGATGCATCCGCCGCACGTGATCGGAATTTTTCACATGACCGCCAAGGCCTGCGACGGCCTCCAAATGCTGACAGATCAAACGGCTGTCCATCAATGGCGCACCGTCAGCCAACACCAGCGCCGGAACAAGTCCCGCAGGGTTCACCGCCAACAGGCGTGGATCGTCCTGATATGGATTGACCATGATCTCTTTAATTTGGTCCATCATGGTGCGCTCACGCGCCAGGACGCGGACCTTGCGGGCAAACGGGGATGGCGGGGCATAAAAAAGTTTCATCTTGGGACTCCAATGAAAATAATAAAATTTACATACCGGTATTTAAAATTTTAGGCCCCCCAACAGCCCGCCCAGGGGCATTGTCCGGGGGCCTTGGTGCGAAGAAAAATTCAGGGCATCGAGGATATCGTGCGCAGCATGGCCTTGGCCGCGCGCACGGCTTGTTTCAAGGGCATGGGATCCTGGTGCACGCGGCTCAACACATAGCCGCCCTGGACAATCGCGTTTAACATCATCGCGGTGTCTTTCGCGTTCAGCGATGACGGCAAGTCGCCGGCCTTTTGCGCCGCGCGCACGCTCAAAGCCAAACGGGTTTCCAGGTCCGTAAAAAATTTCTGCACGATCGGGTTGATCACCGGGTCGGCAATGCTCCGTTCGTTCGCCAGACGCCCGAAACGACAGCCGCGCAACGCTTCGCGCGGCATATCAAGATACGCCATCAGGCGTTTTATAGCCGACCGCCTGGCGCCAAAAATAGCATCAAATTGCGCCCACAGTTCACCCGCCACGTCTTCAAGGGCGGTTGCGGCAAGATCGCGTTTGCCCGAAAAGTGATGATACAAACTGCCCTGTCCGGCACCACTGGCGGCAAGCACCGCCTTCGGGCTCATCGCTTCAAATCCGCGTTCCCACAACAGCTCCTTGGCGGCCTCAATCAGGGCTTCTCGTTTACTGGTCATTTTTTCCTCGCCTATAACGTACATACCACTAGGTACAAAATAAGACGTCGCATGACACAGCGCAACCATAAAAATGATCCGCGAAGAAAATCCAGGAGGGCTAAATTCTCCAACCAGGTGCAACACCGCCGGAACTTGTCTGAAAAAAACAGGACGCCCTTCATGAAGCCGTAAACGCCACCTCGGCAAAAGCGTTTCTCGCTCAACGGGCGTTTGGGGTGGGTATCGCTGGGCACCGCGTCGCAATGACGAACCAGACAGGGTTCAAGGTGTCAGTTGTCGCCGCGCTTTGGTCCCCGAATGATGCGCGGCGTGATCACCCAGCGCAACTGCCATACGTCGCCGCCAGCATCGCCGCCAGAATTCCGATCCAGGCACATCACGGTTGCGGTTTTGACGTCCAGCAAACCGGCAGAATGATTTCCGGTCAACAAATACGAAAGCGCCTGGCCCATGAACGGCTCATGACCGCACACCATCGTATCTTCATCCCAGCTTTCGACCACCTCGGCAAACGCCTCGACATCGCCCCACGGTTCAATGCCCTCGATCGCCCCCGGGTCAACCGACGGGGCCAGACGCCGGGCCAGGATTTGTGCTGTTTCAGCGGCCCGCAACAAATTGCTATGCACCACCCGGTGGATGCCAAGGCGTTGTTTTTCCAAATGTATCGCAACAGCTTTGCTGTCTTCCCGACCGCGTGGGCTCAACGCACGGTCCGCGTCCTCCTGTCCATATTCGGCTTTGCCGTGTCGAACCAGATACAGGCGCATAAGTCCTCCAATACCAGGGTGGCGAGAAATAATCAGCTCAATTATCTGATGAATACGATAAAATTACGTCATTAAATGTTCACTAAAGTAACAATTAAAAGACGCCATTCAACGATACGTTGACGTTTTTGGTTAATATCTTTATGGATATCTGTCTTTAGGGGTATTTGGGGCCGATGACGTGACCTTCATACAATGGAACGATCGTTTTTTGATTGGCCATAAGGTCGTCGATTTTGACCATAAGAGTTTGGTCAACATCACCAACGAATTATTTTTGCGCGTGGAAAAGGGCTGTCCCGTCGAAGAAATCACCCAGACCATAGCCCTGTTGATCGAATACGTGGATCGCCACTTCGAACGTGAAGAACAATTGTTCAAAGATTCCGGTTACCCTCTGGTCGAACAGCATCTGGCCATGCACCAGGACATCAGGAAGACCGTTCGCGACATCGCAACCCTCTATCAGACTCAGCCCAGTTCCATCAGCACCGATGAAGTTTTGCAGTTTCTCAAAAAGTGGCTCATCAACCACATTATGAAAGCTGACGTTAACTATGTCCAATACCTCAAATAACACCCATCAACATGCGCTTTCGCATCGGACACAAAAAAACAGGCCGCTCCACGTGGACCGGCCTGTTTTTTTTTAAATAGAAAAACTTTCCACCCCTCGCCAACACTCAGTGTGGTGCAGGTGCAACCCCCAGCGCCGCCAACATCGCTTGCGCGGTTTTGATTTCCGCCTTGGCGTTGTATGTCTCGATCTCACCGGTCGCCTCCAACAAGGCTTTTTCGCCCGCCGCCAAGCGCGTCCGGGCATCGTCATGCTTGAGATCGCGAACCGCGGTGGCTTCTTCGACCAGCACCGTGCAGCGTTCCGAGGTCACTTCGACAAAACCCCCGGACACAAAAATGCTTTCCGCCACTTTGCCGTCCTTGTGGATATCGACAACCCCCGGGCGCACGGTGCCGATCAACGACGTGTGACCGGGCAGCACACCGATGTCCCCTTCGGTGCACGGAACCACCACCATGGCGACGGATTTCGACATCACCAGGCGCTGCGGCGAGACCAGTTCAAATTCGACCATATCGGCCATGTGCTTTAACTCCCAAATCCAGGCACCGCCCGGATGCTGTGCCCGGATGCTTCAAAAGGGCCGCAATCAGGCCGCTTCCGCAGCCATTGCCTTCGCTTTTTCAATCGCTTCATCAATGGTGCCAACCATATAGAAGGCCGCTTCGGGAAGGTGGTCGTAATCGCCGTTCACGATGCCCTTAAAGCCTTTGATGGTCTCTTCCAAAGCCACCAGTTTCCCCGGAGCCCCGGTGAAAATTTCGGCGACGTGGAACGGCTGCGACAAGAAGCGCTGGATTTTACGCGCCCGGGCCACGGTCATTTTGTCTTCTTCCGACAATTCGTCCATGCCGAGGATGGCGATGATGTCTTGCAGGCCTTTATAGGTCTGCAAAATCTGCTGCACCGAGGTCGCGACCCCATAGTGTTCTTCACCGACCACGCGCGGATCCAAAACCCGCGAAGTGGAATCAAGCGGATCCACCGCCGGATAGATCCCCAACTCGGCAATTTGACGGCTGAGAACGGTGGTCGCATCGAGGTGAGCAAACGAGGTCGCCGGAGCCGGATCGGTCAAATCATCAGCCGGCACGTAAATCGCCTGAACCGAGGTCACGGAGCCTTTTTTGGTCGACGTAATGCGTTCTTGCAGCGCCCCCATATCGGTCGCCAGGGTCGGCTGATAGCCCACCGCGGACGGAATACGGCCCAACAGCGCGGACACTTCGGACCCGGCCTGGGTGAAGCGGAAAATGTTATCGACAAAGAACAAGACGTCTTGGCCTTCTTGATCGCGGAAATATTCCGCCAACGTCAAGCCGGTCAACGCCACACGGGCACGCGCACCGGGAGGTTCGTTCATCTGACCATAAACCAGGGCCGCCTTGGATTTATCGCCTTCCAGGTCGATAACCCCGGACTCGATCATTTCATGATAGAGATCGTTGCCCTCACGGGTCCGTTCCCCGACACCGGCAAACACCGAATAGCCGCCGTGGCCTTTCGCGATGTTGTTGATCAATTCCATAATCAACACCGTCTTGCCGACACCCGCGCCGCCGAACAGGCCGATCTTACCGCCCTTGGCGTAAGGCCCGATCAGGTCAACGACCTTGATCCCGGTTTCGAGAATTTCCGATTCCGTGGATTGTTCGGAAAACGGCGGGGCCACATTGTGGATCGGTGCGGTCAGTTTGGTCGTGACCGGACCGCGTTCGTCGATCGGCTCACCAATGACGTTCAGGATTCGACCCAGTGTTTCCGGGCCGACCGGAACCATAATCGGTTCGCCGCTGTCGGTCACATCCAGACCGCGTTGCAAGCCATCGGTGGAATCCATGGCAATGGTCCGAACCACGTTTTCACCCAGATGCTGGGCAACTTCCAAAACCAGACGCTTGCCGTCGTGGTCCATTTCCAATGCGTTCAAGATGTTGGGCAGCTCGCCAGAGGGAAACCGTACATCAACCACGGCCCCCATGATCTGGGTGATTTGTCCGATACTTTTTGCCATCGCCGGAGCTCCTTAAGCCAAATCAGCGTTTCTCTTACAGCGCTTCCGCGCCGGAGATGATTTCAATCAATTCACTGGTGATGTAAGCCTGACGGGTACGGTTGTAGGTCAATGTCAGTTTTTCGATCATATCGCCAGCGTTGCGGGTTGCGTTGTCCATCGCGGTCATGCGTGAACCGTTTTCCGAGGCCGAGCTTTCCAGCATGGCCTGAAAGATCTGCACGCCGAGGTTTTTCGGCAACAGCACTTGCAAAATCTCATTTTCTTCAGGTTCAAACTCATAAGCGGCCTTAAGCTCACCTGACCCCGTATTTTCGCCATCTTCGTCCCCGTCCGCAGAAAACGGGATCAATTGTTGATTGGTGACGATTTGGGTCATGGCCGATTGGAATTGATTGAAGATGATCGAGCACACATCAAACGCGCCCGCATCGAACATTTCCGTAATCTGATCGGCCACCGCCGTGGCTTCTACGTACGCGATGCCCTTCTTGCCGCCGATGCCCGTGATGTGGTCGACGATATCATCACGGAATTGGCTTTTCAGGAGGTCCGATCCCTTGCGGCCGACACACAACAGCTTAACCGTTTTGCCCTGGGCGTGCAGCTTGTGGATCCGACGACGGGTTTCACGCACGATGCTGCCGTTGAAGCCGCCGCACAAGCCACGATCGGATGTAAACACCACCAGCAGATGGGTTTGATCCTGGCCGGACCCGGCAAGCAGCTTCGGTCCACCTTCCATCCCGGCAAACGAACCGGAAAGAGAACGCAACACCGTGTCCATCCGCGTGGAATACGCCCGCGCGGCCTCAGCCGCTTCCTGGGCACGGCGCAACTTTGCGGCCGCGACCATTTTCATCGCCGAAGTGATCTTACGCGTCGATTTAACGCTGTCGATCCTGGTTTTTAGGTCCTTGAGGTTAGGCATGAGACGTGGTCCCGCTCCGCTCCTTGAAATCGATCACTTAGGCAAAAGACTTGGTGAAGTCTTTGATAAACTTCGCCAACTTGCCTTCGAGGTCCTTGGATAAGGCTTTATCTTCGCGGATGGTCGCCAGGATGTCCGCACCCCTGGACCGCAACTCGCCCAGCAAAGCGTGCTCGTAACGGGTCACATCCCTGATTTCAACGTGATCGAGATAGCCCTTCACGCCGGCAAAAATCACCGCCACCTGTTCTTCGACCGTCATCGGGCTGTATTGAGCCTGTTTCAACAATTCCGTCAGCCGCGCCCCCCGGGCCAGCAAGCGCTGGGTGGCCGGATCCAAATCGGAAGCAAACTGCGAGAACGCCGCCATTTCACGGTACTGAGCCAGTTCCAGTTTGATCGAGCCGGCAACCTGCTTCATCGCCTTGATTTGCGCGGCAGACCCCACCCGCGACACCGACAAACCGACGTTCACGGCCGGGCGGATGCCTTTGTAGAACAGTTCCGATTCCAGGAAAATCTGACCATCGGTGATCGAAATCACGTTGGTTGGAATGTATGCCGACACGTCGCCCGCCTGGGTTTCGATCACCGGCAGCGCGGTCAATGACCCATTGCCCGCCGCGTCGCCCAGTTTACACGAACGTTCCAGCAAACGAGAGTGCAGGTAGAACACATCGCCCGGATACGCTTCACGGCCCGGCGGACGGCGCAACAACAAAGACATCTGACGATACGCAACCGCTTGTTTGGTCAAATCGTCATAAAAAATAACCGCGTGCTGGGCGTTGTCGCGGAAAAACTCGCCGATGGTGGCACCGGTGTAAGGGGCCAAAAACTGCATCGGCGCGGGGTCGGATGCGGTGGCCGCAACGATCACCGAATATTCCAGCGCGCCGTTGTCTTCCAGGGTTTTCACCAACTGCGCCACGGTGGAGCGTTTTTGCCCCACGGCCACGTAGATGCAAAACAACTTTTCAGCGTCCGAAGCAGCTGCGTCGTTGGTGCTTTTCTGGTTCAAAATGGTGTCGATGATCACTGCGGTTTTGCCGGTTTGGCGATCGCCGATAATCAATTCGCGCTGACCGCGGCCAATGGGGATCAAACTGTCGATCGCCTTCAGGCCGGTTTGCATCGGTTCGTGAACCGATTTACGCGGGATGATGCCCGGGGCCTTGACTTCCACCCGCGACCGGGTGGCGTCTTCGATCGGGCCTTTGCCGTCGATCGGGTTGCCCAGACCATCGACAACGCGGCCCAACAGGCCTTTGCCGATCGGCACATCAACGATGGCACCGGTCCGTTTCACGGTGTCGCCTTCTTTGATCCCCCGGTCATCGCCGAAGATCACAACACCGACGTTGTCTTCTTCAAGGTTCAGGGCCATGCCCTTAATGGCGCCCGGAAACTCGACCATTTCACCGGCCTGGACATTATCAAGGCCATACACACGCGCAATGCCGTCACCGACGGAGAGCACTTGACCAACCTCGGCGACTTCCGCCTCGGTTCCAAAATTCGCGATCTGATCTTTTAAAATTGCGGAAATTTCCGCGGCACGGATATCCATTATCCAATCCCCTTCATGGAGAGGTGTAACTGCTGCAACCGGGTTTTAAGCGAGGCGTCGATCATGCGTGAGCCCACCTTGACAATCAGCCCGCCAAGCAGGTTTTCGTCAACATCGGCTTCAATGGAGATTTTAGCCCCCAGTGCTGTTTTCAACACCTCTGAAACGGCCTGAAGCTGTGCATCGGATAGCTTCCTGGCCGACATAACCTGCGCCGTGGCTTCGCCCCGGCGACGCGATAATTCATTGAGATACGCCTTAATCATGCCGGTCAGTGCCGGCAGACGGCGGTTTTCGGCGACCACACCAACAAAGTTGATGGTCAGTTGGTCCATGGCCGCCCTGGCGCACACCGCACCCATCGCCTGAACCTGTTGGTCGCGGGTCAACACGGGCGATGAAATCACCCGCGCCAAATCAACACTGTCGCTGATCATCAAACGCAAATTCTTGAGGTCTTCGCCAACCTTATCAAGCAGCGACGCGCCATCCGCCAGAGCGTAAAGAGCGGCAGCGTAGCGACCCGCAAGGCCGGTGGTAGCTGTGGTTTCGGATGACACCTGGGAGGGTCCCTCACTGAGTGTTGTGTCCGGGGCCAAGCGCCCCTCTTGATCGTATGCCAGGCAAGCGAAGTTTCTTAGGCCCGGCCCGTCCCTAGCGCGGCAGTATCTAACACAGGGGTCTGGGGGTTGCAAGACGACTCTTCGTATATTTGAGCCCCTAAAAATCCAAGGGTTTGACGGGGCCGAAACCCGCGCTCTTATATGCTTTTTTCCATATATTCGAAAACCCCCACAGATTGAGTTCGTAATGTTTCAAAAATGACCGAACTTCACCCCTAAAAGACGCCCTGAAAAACACCTCAAACCCGTTGCGCCCCCCTTTTGACGCGCAAATATTTAAACCGTCAGACTTATAAAAAACTTTGCGGATCAACGTCGATCTGGATTCGCACCCCCCTCGCTCGCTTGCCCCCCTGAACGGATCGTTGCAGCCACGCGCGCACCAACGGTTGCGGTGCGATCCCGGGCTTCAGCTTCACCAGCAAACGCCACCGATACCGCCCCCGCAACACCGCCAGCGGAGCCGGGGCCGGGCCGAGGACCTCGACCCCGTCACGGTGGGGCGCGCAGCGGATCAAGGTGTTGGCCTGGGCGTGCACCAACGCCTCATCAACACCGGAAACAATCACCGCCACCAGACGGCCAAACGGCGGCATTCGCAAATCTTTGCGGGCGCAGATTTCAGCCTCGATAAAATCCTCCCGCCGGCCCGATTTCATCGCCTGCATCACGGCGTGGTCGGGCTGATAAGTCTGCACCAACACCCGCCCGGCGCGTTTGCTGCGCCCGGCCCGGCCCGCAACCTGGTACAAAAGCTGATAGGTCCGTTCGGCGGCGCGCAAGTCGCCCCCCGCCAGGCCGAGGTCCCCATCCACCACCCCAACCAGGGTCAACATGGGAAAATGGTACCCCTTGGCGACGATCTGGGTGCCGATAATCAGATCGACCCGGTGGGCTTCGATGCTTTCGATCAGCTCCGCCGCCGCCTGCGGACTGCTCAGGGTGTCGGAACTGGCCACAACCGTGCGGACATCGGGAAAGCATGCGCGGGCTTCTTCGGCGACCCGTTCAACCCCCGGGCCACAGGCGTGAAAGCTGTGCTCTGCCGCGCAATCGGGGCAGGTCTTCGGCATCTGGATGGCGTGTCCGCAATGGTGACACTGCAAGCGCCCCCGCACCCGGTGTTCCACCAGCCACGCCGAACAATTTGGGCACGCAAGGCGAAACCCACAGGTTCGACACAAGGTCAAAGGCGCGTAACCGCGGCGATTGAGGAACAACATCGCCTGTTCACCGGCTGCGAAGGTCCTTGTCAGGGCCTCTTGCAGCGCCCCTGACAACCACTTGGTGGCGGGCAATTTTTCGCGCCGCATGTCGATCAAATCCAAATCCGGCAACACCGCGCCGCCATGGCGTTCGGGCAAATGCGCCCGGGTATACTTCCCCGTGTCGGCGTTGACGAGGCTTTCCAGCGACGGGGTGGCGGATGCCAGGCAAATCGGGATCTGGCCCAAATGCGCCCGCACCACCGCCATATCGCGGGCATTGTATATGACCCCTTCTTCCTGTTTGAAGGCACCGTCGTGTTCTTCATCGACCACGATGAGGCCGAGGTCCTGAAACGGCAAAAACAGCGCCGAACGCGCCCCCACCACCACCCTGGTTTCATTTCGCGCCACCGCCCGCCATGTTTCCCGCCGCACCCGTTGGCCCAAATCGGAATGCCATTGGGCCGGGGCCACGCCAAACCGCCGTTCAAACCGCGCCAGCCATTGACTGCCAAGGGCAATTTCCGGCAACAACACCAAAACCTGCTGGCCTTGTTTCAAGGCTTGGGCCACGGCTTCGAAATACACTTCGGTTTTGCCCGATCCGGGGACCCCGTCCAACAGCACCGCGGCATAGGCGCGGGCCCTGGTTTTCGCCACCAAATCATCCGCCGCCCGGCGTTGGGCGGTGGACAAATCGGGGCCGACATAATCGCCATCGGGTTGCGGGCAGGCGAAACGCGGGGTGTGGTTCACCGCCACCAACGCCCCGGCCTTGACCAGACCATTGACCACCGCCGGTGAACAACCCGCCCGGCGGGCGGCGGCGGCGGCGCTCAACGGTGCGTGGTCTTTCAAAACCGCCAACACCCGGGTGCGCGGCGCGGTCCATTTGATGTCCGGCACGGGGTCGGCGATACGGAACGCTTTGATGGCCTTGGGCGGATCCAGGGCATCGGGCACGCTGATGGCCATCTTCAGCACCCCGCCGGGACTGGACAAGGTGTAGCCGGCGACCCAATCGATAAATTTTCGGGTCACCGCAGTCATCGCCGCGACGGGCAATTTTTCCAGCACCGTCTTCAGCCTGGCATCCGCCACCCCGCCCTGTTCAGGCCCGGTTCCCGGCCCCCACACCACCCCGACCAGTTTGCGCGGACCAAACGGCACCCGCACGAAATCCCCGGCCTTCAACACCATCCCATCCGCCACCTGGTAATCGTAAACCTGGGCAAATGCGGCGGGCAGCAAAACGCCACAGCGGTGAGTGGGCAAAAAGATATCGGGATCGGGGTGCGAATCACTTTCGGTCATGTCGCCAGCTTACAGAAGGAAAGCCTTAACCAACATGGTTCATCATATTCATGATCCGATTCGCCCACAAACCATTGCGCCACCCAAACACCTTGGCAAGATTTAAAGGGACCGCCCATGACCACCACCGTACACACCGCCAACGGCGCCCTAAACGACGATGCGGTCGGACAGTATTTGCTGGACAATCCGGGCTTTTTCACCCGCAACCCGGACATTTTGGTGCACTTTCAAGGCCCGTTGAGCGTGGAGCGGGGCGACGGTGTGGTCGATTTTCAATCCGCCATGGTGGACCGGTTGCGCGACGAAATTCAAAATCTCACCGCGTGCACCCAAGACGTGATTGAAACCAGCCGCACCAACATGACTTATCTGACCCGCACCCACGCCGCCATTTTGGCGTTGCTGGCGGCCCAGGACGCCGCCCACATGGCGCGGATCATCACCACCGATCTGGCCTTGCTGCTGGATGTCGATGTGGTCGCGTTTGGCTTTGAACAACACACCAAGGCCGAAGCGGCACTGCGTTTGCCCGGCGTGCGCATGTTGCCGATCGACTTTTTGGATGCCCAAATCGGCGAAGGCGGCGACGTCGCCCTGATCCGTGACAGCCTTGACGATGGGACGGTTTTTGGCGACGACCATGTCCATGTGTGTTCATCCGCGCTGGTCCGAATGCGCCCGAGCGCCACCACCGCCGGGGGCCTGATCGCGCTGGGATCGACCATTCCCGGGGCCTTTCATCCCGGCCAGGGGACCGATTTGCTGAATTTTCTCGCCCGTGTCTGTGAAAAGCTGTTTCAAAAATGGCTGACCAACCCTTAAGCCCGCCCCCACGCACCGTCCCGGTTGTGGCGGAACCCGCGCTCCAACGGGCCTTTTTAAATTGGCGCGATTGGTTGCGTCATGAAAAACGCTGTCGTCCCCACACCGTCGACAACTACACCCGCGACATCATCTTTTTTTGCCAATTTTTTGCCGAACATTTGGGTTTTCCGCCAGGATGCCAGGACTTGGCCGGGTTTCAGGCCAGCGATTTTCGCAGTTGGCTGGCGCGCCTCAACCTGGACGGTAAAAACCGCGCCACCATCGCCCGGCGGTTTTCCGCGGTGCGTTCGTTTTATCGGTTTTTGGAGCGCCGCGACATCCTCACCAACACCGCCGTGCACACCGTGCGCACCCCGAAGTTGGCCAAATCTTTGCCCAAGGCGCTGATCCCGGGCGATGCCCTTGACCTGCTGGCGTTTGTCGAAATATCCCCCCGCGAACCATGGGTCGGCAAACGCGACCGGGCCTTGTTGACCCTCTTGTATGGCTGTGGCTTGCGTATTTCAGAAGCCTTGAACCTCAACATCGAAGACCTGGTCCCGCCCCCAAACGGCGACACCTTGACCATCACCGGCAAGGGCAACAAACAGCGTTTGGTGCCGATTTTGCCCCAAGTCACGAAAGCCATCGCCGCCTATCTGGACCCGTGCCCCTACCCCCAGCCCCCCCGCCGGGCGTTGTTTGTCGGCGTGCGCGGGGGTCGCCTGCAAGCGGGCGTGGTTCAATCCCTGGTGCGCGATGCGCGCGCTTATTTGGGCCTGCCCGCAACCACCACGCCGCACGCCTTGCGCCACAGCTTTGCCACCCATCTGCTGGCCGGTGGCGGCGATTTACGCACCATCCAGGAATTGTTGGGCCACGCCTCGCTCAGTTCGACCCAGCGCTACACTGCGGTTGACGGACAAAGGCTCCTGGCCGTTCACCACCACAGCCACCCCCGCGCCAGACGAAAACCCTGACCCTGCGCGCCAATATATTTGCGCGTTTCGTTTGGGTTCGCCACAAACCCCAGAAAAGTCACGCAAAATATGTGCGCGCATAGTACTACCTGTAAGCGGTGATTTTCCCATATGAAAGAGGCTTCAAAGAAACAGGGGGATAAGAACAATGATCCGTAAATTTATGTTGGCCGTGCTGGCCGTGGTCGCGCTGGTGGCGGTGCAAACGCCCGCGCAGGCCAAAAGCGATCTGATGAAGCCGTTCTTCCTTGCCAGCAAAAGCGCCGGGGCGATGGGCGCCACCGTGGCCGCCACCACCGCCAAACTGCAGGCGGCCGGATTTGAAATTGCCGGCAGCTATTCACCCTACAAAAGCGCCACCATCATCATCGTCACCAATGATGCCTTGAAAGCCGCCGCCGCCAAGACCGAATTTGGGGCCTATGGTGTGGTGCAACGGGTATCGGTGACCGATGTGAACGGTGAAATCCAGGTTTCCTACACCAACCCGACCTACATGGCGTCGGCTTACCGCATGGACGCCACGTTATCCGACGTGACCGCCGCCTTGAACGGTGCGTTGGGCAACATGGGTGAGTTCGGTATGGACGAAGGCCTCAGCGACGAGGACTTGCGCGATTATCGATACGCATTCTTGATGGAATATTTCGACGATCCGTCCAAACTGGCGTCCTATGACAGCTATGCCAGCGCGGTCGCCGGGGTGGAAGCCGCCTTGGCCAAAAACACCGCCGGGGTCCAGAAAATCGCCCGCGTTGACGTGCCCGGAAAAGAAGAAACCTATTTCGCCGTCAGCTTGTCCGGAGACGTTACCAACAACAACGAAAAATTCCGCTCCGACGCCTTTGTGATGAGCGAAATCGATTTCAAAGATGTCCGTTCAACCCCGCATTTGCCTTATGAAATCGTTGTTTCCGGTGATCGGGTTTACGCGCTGTATGCGCGGTTTCGCATCGCCATCAACTTTCCAGATCTCTCTATGATGGGCGCCAACAGCTTTATGAACATCATGGCCTCACCGGAAGCAATCCGCGAAGCCCTGACCATCGCCAGTGGCGGGACGTTCAAATAAATGGTCCGCCAATAACGATTGATCGTATTTCGGCAATTTCACGAATAGGCTTTTCCGCCCGGTCGTTGGCCGGGCGGGGAAGTTTACAGGCCTCTCAATTCATGGTTAACTCCACACAACCATGAGGAACTAAACGGATCGGGGCTCAGCATGATGGTCAATGCGCAGGACCTAAAACCTGACAAAAACGACACACCCAACATCAAAAATTGTCTGGATGAAATCACCCGCCGCGCCGCACGGGTCGCCTTGGCGGGCAACGATGCGGTTCGGGTTCCTTATATTTGTCAGTTATCGGGCACATCCGAAGAGCTTTTGATCATCAGCCGCTACGCCGCAGAACGCATGGTGGTCGCCACCCACGGTGCAATCGACAACGATGAAGCCCGGGTCCTGGCGATGGTCCACATCGCCAAGCTGTGTGAAAGCGACATTGGCGAATTGCTGCACATGTCGGGCACCAAGGCGTCCACCATTTTGCGGGGTTTAATGGCCCGCGATCTGGCCTTTTCGCACACCATCAACGGTGTCACCTGCTACATTCAAACCGACGGCGAGGTGCGCACCCAATTCACCGATTTGGCCCTCGGCGCACTCAGCGCCTAAAAATTCAAGTCAAACGCAACAAAAAATCCCGCCCGGTTTTTGCCGTGCGGGATTCTTGAAAAATATCCACGTTTCTAGATATGGATGGCCCGGGAGAGACACGCCAGGGCGGCTTCCTTGACCGCTTCCGAGGTCCCCGGATGGGCGTGGCTGGTGCGCGCGATATCTTCGCTTGATCCGCCAAATTCCATCGCCACAACGATTTCCTGGATCAATTCACCGGCACCGGGGCCGATGATATGGGCACCTAAAACCCGGTCGGTTTTGGTGTCCGCGATGATTTTCACGAAACCTTCCGTATCGCCAACCGCCCGCGCGCGTGAATTGGCCATAAAGGGAAATTTACCAACGGTGTAATCGACGCCTTCGGCTTTCAGGTCTTCTTCGGTTTTGCCCAACGCGGCAATTTCCGGGTGGGTGTAAACCACCCCCGGGATTGCCCCATAATTCACATGGCCCGCTTGGCCGGCGAGGATTTCCACGCACGCGATGCCTTCTTCTTCGGCTTTGTGGGCCAGCATCGCACCACCGATCACATCGCCAATGGCATACACGCCATCGACATTGGTTTTAAAATGACCGTCGGTTTGGATAAAGCCGCGTTTGTCCATTTCAATGCCGACCCCGTCCAGTCCCAATTTATCGGTAAACGGACGTCGGCCAATGGCGACCAACACCACATCGGCTTTCAACGTCTCCCCGCCGCCGCCCGCCGCTGGCTCAACCGTCAGCGTGACGCCAGTTTTAGAGGCTTTTGCACCCGTCACCCTGGTTCCGGTTTTGAATTTAAGGCCTTGTTTTTTCAATGTCCGGGTGGCCTGTTTGACCACTTCGCCATCCATGCCGGGCAAAATCGCGGGGAGGAATTCCACCACCGTGACCTCAGCCCCCAAGCGCCGCCACACCGAGCCCAGTTCCAGACCGATCACACCGCCGCCGATCACCACCATGGATTTGGGAACTTTGGCCAGGTCCAGCGCCCCGGTCGATGTGACAATGCGCTTTTCATCCACCGTCACACCGGGCAACGGTGCGGGTTCCGATCCGGTGGCGATGATGACGTGTTTGGCGCTGTAACTGTCGGAACCAACCTCGACCTGGCCGGGTGCCGTCAACACGCCTTCCCCGACAATATGGGTGACTTTGTTTTTCTTGAACAAGAAGGCGATGCCCTTGGTCAGATCGCCGACCACCGAATCCTTGCGCCCGATCATGGTCGCCAGATCCAGTTTGGGCGGGGCGACATTAACCCCGTGGGCGGCCATGCCGTGGCCGGCTTGTTCGAACAGGTGCGACGATTGCAGCAACGCTTTCGAGGGAATACAGCCCACGTTCAGGCAGGTTCCGCCCAACGCAGCGCGCTTGTCGATACACGCGGTCTTAAAGCCCAGTTGCGCGGCGCGGATCGCGGCCACGTAGCCGCCCGGACCGCCGCCAATGATAATGACGTCAAATGTGTTTTCAGCCATATTTAAATCTCCGGCTTTCTTTTAAGCGTCCAGCATGATGCGGTCGGGGTCTTCGATGCATTCCTTGACCCGAACCAGGAAGGTCACGGCTTCGCGGCCATCGACAACCCGGTGATCGTAGGACAACGCCAGGTACATCATCGGGCGGGCTTCGATGGACCCATCGGGCATCACCATCGGGCGCATTTGAATTTTATGCATGCCCAAAATACCCGATTGCGGGGTGTTCAAAATCGGCGTCGACAACAGCGAGCCAAAAATGCCGCCGTTGGTGATGGTGAAAGTTCCGCCGGTCATTTCGTCCATGGTCAGACGGCCTTCGCGCGCGCGGCGACCGAAATCATTGATCGACTGTTCAATGTCCGCAAATCCAAGGGCGTCGCAATCGCGCACCACCGGAACCACCAGGCCATTTTCCGTGCCGACCGCGATGCCGATGTCGTAGTGATTTTTATAAATAATATCGCCGGCGTTGATTTCCGCATTCACGGCTGGCAATTCACGCAGTGCGGTAACCACCGCCTTGGTGAAAAACGACATAAAGCCCAGCTTCACACCGTGCTTTTTCAAGAACCCATCCTTGAACCGGGTGCGCAGGTCCATCACATGGGTCATGTCCACTTCGTTAAAGGTGGTCAGCATCGCGGCGGTATTTTGGGCCTCTTTCAGGCGTTCGGAAATGCGTCGGCGCAGCCGCGTCATCGGCACCCGTTCTTCGCGTGGACCGATGGGCCGGGGCGGGTATTGTGCCGGGGCTGGGGCGGTGGGGCTGGCCGCAGTCGCGGGGGCGGCGGGGCTGGCCGCAGTCGCGGGGGCGGTGGGGCTGACGGCAACCGCGGGAGCCGCCGCCGGAACGGGGGCCGCCGGGCTTTGGCGCGTTTGCAAATACGCAAGAACGTCGCCCTTGACCAGGCGGCCATCCTTACCGGTGCCGGTGATGGCCGCCTGGTCGATGTTGTTTTCTTCCACCAGCTTTTTCACCGCCGGCGACAGCGCGGCTTCATCCGACGAGGCGGCGGCCGGGGTCGTTTCCGGGGCCGGGGTCATTTCGGGCGCCCTTTCAGGCGCCGGGGCCGCAGAAGCCCCCGCACTGGCCGTTTCATCAATGATGCCCAGAACCGACGCCACATCGACATCGGTGCCTTCGCCAAAAGCAATCTCCGTCAACACGCCCGCGACCGGGGCGGGGACTTCGACCGTCACCTTATCGGTTTCCAGTTCAACGATCGGCTCATCTATATGCACGCTCTCGCCGGGTTGCCTGAACCACTTGGAGACCGTCGCCTCAGTGACCGATTCCCCCAGAACTGGCACTTTGATTTCGGTAGCCATATTGTCCTCTCGCTTTCGTTTGGCCCTTGGGCCTTATCATTCAGTTCATTAATATTGCGGTCGCTGATGCGGCTGCACGAGTTTATTCAGATCACCGCTCAACGCCTGGTCGACAATCCAGGTTTGTTCTTCCACATGACGTTTGAGCAACCCCGTCGCCGGGCTGGCCGCCCCACGACGGCCAACGTAACTGACCGTCGCATGATCGTTGTTGAGGTCACGGACGATCGTTTCAATGCGTTGCGCAACAAAGAACCACGCGCCCATGTTGGCCGGTTCTTCCTGGCACCACACCACCTCGGCATGGGGGTAGCGGCCCAATTGCTGCATCAGGCCTTTCCACGGGAACGGGTACAACTGTTCCAGACGCACGATCGCCACATCATTGACTTCGCGCGCCCGGCGTTCCGTCAACAGGTCGTAATAAACCTTGCCGGAACACACGATCACACGTTTGACTTCTTTATCCAACACCAACCGGTCATGTTCGCCCAGAACCCGGCGGAACCGCGTCCCCGGACCCATTTCACCCAAGTTGGACACCACCATTTTGTGGCGCAACAAGGATTTCGGCGACATCACCACCAGGGGTTTGCGCAGGTTGCGGCACAATTGACGACGCATGACGTGAAAAAACTGTGCCGGGGTGGTGACGTTGACAACCTGCCAGTTGTCTTCGGCACACAGTTGCAGATAGCGTTCCAAACGTGCCGACGAATGTTCCGGGCCCTGGCCCTCATAACCGTGGGGCAACAACAACACCAGACCCGACATGCGCAACCATTTGGTTTCGCCCGACGACACAAACTGGTCAATGATCACCTGGGCACCGTTGGCAAAATCGCCAAACTGGGCTTCCCAAATGGTCAGACAGTGGGGGTCGGACAGGGAATAGCCGTATTCAAAGCCCAACACGCCGGCTTCCGACAGCGGGCTGTCGATGACTTCATAATCGGCTTGATCGCCCGGACGGATATTGTTGAGCGGGATAAACCGTTCTTCGTTGTCTTGGTCAACCAGCACCGAATGGCGGTGGGAAAAGGTCCCGCGACCGGAATCTTGCCCCGACAAACGCACCCCGTGGCCCTGAACCAAAAGCGTGCCATACGCCAACGCTTCGGCCAACGCCCAATCGACCCCTTCTTGCGTGTCGATCATTTTACGCTTGGCTTTAAATTGGCGCAAAATTTTGGAGTTGGTGTGAAACAACCTGGGCGGTTCGGACAGCGCATGACCGACTTCCCGCAACACGTCCATTTCGACCGACGTATCGTCGTCGCGCAACTCTTCGACCCCTTCGAGGGAAAACAACCCCTTCCACTTGCCTTCCAGCCAATCGGCCTTGTTGGGTGTGAAATCTTTGGCGGCGGCGCGTTGCTTATCCAGATAAGCAAAGAAATCCGCTGCCATTTTATCGTTGGCGTCTTCGGTCAAAACCCCTTCGTCGATTAACTTGCGGGCATAAATTTCACGGGTGGTCGGATGCTTGGCGATGGCCTTGTACATAATCGGGTTGGTGAACATCGGTTCATCACCCTCGTTATGGCCATGACGACGATAACAAAACATGTCGATGACCACGTCTTTTTTAAATTCCTGGCGAAATTCCATGGCAATCCGTGCGACGTGAACCACCGCTTCGGGATCATCGCCGTTGACGTGAAAAATCGGCGTTTGAATCATTTTTGCAACATCGGACGGATACGGCGAAGACCGTGAATATGACGGATGGGTGGTGAACCCGATCTGGTTGTTGATGATGATGTGAATGGTGCCGCCGGTCCGGTAACCGCGCAGTTGCGACAAATCCAGGGTTTCCGGAACCAGGCCCTGGCCTGCAAACGCCGCGTCTCCGTGCAGCAAGATGCCCATCACCTGTTCGCGTTTGCGGTCACTCCGTTGACGCTGTTTGGCCCGCACCTTGCCCAACACCACCGGGTTCACACATTCCAGGTGCGACGGGTTGGCGGTCAGCGAAACGTGGACCGATTGCCCGTCAAAGACCCGGTCCGCCGAAGCGCCCAGGTGATATTTTACATCCCCCGATACGTCGACCTCTTGCGGGGTTATCGAGATACCTAAAAATTCAGCAAAAATCGCCATGTACGGCTTGCGTAAGATCGAGGCCAGGACATTCAGCCGGCCCCGGTGCGCCATGCCCATAACGATCGACTTGACGCCCATTTGCGCACCGCGCTTCATGATTTGTTCAATCGCCGGCACCACGCTTTCGCCGCCGTCGAGGCCAAAACGCTTGGTGCCCTTGAATTTTACGTCGAGGTATTTTTCAAACCCTTCGGTCTCCACCAGGCGTTCCAAAATCGCCCGTTTGCCCTTGATGGTGAAATCCGTTTGATTGCGGATGCCTTCGATACGGCGCTGGATCCAGGCCTTTTCGTCGGGTTCCTGGATGTGCATGAATTCCACGCCGATGGACCCGCAATAGGTTTCCTTCAAAATGCGCAGAATTTCCCGCAACGTCGCCGTTTCCAGACCCAACACGTTGTCGATATAAATCGGTCGGTCCAAATCGGAATCGGCAAACCCATAGGTGCGATAATCGAGTTCCGGGTGCTGGGTTCGTCCTTCCAAACCCAACGGATCGAAGTTCGCGATCAAATGCCCGCGCACCCGGTAGGTGCGGATCAACATCAGCGCGCGGATGGTATCCTTGGTCGCCGCACGAATACCGTCGCCACTCGGACGCACCATGCCCGCCGTGACCGAGCCCAAGTTGGGTCGTTCCACCGCCACCGCATCGTGATCGGCATCAATTTCCATCAAACCGCCGGAGCCAAACTGGCCAATCACGCCAGACGCCGACGGGGCCCACGTGGCGCCCCGCAAATCGACCAGGATTTCGCGTTCCTCATCGTTCATGGAACCGAAATAATCCACCCAAGACGGGTCGACTTTCGCCGGGTCTTTGGTGAAGCGCGCGTAAAGTTCCGCCACATAGAGCGCGTTCACGCCTGTTAAAAATGTATCCGCCGAGCCTGTCATGGGTCCCTCTGCAAAATGTCGGCCCCTTTTAAAGTCCGCACATCCGCTCTCGTTGTTGTCGCGTGATCGTCTCCCCGGCCCACCTGCGCCAGACCGGGGGAATGGAGGCCTTGTCAAAGGTTAGCCCTTCAACACCTCCAACATGGTTTTCCCCAGCGTCGCGGGCGATGAAGCCACCGCAACGCCGGCGCTTTTCATCGCTTCGATCTTATCGCCGGCGGTGCCTTTGCCGCCGGAAATAATCGCCCCGGCGTGTCCCATGCGACGTCCCGGCGGTGCCGTGACGCCGGCAATGAAGCCAACCACCGGTTTTTTGACTTTCGAGGCCTTCAGGAATTCCGCCGCGTCTTCTTCTGCGGTGCCGCCGATCTCGCCGATCATGATGATCGATTCGGTTTCGTCGTCGCCCAGGAACATATCCAGACAATCGATAAAATTGGTGCCGTTGACCGGATCGCCCCCAATACCGATGCAGGTCGATTGGCCGAGGCCCGCGTCGGTGGTTTGTGCCACCGCTTCATACGTCAAGGTGCCCGAACGCGACACGATGCCGACCTTACCCCGGGTGTGAATATGCCCCGGCATAATACCAATTTTGCATTCTCCCGGCGTGATCACGCCCGGACAATTCGGCCCGACCAAACGGGTTTTGGACCCTTCCAGGGCCCGTTTGACTCTGACCATATCCAACACCGGGATGCCTTCGGTGATACACACCGCCAATTCAATTTCGGCGTCGATGGCCTCCAAAATGGCATCGGCGGCGAACGGTGGCGGCACATAAATGACCGTGGCGTTGGCGTTGGTTTTTTCAACCGCCTCAGACACCGTGTCGAACACCGGAAGATCCAAATGGATCGATCCCCCCTTACCCGGCGTCACCCCGCCAACCATGTTGGTGCCATAGGCGATGGCTTGTTCGGAATGGAACGTCCCCTGCGCGCCGGTAAAGCCCTGACAGATGACGTTGGTGTATTTCCCTACAAGAACGGACATCTTATGCGGCCTCCTTCACGGCCTGGACGATCTTTTCGGCGGCGTCACCCAAATCGTCGGCAGAGACGATCGGCAAGCCCGATTCGGCCAGAATTTTTTTACCCAATTCAACATTGGTGCCCTCAAGGCGCACCACCAACGGAACATTCAAGCTGACTTCACGGGCCGCCGCCACCACGCCGTCGGCGATCACATCACAGCGCATAATTCCGCCGAAAATATTGACCAGGATGCCTTCGACATTGGCATCGGACAAAATCAATTTGAACGCCGTGGTCACGCGTTCCTTGGTCGCCCCACCGCCAACATCCAGGAAGTTCGCCGGGTCGCCGCCAAACAACTTGATGATATCCATGGTCGCCATCGCCAACCCGGCACCGTTGACCATGCAACCGATATTGCCATCCAGCTTGATGTAATTCAGGTCGTGTCGCGTGGCTTCCAGTTCGGCGGGGTCTTCTTCGTCTTCGTCGCGCAATTCGGCGACGTCTTTTTGCCGGAACAAGGCGTTGTCGTCGAAGTTCATTTTTGCGTCCAGGGCCATCACCGCGCCGTCGCCGGTAACCACCAACGGATTGATTTCAACCAGCGATGCGTCCAGCGCGTTAAAGGCTTTGTACATCCCCAGGAACAACTTCACCGCCGAACCGACCTGTTTGCCTTCCAGGCCCAAACCGAACGCCAGTTGGCGGGCGTGGAAGGCTTGCATGCCGATCGCGGGATCAATGGATGCGCGAAGAATTTTTTCCGGGGTTTTTTCCGCCACCTCTTCGATGTCCATGCCGCCTTCGGTGGACGCCATAACGGTGATGCGCGACGTTGCCCGGTCGATCAAAAAGCTCAAATACAGCTCGCGCCTGATGTCACAGCCTTCTTCGATATAGACGCGTTTGACTTCTTTGCCCGCCGCGCCGGTCTGGTGGGTGATCAGTTGCATACCCAACATTTCATTGGCGCTGTCACGCACGTCTTCGATGGATTTCACCACCTTGACGCCCCCGCCCTTGCCCCGCCCACCGGCATGAATTTGGGCTTTAACGACCCACACCGAGCCGCCCAGTTCCTTGGCCACGGCCTCGGCCTCGGGCGCGGTGTAGGCAACCTTTCCGTTGGGCACCGCAACACCAAATTCGGCGAGCAGCCGCTTGGCTTGATACTCGTGAATGTTCATTTAACTTTATCCTCTCAGGACCCGATCCGTTGGCCAAACCGGCCTGTGACCGCTTATTTGGCTCATCGCTTACTTGGCTGGTGTTGCGGTCGTGGTTTTTTTAACCGCCGCTTTCTTTGCCGCAGATTTTTTTACAGGTGCTTTTTTCGCGGATGCCTTCTTCACAGATGTCTTTATCGCGGGCGTCTTGTCGTCCAGGGCCTGAATGGTATCAACCAGGTTGAACACCGCCTTCACCGACTTGTTGAACAACGCCTTTTCCGCGCGGTCCAATTTAATCTCAACAATCCGTTCCACACCCTTCGCGCCGATCACCACCGGCACCCCGACGTACATGTTTTTAACCCCGTACTCGCCCTTCAAATAGGCCGCGCACGGCATCACCGCTTTTTGATCTTTCAAATACGCTTCGGCCATTTTGATGCCCGCCGCAGCCGGGGCGTAATAAGCCGAACCGGTTTTCAACAAGCCGACGATTTCCGCACCGCCATCACGGGTGCGTTGAACAATTTCGTCGATCCTGGTTTGTGTGGTCCACTTCATTTTAATCAGGTCCGGGACCGGGATTCCGGCCACCGTGGAATAACGCGGCAACGGCACCATGGTGTCGCCGTGCCCGCCCAGGACAAACGCGGTCACGTCTTTGACCGAGACTTTAAATTCTTCGGCCAGGAACAAACGCATCCGCGCGCTGTCCAAAACGCCGGCCATGCCGACCACCATGTGCGGCGGCAAACCGGACGCTTCGCGCAACGCCCAAACCATCGCGTCGAGCGGATTGGTGATGCACACCACAAAAGCCTTCGGCGCATATTTTTTAATGCCCGCACCGACCTGCTTCATCACGCTGACGTTGATCGACAACAAATCATCGCGGCTCATCCCCGGTTTGCGCGCCACCCCGGCGGTGACGATCACCACGTCGGCACCGCGAATGCCGGCATAACTTTTGGTGCCCTTCAGGGCCGCGTTAAAACCTTCGATGGGTGAAGACTGCGCAATATCGAGGGATTTTCCCTGCGGCACGCCATCCATGATGTCAAACATCACGATATCGCCCAATTCCTTGAGCCCCGCCAAGTGTGCCAGCGTGCCACCGATATTACCCGCACCGATCAGTGCAATTGTGTTGCGTGCCATTGAAATACCCTCATCCCTATTTCGACGCTTGCCGCGCCACGTTCGTGTCCATTTAAGCCGTGTTTACGACCCGCTTAAAATTCAATTCAACGGCCCTGTCCGGCGAAGGGGCCTATGTTGCGGCGCACAAAATACGCTTGTTTCGTAGCGCGATTCCAACCCCGGAGCAAGACCAAACGGCCCAAAAGGGTAGGATTATTAAATGGCCTTTTTGTGCTGTAAAACGAGCCCCCCTCACTCTGCGCGTTTTTCATGTCTCAATTCCATGTAAGACGCCGATTGCATTTCAACAAGTCGTGATGCGGTGCGGGCGAATTCAAACGATCCTTCACCTTCGACATACAAGTCCATCGGCCCCACCGCAGCCGAACAAATCAGTTTTACGTGGCCTTCGTACATGGCGTCGATCAACGTCACAAAACGCCGCGCCACATCTTTGTTGTCGGCGCTCATTTGGGGAATGGACGGGATAATTAAAGTGTGAAAACGGCGCGCCAATTCCAAATAATCCGCCGCCCCCAAAGGCCGCCCACAAATATCGGAAAACTGCACCATGGCCACACCCTGAGTGGCCTTGGGCACCGCAATATCGCGGCCTTGAACGGGAATGGTCGCGGCATGAGGGCGCGCACCGTGGGTCAGCCGGACAAAGGCTTGTTCCAATTTAGCCTGCACCTCATCCGTATCGGGATACATGTAAACATCCAACCGGCGCATTTGTTCCAACCGGTAATCCAGCTTGCCGTTCAGTTGCAACACATCCATTTTTTGTTCGATCAAATCAATAAATGGCAGGAATGATTCGCGTTGCAAACCGTCTTTATACAGGTCGCGGGGGGGACGGTTGGATGTGGTCACCACCACCACCCCGGTTTCAAACAACACCCCGAACAGGCGGCTTAAGATCATCGCATCGGCAATGTCGGAGACCTGAAATTCATCGAAACAAAACAGCCCCGCTTCGGCGGCAATTTGTTCGGCCACCGGGGGTATCGGGTCGGCTTCGCGACCTTTAAATTTTCGGTATTCGTTCAGCCGGATATGAACTTGCTGCATAAACGCATGGAAATGAACCCGGCGCTTGCGTTTGACCGGGGCGTCTTCAAAAAACATATCCATCAGCATGGACTTTCCCCGCCCCACGCCACCATAAAAATACAAACCCTGGGGTGGGTCTTCCCGGCGCCGTTCCAGACCGAAGCGTTCCTTCCAACCCACCGGCCCGGTGCGCGATTCGAACGTATTCAATGCTTTGTGCAGACTTTGGAGTTTTTCCACCGCCAATGCTTGCGCCGGATCGTGGCGCAATTCACCCGAAGCAATACGCACGCGATATTCGGCGAGCGGGCCCCTTGATGATTCCGGCGACGGTGTTCCATCGGGAACGGACATGGCAGGCCTTCAGCCCTAGAGTGCGTCTACAGAAAGGTCAGCGTAGAAACTCGCCCGGGCGATGTAAACAACTGTTTTCGACCGTTCCCAGATCCCTTATGCTGACGCGCAACCAAAGGCAAAAGAGCGTCTTGCGCAGGCGCGTTTTTTTGCCCAGCACCAAAAACGGGATTTTAAAAATGATCGGTGAAAGCCTCCTTTCCAGTGAACCCTTGATCCGCCTCTCTGCTTTTTTAGGCATCTTCGCGGTGATGGCGCTGTGGGAATTAAAAGCCCCGCGCCGCCCACTGAGTGTCTCTAAAAAATTACGTTGGTCGTCAAACCTGGGAATCGTCGTGATCAACACCATCGTGGCGCGCATTGTCCTGCCCATGGCCCCGGTGGCGTTCGCCTATGTGGCGCTGGAGCGCGGCTGGGGGGTGTTTAATATTTTACAGTGGAACGGCTGGCTGGAATTGGTGGTGGCCGTTGTGGTGATGGATTTTTTCATCTGGCTGCAACACGTCACCGTCCATGCGATCCCGCTGTTGTGGCGGTTGCATCGGATGCACCACACCGACCTGGACTACGACGTGACCACCGGGGCACGCTTTCACCCCTTGGAAATCTTGCTGTCGTTCCTGATCAAATTCGCGGTTATTGCGCTGCTCGGCCCCAGTCCGGTGGCGGTATTGGTTTTTGAGGTTGTCCTCAACGCCACCGCCATGTTCAACCATTCCAACGTGCGTTTGCCGTTGGGCCTCGACGCCCTGCTGCGCCTGTTCGTGGTCACCCCGGATATGCACCGGGTGCATCATTCCGTCATCCCGCGCGAATGCAATTCCAACTTTGGCTTTAACCTGCCGTGGTGGGACCGCCTGTTTGGCACCTACACCGCACAGCCCGAACTCGGCCACGAGGGCATGACCATCGGCCTGGATATGTTTCGCGAGGACCGCGACGAACGCCTTGACCAGATATTGATTCAACCCTTCAAAGGCGTGCGCGGGGAATATGTCATCAACCGCCGTGATTGGGATTGAGCATGGTGCTAAAAGCCGGACGCGCGAGCGCCGATTTCCATTTCGAAGTGGAACACATCGGCCTCGACATGGCCTTCCATCACCCCAAGGGCCGCGACCTGACCTTGAGCGCTGCGGTGACCGAAGCCTTTGAGACGGACCGCGAACACGCCGAAATTTTCATCCAGAACACATCCGGTACGGCCTTCTCGACCGAGGAACTGCTCAGTTGGTTTCTGCTTCAAAGCGGCACCTCACTGGCCGACCAACTGCCCAGGTCCGCCCTGGAAAAAGGCACCGGGCACGTTTTTGTGACCTTTCCCATGCGCTTTGAAAAGGGCACCTTTCACATGCACACCGAACACGGCGCGCAGGATCTATCGGCCTTAAAAGTCATGTCCAAGGTCACCATCCACAAACGCGCCCCACAAACGCCCACATCGCAACCAGCCGGTTGACGACCGTGCCCGGGCGGAGATATTCTCCGCCGCACACTCTTTAAAGGATTGCCCATGGCCGAGCCCACTCCCCACCACAGCCCCGTAGAAATTCTCAAGGCCCAACGCACCTTGATCTTTATTTTCGGCTTCGCCACCCTCATGCCCTCCCTGTGGATGGTCATGATGGCATGGTCGGCCTTTCAAAGCGCCGCCGCAGCGCCGGTTGGCAGCGAAGGTTTCTTTTCGTTTGTCATTTACTGGGGCCTCGCCGCCCCGGTGGTGTGGCTGGGGGCCAACGCCACTGCGCTCACGTATATCCGCAACGGCCACGGCGACAAAGCCAAACTGTTTCCCTTAATCCCGGCATTTTGGGCAATCATTTGGTTTTCCAGCCAATTGACCGGATAATCTTGACCGCCCGCCAGCTTCGCAAGACACAAAAAAGGCCGGATAAACTCCGGCCTCAGACTGTTGACAAACCCCGTCGATTTTTCGGCGGGGTTTGTTTTTTCCGGTATCGGCGCCGGATCTGAACGGGGCGAGCGGAAGCCGAGTGCTCAGACCGGCCTGGGGTCGGGTTTCGGGG
>Ga0316208_1000194_pt1 | contig 85126 bp, 60 predicted proteins | sample 3monopyrite_MG_FD_204944 | JGI IMG/M metagenome (GOLD analysis project Ga0316208, IMG submission 204944) | Microbial mat bacterial communities from mineral coupon in-situ incubated in ocean water Damariscotta River, Maine, United States -... | ecosystem: Environmental > Aquatic > Marine >... | reverse complement strand
ATGTGCCAATCGTAATTCTTCAACTTGCGCTGGTGTTAAATGGAATTTCCTCATGAATCAGTAGGATAGAATAATTCAATATAATTTTCAATAGGTTAACACCTAAATTTAAAACGCTTTGGGTATAGAGCAGTTTTTCTACAACAAAGATACGAATTGTTTTTATTAGGTATTTCTAATATAGCACGAATATATAATAATACTAAATATCATACGCTGTATAATTATCATGGTCCGATTAGCATAATATTTTCCAGATTTGTGTCTATTAAGTAGGCGTTCTGATGTATGATGATCTTGCCCCATGTGGAAGTTTGATGCTGCTGTCGTAGAATGGTTGGTCGTGCATGCTATTAATCGTCCCATATGTATTCGCTTGATATAATTCACCGCATGACAAAATCAGAAATACGCAATTAAAAACGAAAAGAGGTTGTTGAAGCGATAATCAATCGTAAGGAACCTGTTCACTTAGTAGCGAGTAGTAGCGAGAATATTTAGTATTCCTGTAAGAACCGTATTTGACTGGTTAGCACTTTATCGAAGTGATGGTTAGCATGCGTTAAACGACGGGGGAAAGACCGGACGACCCAAAAAAATGTCATCTGAAGATTTACATTGGCTATGTGACGCTGTGGCGATGAGTAACCTTTTAAACGACCAATTTGATTTTTGCTAGTGGACGCTAAGTGTCATCAGAACCCTGATTCAAAAAGAACGGGGAGTCAAATTGAGTAAAAGCTCAGTGAGTCGCTTGTGGCATAACATCGGATTGAGTTCTCAACGGCCAATTTATAAATCGTACAAGCAAGATTCGAACAAAATCGAAAAATACCTTAACACAACATTCCCCGAAGTTGTAAAACACGCAAAATCCTTAGGCGCGAATACGTTTGGGAAGATTAATACATGGACAATGGACAAGACGTACGTATGCCCGATCTCCGCAGGAGAATCCTCGGCATTAACGCTACGCGAGAATTCTCCTGTAAGACTTTATCCTTTAATCCAGAGCAGCAATATCACAATCAGTAATAGTACCAATCCAATCGCCAATAATCTTAGAAGCTGACGACAGCAACGGTCATCATCCGGTTTGTTTTCCGGTGGTATGATAGATTCGCTGCCTTCGACATATTTGCTGCGCAGTGCTTCGCGAATAATGGGTTCATTATTGTGGCTGTAACCTGTCGCACGGAAGAGAAATTCATAACCGCCAGACTCGTGGGTGGCTAAGAAATCATTGGCGTATTCGCCGTCATCCATTTCACCATCGTTAAAATAACCGGTGTCATAAAGTGTCATATGATTAATGGCGCCGCTAGGTGCCCGCGCTCGCACGGTGACATTGCAATTGGTAACAGACAATCCTGCTTCACTAACCACAGCGGTAAGTTGAATAGGATCACCGACTTTAACAACGCCTGGGGTAACGTAAGCTTGCATACGTAAATTACTGCCTACGCCAATGGAATAACCATACTCGATAGGATCGCCATAATCAAAGCAATCGCCAAAAACAAATCCGAATTGCATATCCTCGTAGTCATCAGGCTGATGAGGCGTAACATACCAGTTCTGATCATCTTTCTTATCGCGGCATAGAATCCCTTCATGTTTGATCACCAAATGCCAGGTGCCGGCATAGCGTATTTCTTCGGTTGCCGGATTCCGGAATTCAGTGAAGCGTGCCGTCTCCGTGATACCAAGGCGCGCTTGGAAGCCGGCCGGTATGGCGGTGACATCAATAATCTCACCTTTGGGGCTTTCGAGGTAATAGGGTAAGCGTCCCAGGCCGAGCTTGTCGTAAATTACAATAAGGCCGCCGACATCGCCACGCAGGACTTCAAAGGCGATGCGATGGGTTTCTCCGGCATGAATGGTGGCCACCGGATCGGATATCACGGACAGGTCAACGGCATCCATAAAGACCTGGGTAAAGTATTTTTCCAGATCGAAATAATGATCGCCGACGAGGTCTTGATTTAGGATGCCGGAATAAGCACCAGTGGACTGTGCTAGTGCTGCAAGACGCGCAACGTCAATTTTATCATCCTTGCCGATACCGACTGCATATATTTTTACATCGGCTGGTGGTGACATAGCGGTAGTATTAACCATGTTTAACCAGTTATTGGGATCATGGGCCTGACCGCCCAGCAAACTATAGTACTGACTGTCGACTGGATTGCGGTAAGCGGCGTTATCTTTTCCATCGGTTAGTACCAAAACGAGTTTATTCAGCGAGGTTGACGGACTTGTACGTGGCGTTGCCAACTGCTCCAAAGCAACCATGACACCACCGGCAATGGTCGTGCTGTTATCCGGATTGAGTTCGGAGGGGTTTATTTGATTGACGATACCGGTTTGGTTTGCGCTGGTGACAAGGGTCATGGATTGCATCACGTTAACCAGGTTGTTGTATTTTACTGTGGTGACGCGGTCTTGCACATCAGGCCGGATCAATTGTACAAACAAGCGACCGGCTGTTAAAGAGGCTTGGTGTTTGGATCGGCTACCTACCATGTCTCTCATACTGCCGGAGCGGTCCAATACCAGAGCCGCATCCACATCGACCGGCTGTATGATTGTCGCATTAAGTGGAAATGTCCATGATGCGGGCCCGCCCGGTGCGTTATGGTTGTCGATGATGACTTCAGCACTGACACTACCTGGCGCCTGGTTGGCTAAAAAACCAATGGCAACGATAGTCTCACCGCTCCCGGTGGTAAGCGGCCCACAGGGTGTCACAGGATCAATCGTATAATTACGCGTGGCAGCGAGATCTGTTATGGAGCCCGATTCCAGTTGCAGACCAAACAAGGCTGCGTCGGCACCCTCAATACGCGCCCTAAAAGTGAGCTGGCCGGAGCCAGAATTTGAAACCGTGAAATGACGTACCGTACGGAAACCCTGTTGTACCTCTCCAAGGGAAAAAGCGCCGGTGTGTTGTGGATTAATGGCAGCTGTTGCGATGCAACCGGCACCGCCGATGTTAATCGTATGCGGAGAGCCGGGTGCGCCGCTGACAACGGTTAATGTCGTACTGTGGCTGCCAATGACCGGCGGATTAAAGATGATGGGTACATCCACATGAGAAGTGGGTGTTAGCGTTAGACTTACCGCAGCCCAGGTAAATGTCGTGCCAACACTGGCTGCTACGCCAACCAGGTAGTCCAGTTCCCCGCTATTTTGAATCCGTAAGTTTACCGTTTGGCTACTGCCCACAGGCTGTGTGCTGAAATTTATACTGGCAGGGCTAAAGTTGATGTTCGCAATGGGATTGCGGGCTCTGCCGTTACAGGTGATGGTGCTATCGCCGTTGGCCGGATCCCGCGTTACCGTCAGTATGACATTATTAAATGTTCCAATACTGGTGGGCGCAAACGTGACATCAACATCAATATCGTCACCGGGTGCTATCTCTACCGAGCCCGAGAAACTGGTGGTATACGGAATGCTATTACCAATGTTTTGAATAGTCAGACAGTCATCGCCGTCATTTTCTATAGTAACGGTTTTTACCTCGGTGGACGTTCCAGTCGGGCCACCGATGACACGTTCAGTAAAGTTCAACGTTGCCGGATTAATGTCGCACTCGCCTTTAGGAATGGCGCAAGTTTTAGTCTGGCTGCCCAAACTATTATTATAGTGAACAATCAAATGAGTGGCACTTGCCTCACCTAAGGTTTGGCCGGTCGGATGGAAAGGTAATGGTCCATTACAAAGCAGGTCACCGTTATCACTTCGTCGTATCCCTGTATAACGTAATTGTGCGAGAGGCCCGGTACCATCCGAGGCATAAATTAAAAACACATTGCCATTTCCCTGGCTGGGTTGCAGGTCGGGATCGTCCGTTGTACTGCCGCCAATGGAACTTAGGAAAAGGTTGATCTCTGTGGGATTTGTGGTACTGAAATCAATTATGTTGACTGATACTTGAGTATCACTTCTATTGAGTACAGCTAAATGGCCATCGCCAAAAAATAAATATTTAATCACGGATGTTGCCGTTTTTGAATGAAATGTCGACCCCGTTGAGCTTGTGATAGTGAGTCCCGTTGCACTGAGGGTAACGGAGCGTCCATGAGAGCTGCTGGCTGTTGCTGCCGTGGACCAAAATGCCGTAGTCAAAAACAACCCGGTTTGAATTGAGAGTGCTGAGCATGCCATGATTCCCTCCTCCATGAGTAAAACAAAAACACACAATGATTAAATGAAACGGCTTAAATAAGCCTCAAAATAATGTTGGCCGGTTATGCTTTTTGATCCTTCCCTTATTCGAGTCTTAAGGCTTTGAATGCCGCATCCATGAACCTGAAAGTACTTGTGTAAAGAGAGACTCGGGTACGGGAGGTGAAGGCAAGCTTTTTACTCGCATCCAAAAGTAATTCAACGAACAATATGCCGACAGCCGGTCAACGCCTAAATAATTCTTTATTCAGAACTTATCTCAACATCTATACAACGCCATTTTTTTTTTGATATAAAATTATTACCTCTCTACTCTCGGTGTAGTACACATTTCTTTAGATTAAGTTTATCGGCTAACATATTGTCGTGATAAATCCAAAATATAGGAAGGACAAGCCATTTATTAATTTGTAACGAGAATGCTAAGCACTAAGCACTAAACACTAAACACGGCAAAACTCAAAGCACGGTATATTTTTTGCATTTTTTAGCGCCGTTGACTTCTGCGAATAGGTTATCTCGTTGTAAGTCATGAGACCGGTAAAATTCAGCGTGCCAGAACAAGCAATTGAAAGGAATTAGATATCTGTGAAAAACTATCATCTCGGAATAAATTTAGGACATGATCGTGCTGCAGCACTGGTTTGTGATGGAGAAATTATTGTTGCCATACAGCAGGAAAGGCTGGATAGAAAAAAACACAGTATTGGTTTTTTGCATCAGTCACCAGGTGATACCAAACAAATTCAACTTCCACTTCAGGCTATCAATTATTGCCTGGATGCACACAACATAAACATGACTGATATAAACTCAATCACAGCCAACATGCCCGGCGAGGATCACTCACCCCACATTCTCAAACATTGCCTGGCGCCAGAATGGACAGGTAAAATTAAACGTATTTCCTACCATCATCTGGCCCACGCCTACACGGCCTACTGGCCATCCGGGTTTGATGATGCACTTATTCTGGTAGCAGATGCATCCGGTTCCGCCGAATCAGGTAAAACCGAGTCGTACACCTTATACCGTGGTCGTGACAATGTATTAACACCCTTGCATGAGGAAAAAGTAACATCACATCTTGCCAGCCTTTCCACATTAGGTTTTCTCTATGAATATGTTACTCGTAAAGCGCAGTTTATTACCCGGTTAAGTCCGTCTTTGTCCATACCGGAAGCCGGAAAACTGATGGGGCTTGCACCCTTTGGCACCCTTCAGGAAAACTGGCAACAATGGATTCATACTTCACCCGACAGTTATACACTGGACATTTCACCCTACGATATTTTTTTGGAAGTCGCCGCGCTGGAAAAACGTTATGACACCGGGGAAGGAAAAGCCTATCTTCGCCCATACCTGGTAGACATGGCTCGCAAAATTCAACACGAGCTTGAGCAGGCCCTGCTACATATTGTGGAACTGGCCGTAAACGAAACAGGACTGCGGAAACTGTGCTTAGCCGGGGGGGTTGCACTTAATTCCGTCGCCAACTATAAACTTTACCGTCAGCTTAAGTTAGACGATATTTTCATTTTCCCTGCCGCAGGTGATGCAGGTATTGCCGCAGGCTGTGCATTGTGGGCTTACGCCAATAACGAGAATGACCATCGTCATCGTCCACTCAAAAAGCAACCGTCCCGCAAACAACTGCGCAGTGCTGCTTTAGGACGCACCTACTCAAACACCGACGTTAAAGCAGCTGCAAAAAAATTTGGTGACCGTATCAGCGTTGAAACTTTAGCCCCGGAAAACGTGATTAAACGTTGCGCTGAAGCACTGGCGAAAGGCCACATTATCGCGCGTTTGGGTGAAGGATCTGAGTTTGGCCCTAGGGCATTAGGTCATCGCTCTATTCTAGCTGACCCGACATTCGCCCGCATGAAAGACATCATCAACGCTCGCGTAAAATTTCGTGAATCGTTTCGCCCGTTTGCACCGGTTATTCCTGCAACCGATGTATCCGAGGTGTTTGAACAAAATGTTGCTGCACCGTTTATGTTACTGGTTTCTGATATAAAAAAAAAGTTTCACGATGTAATCCCCTCTGTTACGCACCATGATGGCACGGGTCGTGTTCAAACGGTAACAAAAGAAGATAACGTTTACCTCTACCAGCTTTGCCGAGAAATGGTAAAAATACGCGATGGGCCACCCGTAGTGCTTAACACTAGCTTCAATGTTGCTGGCCAACCCATCGTCGAAACACCCGAAGAAGCCATAGAAACTTTTCTCCGGGCGGACATTGACTACCTTTGCCTGGAAAACATCTGGATCAAAAAAACGCAGATTCCTGTTTTGGACTACGAACAACATCTATTAAAAGTAGAAAGCGACGAGCTGCCTCATGGCCTTGCCCCCGGCCAGCCTGCGGTTACTGACCTCATGCGAGAGCTCGACCGGGCATTGTTTTTTAATGAAAGAGAAACCTGCCCATGGACAAAAGAAGAGCTTCATGCACTGTCTTCCGCGGGAGGACGCTACAAGGAAACCAGCAGGCTTTTTCCTGAAAATCCATTTCAGCAGGCGTTTAAAACGCAGCTGTCAAATAATGTTGTATTAATACTTGATCCGTTAGGGAAATCAAAACTCGTAAAACTCAGCGATGCAAGTGCCTCAAAATCCTACACACTTATTGAAATAAAATGGGTAATGGCCGTACACCAGAACAATGCAGAACAGGCTGAAGCTATACGTCTTGAGACGCAACTCTCCACCTTAGAAGCGAACAATAAAGTAAGCTGGGCTAAACAGCAACTTGCCGAATTTAATTTGACTTCTTTTGATTTATTGCCTTTGTCGCTTGATATCGATTCACAATTAACGCATTCAAGCACAAAAACATTACCTCATTTTGAAAAAGAAACATTTACATGTAGTAACGCCTTATCGGAACTACGTCATCGCCTAATAAATCACAAATACTCTATATTCACCATCTGTGAAGCACTCAATATTGAGAGTTTACAAAATATTGAACCCACTCATCTACACTACTACGATGAGTATAAGTTACCTCAAACAGAACTTGCTGATTTAATCCGTCTTTTTTTACTGCGTGGCGCTTTAACAGAGGCACGAGCAATCACGTTATTTGGAGATCAGCTATTTTCTCTGTTATCAAAACTTGGCATTTTAATTTTACGCGGCCAACAGTGGGCATCACGTATTGATCTTTACTGTGCTGAGGATTTATTTATTGCAACCGATCATCGTTATATGTTTTTAGAAGAGGATAAATTAGAAAACATAAACAATGAAAACCCGGTAATGTATATTGGCATGGATAGCCTGGGACTGGTCAGCACCGCACCGCGATCACCTTCGCAAAACAGTCTGGATCTTTGCTGTGGCTCTGGTATACAAGCCCTGGTGGCAAGCCGCTATTCTCATAAAGTAACCGGTGTAGATTTAAACCCCCGTGCAATACGGTTTTCACGTTTTAACGCACAGCTTAATGGCATTGAAAATGTAACATTCAAATCAGGACATTTATACGCTGTGGTAAAAGGCGAAACGTTTGATATTATCCTGGCCAATCCGCCATTTGTTCCCAGCCCGAACGAGAATCTTCGTTTTCGTGATGGCGGAAAATCTGGCGAAGCCGTATTACAGCAAATTATTAATGGCGCAAACGCTCAGCTGAGCGACATCGGTAAACTCCATATCGTAACCGACCTTGTAGACTTGAATAGCTATCAGGCAAAACTCTTACAATGGTGGGGAAATGAGGAAATAGATACTCTGGTATTACACACCGCAGACCGTGATGATGTTTTATTCTCAGTACCCCACTCTCACCACCCGTTTGGGCAGTCTTTTCAAGATTACAACCAGGCATTAAAAGAATGGATTAATAACTTTCATGCTGCCAACATAAAGGCTGTTAATTTTGGTTACATCATCATGCATCGTTCGACTAAAAACCAAACGGGCTCTTACTTCACTCGTGCCATCCATAATCCATCAACATCAATCTGGTCCCAGGTCGCCGATTATTTTTCACAAAGGGACAAACTTGCTGCCATCGGCAGTACGCCTCTCTACCTGTCACTAACCCCTGGGTTACGATTTCAAATTGAACAAGATGCACTTAATGGCGCTGCCAGCATTACGATAGTAGTACCCAACCAGGCCTATTACAGTACTTACACCGTATCTGAGGCAATATATCGAACCATGGTTTCCATTGCGGAAAACCAGCCAGCCGCCAAAGAGTTTTTGCAAATGGCAGACAGGCGCTGGATTGAAGACCTTATTTTGAAAGGCCTGATACAACTTTCGTCAGGCGAAAAGTCTGCCCAAAAACGTCAAACTATAACAAATGATAAAAAAGGCAATTTATCTGGTAATATTCAGGAAAGACCGGAGCAGCCTTCACCCAGTCAGGTATTAAATAAAATTGAAATACAGGAGCAGGAAACGAAAACAACGCCCACCTGTCTGTCGTCTTATATGACGTAATAAAAAAATACCTTCAGCATATTCATTTTTTGCCGACACACAAAAGACTCTGAGCACTTGCCAAAGAAATAGCTAAACAACAAAAGAAAAGCAATGCACAGATTTTTGAGTTTACAAATACGAATATTAAGGGCCATTAAATGAATGTAGATGATACCGCACTTATCCTTATCGGTTATCAAAATGACTATTTTGCCAACAACGGCATTCTTTATACTGTTGTTGAGGAATCACTGAACGCCAACCATGTGCTGGATAACAGCGTAAATCTTGTTCAATCATTAATCGAACAAAATATGCTTATTGTGTCCACACCCATCTGTTTCACGGCGCAATATGAAGAGCTGAAAGATCCCGTTGGTATATTAAAAATTATCAAAGACAAGGGGGCCTTCAAAGCAGGCACAAGCGGCGCTGAAACAATCGAGCAAATGAAACAGTTTGGTGATGCAATTACAGAAATACCCGGAAAACGCGGCCTGGATGCATTCTCAAATACTCAGCTTGATGATATATTTCAGGAACGGGGTATACAAAATATTGTTATTGCAGGTGTAGTAACATCCGTTTGTGTAGACACTACAGGCCGTGCCGCGCAAGCCAGAGACTACCATGTGAGCATTCTTTCCGACTGCACAGCGGGCCGAACACCATTTGAACAGGAATTTTACTGCAAACAAATTTTTCCGATATATGCCGAAGTTCTTGACTCCGGAACACTGGTGTCTCGTCTTAGTTAATCCATAGATTAAAACTACACTGAATGAGATGGTACTTGCCGATCTAGCTTAAAATACTGGAAACATTACTTTTATGAGCAACACTAAAATTGATGTATCAGAAGTTGACGCATTAGTTAGAATACGGCTTTTTGAGGCCTTAACAGTAGCCAATATTCGCTACAAAACACTTGTTGAACGCCTTCACGATATAGTTTTTCGCTACGATGATGAATGGTGTATTATATTTTTAAATCAGGCATGGGAAACTATACTCGGTTACGCCAGTACCGAAAGTATCAACAAACACTTTATGGACTTTGTTGATCCGGAAGATAAACCATCAATGGTTGATTATATCGATGCCAATGATACAACCTACAAAGAATTACGTCTGAGTCATAGCGACGGGCGTGCAATCTGGTTTGAGCTGTCAATTGAACCTGATGATGAAGGCAATGGCGGCGTCGGTTTACTCCACAACATTGACCATCACAAAAATATTGAATCAGCGCTTCGTATAACACGGGATCTTGCCATTGAAGCAATGGAAGAAAAATCAAATTTTGTTGCCAATATGAGTCACGAAATATGTACACCACTTAATGGTATATCTGGCGGATTACAATTGCTACAAACCACTGACATGACCGAAGAACAGCGAGAATACGTTGAGATCGGTCTGAAATCCAGCAAGCAACTTCAAAATATTGCCAATAATATTCTCGAACACTCAAAAGCCGAAGCCGGTCAACTTACCCTGGAAGCACACGAACTCGCTCTGGCTTCTATGGTCGAAAACGCGTTATTAATTGCCACACCAGCGCAACATAATCTACAGGTTATTTCCTCAATCAGCGACGATATACCTCAGATCATTATCGGTGATCCTACAAAAATCAATCACGTTTTATTGAACCTACTGAGTAACGCATTTAAATTCACCGAAGAAGGTAGCATCACCCTTAAAATAGGCATGGACGCCGATGCCCATCAAATCAATATTATAGTAAAAGACACCGGCATTGGCATACCTGCCGACCGTCAGGAAACGATTTTTGATTCATTCACCCAGGTCGATGCTTCAATCACGCGTAAATATGGGGGAGCCGGTCTTGGTTTAGCCATAACGAAACGGCTGGTCAAATTAATGGGCGGTCAAATCTTTCTGGCATCAAAAGAAGGTCTTGGAAGTCAATTTACGGTCAAAATTCCTTTAGCCCAAAAAGCGTCCCAGGCTTAGATATAATCTTAGCTGACGCCCGTTCGCCAGCTAAAACACCTACTGCCTGCTAAGAGCCTGCCTGCTAAGAGCCTGTCCGAGATTGGAGGCCCGAGTGAGAGAAACCCATTTTAGCGCAGGTTCTCCCTTCTCGGACAAGCGCCAATTTACCTGGAGGTTTTCTTTGTTGCGTTGTTTTTGCCAGGCATCAATTTCTTTTCTCAATGTTTTTCCTGATTACCCGCAAATTTCAGCCATCTTTAAAAGCCTCATCGGCATTGGTGGCGTTCTCACTGCCACGTAGGTGAAACGCGGCAACATATCTTCAAGTGTGAAACTTATCGATTCCGGATGTTATCGTAGACGAAGTAGCCAGTATGAAACACGGAATACTGGAGGTGAATATTCCCCGTCAATCAATGCCGGCCACTGAAGCCAAGAAAATTGATATTAAAAGTTGAGTGCTTTTCACGTGTAGTCGCCTTGTCTGATTTTTAATATATTCCTATATCCCGCTTTTTGCGGAATTTTTTTTAACTGATGCTGTGTTCGATGATTAAGTTGATGTGATAAATATTTAATATAATCAAATGGATAAAGATAGTTTGTATATATTTAAATATATCCTTGACTCCGTATTATAGTACGGAGTGTATGCTTGTGGTATTGGTGTATAAAGGAGTGAATTAATGAGTAATTCAGAGCAAATAGCGCAAATAGCGCAAATAGCGCAAATAGCGCAAATAGCGCAAACCACACCGCTCAATACCGGCAGTCATATTACGGAAAAAGCAGATGCGGATAATGGCGCACAGGGCGTTTCAAAAAGTTCGCTGATAGCTACGATTATCGCGGGCATTACCGCGTCAGCTTGTTGTATTGGCCCGTTAGTGTTGTTAACGCTTGGTATTAGCGGTAGCTGGATTAGTAATTTCAGTGTGTTGGAACCATTGCGTCCGGTTTTTATCGGTATTACCGCCATTTTTTTGGGGCTGGCTTATCGCAAGTTGTATTTATTGCCTAAAATCTGTGATGCCGATTCAGCTTGTGCGAATCCGGCATATTTGCGTAAGCAGCGAATTATTTTCTGGATTGTCACTGTCGCCGTTATCGCGATTGTCGCTTTTCCTTGGTATGGCGTGTGGTTATTAGATGACTAATGGGAAATTTTAAATCGTGAGGTGTGTTATGCATAAATTATTAGTATCGGTTTTTTTTTTAGTTTGGCTATTTTTTCGTATAGCGTTGCTGGTACAACCGTAGCCGTTGCCAGTGAAGATCATTTGAAAACGGTCATGCTGGAAGTGGATGACATGACCTGCAGCATGTGTCCGATTACAGTTAAAAGGGCTTTGCGAAAGGTGGACGGTGTTAAAAAAGTCAGTGCAAAATATGAAGGCAGTGGGCAGGGTTGGGCAAAAATCACTTATGACCCGAACCTGGTTAGTGTGGATGAATTGACATTTACAACGGAAGAAGCCGGTTATCCTTCTCGTTTAAAACAACAATTATAAGTCACCCTGAAAAACATATAAGGAAGCTCGTGATGTCAGACTGTTGCTCTTCAAACGTTGAAAAAAAAACTGCTAATGATAAAAGTAGAGAAAGTACGAATAAAACCAGTGCCAGGCAAGAACGTAAAGACGGACAGTCACTAAACGTGGTAATCGTTGGTACAGGTTCGGGTGCGTTTGCCGCTGCAATAAAAGCCGTAGAAGAGGGTGCCACCGTTACCATTATTGAAGGTGGTGATGTTATTGGGGGTACCTGCGTTAACATTGGTTGCGTGCCTTCAAAAATCATGATTCGTGGTGCCCACATTGCGCATCTTCAGGGTAACCATCAATTTGCCGGCTTACCCTTAAACAAGCCGGACATTAATCGTCAGGCTATGGTTCAGCAGCAGCAGGAGTGGGTGGGTAATTTACGTTATGCCAAATATGAAAGTATTTTGGAAAGCAACCCCGGCATTACTCTTGTGCGTGGTATGGCCCGATTTAAAAATGCTAACACGCTAATCGTAAAAAGTGCCGACGGTGTTGAAAAAGAAATCAACGCAGATCGTATATTACTTGCCGTCGGTGCGAGCGCTTCGCGGCCGTCTATTTCCGGTTTGTCTGAAACACCTTTTTGGACATCAACCGAGGCGTTAGTCTCTGAAAAATTGCCCGAACACTTGGTGGTGTTAGGCGGATCTGTCATCGCACTTGAGCTGGCGCAGGCATTTCGTCATCTGGGGTGTAAGGTGACGCTCATCGCGCGCAGTACATTATTGTCAAAGGAAGACCCCGAAGTGGGCGAGACCCTGCAACAGGTGTTTGAAGGCGAGGGCATTAACGTGTTACTTCACAGTTCGCCGGAAAATATTTCTTATGATGGGAAAAAATTTTCCGTCGGCCTGAAAAATGGTGATGTGCGTGGTGATCAATTATTGGTGGCAACCGGCCGCCAGGCAAACACCGCCGCATTGGATTTGGATAAGGCGGGTGTTAAGACTGATAAACAGGGCCGTGTTATTATTGATGACCACATGCGAACATCGGTTGATAATATTTACGCCGCCGGTGATTGCACCACACATCCGCAATTTGTTTACGTGGCCGCGGCTGCAGGCACGCGCGCAGCACGAAACATGACGGGCGATGATGTTGCCATTGATTTATCTGTTTTGCCATCGGTTGTTTTTACCACACCACAGGTTGCAACTGTCGGCTTAAACGAGGCGCAGGCAAAACAGCAAGGACTTGATGTGAAAACGCGCAGTTTAGACCTGGAAAACGTTCCTCGCGCACTGGCGAATTTTGATACTCGTGGTTTTATTAAAGTAGTCGCCGAAAAAGACTCCGGTCGTATTGTCGGTTGTCAAATTGTGGCAACCGAAGGCGGTGAGGTTATTCAAACGGCAGCGCTGGCAATTCGTCATAAAATGACGATCGATGATCTGGCAAATCAACTGTTCCCGTATTTGACAATGGTTGAAGGTTTAAAACTTTGCGCGCAAACATTTAATAAAGATGTTAAACAGCTTTCCTGTTGTGCAGGGTAACGGTATGTGAATTAATCAGCTAATCGGTAAAAGCTGATTTGTAAAAGCCAAAGGAAATCATTTATGCGGTCGGATCAATTATCACTGACGCGTGTTGCCTGGGATTGCTGTCATTGATTACAGCGCTTACGGGCGCGAGCATGTTTTTTTTACATGATGCCATATTGATTCCCCAGAGTTGCTTGTGGCGCTGGGGGTCACTATATGGCGCCTAAATTCATCAAAGAAAAAGCATCGTCAAACCGGGCCTTTCCACCTGGGTATCGCCAGCAGTATCGTTGCATTTGTGGGTTTATGGATTTTTGCATCAATACCCTGAGCGGGATTTATTGCGTTAATTTCCGCCTCTATTTGGGGTATTGTACTCACCAGAAAGCATGGGACTGCATGTAAAACTGAGGGCTTATAGAGAGAGCTAATAGAGAGGACAAGTAAATGGATAACAAAAACGTTGCAAAACTCATTGTATTAAAAATTATTTGTTGTGGTGTTTTGGTTTTTCTATTACTTGGTGGCATTGGGTTAATGGCGGGGTTAAGTACTGGAAATATTCTTCTTTCCGGCGCAGGGGTTGCACTTTTATTGTGGGCCATTTATAAAGTCAGTGAGTCCATGATGAATAAATACAAAAAATGAACAACACAAGCCTCACCATTGGTAAACTTGCATCAAGTGCAGATGTGAATGTTGAAACGATTCGTTATTATCAGCGAATGAATTTGATTGTAGAGCCTGAAAAACCAGAGAGTGGTTTTCGGCTTTACCCGTACGCTGATATTGATCGAATTAAATTCATTAAACGTGCACAACAGCTGGGTTTTACCCTCAAAGAAATCCAGGAACTGCTCGACCTTGGCGAATGTCACTGCCAGGAAGTGCAAGTGCTCGCGAAGCAAAAACTCGATAAAATCGAAACCCACATGAAAGATTTGAAAGCCATGCGAAAGGCCTTAAAAACACTGCTTACGCAATGTGAAATTGATGATAACGCAGGCGCGCATTGTGCGATTATTGAGTCGTTGAGTAAGTGATAATTGCTTACAATTAATTCTCAGAAAAATTACTCGTCAGATGTCTGAATACATCAAACTCCTGTCGATGAACGATTAAAGGATGAACGATTAAAGGATGAACGATTAAAGGATGAACAATGAAAGCATTGATTAGCGTTATTGTAATCGGTATTCCCATCTACTTTTTTGTACTTGCTACTATCTCACAAGCAAGAGCCGCAGAAGGTCTGCAGGAAAATCAATTGACGGCCTGTTCATCAAAGCCCAATTGTGTTTGCAGCGAATGTGAAAAGCCGGATGAACACTATGTTGAACCAGTTGTATTGTCTGAATTTGAGAATGAAAAAGTAATACAATTGATTAAAAACACCCTGAAAGCAATGGGGGGTGATATCGTCACAGAAACAGATGTTTATATCGCCGCAACATTTACCTCAACATTATTTCGTTTTGTGGACGATTTTGAAATCCGTATCGATGCACCGGGCAAAACTGTCCACGTTCGTTCAGCATCGCGAGTGGGTTATAGTGATTTCGGCGTTAACCGTAAACGAGTTGAAAAATTCAGGACGTTGCTTGAAAATTAAACTCTTTTAAGCTACGGATTTTTGACTTCTACTTAGCGGCCTTCTGGTGCTTTTTGGGTGATATTCTTTCGCAGCTGACGTGATTTAAGTCGGTTTTCAATTTCGATTGCAGCATCTGATGATGCGTATAAATTCATAACAGTCTTCTTTTTGATACTTAGTTACCTAATTCCCATATAATCGTTGAAAAAAAGACTGTTATGTAGGTGTGTGATTGGATTTCAGGCCTTGTTTTGTGCTGTTTTTATCGTGCATTTAATGAACCTAGAAAAATCAGTTGATCCACGAGCTAGAGCACAATTACTTGATTCGCTTGGCTATATGATAAAGATTTGATTCACCAACCAGGTGAACGCAAACTTTTTCATTACGCCAATCAAACCAATTACTTGCACTCTATTCTCGCGTCCAACTGATCTTTCTAGGATGAACTTTCTATTGCATTAATATCATTAAATATAGTTATATTAGCAAATTCTTGTAAAAGAACTGGTTTTAAGCAGAATTGGTTATTATAATGCCTGCGATCTTAAAATTAATTTCGGCCTGAAGTGCACAGTAAGGCTAACTTAAAATGGAGAGTAAAAATGGCTGATAAACTGCTTATTATCATGGTTAACACCGATCCTTCAAACCCGTCAGAGTTAGGTGCGCCTTTTTTTCAGGCGACTGTTGCTGCGGCAATGGAATTTGAAGTCGAAGTTATTTTAACCGGTCGTTCTGGTGAGCTGGCTAAAAAAGGCGTTGCTGAAAACCTGTTTGTTCAGGAAGGCAGTGACAAGAGCGTTTACGCTTTCATGCAAGATGCTAAAGAAGCAGGTGCGGTATTTAAAGTATGCACACCTACATTAGATCTTTGGGGTGATGACTTAATTCCCGAAATCGACGAAACCGTTGGCGGCGCTTACGTAATAAGCGAAGCGATGGATGATGATACGGTTACTTTTACTTACTAGGAGCCTCCTGGTAAATAGATTATTGCGTATCAAAAGGGGGGAGCCAGAAATGGCTCCCCCCTTTTTTTATTATCAGCGTTTATTTGTTAGTATTAGGGCTTGTCTTAAACAAATCAAGAGGTTATTTATGCCGGTTTCCGCTAAAGATGCACAAGCTGTTCTCGCCCGTGCAGAATGTTTGATTGATAACAAAACGGTTCAACAAGCGTTGGATAAAATGGCGCTGGAGATTATTGAGGCCATGCAGGATGATAATCCGTTGGTGCTGTGTGTGATGACGGGCGGGATTATTGCAACAAGTGAAATAGTTAAACGCTTGCCGTTTTCACTTGAGTTAGATTATTTACATGCTACGCGTTATGGCGACAACATCGTGGGCGACAAACTAGACTGGATTGCGAGACCGCGGAAATCGCTAAAAGGTCGCACGGTGTTAATCATTGATGACATCCTTGATGTGGGAAAAACATTGAGTGAGATCGTTGAATATTGCAAAGCCGAAGGGGCGAGCAAAACATATACTGCGGTTTTGGTTAATAAAGAACATGAGCGAAAAGAGGGTATGTCTGTTGCCGATTTTACCGGCGTGAGCGTACCGGATCGTTATGTTTTTGGTTATGGCATGGATTACAAACATTATTTACGCAACGTAAAGGGCATTTTTGCAGCACATAAAAACGATGAATAAATTAGCAATTATTGGCGGTACTGGATTATCGCATCTCAACACGCTTGAAATTATCAAACGTGAAGTTATACAAACGCCTTATGGTGAGCCTTCAGCACCGTTGGTTCATGGCGAAATTGGTGGTAGAGAAGTTTTGTTTTTGCCGCGGCACGGTTATGGTCACGTGATTCCGCCGCACAAAATAAATTATCGGGCAAATATCTGGGCTTTAAAAGAAGCCGAAGTTGATTATGTCTTATCTGTGGCTGCGGTGGGCGGTATTCGAGAAGACCTTGGGGCGCAAAAGCTGGTGGTGCCTGATCAGTTGATTGATTACACTTGGTCACGCGTTAACACCTACTTTGAAGAAGGTTTAAGCCGGGTGACGCACATTGATTTTAGCTACCCTTATGATGAAACCCTGCGCCAAAAGTTGCTGGAAACCTGTCAGTCGCTGAATATTGATGTGGCAAGCAAAGCAACTTATGCCGCGATGCAGGGGCCAAGGCTGGAAACTGCGGCGGAAATTGACAAGCTTGAACGTGACGGCTGTGACATTGTTGGTATGACGGGCATGCCCGAAGCGGCATTAGCGCGAGAACTGGAATTATCTTACGCGTGCCTCGCTGTTGTGGCGAATGAAGCTGCCGGTCGCTCGAAAGAAGACCTGACCATGGAAATGATTGAGGCTAATTTAAAAGCGGGTATGGATAATACACGCGCTATTATTTCGCGGCTAATTGAAACTGTCGGATAAGCTGTTGTAGCGTTAATTAATTGTTTACCTGGCCGTCTTCGTTCAGCCTAGAAAGATCAGTTGGACGCGAGAATAGAGTGCAAGTAATTGGTTTGATTGGCGTAATGAAAAAGTTTGCGTTCACCTGGTTGGTGAATCAAATCTTTATCATATAGCCAAGCGAATCAAGTAATTGTGCTCTGGCTCGTGGATCAACTGATTTTTCTAGGTTCAGGGGTTTCTTACTCTATTCTTTCTTCCTCGGACTCAGGTTGTACATAAGGAATAACTCTGACGATGAGGCCGAACGTGGGGTGGTCAAAATAATGCACTTCTTTCAGCCGGATTCGTTTAGATCCCTTTAACCTGAAACCTTTCATTGGCGGTTTTTCCTGAATGGTAAATGCGAGTAAACCGCCGGTATTAATGGTCTGCTCGTTGTCAATTAATGGTTTCAGTACATCGTCGGTTGCCATCGGAAATATCTGTTCCAGTGAAAACTCATTTAATGTTGGCTCTGGCCGGTATAAAAAATCGACGCCGATGTGCAAATATCTGTTTTTAAAAAACTGTAAGGTGCCAAACAGCGCATGATTTGGCGGCCCCATTGGTGTCAGCTGAATCGGGGTGCTGACTGGCAAACCTTCAGTTTCATCAAATGGCACTATTGGGTCGAGCTGATGAATAAAAAAGGGTAGCGCTGGAATATCCTGTTGTATGGTGAGTTCTTCAGCCAGCAGCGCCTCGAGTAATCGTTGTTCGGCGGAAAGACTGTCGGCTTCATCTTGGGTTTCTTCTACTTCACGTGTTGTCTGGTACAAATTTTCTGACGAATTATCATCAAGATAAACCGGTGCACGAACACTTTTTCGTGCGGTTGGTTGTCGCCAGAAACGATGCGTGAGCAATGTATAGTTTTCTGATGCGACAATTTTGTCTGCTAATGCTGATAAATTATCCTCGCCTGGTTCATCTGGCTCAACGTAATACATTGGGATTTGATCAATATCTTCAAAAAGTGATTCGTCCTGAGTGAAAATATCTAACACGTTTTCTATCGAAGGGCTGCCTGGTTTTTCCGGCCATTTTTCGGCTTCCTGAAGGCTTTTGTCGTTATTGGCAAAGACGATAACTTCGACTTCATACCATTTTTCATTATTGTTTTCTGCCGCGATCACCGAGTTTAATGAGGCAGGCATAAGCAGGCTTGCGCATACAAGGGCGAGTAGTTTTTTTGTTTTGACGTGTAATATCATGGAAACAGGTAAATATTCATGTAATTCAATAAGTGTTAGCCTTTGCGTGCTGATTTGGGGTTGAAGCTGGAAAAGTCGTGATCTAACTGATTTTTCCGGGGTAAAGACTGGTATCCGTTAAAGCGATACGATATTGTAAAATAAGACAATTTAAAATGATAGTTAATTGCTGCTGTTAGTAATGTGTCACGTGAAACATTTGGAGTCGATCTATGTCAAGTGTTTTTTTGTTAAATCTACATAATCCTAGAAAGATCAGTTGGACGCGAGAATAGAGTGCAAGTAATTGGTTTGATTGGCGTAATGAAAAAGTTTGCGTTCACCTGGTTGGTGAATCAAATCTTTATCATATAGCCAAGCGAATCAAGTAATTGTGCTCTAGCTCGTGGATCAACTGATTTTTCTAGGATAATCATTGAGAGTCTCTATTTCATGGCTGTTGTGCCGGTAATTAAAATAGGAAATCCGATTCTTCAGCAAATATCAGAGCCGGTTGCCGATATTGATGAAAAATTAAGGCAAGGGTTGATCCAGAATATGCTCGATACCATGGCAGCGGAAGATGGCGCAGGCATTGCGGCACCTCAAATCGGGATTAATAAGCGTGTCATTATATTCGGTATTGAAAAAAATCCGCGTTACCCTGACGTCGAGCCGGTACCTACGACCGTGTTAATTAACCCGGTTATCACGCCCTTAAGCGATGAAAAAAAAGCGGGTTGGGAAGGCTGTTTGAGTGTGCCGGATTATCGTGGTCTGGTTGAGCGTTACACGAAAATCCGTTACACCGGCTTTGATGAAAACGGTGTGCGTATTGATCGGGTGGTTAGCGATTTTCATGCGATTGTGGTGCAGCACGAGGTTGATCACCTTGATGGAATTTTGTATCCGCAGCGCATCAAAGACATGACGAAATTCGGCTTGCTTGAAGAGCTGGAAGCATCGGGTGCTATTCCTAAAATTTCCTAAGCTCTCTTAAAAAAATTGCTATCAGGGTTTTATTACGATGCGCTGCCCCTGAAATTCCACGACCTGTCCTTCGCGTATTTTGCAGCGTTTTCTTAACTCGATATTGCCGTCAACCTTAGCCAGACCATCGGCTATCATCATTTTTGCCTGACCACCGCTGTTACACAGGCCGAGCACTTTTATTAAATCGTTTAGTTGAATGAAGGGTTGGCCTTCGAGTTCGAATTCAATCATATTTTTTTATCTCTGTCTGGTGACGGAAGGCTGAATTAACGGGTAAATTGGTTAAGCAATGACTCAATAACATCGAAGCGTTCGTCGGTGGCTTCTAAGTTTTTCACAATTCGTAACTTGGTTTGTCCATCAAGCTTATAAATGGCGGGTTGTTTTTGAATGAGGCTGATTATCTTCATCGGATCAATGTTCGGTTGTTGTTCAAAAATAATACGTCCACCTTTGGCATTCATGTCGACTTTTTTAATGCCCAGCGGATTAGCTAATAGCTTTAATTCGGTGACACGAATCAGATTTTTTAATGCGTCCGGCATTAAGCCAAAACGGTCTATCATTTCAACCTGTAGCTCACGCAACTGGGCTTCATTTTCTGAGCTGGCAATGCGTTTGTATAATGTCAGGCGGCTGTGAACATCGGGTAAATAATCTTCAGGTATAAGTGCCGGCACTTGCATATCAACTTCTGCGCCGTGGTCTAATGGCCGGTCGAGTTTGGGTTGTTCGCCACGTTTCAGCGCGGCAACGGCCTTTTCGAGCATCTCCGAATACAGGCTAAAACCAATGGCGTGGATTTGCCCGCTTTGTTCTTCACCCAATAACTCACCAGCACCGCGTATTTCTAAATCGTGGGAGGCTATCATAAATCCTGCGCCTAACTCTTCGAGAGATTCGATGGCGTCAATGCGTTTTTTTGCATCATCGGTCATCTGGTTTTGTGGTGGCACAAACAAATAGGCATAAGCGCGATGGTGTGAGCGGCCAACACGGCCACGCAGCTGGTGCAGTTGTGCCAGGCCAAGTTTGTCGGCGCGATTGATAATAATCGTATTCGCGGTTGGTACGTCTATGCCGCTTTCAACAATGGTTGAACAGACTAAAATATTAAACCGGCGGTGATAGAAATCAAACATGATTTGTTCAAGTTGTTTTTCCGGCATTTGGCCGTGAGCAATTTCTATTTCGGCTTCGGGTATTAGCTCGCCAATTTCGCGGGTGACACGTTCCATGCTGCTAACATCATTATGTAAAAAATAAACCTGGCCGCCGCGTTTAATTTCTCGCTGGCAGGCTTCACGTAAAGTTGTATTGTCCCATTGACTGACAAATGTTTTTACCGCCAAACGATGCTCTGGTGGCGTGCTGATGATGGAAAGGTCCCGTAAACCGGCGAGCGACATGTTTAATGTGCGCGGAATTGGTGTTGCTGTGAGCGTTAATAAATCAACATTGGATGAAAAGGCTTTAATTTTTTCTTTTTGTCTGACGCCAAAGCGGTGCTCTTCATCGACAATCATTAAGCCGATGTTGTGATACTTAATGCTTTCACCAAGTAGTTTGTGGGTGCCGATCAGAATATCAATTTTTCCATTTTTCAGGTCTTTCAAAATTTCATCGGATTGTTTTTTGGTTTTAAAGCGCGATAAAACTTCGATGCGAAATGGCCAGTCGGAAAATCGATCACAAAAGTTTTTGTAATGTTGTTGTGCGAGCAGGGTAGTGGGCACAAGCACGGCTACCTGTTTGCCTTCATTGGCGGCGATAAACGCGGCGCGCATGGCGACTTCTGTTTTACCAAAGCCGACATCGCCGCAAATCACGCGATCCATGGGGCGTGACTTTTTCATGTCTTCGTAAACGTTTTGAATGGCGGTTTCCTGATCTGGCGTTTCTTCAAACGGAAAGTCGCTGGAAAATTTTTGATATTCCTCGTGACTGATTTTGAAAATATGACCCTTTGCAGCTTCGCGTTGCGCAAAGACTTCAAGTAACTCGGCGGCAACATCATGGATGCGTGCGGTGGCTTTTTTTCGGGCCTTTTCCCATTGGTCAGTGCCCAGTTTGTGCAGCGGGGCTTTTTCGGGTGCTGACCCAGTGTAACGAGAAATTAAGTGCAAGGAAAAAACGGGTACATAAAGTTTGTCGCCGTCGGCATATTCTAATGAAAGAAACTCAGACTCGAAACCACCGACGTTTAATTTCTGTAAGCCCAAATAACGCCCGACGCCTAAGTCCTGATGCACGACCGGTGAGCCGATGCTAAGTTCGGTGAGGTTTTTAATAATGGCGTCATTGTCTTTGTTTGCTGCTTTTCGTCGACGCCGTTGCTGTACTCGCTCACCAAATAACTGGGACTCGGTAATCAGTGCGAGGTCGGGTGCAGTTAGCAAAACGCCATCATCAAGGGTCGCAATGGCGATACCGAGTTTGGTATCGCTTTTTGTAAACGCTTGCCAGCTATCAAAACCGGTTGGTCTGATGTCGTGGTCTTTTAACATGTCGAGAATCATCTGCCGACGACCTTCGGTTTCGACAATAAATAACGTTCTGCCCGCATGTGATTTTATAAAAGAGTAGAGTGGTGCTTCGACGTTGTCGTGTTTTGAGGTGATGCCTAAATCCGGCGGGCGTTTACTGCTCAGGTTGATTGTGCTGCTGTCGATTTGTAGCTCGGTGTCAATCGTATGTTTTTGCAGTTTTATCTGGCGATATGATCGTAACTGCTCAAACAAACGGGTTTCGTCGAGGTAGAGTAATTCGGGGGCTAATATGGGCCGAGAAACATCGTGTTTACGTTGTTCGTATCGTTCGTTAATATTGTCCCAACTGGCGGCAGAGGCCTGTTGTATGTCACCCTGAAAAACAAACGCGGCATTTTTGTTGATGTAGCTAAATAAGGTCTCAGTTTTTTTGAAAAATAACGGCAAATAATATTCGATACCGTTAGGGGTTATTGCCTGACTGACGTCACGATATATTGTGGTTTTTTGCGGGTCGCCTTCAAACGTTTCGCGCCATGACTGGCGGAAAAATGAAATGGCTTCACTGGTAAAGGGGAACTCCCGAGCGGGCATAAGTCGCACGTTTTTTATTTTTTTTACGGTACGCTGCGTGTCGGGATCAAAGGTGCGAATGGATTCAACTTCGTTGTCAAACAGGTCGATTCGAATGGGCGCATTGGCACCGCTGGGGTATAAATCAAGTATCGAACCTCGCACGGCAAATTCACCATGCTCCATGACTTGGGGTACGCAAATGTAAGCTGCCGCTTCAAGCCGCTGCCGCATCCGTTGCAGGTTTAATTCGTCACCGACATCAATAAATAAACTGTTAGTATGAAGGAAGTCATTGGGAGCCACGCGTTGCATTAACATGGTGACGGGTAATATGAGTAAACCCCGGTCAACATCGGGCAGGGCGTATAGGGTTTTCAGGCGTTGTGAAATAATATCCTGATGTGGCGAGAACACATCGTAGGGCAGGGTTTCCCAGTCGGGAAAAGATAATATCGGGTATTTTTCATCATCACTGAGAAAAAAACGAATTGCGGCCTCCAGGCGCAGTGCCTGACTCATATCCTCAGTGGCGACCACGATGAGGGACTTAGCCTGCTTGACCAGATTGCTGATTAACAACGCATCGGTATTGCCATATAAACGGCCGTATTGCTGCGCTTTGCCGTTTTTGTCCGGCAAGGCGGGGTTAAATATGGGGTTTTTCTGGTCTGGCTTTTGGCTTGAGCTCTGGCTTGAGTTCTGGTCTGAGTTCTGGTCTGAGTTCTGGTCTGAGTATTGCGACATCTTTTTTGCAGCTTTAAGTGAATTAAAGGCGCGTATTTTCCCATATTCTATTTTGTCTGACCAGCATGAGTTGTTTACAAACAGTGATACATAAATAGTGTTTTACAAACAAAACAAAAAACACGCATCGGCATATATTCTCATGAGTGGGCTTATGTTTGCGTTTATGGGTGCGTCTATTAAATTTGTGTCGGATGATGTGAGTACCGAGCTTATTGTGTTTTTTCGTAATCTATTCGGCTTTGCTGTTATTTTGCCGTTTGTTTTGCTGTCCGTTTTCAAAACCGGGCTGAGCAGTCTTGCGACTGATGTGCCCTGGTGGCATCTTGGGCGGTCGTTGGCCGGTTTAGGGGCGATGTATTTGTTTTTTTACGCAATTGCGTATATTCCACTATCGGAAGCGGTGTTGCTCAGTTACACAACACCGTTATTTGCGCCGTTACTAGCCTGGTTTTTATTAAAAGAAGCGGTGTCCAGAAACCTGGTTTTTGCAATTGCGTTGGGCTTTGTGGGAGTCACGTTTTTACTCAATCCGAATTTTGAGGCTTTTTCATGGGTTTCGTTAATTGCGCTGGGTTCTGGTTTGATGGCGGCCGCCGCGATGACGGCAATTAGACGTATGTCGAAAACTGAGCCTGCCACCCGTATTATTTTTTATTACGGCTTGATTTGCACATCCGTTTCATCAATCCCGTTGCTGGGCATCGAGAAAATGCCGGATACAGACTCGATGTTAATTCTGGTTGCCGTTGGCATTTTTGCCACTTTGGGGCAGTTTTGTTTAACACGGGGATACTCCACAGCACCTGTCGCACAGGTTGGGCCGTTTGTGTATAGCACCGTTGTTTTTGCCACGATTATTGGCTGGTTTTTCTGGGAGGAAATGCCCACTGCTTATACGGGGTTTGGGATTTTACTTGTTATTGTTGCTGGTTCTATTGCGCTGGGAAAATCTGCCGAGGCAAAGTCGAGTTAAAGGCTGATTGAGCGACTGATTTTATGTGTAATATACGTTGTTTGTCTATTATAGTATTCGTTAATCTATTTGAATGATATATCGAGGTAATAATGAAACGTGATTTTTGGCTGGAACGATGGGAAAGTAATCAGATTGGTTTTCATCAGGATGATTTTTCGCCTTATTTGCAGGCTCACTGGGCCACCTTAGGTTCTCAGGCAGGTTCTCAGGTGTTTGTGCCGATGGCGGGTAAAACCCGTGACATGCTTTGGCTGGCAAATGAGGGGCATAAGGTGCTGGGAATCGAGTTGAGTGAAATTGCGGTAGACGCCTTTTTTGCTGAAAACGGACTCACTGCCAGCAAGGAAAATACAGCGAAACATGTTCGGCATCGTAATGCTGATATCGATTTTTTGTGCGGTGATTTTTTTCATTTAACCGCAGATGATACGAAAAATGTAAAAGCCGTTTTTGATCGTGCTTCGATGGTAGCGATGCCGCCGGCGTTAAGAACAAAATACGCTGACCACATGGCGGGTTTGTTATTACCCGGCACACAGGTTTTACTCGTGAGTATGGAATATCCTGAGGGCGAAATGTCTGGCCCACCGTTTTCTGTCAGTGAGGTTGATATTAAATCATTGTATGCCGATACTTTCGATATTAAGCTGCTGGAAGACCGTGATGTTTTTGATATTAACCCGCATTTAAAAGAACGCGGATTAACAGCGATGCATGAAAAGGTTTATCAATTAGTGCGACGTTAGAAAATGGCTCGACGTTAAAACAACATAAAAAAACCGCCGGGCTATGTTTATTGCTCGGCGGTTTTTTATTTCTGCCTAAAATCGCAGTTATTCGCCGCAGAATATCATTAGCCTCAAGCCCAACGGCACCCTTTACTAATTTTATAATGAGCACTATAATTATCAAATAAACAATATTTGGTAAGAATAATGTCCAATATATCCGTAAAAAAACGAAGCGCCTCCATTTTCCCTAAAAACCAGAAGGTTTTGTCCCTTCTGGGTGAAAATATAAAACTCGCCTGTAAACGTCGAGGCTATAGCCAGTCACTTATTGCTGAGCGTACTGGCCTGAGCCGTTTAACGGTTCGAAAAATTCAGCAGGGTGATTCAACGGTTTCTATTGGTCATTATGTTGCTGTGCTGAGTGTGCTTGGTATGGTTGAAGATTTTTCGAGAGTGGCTAGCGATGATGAACTGGGGCGAAAGCTTCAGGATATTAAGTTGATGAGCCAGTCAAAGTGAGTATGTCGTTATGAGCAGGGAGATTTATGTATTTGCTGATTGGGAAGCGTTTGACCAACCGGCATTTGTGGGTAGGTTACGATCTGATGTGGTGAAAGGTAAAGAGCACTTTAGCTTTGCTTATGATGAAGCATGGTTACAGTCTAAATTTGCCCAGCAGATTGATCCCGAACTACATCTTTATGCTGGTGAACAGCATAATAATGAGCAGCAAAATTTTCGTGTTTTTCTCGACTCGTGCCCAGACCGTTGGGGTCGTTTGTTAATGAAAAGGCGTGAAGCGGTTATTGCTAGACAGGAAGATCGTAAACCTCAGGTTTTGCATGAGTCTGATTATCTGCTTGGCGTACACGATATGTATCGCATGGGTGCATTACGATTTAAGCTGGATTTTGATGGGGATTTTCTTGATAACAATGAAGATTTGGCTGCACCGCCTATTAGCGCATTACGAGATCTAGAGTATGCGGCCAGTAAAGTGGAAGATGCTAAGGATGTAGATGAGCCGGATTATTTAAAGTGGTTGAATATGTTGATCTCGCCGGGCTCATCTCTGGGTGGAGCAAGGCCAAAGTCGTGTGTTATTGATAGCGACGATAATTTATGGATCGCCAAGTTTCCAAGTGCGCATGATGATTTTGATATTGGTGCATGGGAGTTTGTTATATATCAGTTAGCGATTGAAGCGGGAATAGATATGTCAGAATGCCGGCTAGAGAAATTTAATCGTCAGCATCATACATTTTTAACTCAGCGTTTTGATCGTACGTCAGAAAGTCGGTTACATTTCACTTCCGCAATGATGCAACTGGGTTATGATGATGGTGACGAGGGAGCAAGCTACCTGGAGTTAGCTCAGTTTTTAACTGATCATGGCTCTAACACAAAAGAAGATCTGGCAGAGCTATGGCGTCGAATTGTTTTTAATATTGCAGTATCGAATACGGATGATCATTTAAGAAATCATGGTTTTATCTATCATAAGGGGGGATGGTTGCTATCACCCGCATACGACATAAACCCTGTTACACCAGCAAATGGATTACATTTAAATATTAATGAAGGTGATAATAGCTTGAGTTATGAGTTGGCGATGGAAGTGATAGATTTTTTCCAGATGAGTGAAGATGATGCCATGAAAATTAAAAGTAAGGTTCTAATGAGTGTTAGCAATTGGGAAGCGGTTGCTAAAAAAGTAGGAATAGGTAGAGCTGAACAACAGCTTATGGCTCCCGCTTTTAATCTGTAGAAAAAACAGTAAACAGGGTAGCTCAACAAGGGAAAAATAATGTCTGAATATCCTTTTGTGTGCATGGCAACGCGCTGGCACCATTTGTGTCAAGTTTTAATTTGAATATTTCTCATTTTTTGGGTTTGAAACTCTAAACTCTAGTCATTAAACCTAGAAAAATCAGTTGACCCACGAGCTAGAGCACAACTACTTGATTCGCCTGGCTATATGATAAAGATTTGATTCACCAACCAGGTGAACGCAAACTTTTTCATTACGCCAATCAAACCAATTACTTGCACTCTATTCTCGCGTCCAACTGATCTTTCTAGGTTTATGGATTTACTAGCGTCCCGTTAACATAGTCAGGCAGTTTAGGCATTGTTTGCGCAGGAAACTCACCAGTAAGGCTATTTAAAAACGCCACAATATTTTTCACATCGCCGTCGCTCAAATTTTTGTTTAATTGCGTTTTTGCCATCACACGTACTGCTTCATCAAGCGTCTTGACGGAGCCGTTATGAAAATAGGGCGCGGTTAATGCGACGTTTCTCCAGGTTGGTACGCGCCACATGTGTTTGTCGCTGTTGTCTTTTGTGACTTCGTAACGACCTTCATCCGCCATTAAATTGTACTGTTTGTCATATTTACTGCCGCTAAAGGTCGGAAATTTCTGGTAAAAGCCCTCGCCAATGGGTAATTCCGGGCCTGCGAAATTTGCCCCTGAGTGGCAGCCGGTGCAACCCAGTGATTCAACCTTTTTCATGCCCTTAATTGCGGCAGATGACATGACAGTTTTGTCGCCGTGCATGTATTGGTCAAACGGACTGTTATTGGTGATTAAGGTTCTTTCGTAAGTAGCGATTGCTTTTGCAATATTGTCATAAGTGACGGCACTCTCAGCACTCTCAGCACCGTCAGCACCGTCAGCGCTACCATCACCAAACACGGTTTTAAAACTTTGCACATAACCGGGAATCGACTTGATGCGATCAACGGCGGCTTTTTCATTTGGCATGCCCATTTCAACGCCGGCAAGGATCGGGCCTTTTGCCTGGTCTTCTAAGGTAGCTGCGCGGCCGTCCCAGAATTGTGCGGATAAGAATGCGGCATTCCAGACGGTTGGGGCTGATCGACCGCCTTTTTGTCCGCCGACGCCGACTGAAAAATCCCGGTTATCGGTGCCACCGGCCATAACATTGTGGCAGGAGTTACAGGAAATGGTGCCATCAACGGAAAGCCTTGGGTCAAAAAACAGTTGTTTTCCAAGTTCTATTTTGGCGGCTGACATGGGGTTGTCGGCAGGAACGGGTGGGGTGCCGGGTAAAGCTTGCATCGCATTTCCTGAAATACTAAAAATAAGCAAGCTTGTTGCCACGGAAAATGCCTGATAGTTACGCATGTTTGTTTCTCCAGTAGAGTGTTGAGAGCAAAGTGTTGAGGTATGTATGCCGTTAAGAGTTAGCCTACTTTAGAATAATTCTAATAAAATGTCAATATCAATTTACTGTGTTTGGGATCGGTTTGGGCATTGATAGAGAAACATGAGACGTTGGTTACACTTTATTGGACGGGTTCGGAGTGGCTGATATTTAATCAGGTGCTATCTGATGCAAACAGATCTTACCTGGTGTATATCGGTATGACCCTGAAATATTTTTTCTATGCCGTCCTGCTTCAGTGTAATCATGCCTTCTTTAAAGGCGACTTTGACGATTTCGGCGACGGTCGCCCGATGGTGAATGAGCTTTTTGATATCCGCGCTGGTGATTAGCAATTCATGCAGGGCTAATCGCCCATCGTAGCCGGTATTATTGCACGCTGAGCAGCCAGTTGGTTCATATATTTGAAGTTCGCCATCAAAACCAAATTCTTTTTTCCAGTGTTTAACTATTTTGGCTTTTGTTTTAATTCGTTGTTCGTCGTGCGAGTTGTGACAAATATCTTCGCAGTACTCATTGGCGAAAGCTTCGATTTCCTCATCAGTTGCAGTGTGAGATGTTTTACATAAAGGGCAAAGACGTTTGGTTAAGCGCTGAGCTAAAATGCCGAGCAGTGCGTCGGCAAAGTTAAAAGGGTCCATGCCCATATCCAGCAACCGCACAATGCTTTCCGGGGCGGAATTGGTGTGTAAAGTGGACAGCACCAGATGCCCGGTTAAGGATGCCTCGATACCGGTTGATGTGGTTTCCGCGTCACGCATTTCACCCACCATAATGACGTCAGGATCGGCACGCAAAAATGCGCGCATGGCATTGGCGAAACTCAAATCGATTTTACTGTTGACCTGTAACTGCCTTAAACCCTGTTGTGTGATTTCTACCGGGTCCTCTGCGGTCCATATTTTTTTCTCCGGCGTGTTTATGTGTCCGAGTATGGAATGTAATGTGGTTGTTTTACCCGACCCTGTCGGCCCGCAAACCAGAAACAGCCCATAAGGTTTTGATGTTTCTACTTTGATTTTATCTAATGATTGCTGGCGGATGCCCATTTGGTCTAACGGAATTGGTTCGCTGTTTGATAATACCCGTAATACAACGTCTTCCAGTCCGCCGGCCGTTGGTATGGTGGCGACGCGAAGTTCAATATTAAGTGGGGCAAATTTTTTAAAATCAATTTTCCCGTCCTGTGGTTTTCTGCGATCAGAAATATCAAGCTCACACATGATTTTAATACGTGATACCAGCGCATTACGATAGTTTGGCGGCAGTTCAACATAGGGGATTAGTTCGCCATCTTTTCTGAATCGAACGATGGTTTTACGCTTGCCGGGATAGGGCTCAATGTGAATGTCCGATGCACCCTGTTGTTGTGCGTCAATGATCATCTTATTCACCAGTTTAACCAGTGCGTTATCGTTGTCACCAATGTTGGCCTGAGATTCATTCTCGTTAAATCCGTCTCCAACTTCGTCGTCCAGTTCTAGTGCGAGTTCACTTATTTGCGTGGAATAGTGTAGATTAATCGCCCAGTCAATGTCTTCAGCTGAAGCGATGACGGGTTCAACAAAAGTTTTGGTGTGAAAACGCAGGTCTTCCAGGGGGAGACGGTTTAACGGATTTTCGATGGCGACGATGAGTTTGGAATCATAAAAACACAAAGGCATTATACCGTGGCGATGGCATATTTTTTCAGGCACCATTTTTATGGCATCGTCTTCCATTTTAAAACGTCGTAAGTTAACGTAGGGTATGCCTAATTTGCTCGCAAGGGTTTTTTTCATGTCCTCGCTGCTGACTGCGCCCATTTGAATCAGTATTTCACCCAGGGGGATAGATCGGTCATTTTTTTGTTTGGTAAGCGCCTTATTAAGCTGTTCTTCTGTAATTAAATTATCCTGGATTAATGCTTCGCCGAGGCGAAGGTTAGGTGTTTTTTCCTGCCGTTTTATGGCACGTTCCAGGTCGTCAGCCGAGACAATTTCTTCTGAAGTAAGGTATTCGCCAAGTTTTTTGCTTCTGAGTTCCTGTTGTTTATGTAGTCCGGTTTCGATGTCTTCGGGTTCGACAAGGCGGTTATTCAGCAGTGCTTCGCCAATCACTGCGCCAATGCGGTGATTTTTAAGTGAGGAGAATGGCACAAACAGGTGGTAGTAATTGTAAAATGCCTGGGCAATGAATAAATGAATGCCTTTCGCGTCGCTGACGTTACCCAGTGATTCGCCTCTTTCGGTGCTGCCGTCATTAAATTCGAGGAAATATTCCTGCCGCTCAGACGGCAGTGTGATTTCGTTTGAATCGTTGGTGATATAACCTTCATCCATCATTAAATGACGGGAGTTCATTAACTGAAAATTTTTTATGCGGTCAAAGGAGATTTTTTCCGGTTTGCCGGTTTCTTCGTTGCTTAATACGAGATTGTTTTTTGAATCGACAAACCGAGTTAACTTACCGGTGCGGGTGCTGCCGTCGAGCATGGTGACAATAATGTCTTCCGGCTCAGGCGAGCCCCCTGGCGATTTTTTTGCGCGAGGCGGTAGTGGTAAATTGATTGAATGTACTGCATCCATGACGAACTAAAACTCCAGTTTGATCGTTTTTCTGTTTCTCTGGGAGAGTTTTCGGTCGTTATGGCGGCAAACTTTAGTATTACGCGCGGTTTAGAATGTAACAACTCAATAAAATAATCAATGTCTCTCAGTGGCTTACCCGAAACCTATTCCCGCTCGGCCGCTGCCGAGTTGCGTTGAAGGTTGTTACGATTGCCGTTAAACAAAGGAAATTTGTGGTGCAGCGTTTCCTGATAACTCAGAATGGCCGGCACCACCAGTAAAACCAGTAAAGTCGCGAAGCCAAGGCCAAATGTAATGGATATGGCCATTGGGATTAAAAACTGGGCTTGTACAGAGCTTTCAAATAATAGTGGTGTTAAACCGGCGATGGTAGTTAATGAGGTTAGGATAACGGCACGTAAGCGACTTTTCGCCGCTTGTTCGATGGCGTTAGTTACTGCTACGCCTTTTTCTCTTAGCGCCTGATACACCGTAACGAGAATGATAGAGTCATTAACGACGATGCCGGATAAGCCGATGATGCCAAACAGGGAAAGAATGGTTAGCTCAACGCCCATGATGTAATGCCCGAAAATAGCGCCGGTGATGCCAAATGGAATGGCGGCCATCACCACTAACGGTTTAGCATAGGAAGAAAACACCCAGGTCAGGATGATGTAGATTAAGGCAAGGGCAATTAAACTGCCGGTTTTCATGTCTGCCTGTGATTGTTTTTGTTCTGCGCGTCGGCCTTCAAAGCTGTAGCTCAAACCGTATTTAGCAGTAAGCTCGGGCAGGTAAGTGTCGTTCAGATCCAGGATAATCTGGTTGGCGTTATTTTTTGTTCGATCAACGTCGGCAGAAATTTGAACGGTTAAATGTGTTTGCGAATGGCGTAAGGCATCAAAGCCTTTGGTTGAGGTGATTTTTACAACCGCGGCCAGTGGCACAAATTCACCATTGTTTGTATAAACGTTAAAACGGTAAAGATCAGACAGGCTGCGGCGTTCATCGCTGGCGAGAATAAGCCGTACTTCAACTTCGTCGTTGTTATCCTGGTAAATTTGTAAGAGCTGGCCATCAAATGCGGCGCGAAGCTGCTTGCCGATTTCATCCACGCTTAAACCCAAACTTTCTCCCGTCGGGTTGAGTTGATAAATCAGTTGTTCCTGCCCCCAGGGCAAGTCGTCTTCAATGGCGTTAACGCCGGGGTAAGTCATGAGTTTTTGCTGTAATTCTTCTGCTGCTTTTTTCATGATGACGGGGTTGCTGCCGCTGAAGCGGATATCAATATCCTGTCCGGGCGGGCCACCGTGACGTTGTGCAATGGTAAATAGCTCCAAGCCAGGTGGTGGTGAGGTATTTTCTTGCCAGGCTTCGACAAAATCGGCAATTTTAAAGTCGCGTTGATCAGGGGAAATTATTTCAATAAATAACGAACCGTATTGTTCGCCTTTTCTGCTGCCAGCACCGCCGCTATTGGCGCTAACGCCTTGCTTGAGCACGACGACTTGAATAATGTTATTGCTGCTGTCATGTAACAAATGAGTAAACTGTTTTTCGGTGACGTATAAGCTGTCTTCTAATTCTTCAAGAAAATCCTGTACGCGAGCTGCAGGTGTGCCAGCGGTAAAACTGATGTTGGCGTTAATGATTTTACTTTCAGTTGACGGGAAAAAAGTAAACGCAATTCGCCCGCCGGCAACAAGACTGATTGAGATGATGAAGAAACCAATGGCAAGGGCGAGGGTAATGTTGCGATGGCTGATGGCTTTTTTGATAACAACGGCAAATATGTTTTCTTTAAAATGGAAAAAGGCGGCATCCAGTTTTGTGCGTAACGCGGATGGTTTTAAATTTGAACGCTCTGAGAGAGATCGTGTAAACGTGAATCGCATGTGTGATGGTAAAATCAAAAAACACTCAAGCAAGGAGGCGAGCACAACACTGATAATGACCAGCGGGATTTCAAACATAATATTGCCCATTACTCCACCCACAATCATTAACGGTAAAAAGGCGGCAATGGTTGTTAAGGAGCTGGATGTCACCGGGGCGAGCATTCGTCGGGCGCCGTTTTCTGCCGCGTCTTCGGGGCTTTCTCCGTTGTCGAAGCGTTCTTGTGAATGCTCCGCGACGACGATGGCATCATCAACAATAATACCCACTGCCATGATTAGCCCGAAGAGACTAATCATATTGATGCTGCTGCCAGCAAGATACATCACGCTTAAGGTGGCAAGAAAAGAAATTGGAATACCTGCGCTAACCCAAAACGCCACGCGTCCGTTTAAAAAGATAAATAAAATCGCAACCACGAGCGCAAGCCCGCCAAGTCCGTTAACTAACAGCACAGAAATACGATCTTCAATGAGCTTCCAGCTTTCATCATAAACCTGGAGTTCGACGCCGGGGGGAAGCGTTGAGGCGTTGCTGTTGATCCATTGTTCAAGCAGTTTTGCAGCATTAAGCGCGTCGGTATTTTCGGTTCGCCTTAAGCGAAGTTCTACCGCTGGCTTGCCGTTATACAACAGGGTTGTCTGATTTTTTTGTGCCTGTCTGTTTATTTCGGCGATATCGTTGAGGGTGATTTTTTGTCCCTGGTCGTTTGCCGAAACCACCAGTGACTCAAATCCGTCAGTTGTTCTTTGTTGGTTTAAACCTCGAATTTGCCGCGACACGTCGTCAAGCCCCACCGTACCGGCGGGAATATCTTTGCTGGCGTTTTGTATGCGTGTGCCCAGCTCGGCTAACGGTAATCCCAGCGCTTGCAGTGAGTCGTTGTGTACTTCAATGCTGATTTCTTCATCGGGTAAACCGCTGATATCAATTTTAGAAATGCCTGACGCTAATAAATCGTCGCGAATCTGATAGCTAAGTTCGCGAATATCGGCCAGCTTGTCTGTTTGGGTAATAATAAGTCGTGCGATATTTTCATAACGCACGACGCGGGCGGCTTCGGGTGTTTCAGCATCCGGCGGCAGTTGCCTGAACAGGGCCAGGCGCTGGTTAATTTCGTCCATCGCAATACCAATATTGGTACCTTCTTTAAATTCCAGGGTGATGGCGGACACGTTTGTTGCTGAGGTGGAGGTGATGCGGTGTAAACCATCGAGGGTGAATAATTCCTGCTCGATCGGTTTGGTAATGGCGCGTTCAATATCTTCTGCGCTGGCACCGCTCCAGATGATTCTGACGTTAACGATGTCGAGTGCAAAGCTGGGGAAAAACTGAGTATTCAGTTTTGATAATGACCACAGGCCGGTGAGTATGATCAGCACCATTAACAGGTTCGCTGCGACGCGGTGGTGAACGAAAATTGATAACATGCTCAGGGGATGGTGATTATTTTTCAAGGGCGGTTTCCTGAGCGTTTAGTTGAGTTCTTATCCGTGTTTTTACCTTGAGATTATGCATGGCGTTTGCAAATTTGCTCACCAGAATTTCGTCACCATTGTGGATGTTATTGCTTCCGATTAAACTGTATTTTTGATTATCGATAAACGTTTCACCAAGCCAGTTTACCGTCATTCTTTTCAGGCGCTGATCTTTAACGATAAAGACGGTGTTTGTGCCATAAATGGCATCGTGCGGAATGGCGATGCTATCAGCTTGTGGATTAAGTTCGGTGTTAATGGTGACTGTTTGCCCGATTAACAGATGCCTTTCAGGACTGTTCAGGCGAAAAAAAGCAAGGCTACCGGCTTGCCTTTTATTGATATTGGCGGGTAGGCGATTTAGTACGGCGGGCAAACTTAAGTTGTTGCCCGCTAGTATGTTAGCTTTTACCGTACCTGTCTCCGTCGCTTTTGATTCAGAGAGCGCATGATTAAGCAGCGCATATTGTGTTTGTGGTATTAAGGATTGAACTTCGATGTTTTTCGTATCACTAATTGAGAACAGGGCGGTTCCCTGTCTGACGTGCTCGGCGTTATCAACCGAAACGGCGGTGATGACACCTTCAATGGGTGAAAAAATTTGCGTGTGTTCCAGGTCATCTTCTGCCAGTGTTAAACGGCTTTGCGCCTGTTGCTGTTTTGCTTTCAACTGAGTCAGACGGGCGGGGTGATTGGCGAGGTTGGCTTTTAATCGGGTGATGGCGAGCTTTTGCTGTATTTCTGTTCGTCTTGCGTCATCTAACTGGGAGTTTGACGCCATTGAGCTCTTTTCAAGCGTTTTAGCGCGTTTTAAGGCATTATTGCTGATTTCTAATAATGATGTTTCCTGCTTTAGCAATTGGCCGTCAGTTTTAAACAGGTGCTGTTCATTTTTTACGGATATCTGCGCCTCAATAAGCTCTGCCCTGCGTTGTAGGCGGATCTGTTCAAGCCTTGATTTGTCGAGGGACAGGAGTCGTTGCCCGGCGCGTACGGTGTCGCCTAGATTGACGTGGCGTTTTATGACATCAGCTTCGATTGAGGCAGTCAGCTGAATGTCCATGGTGGTGATCACCTGGCCATAAAGTTGCAAAACTGGTTTGTGGCTGCTTTTTTTAACGATGAGACTTTCAACCGACCAGGCGCGCTCGGGTGTGTCTTTTTGCAGGGGTGCGGGTTTGTTCTTTATCATGATCATAAAGAACAAAATACTGATCATTAAAATGAGAATCGGGACGATATATCGACGAACAGGGTGCTTTTTGGGCATATATTAGACTCGTTGAAAGCGTTTGCTTATTTTTGTTTGTTATTTAGTTCGGGTTTGGCTGCTAAAGTGATATCGATTATAGTATAAATAAGCTATTGATTGTTTTCTAAAACAGGACTATTTCATTGCTCACATTTGTTTTTCGTTTATTGGTGTTATCGCTTATCGGGATTCATGTTTGTCTTGCATTGCCGCAACATTCGTCCCCGAAAAATGTGCTATCGCCAACCAATATTCAGCATAAATTGCCTCTGTATTTTGAGGATAATGTCGGGCAGCACGATGATGCATTCCATTTTGTCGCGAAAACTGCTTTTTCACAATTTGCCTTTGCCGACAATAAAGTGGTTATTCGGCTCAAGGGCAAAGACTCAACCATCGATAAACAATTTTCCCTGGTTTTTCAAGGGGCAAATAAGTCGGCTCTGGTTACCGGTAGCCACAAATCAACTTATCAAGTTAATTATTTTCGTGGCGCAAAATCCCAGTGGCGGGAGAACGTTGCCACCTATTCTGAAATTATCTATCAGGACATTTACCCAGGCATTGATTTAAAATTTTATTTTAACCGCGCCCGGTTGGAGTACGATTTTATTGTTAGCGCTGGCGTTGATCCCGCGATTATTCGTTTTAAATACGAAAATATAAATGATATTTCTATCACGGAAAATAGTGTGCTGGATATTTCAATCGATAATGGATTGGTTCGTCAACATGCGCCGGTTATTTATCAGGTAGTCGATGGTGAAAAGAAAAAAGTTGCAGGTCAATATGTGCGCTCGGATACCGGTTTCAGGTTTGAGTTGGCAGATTATGATCGTAACAAAACCCTGGTGATTGATCCTGTTATTGAGTTTTCAAGTTATTTTGGCGGCAACTGGGAAGACAGCGCGTCAAGTATTGCGGTTGACAGCGCAGGCTATATTTTTCTCGCGGGCGCAACCGCAGCGCAGGCTCGCATCACCAATAATAACATGATGACCCTGGAAAACACTGCGCTTTCATCTGCAGTAACCGGCCTGGGGTTGGGGCCTGAGTTTGCCAGTGGCAGTCAGCTGGATTTAATTGCGAATCAAAAAATTACGATAGTGGATGGTGCCGAGCAGCGAGAGGTTTACCAATACGCCTGTGACTATCGCTATGCCGGTTTTTTTGGCCGTGACTCGATGGTTACGGATTACGATGCGTTTATCAGCAAGTTTGATTCGAACTATAAGTTGATGTACACAACGTATTACGGCGGTTGTCGGAACGACGGCATACGTGATTTAGTGATTGATAAGGATGAAATTTATGTCGCGGGTTTTACCCTGTCGGACAACATCCCGGTACAGTCAGGTTTTAGAAGTAGTTTGTCGGCTTCGCGTTTTGGTAGTGCGCCCGTACAGGCGGATGCCTTTTATGCCAAATTTTCAAATGACGGTTCTTTAATTTATTCTAGCTATTTTGGGGGTGACGGGCGCGATGGTGCGCGTGCAATAGCAGTTGATAGTGATGGTGCACTCTATATAACCGGTTACACGCACTCGAAAAACTTAACGAGTTGTTCAGCGACTGAAGCGAACGTTATTGGCTGTAAAAGTATCGGTGGCGTTGAGTTAACGACGGAATTTGAGGGCCAGCCGGAAGACAGTTTATATGCCGATGCGTTTGTTGCTAAGATTTCACCAGCCGGTGATGCGTTGGGTTTCGTGACTTATTTTGGTGGCAGTCTCGATGACTGGGGGCAGGACATTGTTGTGCGTGAGGATATCGCAGATCCAACGCTCAATGGTATTTATATTAGTGGCAATACGTCCTCTCCTGATTTGCTTGCGCCTGGGTCGGGTTACTCACTGCTAAACTATCGCGCGAATGTCGACAAATGTTCTCGAATTACAGACTCACCGGATTCCACCACACCAAACGCGGGTGATCATTTTTGTGAAGATGTATTTATTGCCAAACTGTCGATGGATGCACAACAGCTTTATTTTTCGACTTATATCGGTGGTAAAATGGATGATAACGTGTCGGATATGGAGATTGATCATCTTGGTAATATTTATCTGGTTGGGACGTCACGCTCACAAGGTGCGCGGTTTCAGCTGCCTACGTTGCTACCGCCCATACCAGACCCTGATACCAGAACTGACGCAGAAAAAATTCAATACGCTGAGGACAACGCCTTACTTGTGACGTTGGTAAAGGAACGATTTCCATTATATAAAAATATTAACAAGCTCGGGTTTGTGACCAATTCAAATACATCAATGGCATTTCTGAGCGTTTTTAATGCCACTGCTGACCAGTTAATATTGTCTTCTTTTATTGGCGGCGATGATGAAGACGCGGGTTTAGCGATTGAGTTAAACGATGACATTAACTCAAATGATATTGGCGTCTATGTGGGTGGACATACGCAGTCTAATAATTTTTATACCTTATCTGCTTTTCAAAGCTCGGCCAGTAGAAGTGAATTATTTCTGGTTAAATTGACCCTGTTTATGGATAAATTCAGCACGGTTTACGATACACCCGACTGTAATCAAACACGTTGTGACTTATACGATATTCAATATTCGACCTTAATTGGCGGCGAGGAACTGGATGCATTAAAAGACCTGTATTACAGACCTTTTGATGGCAGTTTGTTTATTGCGGGTAATACTTATTCGAGATTATTCCCGGTGACTGCGGATGCAGTAAAATCAGAAATCACTGAAGTAAAAATAAAAGACTATAACCCGGCAACGCGGGCACTGGAACTTGAGGCAGGTTACTATCCGTCTGATTTGTTTTTTATGAAATTATCCGATGTGGCAACATCAACTGACTGGATAATGGATGTCAGTATGACCAATACGAAAACCATTCGTAAAGGCGATACAATCAACTATGAAATGGTTATTTCACGTAACCCGATCAGCCCTGCGATTGATGCGACATCAATGCGCATCAACATAAACTTTCCCTACTTAGCGTCAAATGAAACCATAACGCAATATGCCAGTGTGGATAATGTTGAACAATGTGTGATGGAATATAAGCAGATTTATTGTGTTGTAGGGGATTTGGCCGAGAATGAAACGAAAACAATTAACATTCGTTTAGCGCCTCGCGTATCGGGGAGTTTTCCTGTGACGTTTTCGCTCTTGAATCGGGTAAGTGATTCAGATATGTCTAATAATTCAAAACAGATTGTCACCGACGTCGGAGCCGTTCCCAGCAATGGAGCGATGGCGTTCTGGTTTTTGGTGAGCTTGATTTTTGTGAGGAAAATTACTCAGATTTTTTCGATTTTTCTTAATCATAGGGTCTTAATTACATGAGTTTTGCACGGCCGGAGACACCGCTTTTAACTGTTGATGTCATTATTCAATTAGCGCAGGCGCCGGGCCAGATACTCTTAATTGAGCGAAAATACCCGCCCTACGGATGGGCCCTACCCGGCGGATTTGTAGACGTAGGCGAATCCATTGAGTGTGCAGCCATACGCGAGGCAAAAGAGGAGACGTCGCTGGATATCAGCTTAATTCAGTTACTGGGTTGTTATTCTGATCCTCAGCGGGACAAACGCGGGCATACGGTCAGCGCGGTTTTTATCGCGTTTTCAAGTGGTATACCCGTTGCCGCAGATGATGCGAAGTTTCTTAAATTGTGGAATACCGACGAACTGCCTGAATTGGTATTTGATCATAAACGTATTATTGGCGATTATCTAACCTACAAAAACACTGGTAACATCCCGAAGTTTCAGTCTTTTTGATCTTTCTAGGTTGAATATCATTAGAGTTAATCTACGATTAACCCTGTTGGGTTGTAATAGGCCTTCGGCAATACGTCGCTTAACGCTTTTAATGTACCAAAAATACAGTTACAGCTAGGCGTCACAACGGCACAAAACAGGTGGAGAAGTAAATTCGTGGATGTGAGTAGTTCAAGTTATTCTCCTGATTCATTATCTTATCAGGCAGGTCGCCAGAGTCTGGACAGACGACGAAGTTATATTCGCTCCTTCATATACTCTTGTTTTAAACGACGTCGAAAAGGCCTTCGCAGGGCGCAGGACAGGATTGAAAACACCTTCGTTGATGTACATGAGCCTCGATTAGCGTTTATTTATTTGTTCACGTTATTTTTGTGCGTGGCTGATGCCTTTCTCACGCTTTTTATCATTGATAGCGGCGGCGAAGAAATAAATCCGTTTATGCTTTTTTTGATGAATAAGGACGTGATTCTCTTTTTCTGGGTGAAACTGGCGTTAACTGCCTTTGGCCTGTTGTTTTTGATTTCGCATAAACATTTTACGCTTTATCGTGTGATAAACGGCTACCATTTGTTTTATGGGATAGCCGTTATGTACGTTGTGTTAGTTTATTATGAAATCTTATTAATCCAGCAAATTACGTCACGTTTTTCGTCAGCGTTTTCTGTTTCTATTTTTTTATAGGCTCCTGGGTTTTTACTCAACCAGACTAACCCCATTAGCCTCAGGCAATCTCGGCAAGGTAATTTCCGGATATTTTCCGGTTAGCGTTTTCAAAAATGCTACCACATCACTGACTTCTGCTTCCGTTATGTCATAATTAAACTGCGCTTTGCTCATTATTCTAACGGCTTCGTTTATATCGTTAACTGCACCATTATGAAAGTAGGGTGCTGTATCTATCACGTTGCGTAATGATGGCACGCGCCACATCACTTTGTCTTCAGGATCGAGGGTGACATGATATCGGCCCAGGTCATCCACAAAACGGTACTTTTCTTCGTAGTAAGTGCCGCGGTAATTCGGAAACATTTCATAAAATCCATCACCCATTTTTAACGCTGGCCCCGGTGCTGGCCCCGCGAAATTCACACCGAAATGGCAGGCCAGACAGCCCTTGTTGGTGAAAATGGTGATACCACGTTTGGCGGCTTTGCTAATTTTTGATTTATTGCCTTTTATGTACTGATCAAAAGGGCTGTCGGGGGTGTTCAGGGTGCGTTCAAATGCGGCAATGGCTTTACCGATATTTTCCATTGAAATTTTTTGATCTTTAAACGTGTTTTCGAAGGCGAGACGATAACCGGGAATTCGGTTTAATCGTCCCACTATTTTTTCTTCACTCAACATATCCATAATGCGCGGGTCAAGTAAATGATCGACGGCTTGTGCTTCAAGCGCCAGTGATCTGGCATCCCAGTAGTAGGTGGACATGTGTCCGATATTCCACAGGCTGGGTGCATCGCGGGTGACTCCGCGTGCCTGCATATTAAGTGTGCTGCCTTCGGCATCTGCGCTGCCGGCGAGGTTGTGGCAGCTATTACATGAAACCGCACCGTCATTCGATAAGCGCGAATCAAAATACAATTGTTTACCCAGCTGGATTTTTTTGTCGCTTTGGGGATTATCGGCGGGAATTACCGGTGTGTCGGGCAAAGGTTGCAGGTATTCAAAAGCCTGTGTTTGGATCGAAGCAAAAATGGACAAAAATATCACAGATGAAAACAGACTACGCATGAACAAATAAACCTCAAATATATGTGGTGATGAAAATTAGCGAGACATTATCCTTGAACCTAGAAAAATCAGTTGATCCACGAGCTTGTAACAGAAATCGTGATCCAACTGAGTTTTCCAGGATTATACATTATCACTTCATTTTTCGAATTGCTATCAACCAAAATATGCTTATTAGAATGAGATTAAGCATTTAAGTTTTCTATATCGTGTGTCGATACGCCCAGTTAGATAGCTTTAATTTGACAAAAGGGGTGTCAGGCTGCGGTCTGAATGACATACATGAATGTAATTGTTGGCTTTATTATCGTAATAGTGTGTGTATTTGGCGGGTTTATGCTGTCAGGTGGGAAACTGCTTGCGTTATGGCATCCGCCAGAGCTGGTGATTATCGCTGGTGGTGCATTTGGTGCTCTGATACTGGCTAATCCGATGAAAGTGCTTAAGCAGGTGGGGGCTGATTTACCCGGTATTTTTAAGGGTTCACCGTACAATAAAGAAATGTACATGGATCTTCTTGCCCTGTTATTTGATTTGTTTTCCATGGCGAGAAAAGAGGGTTTAATGTCGCTCGAAGCACATATTGAGGATCCTGATAATAGTGAGGTTTTTAATAAATACCCCAAAATACAGGCGAATCACCACGCTATTGAGTTTATGACGGATTATTTGCGCTTAATGGTGACTGGCGCCGCAAATTCGATGGAAATGGAAAACCTGATGGATTTGGAACTTGATACCCACCACGCGGAAGCTGCGGTGCCCGGTGGCGCCGTGAGCTCGATGGGTGATGGCTTACCGGGTTTTGGTATCGTCGCAGCGGTAATGGGGGTTGTCATTACCATGGCCTCTATTAGCGCCGGGCCTGAGGTGATTGGTGCCAAGGTTGGTGCGGCATTGGTTGGTACGTTTGTGGGCATCTTGTTGTCATACGGTATCGTTGGCCCGATTGCCAGTTCAATGGGGCACATTAAAGCGGATGAATCTAAATTTATCGAAGTGATTAAAGTTGCGTTGCTGGCTTCATTAAACGGGTATAGTCCGCAGGTCGCGGTTGAATTTGGGCGTAAGGTGATTTTTTCCAGCGAACGCCCTAACTTCCTTGAGCTTGAAGATTACGTTAAACGTAAATAGACGCTGATAACATGGCTGAAAACATACAACCCATAGTTATAAAGAAGGTCAAAAAGGGTGGCCACGGTGGCGCACACGGTGGGTCGTGGAAGGTTGCTTACGCCGATTTTGTTACAGCGATGATGGCGTTCTTCCTCTTGTTATGGTTACTTTCCACGTCAAGTGATGAAGTTCTTGCCGGTATTTCCAGTTATTTTCAGAGCCCCAGTGCGATTAACGCCGCCGGTGGCGCAAGCACTAGCATGATTAATCTGGGTGATAATGTTGATACCTCAAAGGGCGATGGTGAGGACAATCGCGAAAGTGATAGTTTTGAATACTACAGCGAAGAATTTGAGCGGCAGGAGATGCAAAAGCTCGAAGATTTAAAAGACGAGCTTGAATATATGATAGAAAGCACGCCGTCGATAAAAGAGTTTAAAGACCAGCTAATGATTGATATCACCGACGAGGGACTGCATATTCAAATCATTGATAAAGACAATCGGCCCATGTTTGATCGCGGCAGCGCCGAATTAAAACCTTATGCAAAACGCATTCTTCGTGAAATTTCGCCAATATTGAATGAAATGCCAAACCGTTTAAGTATCACCGGGCATACCGACGCCAGCCGATACATGCGAAGTGACGGTTACGGTAACTGGGAGCTTTCCAGCGAAAGGGCAAACGCCGCCAGGCGTGAGCTTGTGAAATCGGGCACACCGGTTGATAAAATTGCGCGGGTTGTCGGCTTGGCCTCAAAATTTCTATTGCGAAAAGATAAGCCATTAGATTCCAGCAACCGCCGCATCAGTATTCTCGTGTTAAAAAAACGCAAAGATGATGACATTTCACGGGGGCAGGGATTAAAGCCTGAACAAATTAAAAATCAGCCGCCGTCGCCGAGAGCATCAAGGCTGCAGCCTGAGACAAAAACGAATCAAATTAACAGCAACGAGCAATTAAAAAATGCCATTCGTGGTGGAACGGTTCGGCGGTCAGGCGAGATTGTTCGTTTTCGCGGTGACTGATTCTTGCTATAAATCCTGCTTAATATTTTTTACTAGCTCCGGCGCATGTTCCTGCCATAAATTGACAATTTTACAAAAAAGTGTGGCTGTTTGTTCTGCATCATAGGCGGCTGAATGCGCCTCGCTTGTGCTCCATTCCATGCCCGCTGCCTTTGCACTTTTTGCAAGTACGGTTTGCCCGTAGGCTAAACCACATAAACTCACCGTATCAAATGTACTGAACGGATGAAACGGATTGCGTTTTATGCCGGCACGTTCTACCGCTGCATTGATAAAGCCCAAGTCAAAGGTTGCGTTGTGACCAACGAGTATGGCGCGTTTGCACTGGTTCTCTTTTAGTGCCTGCCGAATCGGCTGAAATATCACTTTAAGTGCTTCATCTTCTGGTTTTGCCATGCGAAACGGGTGGTGAGGATTTATGCCGTTAAACGCCAGTGCCTCTGGATTTAGGTTTGCGCCCAAAAAGGGTTCAACATTGACCTGTATTGTTTTACCGCAGTGTAGCTTACCCTCGGCATCCATTTCAATAAGGACGGCAGCAACTTCAAGTAGTGCATCTTTTTTTGCATCAAACCCGGCGGTTTCTACATCGATGATCACGGGCAGATAACCGCGAAATCTGTTGGACATTTTAATGATAGTCGTAGTCTCTATATTAGTTTCTTATTGTTAGGTGTTGTGATCAGCACAACTTCCACTGAACTGTTTCGCCGGCACGAAAAGGGATAACAACTTCGCCGCCAAAGGGGTAAGACGCCGGTACTGTCCATTCGCTTTTTTTCAGCGTAATTTTAGTTTTATTAACCGCAAGTCCATAATACGTTGGGCCATTAATTGAGGTGAAAGCTTCAAGTTTATCTAAGGCGTTTCGGCTTTCAAAGGCTTCTGCGTAAAGTTCGATGGCAGCGTGTGAGCTGTATATTCCGGCACAGCCACAGCCATTTTCTTTTCGGCTTTGCATGTGCGGTGCGCTATCGGTGCCCAGAAAAAAGCGCGGGCTGCCGCTGGTAGCGGCGTCAAGTAATGCCTGGCGATGTTCTTCACGTTTTAATATGGGCAGGCAATAATGATGTGGTTTGATGCCACCCTGAAAAATCGCGTTTCGATTTAGTAATAGATGGTGCGGTGTGATCGTGGCCGCGATATTGTCGTTTGCCTGTTTTACAAACTCAGCACCCTGTTTGGTGGTGATGTGCTCAAGTACGATTTTTAATGAGGGTAGGCGAGCGGTCAGTGGTGTGAGTACTTCGTCAATAAAGATCGTTTCACGATCAAATACGTCAGTCTCGGGCCGTGTTACTTCGCCATGAACCAATAACGGCACATCGTTATCCTGCATGGCGGATAATGCATCCTGGACTTTATCTATACTGGAAACGCCGGCATCCGAATTGGTTGTAGCGCCGGCCGGGTACATTTTAACGGCGTGAACAATGGGGGATTTTGCCGCTTTTTTAATTTCGGCTGGCGTAGTATTGTCGGTTAAATACAGCGTCATTAGTGGTAGAAACATCGTGTCTGCAGGCAGCAGGCTTAAAATACGGGCGTGATATGCCGCTGCATCAGCAACACTTGTGACTGGCGGTAGTAAATTAGGCATGATGATCGCGCGTTGAAATTGTTGAGCGGTGTGCTTGACGATGGTGCGGGTTTGCGGGCCATCTCTGAGGTGTAAATGCCAGTCGTCAGGTTTGATTAGGGATATTTCTTTCATCTGTTACCAGTTCCAGTTGTTTCTTTTTTTCATCTACGCGGGTGTTCACCTTAACAGGTGACTATACCACAAAATGTACGCGTTCCTGTTTTTTCCGGCCCTTGAAAATAATGACCAAAAACGAACTTCCTTCATAACCACTTGAAAAGTTTATAAATAAAAATCTAGTGAAGCATAGCTAAAGGCGATTTCGGGGTAAAATAAGAAAATATATTCGATTTTTCGAGCTAAAGGCCCGATTATGATCTAACCTTAACTAAAACGGGCGTGTAAATGTTTTTTTGAGAAAACATTGAATATCTTAAAAATTATTCTTGTTTTATAAGTGCCTGATTATTAAATAAAAAATAATTGACCTGTTTAAAAAGCCTAAAAAATTTGACCTTTGGTCCCGAAACGATGATGATACTGGGTTGGTTTTATAATCCTTATGCTGTGTGTATTAATGAGCTTTAAGGGGCGTTAGTAAAGTTTTTAAAAAGGTATTAACAAGAGAGGTTGGCTTAATGTCACAACAAGATTACACGAATGATATTGATCACGCCGAAACCCAGGAGTGGGTTGATGCGCTGGAATCAGTAATTGAGAACGAGGGCGTTGATCGTGCTCATTTTTTGTTAGAACAAATGATCGATAAGGCCCGCCGCTCAGGCGCTAATTTGCCTTATTCTGCCAACACCGCGTATGTTAATACGATACCGCCTCATCTTGAAACCCCTATCCCCGGCGATCAACACATTGAAGACCGTATTCGTACTTATATAAGATGGAATGCGATGGCGATGGTGGTTAACGCCAATCGATACAGTTCAGAGCTTGGTGGCCACATTGCCACGTTTGCATCAGCAGCAACATTATATGATGTGGGTTTTAATCATTTCTGGCAGGCACCCAGCCATGAGCACGGCGGCGACTTAATTTATTCACAAGGCCATGCATCACCAGGCACTTACGCACGGGCTTTCCTTGAAGGCCGTTTAACCGAAGATCAGCTGGATCATTTTCGTCAGGAAGTGGATGGCAAAGGTTTGTCATCTTACCCGCATCCGTGGTTGATGCCTGATTTCTGGCAGTTCCCAACCGTATCAATGGGTCTTGGCCCAATCATGTCGATTTATCAGGCGCGTTTCATGAAGTACCTAAAAGACCGCGGTCTTGCTGACACCAAAAAACGTAAAGTCTGGGCATTTTTAGGTGATGGTGAAACTGATGAGCCAGAATCACTAGGTGCTATTTCACTTGCCTCACGTGAAAAACTCGAGAATTTAATTTGGGTTATCAACTGTAATTTACAACGTCTTGATGGCCCTGTACGGGGTAACGGTAAAATCGTTCAGGAGCTCGAAGCAAGTTTCCGTGGTGCTGGCTGGAAAGTCATTAAAGTGCTTTGGGGCGGTTACTGGGATGCCCTGTTAGCCAAAGACAAAGACGGCTTACTTCAGCAGCGTATGATGGAAGTGGTTGATGGTGATTTGCAAAACTACAAATCAAAAGACGGCGCGTACGTGCGCGAACACTTTTTCGGAAAATACCCAGAGCTAAAAGCCATGGTTGCGAATATGTCAGATGATGACATCTGGCGCTTAAACCGTGGTGGTCATGATCCACATAAAGTTTATGCAGCCTATAAAGAGGCGGCAGAGCAAACTGATCAACCAACGGTTATTCTGGCACAAACTGTAAAAGGTTATGGCATGGGGGCAGCGGGTGAAGCGCAAAATAGAACCCACTCGCAGAAAAAACTGGCGGCAGATGACATGATTGCATTCCGTAATCGTTTTAATATCCCTTTAAATGACGAAGAAGCTGCGGCGGGTAAGTACTATAGGCCGGATGAAGATTCGGAAGAAATGAAATACATGCACGCACGCCGCAAAGCACTTGGTGGTTATTTGCCTGCACGTAGTAACTTCGCCGCACCGCTTGAAGTACCGGAACTGTCTATCTTTGATTCACTATTAAAAGGCAGCGGCGATAAAGAAATGTCGACGACGATGGGTTATGTTCGACTATTAACGTTATTGTGTCGTGACAAAAAGATTGGCAAAAACATTGTACCGATTGTGCCTGATGAAGCTCGCACCTTTGGCATGGAAGGTATGTTTCGTCAATTGGGTATTTATTCGTCTGTTGGTCAGCTTTATACACCACAGGATAAGTCCGAAATTATGTTTTATAAAGAAGACAAGAGCGGACAAATTCTGGAGGAAGGTATTAATGAAGCCGGTTCAATGTCATCCTGGATTGCAGCTGCAACAGCGTATAGCTCTCATGGCGTAAATACAGTGCCATTTTATATCTATTACTCTATGTTCGGTTTTCAGCGCATTGGTGATTTGGCCTGGGCCGCTGGCGATATGCAGGCACGAGGATTTTTAATCGGCGCAACTGCCGGCCGCACAACCCTCGCAGGAGAAGGTTTACAGCATCAGGATGGTCACGGTTTAATTTTGGCCGGTACCATTCCAAACTGCATCAGTTACGATCCCACATTTAACTTTGAGTTAGCGGTGATTGTTCAGGACGGTTTACGTCGTATGTTTGCCGAACAGGATAATGTTTTCTATTACATTACCACAATGAACGAAAACTACACGCAACCGGCTATGCCAAAAGGGGTTGAAGAGGGTATCGTAAAAGGTTTGTATTTATTTAAAGCCGGCGGTAAGAAAAAGAAAAAAGTGCAGCTCATGGGTTCAGGTACGATTTTGCGCGAAGTGATTGCCGCAGCAAAATTGCTGGAGCAGGACTGGAGCGTTGATGCTGATATCTGGAGCGCAACCAGTATGAATGAGTTAACACGCGAAGCGCAAGATTGTGATCGCTGGAATCGTTTGCATCCATTAGAAACCGCAAAAGTGCCTTATGTTGAGCAATGTTTGAAAGGCCGCCGTGGCCCAGTGATTTGTGCAACCGATTATATTCGTAACTACGCTGATCAAATTCGTAAATGGGTACCAACACGTTATGAAGTGTTGGGCACAGATGGATTTGGTCGAAGTGATACGCGCGCGCAATTAAGAAAACACTTTGAAGTGAATTCTTATCATGTCGTTATTGCAGCGCTGAAAGCATTGGCAGATGAAGGTCAGTTACCCGCAGGTAAAGTGGCTGAAGCAATCAAAAAATACAAGATTGATTCTGAAAAAATCAATCCGTTGTTTGCATAAGGCGGGGAGAAAAAAGTATGTCGAAAGAAATTTTAGTGCCCGATATTGGTGATTTCGATAGCGTTGAAGTTATCGAAGTGCTGGTTGAAGCAGGTGACACAGTGGCAGCAGAAGACTCGCTTATTTCGGTTGAATCTGATAAAGCAGCAATGGAAATTCCGGCGCCGGAAGCCGGTGTTATAAAGGAATTAAAAGTACAGGTTGGTGACAGTGTTTCTGAAGGAAGTTTGATTTTGATTCTTGAGTCATCTGGCGAAGCCGCTTCGGCGCCAGCAGAAAAATTTGAAAAAGTTGAAGAGGCTGCACCGGCTGCTGCAGCGCCTAAGTCTGTCCCCGCACCTGCAAAAGCGTCTGCTGCTCCGGTAGCATCTATTCCCGCAAAAGTATCACCAACAGCGAAAATAAACGAAGAGACCTTCTCAAAAGCATATGCGAGTCCGTCAATCCGAAAATTTGCCCGTGAATTGGGTGTTGATCTTGGGCAGGTTGAAGGCAGCGGTCGTAAAAAACGTATCACCCGTGGCGATGTGCAAGGTTTTGTTAAACGTGCGCTTTCACAAGGTGTTGGAACCGGCGGTGGTTTAGGCGTTGCACCGATGCCTGAAATTGATTATAGCCAATGGGGTTCGATAGAGTCCCTCAAGTTGTCTAAAATTAACAAGCTCACTGGACAGTTTTTGCATCGCAACTGGGTAACGGTTCCTCATGTTACGCAGTTTGATGAGGCTGATATCACCGATATGGAAGCGTTCAGAAAATCAATGGCGGCAGAATATAAAGAAAAAGGCATTCGCATTACGCCGTTAGTTTTTATGTTGAAAGCACTTGTGTCTGCATTAAAAGAATTTCCTCGTTTTAATTCGTCTCTTGATGCAACCGGCGAGAATCTGATATTAAAAAGTTACTACAACATCGGTATCGCTGTAGACACGCCTGATGGCCTAGTTGTACCTGTCGTACAAGACGTTGACCGCAAGAGTTTAGTTGATTTAGCGGTAGAGCTGGGTGAAATTAGCGTAAAAGCGCGAGATAAAAAACTCAAACCGTCAGACATGCAAGGCGGTTGCATGACAATTTCCAGCCTCGGTGGCATTGGTGGGACTAAATTTACACCGATTGTGAACGCACCTGAAGTTGCTATTCTTGGTGTTTCCCGCTCTAAAATGCACCCGGTGTGGGATGGTGAAGAATTTAAACCTCGCCTGATGTTACCGCTGTCATTGTCTTATGACCATCGTGTGATTGATGGTGCTGATGGTGCACGATTTACGTCCTTCCTCAGTCGTGTATTATCTGATACACGTCGATTGTTATTGTAGGAGAACCATCATGAGTATTCAAATAAAAGTACCGGATATTGGTGATTTTGAAGGCGTTGAAGTGATCGAAGTGCTGGTTAGCGTTGGTGATAGGGTCGCCGAAGAAGATTCGCTTATTTCTGTTGAGTCAGATAAAGCCGCCATGGAAATTCCAGCACCACAAGCCGGTGTTGTTAAAGAATTGTTAGTTGCCGTTGGCGATACGGTTTCAGAAGGGTCTCCGATTTTAGTGCTTGAAGCGAGCGATGAAGTAGTCGAAAAAGCGGCTGAAGCGAAAGCTGAACAGTCTGCATCTGAGTCTGCATCTGAGTCTGAGTCTGTGTCAGCACCAACACCAGCAGCATCTCCAGCAGCCGCAACGTTTTCTGGTGATGCTGATATTCACGCACAAGTCGTTGTGTTGGGGTCCGGCCCTGGCGGATACACTGCTGCATTTCGCGCCGCTGACCTTGGTTTAAACGTCGTTATGATCGAGCGATACGACAGCATTGGCGGCGTTTGCTTAAATGTGGGTTGTATTCCATCAAAAGCATTGCTGCATACCGCGCAGGTGATTAACGAAGCGGAAGAGTTTGAAGCGCTTGGTGTTACGTTCAACAAACCGAACATCGACATTGATAAGTTACGTGGACATAAAAACAAGGTGGTTGGTAAGTTAACCGGCGGCCTTAAGCAGTTGGCTAAACAACGTAAAGTGAAGATTGTTCACGGTTATGGAAAATTTACTTCGCCAAATAGCATTGAAGTTGAATCAGATGACGGCACTAAAACCGTTGTAGGATTTGACTACAGCATAATTGCAGCGGGTTCACGTGTAACAAAACTGCCTTTTATTCCGTGGAGTGATCCTCGTGTTATGGACTCAACCGATGCACTGGAAATTGAAGAAGTACCAGAGCGATTATTGGTTGTCGGTGGCGGAATCATCGGCCTTGAAATGGCAACGGTTTATGATGCGTTAGGTTCAAAAGTAACCGTTGTTGAATTGTCGCCGGGTTTGATTCCGGGTGTTGATCGTGACATCGTGCGTCCTTTAGAACGTCGCATTAAAAAACGATATGAAAATATTTTCCTGAACACAAAAGTCACCGCGATTGAATCAACAGGCAAAGGTCTGGTTTGTTCATTTGAAGGCAAAAAAGCGCCAGAGACAGATATCTTTGATCGCGTGTTAGTTTCAATCGGTCGTACTCCAAATGGCAATCTGATTGATGCTGACAAAGCCGGTGTCGTGGTTAACGACTGGGGTTTTATCGACGTTGATAATCAAATGAAAACCAACGTCGATCATATTTTTGCAATTGGTGACATTGTTGGTCAACCTATGTTGGCACATAAAGCCACGCATGAAGCGAAAGTGGCTGCTGAAGTGATTAGTGGCTTGAAATCGTTCTTTGATGCTCGGACAATTCCATCGGTAGCCTATACTGATCCTGAAGTTGCATGGATGGGTAAAACGGAAGAAGAGTGTAAATCTGAAGGTATTAATTATACCAAAGGTGCTTTCCCGTGGGCAGCCAGTGGACGTTCCTTATCTATTGGCCGTGATGAAGGTTTAACCAAAGTGTTGTTTGATGAAGATCATCGCATTATCGGTGCGGCCTTCGTTGGTACAAATGCGGGCGAATTGATTGCCGAAGCCGTGCTTGCACTTGAAATGGGTGCAGATATTCACGATATCGGTTTAACCGTTCATCCGCATCCAACGCTGTCAGAAACATTTAACTTTGCCGCCGAAGTTGCCGAAGGAACCTGTACTGACATTTATTTACCGAAAAAGAATGCACCTAAGAAAAAATAGGTCTGACTAAAGAGTTTCGAATATGAGCAAAGTGAATAAAGTTGTTTTAGCGTATTCGGGTGGTTTGGATACTTCAATCATTCTGAAATGGCTTCAAGACGAATACAATTGTGAAGTTGTTACATTTACCGCTGACATCGGGCAGGGTGAAGAAGTTGAACCCGCGCGAAAAAAAGCGGAAGCGGCCGGCGTAACAGAAATTTACATTGACGACCTTCGTGAAGAATTCGCCCGCGATTTTGTTTTCCCCATGTTTCGTGCAAACACGATTTACGAGGGTGAATATTTACTGGGTACGTCAATTGCGCGCCCATTAATTTCAAAACGCCAAATTGAAATCGCCAACCAGACGGGTGCCGATGCTGTGTCACATGGTGCAACGGGTAAAGGTAATGATCAAGTCCGTTTTGAGCTGGGTTATTACGCATTAAAACCCGATGTTCAGGTGATTGCCCCCTGGCGCGAGTGGGATTTAAATTCTCGTCAAAAATTGCTCGATTATGCCGAAAAACACGGCATCACAATTGAGAAAAAACACGGTAAGAAATCGCCTTACTCAATGGATGCAAATTCGTTGCACATTTCTTATGAAGGCGGTCGTTTAGAAGACCCTTGGAACGAACCTGAAGAAGATATGTGGTTATGGTCTGTTTCACCGGAAAATGCGCCTGACGAAGCCACCTATATTGAACTCGGTTTTAAACAGGGTGACGTCGTTTCAATTGACGGCGCAGCAAAAACGCCAGCACAAGTCATGGAAGAGCTAAATAAAATTGGTGGCGCAAATGGTGTTGGGCGTGTCGATATTGTTGAAAATCGTTATGTGGGCATGAAAGCACGTGGCTGTTACGAAACCCCAGCTGGTACGATTATGCTGAAGGCCCATCGAGCGATAGAATCGATTACGCTTGATAGAGAAGCCGCACATCTTAAAGATGAAATGATGCCTAAATATGCCAACCTCATATACAACGGCTACTGGTGGTCGCCAGAGCGTCAAATGATGCAGGCGATGATTGACTTATCACAAAAAACCGTTAATGGTTTAGTGCGCTTGAAGCTTTATAAAGGCAATGTCACGGTTGTTGGTCGTGAATCCAATGCAAACAGCTTGTTTGATGAAAACATTGCCACGTTTGAAGATGATGCCGGTGCTTATGATCAGTCTGACGCACAAGGGTTTATCCGCTTAAACTCACTGCGTTTGCGTATAGCTGCAAGTAAGTCTAAATAGTTCCGGTTTTACGTATATTGAAAAGGCCCATGCAGTTTTTTGTATGGGCCTTTTCTCAGCGAGAACGTCAATGAGAAAGCCTTTGATGGTGAAGACGATGCATCTCCCAGTCTCCACACTTCGGGCAGCGATGTGAGCGAAAAGTGAGTAAATGCCAAATGGAAAAAATCGGCCCTAAAACAACAAGATAAATGATGCCGGAGATCGCGGCAAAAACAAACGACACGCCCCAGGCAGTAATATCAAGTACCAGGCTACTGTATTCATCGTGAATTGGGTGACCGACATATCCGCAGCTACTACATTCTTTGTTTTTCATGGGATACCTCCTGAAAAGAATGAGATAAAAGCGCAAAAAATTTACACTCAGATATGAGCAAGAAAGTCGCTCAAGGAAGGGGTATGAAAAATTTATTTCTATTATTGCAAGGCACGTAAAAGCCTTGAACAAATTATAGCAGCTGAATATTTGAGCGTCGTAAATTCGTCACACAAATATTTTATATGGAATATTGAATTTAGTGATAAAGAAAAATGCGCTTAGATTCAATTTGTAAGTGCCAGAGCATTAATCTTTTATAACGTGTGCCAACTGCGTCACAATATATTACCAATTTTGAAGCAAGTAGCATCAAGTTTGTTAACACCCGCACATTAATGGTCGTTTTAAAACGTTAGACTTATTGCCAGCTGATTAAGAGAGACAGCATTTTACGGCAGGTTTAAGGGGAATGACCATGACTATGATATTTAACAGTAATCGAATCATTGAAAAAGACTATAAAGAAAAGCAATATTTTTCTGATAGGCCATCTGCTTTTTTAGGTGTGAAATTTTATAGTTGCGTGTTTGTATTTATGTTTGTTTTATTTTCAATGAACTTATATCAATCAATTAGCCAGGTGTCGGTGATCCATACGTTTTTTTAGTACATATGTAGTAAAATCACATTGCTAAAAATTGATACCCATATTGTTGTAAATCTGGATCTCGCCGGTTTCGTTCAGGCCTTTTGCTATGCCGGCGTAAAAATCCAGAGGCCATCGGCCAAAGCCGAAGCTGGCTTTAGCACTGAGTTCCAGTGCTACGCTGCTTAACCATGTTTGCGAATAAATATTATTAAATGTACCAACCCGTGCACTTTCGGCGATGGCGTTCAGCTTTAACCGGTCAACCCCGATGGGTATACGCATGAAACCCGTCTCCGGGTAAAACAGTGGATAGTGCAGTTGCAGCGATGCTTTTTGCATGTTCGTGCCGATAAACTGATTGGGTGCGTAACCTCGTAGCCGATAGGTGCTTTTGCCAAAAAATACTTCGGCGGTGCCGTCACTTTGTGTGCCACCGAGATAAGTCGGGCTGGCGTTTCCGCCGGCTGAAATTAAAATCCCACTGGCCTGAATGATCAGGCTTTTTAATGGTGCCGAGAACAAGCCGACATCCAGTGTAATGCGGCTGCGTTGTTTTATGCTTGTGATCACCTGGCTCAGCTCATACGAGGCGTTGACCATCATGCCGTTATGCGGGGCAGCAGAGCGCAGGTTGTAGCTCGTGCTATCAAACGAAATTCCTAATGTTGACACTGAGTCGCTGCCCCTGAGACTGAAGTTTGATCGCGGCGGTGAAATTCTGGTTTCGAGGTGCTGGAACGCGGCAAAAAACCCCCATTGTTGTTTTTGTTTTACGTAAGGAAGCAATAATGCCACCGTCGTTTCAGATTCTCTTCGTTCCAGAAAGTCTGAGTTAAACGACTGTTGACGCGAATTAATGGTGTAGTAGACCCAGTTTTGTTTATTGGTGTAGTTAATGTTCCATCTGAATTCATAGTTTTTTATATCATATAGCAATAACATATTGTAGTTATGCCAATATAAAGGGTCATTAGTCCGGCTCAAAAATCCCATTGATAACTGATTTTCATCGCTGACATAGGCGGGTAGCCACCACGGTGGTGCCAGATATTTAATTCCTTTGTAGACCGATTCTGGTTTGCTGGTGGTTTGTTGGTCATATGTCGGCTCCTGATCGAACTGGAATGTCTGGGCTCTTAAGTAATCCGTATTGATGAGCGTTTGTTCGGGTATTGATTTTTTTAAGTTGAATCCGTTTTTATCCAGCTCGGTGTAGTAAATTCGATTATTTTTTTTGTCCAGGGTCGGGAATAATATAATTGTTGAGCTGTCGCTTAATTTCGTAATATTCTTTGTGTCAATTGCGAGTTGATAGCTGTTATAGACATTATCGTAGTCGGCGCTGTAAATAACGTGTGTCCCATCCTCGTTAAATTGCGGATAGGTTTCAATTGCTGCGTTATCGGTCATTTTACGCCAGCTTTTCTGACTGATATCAAACAGGTATAAATTCCAGCCCTTGTCAGGGGTGAACATTGAAACAATCAGGTTGTTGTTGACGGGTGACCAGTCTATCGCGTTGATTGTAACACCAGGCTTTCCTTGCCAGAGGCGCTCCAATATTTCGCCATTTTGATCCAGCAAATCCAGGTTGTGAGTACCGTTGTGGTTGCCTACCGCAACAATTTTGTCACCACCGGCATTCCAGGTGCCGCGAAAATAACGTTTGTTTTTTGTCAGACGTGTGCGAATCCCTGTGTGGATATCAACGCTAAAAAGATCAAATGATTCTCTGCTATTTTCGTAAGTTTCCAGTAAGGGGATTAAAATACCTTTGTTTGCATTAACATCAAATGATTGAGGGAAAACGTAGTCCTGTCTTATTATCTTTGTGATGATACGTTCTTTGTTTGATGTTATGTCCTTTTCAACTAATTCTTTGAGTTTTTCCCTGTCTGAACGTATAAAATACAGTTTGCCATTTGAAATTTGACTGAAACCAGAGGAGTAACCGGTGTCCGTTAAAGGGGTTTTGTTGAGAGCCTCTTGGCGTCTTTTTTCAATGAGAATTTCGTCGTTAAATTCGTTTTTTAGATAAATTTCAAATTCATCCCAGAGAACAAATGTATTCTTTCCAAACGTTTCTTTGGTAACCGTATTAATGAAATACGGAATAGGAAAGTGAGAATAGTTTTCAACGAACTCTGCAATTTTTTGTTCGCCGTAGGTATCTCGAATGAAGTTGAAAAAATACACACCGTACAGATAAAAACCGGTGTTGGTTGGCCATTGTGTCCTGGGTTGATTTATCTGATTCAATGACTTTATGCCATGCATTACTTCGTTGCGCATTAACCCTCGGTAGTAGCTGCTTTGGCCGCGGCCGATTTTTAAGGCATTGTCAGTTTCACGAAACGTGGCTATACCTTCACTTATCCATCTGGGTAAAAATGTATTTGGGAAAAACAGAAATATGCGTCCGAGTATACTTCGCCCATCCAGTGCCAGGTCTGCGGATTTATCGAGATGGACGATGTGTACGTACTCGTGCTTGAGTACTAATCTTTTCCAGTTTTTATAGTCCTCCAGTCCATTAACATCTGCCGGCGGACTCATAAACAATTCAATCCGGTTGTAAGGTAGAACCGAGGCTGAGCCATTGGGTTTTTCAATTTGGTCCGAAATAACAATATGCGTTTTTGCTTTTGGTACCCAGTTAAAAAAAGTCGTGACTTCGTCGTGGACGTCTTTAGTTTGGGTTGCTACTTCGTTTGCCGCGGATTTTAAGCCGGTGTGGTAATGAATAAGGAAATGTTTTGTTTCTATCGTGTGCCACTTTAAATTTGGTGAATATGCGGCATAACTGTTAGCGGGTAACAGAAATGAAATAATAAAAAAGGTAAATAAGACGCGTAGAAGCACTAATCTTGTCTCATTATTTCGGGTCGATTGTCTTGATAAAAACGCTTGAATTTCGTTGCAGGTTATATAGCAACTGTTTTTCTAGCGGTAGATCAGGAATGCTTGCTTGCTCGAAACCACGCTCGATAAACCAGTGCGATGTTTGAGCGGTCAGCACAAATAGGCGAAAGCTGTTTTGTGCCACACTTTGTTTTTCAATCATGGATAACAATACGTCGCCACGTTTTTCAAAACGATAATCGGGGTGAACCGCAAGGCAGGCTAATTCCGTTAAGTTGTCTTCAGGATAAAACGTTGCAGCAGAGCAGGCGATGACCATACCATCGCGCTCCATGACGGTAAAATGATTAATTTCCATTTCAAGGCGTTCTCTGGATCGACGGACTAAAATACCTTCGCGTTCTAGTGGCTCTATGATTTCAAGAATGCCACCAACGTCGTCGATTTTGGCTTGCCTGATCAGGTCATAATTATCCTCTGTCACCAGCGTGCCGATGCCATTGCGTGAAAATAATTCCAGTAAAAGTGCGCCGGGCGTGTGGCGGTTTATGATGTGCGCGCGTTTAACGCCTTCGGCACAAACGGCGATGCAGCTTTTAAGGCTGATGTTGGTGTTTTCATCTGCATGACTGCTGTGTTTCTGTAAATATTTTTTTGCCTGGCTTAAAGTCATTTGCTTAGCGGCAAACTCATTGCTTTCATCAAAATTGATGTTTTCAGTAAGGTAAATAAACTTGTCAGCGCCCAGGGCTATTGCCGTGCGCGTGGCGACTTCTTCGGCGGTTAGACTGAAAATTTCACCCGTGGGTGAGTAGGCCGTAGACGAGAGCAGGACAATGGCATCGTCTTCAAGCTGTTTATGAATTGCCTGGGCGTCAACTCGTCTGACTTCGCCGGTAAAACAGAAATCGATGCCGTCGTGAATGCCGTAGGGTTTTGCCATGACGTAATTGCCACTCACAACACGAATTTTGGCACCAGCCATTGGTGAGTTTGCCACCCCCATGGAGAGCATGGCTTCGATTTCCATTTTCACGCTGCCGACCGCTTCTTTTACGCAGTTGAGTGCTTGCTGATCGGTGACCCGGATGTGATTAATGATTCGGGTTTTTAGGTTTTTGTCGGCAAGGCGGGTATTTATTTGTGGTCTGGCGCCGTGAACAAGCACAAGCTTTATGCCCAGGCTGTTAAGCAGCGCAATGTCGTGAATGATGTTGGCAAAATCTGCTTCGTTAACCGTGTCGCCATCAAATAATATCACAAAGGTTTTGCCACGATGCGCGTTGATGTAGGGAGATGAATGTCGGAACCATTTGATAAACTGATCCTGGTTATCTATTTCCGGCACTGTTTAGTCCTCACTCTTTGTTCTAATAGCGCTCATAGTTCTCATTGATCCGTTCTCAGTGGCTGCCTTCACCAATGGCCCAAGGGTATCATAATTATTTCTATTTTTACTCGGAAATGCCCGAAATATCACGCATTTATGCGAATGTTGATGCATCTTTAGTACCGGAGCAGCACCGAAGTAGCACCGAAGCGCGGTGGTCATTCTATTCCCAGGTTTTTCCGTTTTAGATAAGGCGTGTCAAAGGTATTTTGTTTGAGAGATTTCACCATTTAATCCATTTTATAAAAGAAATTTGGTAGACTTACTCTTTTTTGTCGTCTTCAAAGGTTAAACCATGCCCGAATACAGATCCAGAACAACAACCCACGGCCGCAACATGGCTGGGGCGCGTGCATTGTGGCGCGCGACAGGTATGAATGATCAGGATTTTGACAAACCGATCATCGCTATTGCTAATTCGTTTACCCAGTTTGTCCCCGGACATGTGCATTTAAAAGACCTTGGGCAGCTGGTCGCGCGGGAAATTGAAAAAGCCGGTGGCGTCGCCAAAGAGTTTAATACGATTGCCGTTGATGACGGCATTGCGATGGGCCACGCCGGTATGCTTTATAGTTTGCCGTCTCGTGAAGTTATTTCTGACGCGGTTGAATACATGGTGAACGCCCATTGTGCTGACGCGCTGGTTTGTATTTCTAACTGCGATAAAATTACGCCGGGGATGTTAAACGCTGCCATGCGTTTGAATATTCCAACGATTTTCGTGTCCGGCGGGCCAATGGAATCCGGTAAAGCGGTAATCGATAATGAAGAAAAACGACTTGATCTGGTTGATGTGATGGTCATAGCCGTTACGCCCGGCGTGAGTGATGCGAAAACGCTGGAATACGAACGTTCAGCCTGTCCGACCTGTGGTTCATGCTCTGGCATGTTTACCGCCAATTCGATGAACTGCCTGGTTGAAGCGCTGGGCCTTGCATTACCGGGTAATGGCAGCATGCTCGCTACACATTCAGATCGAAAAGAATTATTCCTCGAAGCTGGTCGTACTATCGTTGATATTACCAAACGTTATTATGAGCAGGATGATGAAAGCGTTTTGCCGCGCTCAATTGCTAATATGCAGGCGTTTGAAAACGCCATGTGCCTGGATATTGCGATGGGTGGTTCAACGAATACGATTTTGCATTTATTAGCAGCGGCGCAGGAAGGTGATGTGCCATTTAACATGGACGATATTGATCGTTTATCTCGTAAAGTGCCTCAGTTATGTAAAGTTGCGCCCAGCACTGACAAATATCACATGGAAGACGTGCATCGTGCCGGTGGTGTGATGGGTATTCTGGCTGAACTGAATCGTGCTGATTTGCTGCACAGTGACACTGGTACCGTTCACAGCAAAACCATGCAGGCCGGGCTTGATAAATGGGATGTGAAGACCACGACGAATGAATCAGTTAAGACGTTTTATTCGGCGGGCCCGGGAAATGTGCGTACAACGCAAGCCTTTAGCCAAAGCAAACGATGGCCGTCGGTGGATGATGATCGCGAAGCCGGTTGTATTCGTAGCATCGACAACGCCTATAGTCAGGAAGGTGGTTTAGCGGTTTTATATGGCAACATTGCGCTTGATGGCTGTGTCGTAAAAACCGCCGGTGTTGATGACAGTATTTTGAAGTTTTCCGGCCCTGCGCGTATTTTTGAAAGTCAGGACGCTGCGGTTGCTGCGATTCTTGGTGATGAAATTATTGCCGGTGACGTAGTTTTGATCCGATACGAAGGTCCAAGAGGCGGACCGGGAATGCAGGAAATGCTTTACCCCACCAGTTATTTAAAATCAAAAGGTTTAGGTAAGGCATGCGCGTTAATTACCGACGGTCGGTTTTCCGGAGGAACTTCGGGTTTATCTATCGGCCATGCCTCTCCTGAGGCAGGTGAGGGCGGCGCGATTGGTCTGGTAGAAGAGGGTGATATCATTGAAATAGATATCCCTAACCGTACAATTGCTGTTGCATTAAGTGATGACGACCTACAGGCCCGACGAGATGAAATGGACAGCCGTGGCGATCAAGCCTGGAAGCCGGCTAACCGTGATCGTGTTGTGTCTAACGCATTAAAGGCTTATGCGGCAATGACAACAAGCGCCTCACGCGGTGCAGTACGTGATGTTTCACAATTAAAATAATGATGACTATAAAGCAAAAACAGGAAATGAAAAATGATTAAAATCAGTACAAACAAAGGTGACTTCACATTAGAAATGTTTTCTGAGAAAGCGCCAAAAACATGTGAAAACTTCGAGCAATACGTGAAAGACGGTTATTACGATGACACTATTTTTCATCGTGTGATTAATAATTTCATGATTCAGGGCGGTGGTTTTGAGGCAGGAATGGTTCAGAAAGAAACCCGCGACCAGATTGATAACGAAGCTGACAACGGACTTTCAAACGAAGTTGGTACCGTTGCCATGGCGCGTACGAATGAACCGCATTCTGCCAGCGCGCAGTTTTTTATCAACGTAAAAGATAATAACTTTCTTGATCACTCATCACCAACAACTAATGGCTGGGGATATTGTGTCTTCGGTAAAGTCGTTGATGGTATGGACGTGATTAATGAAATGAAAACGGTTGATACTGGTATGAATGGTGGCCACCAGGACGTGCCGGTTGAAGATCTTGTTATTATCAAAGCCGAAATTATTGAAGCTTAAGTATTGAAGCGTAAGTATTGAAGCGTAAGTATTGAAGCGTAAGTATTGAAGCGTAAGTATAACAGCAGATTTAAGACAAAAAAGGGAGCAGGCGTTGCTCCCTTTTTTTATCCCGAACATTTCATCAATTTAAAAGATAACTATCGATGATTTATAATTTAATCAGACCACTATTTTTCAAACTGGACCCGGAAAAAGCCCATGAACTTGGTTTAAAGGTATTGAATATTGCGAACTCGACGGGGTTGTTAAAACTGTATAGCTCTGATATCGCAACCAAACCTAAAACTGTCATGGGGATTTCATTTCCATCAAATGTGGGACTGGCAGCAGGCCTTGACAAAAATGGTGACTATATTAATGCGTTGTCATCGCTCGGTTTTGGCTTTGTTGAAATTGGCACCATTACGCCCCGCCCACAAGCGGGTAACCCAAAACCACGTATGTTCCGCCTGCCAGAATGTCAGGGCATTATTAACCGCATGGGATTTAATAATAAGGGCGTTGACTACCTGGTGGAGCAGGTTAAAAAAAGTCATTTTAAAGGGGTTTTGGGTATTAACATTGGCAAAAATGCCGATACGCCCATTGAAAAAGCGGTAGATGATTATTTAATTTGTTTGAATAAAGTGTATGAGTACGCTGACTATATTGCGATAAATATCTCATCGCCAAACACCAAAAATTTGCGTCAGTTACAGCAGGCTAATGAGTTTCAACCGTTGTTAGCGGCCTTGAAAAAACAGCAAGCCGTTTTAACAGAAAAACACGGAAAATATGTGCCGCTGGTAGTGAAAATCGCCCCAGACCTAAGTCATGAAGAAGTTGGCGTAATCGCGCAGGTATTATTAGCGTTAGATATGGACGGTGTCATCGCAACCAATACCACCATCAGCCGCGAGAACGTAAAAGGCATTGAATATGCCAAAGAGGCGGGCGGTCTAAGTGGTGCACCCGTTTTTAAACAATCCACCGATATTGTTGCGCAACTACATGCACATTTGAATAATGAAATACCGATCATCGCTGCCGGTGGCATCATGTCCGCAGAGGATGCCCGCGAAAAAATAAAAGCCGGCGCGAGTTTAGTGCAGGTCTATAGCGGTTTAATTTACAAAGGGCCGGAGTTGATTAAGCATATTAAGCAAGTTGTGTGAAAAATCGTAAAAAATGGGCATGCGCATTATTACGGAAATAAAGTTAAGGCTGTTGCCTATGATGTCAATGAGATTACTTAGCGTTTCCGGAGAATTTTTTCACTGCGGAGCGGAGGCACAAAGAAATTAGTAAAAAACCTTTACATTTCTGCGCTACTGCGCCTTTGCGGTAGCGATTACGGCAACAGCGTTACAAAGACCTTCTTGTGTGTTTTGCCATTTCAATAACTTTTTTGCGTTGCAGTATCAAGTGCCAGCGAGAGCCGTCTTTTTGTAACCATAAAATTGTTGATCGCATCAACGCCAGTAGTAGCGCACGAATTTTGTTGGAATAGTTGGGGTTGGTTAAATAAGTTGGGTTTCCCCCGATCATAATTTTTGGCTCGATGGTGCTAATTGTTTCAGCATATGTTTCGGCAAGGTTGGCGATGACGTTTTCATGGGTGGCACCAAAAGTTTCAGCCTGTGTTGATGCACGTGATATGCCCGCCATTAATTTCTCATCAAGTGCCGGTCTCTTTCTTAGCTTTTTTTCTAAATAGACAATGCCCAGCACGTAACGCGCGATTTCCATGTCGCGGGGTTTATTTTCTTTTGAAAACAAATCAGCAATTAAATCTAAACCATATTCTACGCCTTCAAGCCCACCGTATACGTCTTCGGTAGCGTCCCATTCAGTTTTTAGAATACTTTTAATACTGGCTTCAAAGGCCCGTTGATTGGTGGTGCCGGTGTTTGCAATTTCATGTATTAAATAGGCCGCCTGAAACATGCCGGCAAGGGGGATAATGTTTTCTCTTTCTATCATTTTGGTTTCCTGAATGTTCTCTTCTTTTTTGATAGGCTATAGATAGATTATTGGTGAGGTGTAATTATTGATAAATTATATTGTCCACGTGATCAATAATGCCACCACCAAGACATTCCTCACCCTGATAAAAAACGACCGACTGTCCGGGTGTCATGGCACGTTGTTTATCTTTAAACTCGACGACTAAGCCGTTTTCTGTTTTTTCTGTGATTGTGCACGGCTGGTCAGCCTGGCGATAACGTGTTTTTGCCGTGCAGGAATAAGGTAGCGGTGGACACTCACCGCGAGTCCAGTCTAAATTGATGGCTTGTAGCCGATCGCTGAATGATAACGGATGATCATGGCCCTGTTCTACAACTAATATATTTTCTTTTACTTTTTTGCCGACCACAAACCACGGTTCTTCTTTGGCGTTCTGTAAGCCGCCAATGTGCAGGCCTTTTCTCTGACCCAGGGTGTAATACATCGCACCCTGATGCTCACCAACGCGAACGCCCTCGGCAGTTTCTATATAACCGGGCTGGGCTGGAATAAACTGGCTAAGAAACTGACGAAAATTACGTTCACCAATAAAACAAATGCCGGTACTGTCTTTTTTGGCTGAAGTCACAAATCCGGCATCGGCCGCAATGCGGCGAACTTCGGGTTTTTCAATGTTACCCAATGGAAACAGGCTGTGGCTTAATTGCGATTGATTCAACGTGTAAAGGAAGTAGGTCTGATCCTTGTTGCTATCAAGTGCCCGCATCAACTTATATTGGCCATCACGTTCGATAATGCCGGCATAGTGACCGGTGGCAATCTTGTCGGCGCCGAGGTTAAGGGCGTGCTCAAGAAAGACTTTAAACTTAACTTCCTTGTTGCACAAAATATCTGGATTCGGCGTTCTACCTGCTTTATATTCCGCAAGGAAATGGGTGAATACATTGTCCCAGTATTCCGGCGCGAAGTTTTCTGCGTGAAAGGTTATGCCAAGCCGCTCGGCGATTGAGCGTGCGTCGGCGAGGTCATCTTCAATCGGGCATTTGCCATCGCCTTCAAGGTCAACCCAGTTCTTCATGAACAAGCCATCAACTTGCTTTATCTGTTGTGTTAGCAATAAGGCGGTGACGGATGAGTCAACCCCGCCGGAGAGGCCTGCCACTGCATAAATATTTTTTTTCGGCATTGTAAATGCTTTTTTATTACTGATTGCTGTGAGTTAAGTGAGCTTCGATCATTTTTTGGCGCTATTTGTGTTGTGGCGCTATTTGTAGCGTTACTTTTTGGTGTAGAAAGTGCCAAATCAAACGAATTATAACAAGTAATATGTGATTTGTGGGTTTTTCGATAAGGTATTAGTTAGTTCGTTAAGAGTCTGATATTTGGTAGTAATTTTTTAACATATGAGTTTATTCAGGTAAGTTAGGACTTTAATGTTATATTGATAAAATATCTTTAAGGGCTTTATAAGTTTTTTTAAATACCTGGGCTCGAAGTATTTCTATACAATGCCCTGGTGTTAGTAGGTTATCTGCCCCGTCGGTTATCACCGACAGACAGCGTTTTTTTTCGTCGTTGTCCAATAATGCTTACAGCAAGGTGGTAGGTTTATATGACGGATCGCAACGTTAGCATACGCAAACGATTTTTAGCGATAATTTTAGTTTTTTTTAGCTTGTTTTTGCTTTTTGCGCTTTATACCGATCAGGCTGCGCGTGAAACGGTGGAGGACAGCGAATTTCAAATCCGCCAGATGCAGGAAATGAGTCTTGCGGTTGGCGATATCACCAATACCTTACACCAGTTGGGTATTGCGATGTATCAGGCAACCTTGTTTGATGGTAATGATCAGCCTCAAATTATTCAACTGCAACTCGAAGTACTTGCCGGACAAATTACCCGGCTAATTAACTTTCCCTCGGTCAAGTCAAATCCACAGTTCTATCAACCTGCTTTAACGCTCTCGCACAACCTTACTACGCTCACCATTCAAGCGAACAAAATGCTAGAGATCAATGATAATGTGAAAATGAAATATCCAGCGATGTCGATTGTGAAGGAAAAGCTGCAGCCGATCGACTGGGAAATGGTAGGTTTGATTACCGGGGCGATAGATGCGGCGCGTGAAGAGCTGAACGCGAATGTTGATCAGAAAAAAATATTGGCACTGTTTTGGGATGTGCGTTATGAGTGGGCGCAGTTGGTCGGTTCGGTTAGAGTTTTTGTCGCAAATCGTCTTGGTGCTTTTGGTAGTCCGGATGCGACGATTTCACTGGTTACACATGATCGACAGTCATACATTGAATCGATTAATGATTTATTATTTCAGCTTAAAGAAATTGAAGACAACGCCGGGCCTGGCCTGTTAATACCGGGTTCACTGGAACGAATGAGGAAATTGCATCGTGATTATCAACAGTATCTTGCCGATGCAGAGAAAATTTATTTATCTGAAAACTGGCGCGCAGATAAAATCCTGTTACGTGATGAGCTGGATCCGTCGCTGGCGCTTGCCAGGCAATTAATATATTTAATTTCAAACCGTGTTGATGCGTATTCGCAGTTATCAATGGGGAAATATGCGGACACGGCAGATAAGTTCTCGAATTACATCTGGGCGGCTGTACTTACCACATTCGCCTTGTTAGTGATGGGTTATTTGACGTTTGAGTACTTGATTCGTCGACCGATCATCGATATTGCAGAAGCGCTTGAAGCAGAGGGTAGTGGTGATTATCGGGCGCCTGAATTAAATTTTCGTGTTACTGAAATTAATGTGTTGTTAAGCGCGTTTAAAGACATGAAATATCAGGTCAGGTCACGGCAGGCGCGATTAGAATCGATTCTTAATAATGCCGGTGAAGGCATTGTCACGGTATCGCCAACTGGCAAAATAGAGGGCGCGAATAAAGCCGCCTGCTTTTTATTTGGTTTTGATGAAACGGAATTAATTCATCAGGACGCAACACAAATTATTCCTAATTTTTCCACTTTATTGCATCAACGAAAATTAACCCAGCTTATCGGCAGCAATCCTGAGCGAGAAAGAATACTACCCGGCGAGCAGGAGGTGCTGGGGCGCTGTAAAGACGGGCGACTGTTTCCGATGTCGATCAGGCTGGGAAAGGCCGTCATCGAAGGAGACAAGCTTTATACCGCGCTTGTCTCTGACATCAGTGAGCGCAAAGTGATGATTGAGCGACTTACCCAATTGGCGGAAAGAGACTCATTAACCGGATTATATAATCGGCATTTTTTGATGGATGAACTGGATCGTATCGTTGACCGGTCGTCCAGGGGTGAAAAACAGAACGTCGCCCTGTTATATATTGATCTGGATCACTTTAAATTTGTGAATGATACGCTGGGGCATATCGCCGGCGATAATGTTTTACGGGAAGTGGCAACCATTCTCGAAAAACGCGCAAGGGGCACTGACCTGGTCACGCGTCTTGGTGGTGATGAGTTTGCGGTTTTGCTTTATGATGTTGATGAATTGCAGGCAAAGTCGACGGCGTCAGCCTACCGTAAACAACTGGCTGAATACACGTTTAAATACGAAGGTAAAACCGTCGATATTGGTTGTTCGATTGGCATAGTGATGAACGACGAATATATCAGTAAAAAAGAACAGCTTTTATCGCAGGCTGATTTAGCCTGTCATCTGGCAAAGCAGGGCGGTCGTAATAGTGTGCGTTTATATGCGTCTGAAGATCGGCATGATGTTAATCTGCCGTCTGCAGATTCCGGTTGGTCACAGCGTATTAAACGGGCCATTGATAACGATGAATTTTATCAGCATATTCAGCCTATTGTGAACGTTATTACAGGTGAAACATTGAGCAATGAAGTGTTGCTGCGTCTCAAAGATAACGAAAATGAATTTATTATGCCGTCGGGTTTTTTGCCTGCGGCAGAACGATTTGGTTTGTCTGTTGAACTTGATCAGTGGGTAATTAAAAACAGTTTTAAATTATTGAGCGAACAATCTGGCCCCGGTTTCGCGGGATACTCCATTAACCTTCTGCCACAAACGATTGAAAGTAAAGCCACATTGCCGTTTATCGAAAAGCAGTTATCGGTATTTGACGTTAATCCGCATGATGTTGTTTTTGAGGTTGCCGAGTCCAGCGCGATTAACTCTCAGGTGCAGTCTGTTGCATTTTTAAAGGCGCTACATGCGTTGGGTTTTAAAACCCTATTGGATGACTTTGGTGCGGGTTACGCGTCGTTTGCTTATATGAAAGATTTTCCGGTAGATTACGTCAAGTTTGGCCACTCTTTTGTGCAAGATCTGGGTAATGACCGAGTTAAGGCGGCCATTGTTAGAGCGATGAATGAAGTGGCCCACGCATTAGGGAAAAAAACCATTGCAGGTCATGTTGAAGATGCACGTACCTTAGCTGTGTTGCGAAAGATTGGCATAGATTATTGTCAGGGTTTTTACACCGGGAGGCCGGTTGAAGTTCCAGATAAATTGTCAAATATTCATTATCTTAAACGCAGCAGGTGATGTATTGCTTTAAGTGATTTTTTAGTTTTCAGCTTTGACTTTTTGGTGATAGCTGGCAACTTTGAATTTACTGCTTTTTGCTGCTTTGCTATTTTTTGTTGTGCCTCAATCCCGGGCAATGTTTAAATTGTCCGGGATGTACTGCTTTATCCTAAGCAGGTTCTGCTTCCGGTTCTTTTTGTGTGACATCAGTAACATCAGGCTCAGGTTTTGCGCTGGCTTCACCCAGCATAATTTTTGTAGCCTGCAGACCTCGCGGCCCTTCTATTAAATCAAATTCGACTATTTGCCCCTGTTTTAGTGTTTTATATCCTTCCATATCAATTGCGGAAAAATGTGCAAAGACATCTGTTCCACCGCCATCGGGTGAAATGAACCCATATCCTTTCGCATTATTAAACCACTTTACACTGCCTGTTGCCATGATTGAACCCCTCCTGAATTGAACGCCTAATTCCCTGCGCACTGCATGTATCTACCGTTGTGTTGCAAGCTAACCTGTCCCCTTTGTCAGTGACTGTCCAGTGCAATTTTTGAATTTTGCGTCATACCTGCAAGGCACCCTTTGTGAACTTTGTGAACTTTGTGAACTTTGTGAACTTTGTGAACTTTGTGAAACGAGCGCCGGGCGGTAATAAAATCCTTTGTGTTTTTTATATTTATAGGAAAACGCAAAATACAAACTTACATGTAAAAAATTTATATAGTGTTGGTCAGCACGTCAAGGTGTTTTCGGAAATTAATTTAAATAAACGCTGTTTTGTAATAGATATATGACAAATTGCGCGGCATAGGTGAAGATGTAAAAAACCATTAATTGTATCCGGTTGAATTTGGCGTGGGAATATTTCTGCCGGCTAAAAATAGTTTCGACAGCATCAGGCAATCCTTTTTAAAAGAAAAAATGATTGGCATCATTGAAAATGTAAGACAAAAGCCCAACACTTAATAGGGAGCCGCAGGTTAAGTGATGATTGTTTTGCGTTGACGACATGTTCCCGTTTTGCGATCAGAATTGTCGTATTAGAATCAATATTGCGCTTTTTCCGATCTCGAACTGGAAGCATTTTCTCTCAGCCTGAGTTCAGTCAAATTTAAGCCGTGCTTTTCTCGGACAGGCTCCTAGGTACAGTTAAGGGCACAGTTAAGGGCACACTTAAGAAATATTCTAAACATTGTTTGAATAAGACGCGTTGATTTTTACTATAATTGGACTGTGATGTGGTTATCAGTTTTGAACAAAAAATGATGTCAATGTCTTGACGGGCAAACAAAACCACATTAAAAGAAGGTTGTTTTTTTCGAAGCTGTAAGTTGTTGTTAAGTCAATAAATTGTCATGTATGATGAACTTAGTTAGCTTCAAGTTTTGTTTGAATTATGAGCATACAGGTGTTTTTGGTCTTTTTTGGATCAAAAATGAATAAAATAAAGTAATAAAACATTTACAAATACGCTAAATAAAAAACCATGAGTGACGATCAATACAGTAACAGTGACGAAACAGGGCTTGAGGTACAGGAAGCGCGGCCAAAGTTAAAAAAACCGCGAATGTACAAAGTAGTTTTACTCAACGATGACTACACACCAATGGAATTTGTGGTGCTCATATTACGGCAGTTTTTCGGGCTGGGTGAGGAAGATGCAACACAGATAATGTTGCAGGTACATACCCAGGGAAAGGGTGTATGTGGCATATTTACAAGAGAGATAGCCGAAACCAAAGTGGCGTTGGTGGATGATTTTGCTAAACGTAGCGAGCAGCCTCTGCTTTGTAAAATGGAAACGGAATAACCCTGAAACGGAATATCCTAGAACTAAAATGGTTGAAGAGCGATGATAAGTAAAGAACTCGAAAATACACTAAACTCCGCATTTAAAGATGCCCGAGAAAAGAAACACGAATTTGTCACAGTTGAACACTTGCTGTTGGCCTTACTCGGTAACCTTGCGGCAACCTCCGTTTTGCGGGCTTGTGGTGCAGACGTCAGGCAACTTAAAGTTGATCTAGACCAGTTTGTGGATGAAACGACGCCACAGTTAATGGTCGATGACGAGCGCGAAACCCAACCGACTTTAGGTTTTCAGAGAGTGCTTCAACGAGCGGTTTTTCAGGTACAGTCATCCGGTAAAAAAGAAGTCACCGGCGCGAATGTACTCGTTGCTATTTTTAGTGAGCAGGAATCACAGGCGGTTTACTTTTTAAATAAACAAAATGTCACACGACTTGATGTTGTTAATTACATTTCTCACGGTATTTCAAAAGTCAGTGGCGAAGATGAACCACTCACAGGTTCACCTGCAGCGGAAGATGATTTGTCGACAGAGGAGCCTGCTAAATCACCACTTGAAAATTATTCAACCAACTTGAATGAGCTCGCACGAGAAGGCAAGATTGATCCTTTAATCGGGCGCAAAGAAGAAGTCGAGCGCACTGTACAAATTTTGTGTCGCCGACGAAAAAACAATCCTTTATTAGTGGGCGAAGCAGGTGTGGGTAAAACCGCCATTGCTGAAGGCCTGGCGCTAAAAATTGTGAACAAAGAAGTGCCCGAAGTGTTAAATGACGCCACTGTGTATTCACTGGATTTGGGCGCATTGTTAGCCGGTACCAAGTATCGCGGTGATTTTGAAAAACGCCTTAAAGCCCTATTGGGTCAGTTGCAAAAAGAAGATGGCGCGATTTTATTTATTGATGAAATTCATACCATCATTGGTGCCGGTTCAGCATCGGGTGGTGTCATGGACGCCGCTAATTTAATCAAGCCTATGCTGGCTTCTGGTGAGTTGAAGTGCCTTGGTTCGACAACCTACCAGGAGTATCGCGGAATTTTTGAAAAAGATCGTGCGCTGGCAAGACGTTTTCAAAAAATTGATGTTGATGAGCCAACTGTACTAGAAACGGTTCAAATTCTTAACGGCTTAAAAACCCGTTTTGAAGAGCATCATGACATTAAGTTTACCCGTCAGGCGCTACAGTCAGCGGCTGAGCTGGCTGATCGTTACATCAATGACAGGCAGCTGCCTGACAAAGCAATTGATGTAATCGACGAAGCTGGTGCCTTGCAGCGCATTTTACCGGCGTCAAAGCGCAAGAAAACCATTGGTGTTGGCGACATAGAAGATATTATTTCGAAAATCGCCCGCATTCCGCCTAAGTCTGTTTCGCGTTCAGATACCGAGTTGCTTAAGCACTTGGATCGCAACCTTAAAATGGTGGTGTTCGGGCAGGATGAGGCAATTTCCACGTTAGCAACGGCGATTAAACTATCTCGTTCCGGTTTGCGCGATGAAGGCAAGCCCATTGGCTCTTTCCTTTTTGCCGGCCCAACGGGTGTTGGTAAAACCGAGGTGACAAAACAGCTTGCCAGTGCAATGGGTATCGATCTTATTCGTTTTGATATGTCGGAATACATGGAGCGCCACACGGTGTCTCGATTGATTGGTGCGCCTCCGGGCTATGTTGGTTTTGATCAGGGTGGTTTGTTGACCGAAGCTGTTCATAAGACGCCTCATGCGGTGTTGTTGCTTGATGAGATTGAAAAAGCCCATCCGGATGTGTTTAACTTGTTGTTGCAGGTGATGGATCACGGCACATTAACCGACACAAATGGTCGAAAAACCGATTTTAGAAACATCATTCTGATCATGACAACAAACTCGGGTGCCCAAATGATTTCACGTAAGTCCATGGGGTTCACCGAGCAGGATAATACGACGGATGGAACAGAGGCCATTAACCAGACGTTTACGCCGGAATTCCGTAATCGACTGGATGCGATCATTAGTTTCTCAGCGCTAAATGCAGACACGATTACCTATGTGGTTGATAAATTGCTGATTGAGCTTGAAGTTCAGCTGGAATCAAAAGGCGTCACAATTGATGTTACCGCAGAAGCGAAAAAATGGTTTGCGGAGCACGGTTATGACAAACACATGGGCGCACGCCCAATGGCGAGATTGATTCAGGATAACTTGAAAAAATCACTGGCTAACGAGTTGTTGTTTGGTGAGTTGTCAGGCGGTGGGCATGTTATTGTCAACGTTGAAAATGGCGAGCTGGCTTACGAGTTTGAGTCAGATAAGGTTGCCCATTAGTACATAAGCCTTGTTTTCTTTCGAGTAATAATAAACACGAGCAATAAAAAAGCCGGATTAATATCCGGCTTTTTTATGTCTATCGACAGCGAAAATTAGCAGTGCTTATTTTGCGCGATAGGTGATTCGACCTTTGCTAAGATCATAAGGTGTTAGCTGAACTGTTACCTTGTCGCCGGTGAGGATTCGAATGTAATTCTTACGCATTTTTCCTGAGATGTGTGCGGTAACAACATGCCCATTCTCAAGTTCAACGCGAAACATGGTGTTTGGTAATGTATCTATTACCGTGCCATCCATTTCAATATTTTCTTCTTTAGCCATAATTTCTCTCAGTGAATCGGTGTATGTCTGTATTAGCGGTTTAGAATACTATTATGTTAATCCAGGTAACTAATTGAATTAAAAAGGATTATTTTTATTGCTCGCTAAATATTAAGCTAACTTCCAGACACCTGGCGGCGACCAAAAAAAGCATTTTTTCGTTGGAGCGGCATTATACCCGCGTTGTATGGCAAGTACCAGCATCGGAATGCGATTTATAAGTATTTTCATTTCAAACAATTTGGTGAATCAGGTTTTCTTAGCCCAGTATTTGCATCCAAAACACGATAAAGACAATAAGAACGGAAGCAGTACGACATGATATTTAAGAATTCGGGCCCCGCAAATCAGCGTAAAAAAACGTTACATATTGTGTCTGAGCAAAAAACGGGCGTAACAATCGAGGCGTCAGACATAGAAGGAGAGGTGCTGGTTTGGCAGGATGCCTTGTACGAAGGTCCGCTGCTCCATAATGAATCACTGATGGAGTTGTCAATGATTCGCGCAGACTATTTTTCCCGATTAGGTTGGGGTGAATATATCGAGATTGCCAGTTTGTATAACCAGCGCAACCGTATTATTTCCGGTTTTTTGCAATACAGCGAGATTGTGCTCTGGTTTGATAGTGGTTTAAATAATCAGTTGCAGTTAGTTCAACTGGTTAACTGGTTTTCAACGCAAAACACCGCACATGCCATTATTTCTATCGTCACCAGAGACAGATTGCCCGATGTTGTCGGTTTTGTTGATTTTGCCATGTTAAATGTCCGGCAACTTGAAAAACTGCTTAGAAGCAGGGCTGAACTCACTAATTCTCAAACAATGTTATGCCAAAGGGCGTGGCGCGCGCTAACCGCTGAAACTCCGACAGGCCTGCTGAAGTTTTTTCCACGAGATATGTCGTCAATGCCGTATTTGAAAAACGCGATTTTGCGTTTTGTTCAGCAATTTCCAGGTAAAACGAATGGCCTTTGTAAAACCGAGCAATTAATTATTTATGCCTTAAAAACCCTAAATGACGCTGATACCAGCCAGGATCAGATGGAGAAAATATATCTCAGTGTTCAGGGAAAGGAGCCGATTCCTTTTATGAGCAGGGCAATTTTTTATGCTTATCTGCAAAAAATGATAATGTCACCGCAGCCCATTATCGCCAAGTGCGTGCTTGAAAAAACCGAGGCGCTTGAAGTTGCCGAAGTTGGTGACGATGTTATAGACAATGAGGCCGGCGCCGAGGTGGTGATTGAAGAAGAGTTTCAGCTAAGCCTCACCAAAGTTGCCGGCCAGATAACAAATAGCTGGGTTGACTGGGTACAGGTTAATGGCATTGACCGCTGGCTGGGCGGTGTGCATTTATGTGATGGTAATATCTGGCGTTATAACGCAGAAGCACGACAGTTGATGAAGACCTATGTGTGAACTTTCTTTATTTATCGCAGTAGCAGAGGTAAATAGAATCTATGTCTGATTTTAAGTGGGACGATGGAATGAGCGTTGGTGTTGAAGCTATCGACAACGATCATAAAAATCTTCTTGCACTCGTTAATAAAATTAATAATGCAATTAATAATGGTGGCACGGATGTTATCATCGGCGAAATATTTCAAAAGCTGGAGGATTATGCAAAACAACATTTTTCCCGCGAGGAGGCACTGCTTGAACAATGCCATTATGACGACCTGGAAAACCATAAAAAACAACATCAGACATTTATTGACAAGATCCCGGCGCTTAAAGATAAATTATTAAATACTGACTCCATCGGTGTTGCTCAGGAAGTTAGCCTGTTTTTAACTAACTGGTTGATGAACCATATTGTTGTTGATGATATGTCTTATGCGCAGTCGGTATATGATCGTGGTTTAGCGAACGTCAGCAAATCGGATGATAGTCGTTTTGAACGTGTCTTAAACTGGATTGGTCTGAAAGTTATTTTAGATAAACGAATATTTTTTAGTACCTTAGCGCCTGTCAGTGGCTTGCTCCTGCTTAGTCTGTCAATTTTTCTATTCAACTTTCAGCAATACAATAGTGTGCAAAATTTGCTGGGGCTCACTGATAGCATTCGCAATATTAATTCGCTCGGCCACAGTCTGCAGACCGAACGTGGTTTCACAACGGGCTATATCAGTTCAAATTATCAAATTTTTTCATCGGAGTTAAAATCCTATCGAAATATGACGAATGAAGCGATCATCGCTTATCAGAAAACACTGGATGAGTTGTCATCAGAACTGATTAGCAACGAAATGCGTTCTCATTTTGAAAAAAGTGAAATATTCCTGGCCGGCCTGGAAGCGCAACGCAACAAAGTTGATGAGCAGCGCAGCTTAACGAGCGATATGCAGGCGTTTTATACGGATTTTATCAGTAATTTAGTTTCTGTTTATGATGCGATAACACGGTTAAAAGTAGACGCCGATTTGGTTCACAACATTGCCGTATTGTCTGCGATCACGCACCTGAAAGAAGCCGCTGCGCGTGAACGTGCTTTTGGTGCACAGGTATTAGGCAGCGGTGAACTCATCAACGCAAAAAATCACAAGTTTTCTCAATTGGTCGGAGAGCAAATTGGGTTATTAAAAGTTTTTGAATACGCCGCCACGAAGGAGCAAAAAAATAAATGGAATAAAATGGCAGCCAGCGATATTTTTACAAGCGTAACTGAACTTGAGACGGCGATGCTCGACATGGAAACGAACGGCAAACTATCTGACATAGATCGCAAGCGCTGGTTTACTGTTATGACGGCTAAAATAAATCAGTTACATTTGTTGACTGAGGAACTGGTGGCGGATGTTGAAATTGCAGCCAACAAAAAATCAAAGTCTTTACAACGGGCGCTTTTAACCGTGACGGGGATATTGGCTTTTGTCGTGATAATAACGATGATGGTATCCTGGTTATTAAACCAGAGTATCCTTTATCCATTTCGACAGCTCACCGATGCCATGACTCGTTTATCCGATGGGCACAGAGATGTTCGGTTTACTGATCATTTTGCAGAGGATGAAATCGGCAAAATGGTTGACGCATATGAGCGTAGTCGGCGTACATTGTTGCAGGCCGATATATCTTCAGCAATCAGATTTAAGCGACAGTCTCTCACGCTTAAGAAAAAAGAACGCGAAAAAGCGCGATATCAAAAACTAGCATCGGTTGATGCACTGACAGGTGCGGTTAATCGACGTAGATTTAGCGAACTGGCAGATCTGGAAATGATGCGAGCTAAACGTTATAAACGTGGGCTTTCTGTGATGATGCTTGATATCGATTACTTTAAAGAAATTAATGATACCTACGGACATGTTAACGGAGATTCAGTATTAAAGGCATTTTATCAGACATGTTTCGATAATGTGCGTAACACGGATATTGTCGCCCGTATTGGTGGTGAAGAGTTTGTGGTTCTGATGCCGGAAACGAATCTGAGCCAAGCAGGCGAGCTGGCTGAACGTGTTCGAGAAGCGATAAGTAAATTGGCCGTAACGGTAGACAGCGGTTTAATCAGGCTCACCGTTAGCATCGGTGTTGCTATCTGGGATGACAAACTAAAAACGATAGACGCGTTTGTTGAAAAAGCTGATGACGCACTTTATGAAGCAAAAAGATCAGGGCGAAATCGCGTTGTAACAACTGAAAGTGAGGCGCTGGTGGACTAGTTCGGGACACTACGTTAGTGTATTTGGGAAACGACTGGTCAAGTCATGATTGATTTATACTGGATAAAGTGTTCAAAAAGACATGCCGTCCTGCAAGTATTTTCAGGAGATTAAGTCGTGACGCTTTCGTTATATGATGCTGTGGGCGGGCTGCTCACATTACAAAAAGTGCACAAAATATTTTACGATAAAATTTACGTTCATCCCTGGCTAAAACAATTTTTTGAGGGGTTTGATCAGCAGGCAATTGAGGATAAACAAACGTCATTTATGGGCGAAAAATTTGGAGGTCCGGTTTACAATGGCAAGCCCTTAAAACAGGTTCATGAAAATATGTTTATTCCGCAAGAGCTCGCCGATATCCGGCACGAGATATTGCGTAAATCATTAGACGAAGCAAAGGTGCCTCAAGACCTTATTGAGCGTTGGTTACGTGTTGATAAGGCCTTTATGCAACAGGTGATAAAAGAATCAATTGCTTCTTTTTACCGTGATTATCCACTTAAATACAAACAGCGCATTATCCATGCAAAGCCGAGATGAATTTATGCGATTTTCCTGTGATGGTGGATTTATTGTTGTCTACCCAGTATAAAGTGTTTTTAAATTAATGCTTAAATGACCTGTCATCTATGCGGTTGAGTGGTTAAGGATGGTTGCCAGTTGCTTGCGCTGGTGTTAATTCGAAAATTCGCTTGCGATAAATGCAGTTATTGTTTAGCGTAGCGTATTTTCATCACTTACGTCAGGAATTCAATAAGTTAAGCGCTTAATGTTGACAAGCATTAACTTAGAGGCGACTCTATACGGTATAAAAAATACAGCTAAGTACAATTTGAAAGCGTAATATTAGTCATTATTCAGTCATTAAATATTTGGAAACAGACACCATTATGGGAAAATCTCTGGTCATCGTCGAATCACCTGCAAAGGCAAAGACCATCAATAAATACCTGGGCAAAGACTTTATTGTTAAGTCCAGTGTCGGTCATATTCGTGACCTGCCAACCAGTGGCAGCGCATCATCAAAATCAACCACGACACCGAAAGAGCGCGCTAAACTCGCCGCCGCAGCAAAAAAATTATCACCGGAAAAACGTGAAAAAGCGAAACGTGAGCGCGCGAAAGTTGCACTCGTAAAACGCATGGGTATTGACCCGGATAATAACTGGGACGCCCATTATGAAATAATGCCCGGCAAAGAAAAAGTCGTGGCAGAGTTACAAAAACTGGCAAAAAACGCCGACACCATCTACCTCGCAACGGATTTGGATAGAGAGGGGGAGGCCATAGCGTGGCACCTTACCCAGGCGATTGGTGAAAAAGGTGTTGATTTTAAGCGAGTCGTTTTTAACGAAATCACCAAAAGCTCAATCCAGGACGCCTTCGCGAATCCAACAACGCTGGATAAGGATCAGGTTAATGCTCAGCAAACCCGACGCTTTTTAGACCGGGTAGTGGGTTATATGTTGTCTCCGCTATTGTGGAAGAAACTTGCGCGTGGCCTATCTGCCGGACGTGTTCAATCGGTTGCAGTTCGGCTGGTTGTTGAGCGTGAGCGTGAAATTCATGCCTTTAACCCTGAAGAATATTGGGATGTCTTTGCCGATTTAGCCATACCCGCAGGCGGTGATGAGCTGCGTATGCAGGTGCTAAAAGAAAAGGCTGAAAACTTTCGCCCAACCAGTAAAGAGGCCACTGATACTGCCTTGGCCGTATTAAAAACGGCCGAGTATAAAATTGTAAAACGCGAAACGAAACCTTCTTCCAGCAAACCTAAAGCGCCGTTTATTACTTCTACGTTACAGCAAGCCGCGAGCACTCGCTTAAATTTTGGCGTTAAAAAAACCATGATGATGGCCCAGCGGCTTTACGAAGCGGGTTACATCACTTACATGCGTACCGATTCAACCAATTTGAGTACCGAAGCCGTTGATGCCGCAAGAGAATACATCGGTGAGAAATACGGTAAAGATTATTTGCCTGATGAACCGATTCGCTATTCCAGCAAAGAAGGTGCACAAGAGGCGCACGAAGCCATACGCCCCTCAAATGTACGCACCATGAAGTCTGATCTGGAAAAAGTTGACGATGACGCTGTGCGGCTTTATGAGCTGATATGGCGTCAGTTTGTGGCCTGCCAGATGCCACCGGCTAAGTTTGATGTCACGACCATCACCGTTGATGCCGCTGATTTCGAGCTGCGAGCCAAAGGCCGGGTTGTTAAATTTGAAGGTTGGACAAAAGTGCAGCCGCCACAGCAAAAAGGCAAAGACGATATTATTCTGCCGCCTATGGTCGAAGGTGATGTGCTTAATTTAAAGCAGCTTGATCCGTCGCAACATTTTACCAAGCCACCGGCGCGTTTTAGTGAGGCCTCACTGGTGAGAGAGCTTGAGAAGCGCGGCATTGGTCGTCCGTCAACGTATGCCGCGATTATTTCAACCATTCAAGACCGGGGTTACGTGACGGTAGAGAACCGTCGTTTTTATGCTGAAAAAATTGGTGACATCGTTACCGAACGTCTGGTTGAAAATTTCAGCGAATTGTTAGATTACAGTTTTACCGCCAGCATGGAAGAAAAACTCGACGCCATAGCCAGTGGTAAGAGTGACTGGAAAGATATCCTTGATGCGTTTTATATTGATTTTAAAGATCACTTAGATAAAGCGGAGAGTGACGACGACGGCATGCGTGCCAACGACCCAATTCCCACCGATATCGAATGCACCACGTGCGGACGTGACATGCAAATTCGTGCTGGTGCAACCGGCGTGTTTTTAGGTTGTTCAGGTTATAACCTGCCACCAAAAGAACGCTGTAAATCTACCATGAATCTAACCTCTGGCGATGAGGCCGTCGGCGTTGATGCCGATGACGAAAGCGAGGCGCGCGCATTGTTAAAACGCCGCCGCTGCCCTGTGTGTGGGGTTGCGATGGACAGTTATTTGATTGATGAAACCCGAAAGTTACATATTTGTGGTAACAGCCCGGACTGTCCGGGTTATGAAATTGAAACGGGTGCCTTTCGTATTAAAGGTTATGAAGGCCCCATTGTTGAGTGTGATAAATGCGGCGCCGACATGCAGCTTAAAACTGGCCGCTTCGGGAAGTATTTCGGCTGCACCAACGAAGAATGTAAAAACACTCGTAAACTTTTGCGCAATGGTGAGGTTGCACCGCCGAAAGCCGACCCTGTTCACATGAACGAATTACTGTGCGAAAAATCCGACGGTTATTTTGTTTTACGTGATGGCGCAGCGGGTATTTTCCTGGCGTCGAGTGCTTTTCCAAAATCACGCGAAACCCGTCCGCCAAAAGTAAAAGAGCTAATTCCGCATCAGGCGGAGCTGGATCCTAAACACCTTTATTTGTGTGACGCACCAATAGAAGATGATAAGGGGCGTAGCACCATTATCCGTTTTCGTCGTAAGACAAAGGAGCAATATGTCATGACGGAAGACGATGGTAAAGCGACCGGCTGGGAGGCTAACTTTGATGGTGGTAAGTGGGTTATAACTGAGGCCAAAAAGAAGGCTAAGAAAAAGGCGGTTGCTAAAAAGAAAACTGCAACGAAGAAAAAAACGGCGACAAAAAAAGATAAGTAGTTTGTTATTGGTCAATATTAGAAAGCCTAGGAGCCGCTGGGCTCGTTTAGTTTTATCGTATCGGTGTCTGGCCGGTCGCTGTGAAGAGTAAATAAATTTTTTAGATTATTTTAAAATTACCTGGAACCTTTTCAAATCAATTTACGTTTATAAGATTAGAGGCGACAAGAGGCTGAAATCGCATAGATTGCCGAAGTCGTTTTGAATTTTGCCCGGACAGACTCTGCCTGATCAGCAGTGACAAAATAACGTAAACCGAAATTAAATGATAAAATTTGGAGATTTGAAAATGAAAAAATTTACTAAACGTACTGCCATTGCTGCCGGCATTTCTTTGGCGTTAACTGTTGGTGTTGCTCAAGCGGTAGAATTGGATGATTTGGATTCCTCAATTGATGTTGTTAGTACTAACGACGTTACTTCAATCAGCAATGATCTCGGACTTGCCGATTTGCAGAGTGTGACTCATGATCTGACTTCAGTCGCTTCTACTGATGATGTTACCTCTTCAGTATCTACTGCTGACGCGGTTTCATCTGCTTCTACCCCAAGCTCTGTAGATGTTGCAAGCACTTCAGATAGCGCTACGCCTGGCCATGACTTAAACGGTGCGCATGAAGAGTCAAGCTCAGTTGCTTCAAGCAACGACGCAGCTGATGACACAGATAGCAGCGTTGATAATGAGTCGGTTGAGAGCGGTGATATTCATGTTGAAGTTGACGAAGCAAGCCATGATGCTTCTGACACCCATGCAGACACACAGGATGACGCGAGCGAAGTTTCAGATTCTAACGCTGACATCGAAGATGCTTTTGATTCACATGTAGATTCTGTTGATTCACAGGAATCTGCTGACGACCACCAGGACATCTAATAATTAGATGGTTAACATCCCCTCCGCCTTCGCGGAGGGGATGTTTTTTATTGTTGTGCTGCGTGTTATTTCTGAGTTGGCTGAACAAATTTAGTTAAACGCCAACCTTATTTTTCAGTCATAAACCCCGGCCTAAAATATTCGCCTAAGCCCGACAGGCTCCTAGCTGTTACACATGCCTAAAATTAATTAATCGTGAAATAATATTTCAACCTAGAAAGATCAGTTGGACGCGAGAATAGAGTGCAAGTAATTGGTTTGATTGGCGTAATGAAAAAGTTTGCGTTCACCTGGTTGGTGAATCAAATCTTTATCATATAGCCAAGCGAGTCAAGTAGTTGTGCTCTAGCTCGTGGATCAACTGATTTTTCTAGGTTCAATAAGGGAACCTTTTTGTTTTGATTTTCGTTCCTGTATTATAGATACCCATAACGATTGAAATTTAGGTCGGATTCGTCTTATTTTCTCCGAAAGGGTATTGGAATTCCTTGCAATAGAATGGTTATTACGCGTAATTTCACCTTGTCATGAACAAAATATGATGCACACGTAAAGCTAAATTCCAAACGCTTTGGATATAATCCTGATTTTTGTTGAATATTCTTCCAATATAAAAGACTTAATCTGTTAATGAAAAATATATTCGCTTTTCCCAGGCGCCAGCAACCGGTGGACTTCGACAGTTTGATGAGACCGCATCTTGATGCGCTTTATCGAACTGCCTTTCGTTTTTGTCAGCATCAAGAAGATGCAGAAGACTTACTTCAGGATTTGATGATTAAACTGTATCCCCGTCGTGAAGCGCTGGCTAATATAAAAAACCTCAAGGCATGGTTGACCACAAGTCTCTATCACTTGTTTATCGATGGAAAACGCAAAAGTAATCGTTCTCCGTTGCAACTTGTTGATGACGAAACGACTTTTTATGAGAGTACGCCCTGTCATGAGCTTGGTCCAGAGCAGCAACTGGCCCGGGAGCAACGCGTAAAACAGATGCAATGTGTGATTAACCAGCTCAGCGATGAGCATCGTAGTGTTTTGGTATTGCACGACATTGAAGGTTATCGGCTCAGTGAACTGCAGGAAATGCTGGGTGTACCTGTGGGTACGCTCAAGTCACGTATTCATCGCGCCCGCGCCAGAATGCGGGATTTGTTACAGGCTAATTCGGCAGATAGCACGCAATCAGACATCGCACCCGCTCAAGGGAACCTTTTTTACGCTAAAAGCGTTAAATAAGGTATAGGGGAATAAAATTATGAACTGCACGGAATTCAATCAATATTTAGATGATTATCTCAGTGATGAGCTGGATAAGCGAGTTCAAACCGCTTTTCTGAATCATGTCAATGATTGCCCCGGATGTGGGGAAGCGCTTGAGGCTGCGCGTGATATGACGGCCGTACTTCGCACTATGCCCGTACCGCCAGCTTCAGCGGGTTTTGCTGATCGCATCCTGCAACAAGCGAAAAATGTATCGGCTGACGGCAAATCCTTGGATAACTTGGATAACTTAGATAATTTAGATAATTTAGATAACAATATGGGCAGCAGCGTAGACAGCAATGCGAATCGTCACCGGAGTCGTGGGTTTGCGATGGGGTTTGGCAGCGCACTGGTCGCTGGTATGGCCCTGTGGGTTGTTATTGCGCTGTTTCCCAGCCTGCAAGATGCCTCCCAGCCAACTAGCCCAATGGCTGAAGTGACCATTGCACTTGATCAGACCAGTCAGGTTAATCTCGTATTTGATACGGTTGCCGCGCTGGAAAATGCCAAAATATCCATCGATCTGCCACAAAATATCGCACTTGTCGGGTATCCTGAGCTAAGGCACGTTGAGTGGCGCACCAATCTCGTTAAGGGTAGCAATCTTTTGCGCCTGCCTGTTGTTGCAACCCAGCTTAGTGAGCGTGGAGGGCAAACTCTGGTTGCTCACATTGAATACGGTGAGCATAAAATTACCACCCTGAAAATCAAGCTGGCCGTGTTAAAACAAAAACTCACGCAACACCGGTTGTCTGAAACGTGGTTGCCTGATGCAACGCACGCCTAAACGAACCCGATTCTTCGCTGGAACCTGATGATGAAACGCATACCTTTAAAACCTATCGTAATACCCATTACCGTCGCCATTGCGCTGGTACTTTCTCCTCGGGCCGTGTTTGCTGCTGGGCTGGATGATCTGGATGTGACGATCCAGGTTATCGAAACTGATCAGATCGGTAAAATCAGTCACGAACTTAATCTACCTGCATTTCTTAATTCAGGCGGGAAAAACGCCGGGAAATTTGTGCCTCAGAGCATGAAAATGCCGATGAAAGGCGTTTCGCCTCACGATAAGCGTGGTGATGGACAAGCGGGTAGGGTAGAAATGCAAAATGAACACGATGATCAGCAGGCGACGAATGATGCCGGTCAAATTGAGTCAGATAGCCGTGAAGACACTCAACAGGCGAGTGAAGATGCTGGTAGCGATGCAGATGATTCACAGGACTCTCAGCAGAATACGCAGCAAGACACCCAGCAAGACACCCAGAATATCATCAGCGATGCCGCCGAATCTCAGCATGATACTCAGGATCACGCGAGCGATACCGCTGAATCTCAGCAGGACATTCAGCAGGATGCGCAGGATATGGTGAATATTGCGGTTGAATCTCAGCATGATGGTCAGGATGACGTCAATGATATTGCGGATACCATGCACGATAACCAGGATGTTATTAATGACGCAGCCGATTCCCAGCAGGGGGCTCAGGATGTAATTGATGCAGTGGTTGATACTCAGCAGGACAATCAGGATGCCGTTGATGCAGTGGTTGATACCCAGCAGGACAATCAGGACGCTGTTAATATGATAGTTGATTCGCAACAGGATGTTATTGATGGTGTGGCGGAGACATCCCATGACAACCTGGATGCTATCGACGATATTGCAGAAACTCAACAGGACTCGAACGACAATTGAATGTTGTGATAAAGACGATATCACTACCGGGTTTAACCCGTTTTTCGTGTTATTTCGTCACGAAAACCTGAGCAAGATAAGGAACCTCCATGCTTCACCCCAGAAAAAACCTAGCGCGCGTATTAGCTATATTGTTTTTTCTTCTTCTACCCCCCTTAGCACTCGCTGAAATAAACTCAAGAGAAGAACAGAAAGCAGGCATTCAGGCTGCAAGAGAAGGTCAGTATCAGCGAGCGCTGACGCATTTTCTTAATGCGAAAAAAGCCGGACTGAACACACCGGGCCTCAACTATAATCTTGCAGTGAGTTATTATCGTTTGGGCAAATACTCGCGTGCCAAAAAGCTTTTTCTTGCGCTGGCAAAAAATCCAGAGTCTCGACAGCTAGCCTATTTTAATCTCGGCCTGGTTACTAATCGTCAAAAAAAGGAAACTGAAGCGATTACATGGTTTAAGCGTGCCTCCCAGACAAAGGGTGGCAAGCGAATTCGGGCGATGTCGTTGGAGGCGTTAAAACGGCTGGGCAAAAAACCAGCCGCTTCACCGACCTGGTTTGGTTTTGCCAGCACCAATCTACTTTATGATTCCAACGTGACGTTGGCGAATGATGTACTCACTGGCATTACCCGGCAATCCGACACCGCAGCCCAGCTAATCGTGAATGGCAGTGGCTGGTTAAAAGGTAGTCGTCGTAACGGGCTGCGAATCTCGCTGGGCGCGTATGTGCAAAAATACAAAATACTCGGCAGAAATGACTTCGCACAACTCAATACGGCACTTGGTCAATATAATAAATTGGGTACCTGGCAAACCCGGGTTTATGCGCGCTGGGAAGAAAGTTATTTCGGCGGCACCAATTATCAGCGGGCATTCAGCCTGGATAATCGCGGCAAACGATCCTTAGGCAATAACCGCTGGTTATTATTGCGATACAAATTAAGCCGGCTTCAGGCAACCAACAGCCGCTTCGATTATCTCGGTGGCTGGCGTCAGCAAATACGTTTAGGTTCATTGTTCAGGAAAAAGACTAAATCATTCACCGGTTATTATCAGCTCGAACTAAATGACCGGCAGGACAGAATCAGTCCTTCAGGGCGGTTCACCAGTTTCTCACCCACCCGCCACGTAGTGCGAGCGCGCACAGGGTTGGACTTGAACCCGCGCTGGCGCATTAACCTGGATGGCAGTTATCGCTACAGTGCTTATCGTGGAATAAATGATCTTGCTGGTGGTATTAGTATGCGTCGTGTTGATCAACAATATCGGGCAAACCTGAGCTTAAGCCGCCGCTTGTCCCGTCGCTGGGAGCTTAACACGCGCTATAGTTTTACGCGTAACGACTCCACGATTAATCTTTATGGTTACAGCCGTTACCAGATTACGGCTGGCGTTAATGGTACTTTTTAGTGGATCTGACGGCGTGTTCTTCAATAACCCGTTGAATACCCGCTAACCGTTCCGTGTGTAAGTGTAGGTTAGTTCGTACGCAACCGGCCCGTTTATTGTGATGATCGTTGCCCTATACTTGATAACAACCTCGGATTCTGTCTCTGTAACAACCACACGAGGAAAATGACCAATCTACTTCGTGTATCCAAGGCGCGTTAATGAGTGAGAATAAAATCTGTATAGCGTAAGCCGCTTGTCGAAACGGCCAATCTGCAATGGAGGGGTTTTGTCCGAGCTGTTTAAGATAACGTGTGATATTTTCAGTAGAATGCTGTGTTAAGCGTAAATCAGGATAGGCGTTAATATATTGTTCCGATTGAAAGACATACCAGCGCTCGCCACTTGTTTTAACTTCCCTTTTTCTGAGTAATATTAAATATATTATCCCAAAAGCGACGAATATTTTCATCAGCAACATCAGGTGAGGAATTGTTCGTGTTCATGCTTTTATCGTTTATCCAATTATGATAGTGTGGTTAAGTTAGATTTTACAACCAAATCATGATATTCGATAAGAGAAATATTTATGCTAGGCAGATTGCGTATATTACCCTATTGGCTCATTCTGTCTAATTAACTGTTAGGCCAATATAAAAAAAACATAGATACAAAGCAAAAATAAAAAATATGGTAAGTTTAAGTTCGCAATAGGAATAAATAATGTTAGGAATAATTGTAGCAATATTTATTATATATCTAAGCATTAAGATGTCTCTCCAGCTAAAGAAGCATAAAGAGGTTTTTGTGTTGCACGGGATTTCATCTTCAAAAATAATTGCTCTTCAATTTGCCGCGTTATTATATATCTTAAGCTTGGTCGGTTATATCCTTCCAGTATCTATGCTAGATCTCATTCGACCCATTCCAATAGGATTTCTGTTGTTGTTACCGGGTATTATTCTAGGAAAAAAATTATCTAATGCTATGGAATGTATAGGGATAGATTCAGCTTCTAGAGCGGGCCGCACTGCAAACAACATAATGTGGCTTGGAATTGGGGTGGGTATATATATTTCTGCCAATGTCATATTAGGATTAATGATCGGTAGTATTGGTAGTAACAATTCGTTTTGAGTCTAATAATATGATCAAGTGTGTACGCAAGAACATGGAGTTATAGTCAAATCTGGTGTTTCAGAAATGAAATCAAGCGGCGACCTCGTCAACTTTTTTCACCTCAATTCCATCTTTGAATTTAACTCCGGTAATGACTTTACCCAAGCTATCAAAGCCGCG
>Ga0316208_1000192_pt1 | contig 85495 bp, 74 predicted proteins | sample 3monopyrite_MG_FD_204944 | JGI IMG/M metagenome (GOLD analysis project Ga0316208, IMG submission 204944) | Microbial mat bacterial communities from mineral coupon in-situ incubated in ocean water Damariscotta River, Maine, United States -... | ecosystem: Environmental > Aquatic > Marine >... | reverse complement strand
AGTGGAGAAGGTCATCATCAAGAATGCTGAAGTGGTAAGTAAAAGCTTTCCGAATTTTTGGGAGGAATTTTCCAAAACTGCTCATCTAAAAAAGACAATTAGCTAATGCGCTTTTTTTGTTTCTTTCTGTATTTTTTGTTGAGCATGATGCTGTACAACTGACGAAATACTGCAATTATATAAGCAAAGGCCAATGACTGCCATAAAAAGTAAAGAAAAGGGTAATCAATTTCACTGTAGTTGTAGGCCACAGTTTGAGAAAGCAAGGCATTGAATAAATTGAGTACAATGGTGATGGTCGCAACTCTTCTGGGTGCTTGCTGATAGGCGATTAAATTGATAAGTCCGTTGAATACCAGTACAATGCCCATAAATTGATCTTCTCTAATAAAAAAATCAAATGCAAATCCAAGAAACGCCATCATATTCAATAGATAGAGTTTAATGTTGGTTTTGAACTTTTTTTTCATTTCTCTTAAAACTTTATTCTTAGTTGCAATTTTATGTCTGACCGTCTGTTGGTATCAATTAATTCTTTGCCACTTCCAATTGTATTTCTGTCGCTTAAATAGGTTTGAGCATACCTGATCCACAAATCAACGCCTCTCCGAATTCTGTATTTGGTCAATACATAAAATCTACTTCCTCTACCATTGTATGCAGGTATAGAAAATGCGTACAATACGTCATTTTCATAGGCATATATTCTGCTATTGTATGAATCTGTTTCAAAGATAGCATACCTTAAGGAAAAGCTGAGTGGAAAGCTAAGCTTTTTATAATGAATATCTTGATATGCTAGAATTCCTTCTTCTCTGGATGCTTCCCCTAATCTATAATTGGTGTACTCAATTCGACTACTAATCTTGATGGTGGAGGTGATTTGATAGCTGAAGTTTAAGCGATAATTGTCCTGAACTTCCTCTACTACATTATCTATGCCCTCAGCAGTTCCTGGCATATTTCCTCCTCTGTTGCGCCGCCTGTACCTGAAGTAGGACTCCAATTGACGTGAAGGTTTGTAAGTTAACTGGCTAAAATACCTATATCCTTGCGAAGGGGCATCTGTTTGAAAACGCAACCATTTGAACGCAAATCTATCTGCATAAGTGGACAAATTAATATGATCGCTAATTTTTGCTTCTATGCCAAAGAAAGTGCCTTGTTCATTGGAGTTGACTGAACCTTCGCCAATGGCATTGCTTTGAATGGGTTTAAAGTCACGGTCAAAATTTCTTTGTTGAATGCCAATAGATAATCGAGGGTCGATCACGACCAATGCTCCAACTGTGTAGGCATTACCACCATCTATGCTGCTTGAGGCCTCACCAAAAAGATTTAAGTTTTTGTATAAATAATTGAAATCAAGGCCATAATTTGTGTTGGATTCATCCAAGGCACTGAATTGATTGCGCAACTGAATTCTTGGCCTAAAATCGGCATCAATTTCGTTTTGCACTGCGGTAAGTCCTAAGGAGAAATTTCTTTTTGAGTAACTTAAATGACCACCAAAAAAACGGTTCATGACATTGTTTTTACCTTCTAATTCTGTAGGTGTTCTGTGAAATCCATCTTGTGGAAGAGAGGTAACAATCAACTCATTGGTCAAGCTATCACGGCCATCTTCATTCCCATCAACACCTTGAGAAGAATAAAAAAGAGTAAGGTCGAAGTTGAATTTTGTCAAGGTGATGCCACCTCCTCTTAAGAATAAATCTTCTTGAACAGAAGAATAGGGTCTCAATTTTGGGGCATTTCTCTTCAGTGAAAAAACACTTGGGGTTCGTCCAAAGGCAAGACCGGACCAAAAAGTCAATCCTTGGCCAAATTGAGCTTGAAAATCACCCAAGACCACTTGCTTGACTATGCCGATATCTTGCGCGAAGATGTGTGCTGAATAAAAATCAAATCCATTTTTCTGACTTCCTTTGAAAAACTCCTCTCCTGGATCTTTTTCAGCCGTAAAACCAAGGCTTAATTTATTGGCGTATTGAAATCTGAACCGATTGAATATGCGATCAGCATTGCCCAGATACCTTGCATTTGGGTTTTCTGCCAATTCTTTGGCATCAATTGGTTTAAAACCTTCTTGTTCTTCCAAAATTCGGCTGTACCTTAAAAAATATTGAGCTTGACCTTCTTTTAGGAGTGTTTTAAAATTTAGTCTAGCCTGATCTAAATCACCACCTACTTTTGTGAATGGCTGAATTAAACGGATGTCCTCTAAGTTAAAACCTTCAATTGTTTGAAGTTCCTCAAAGGTGATTAGATTGTCATTTTTTTCGATATGCTCAAGTAAATTATTTATTTGAATGCTGTTTAACAAGCCTAGATTCTCAAGCTCAGCCTGAGATGTCCTATTCAGATTAATGGGTCGATCGTAATAGAACTGTAATTGTTCAAAAAGTGTGGTAAAATCAGCATTTCCTCCTTCATTTACATCAAGTAAAAAATCAACTCTTTGCTCAATGATGCTTCTTTTTTCATCTTCCAACTCCTGTGCTCGTAGATCAAAGTAGCCAAAGAAGAGCAAAAGCATAGAGAATGCACATTTGACCAAGGAATTCATTCTCTGTTTCTTGATGGGGTGTATGAAATGGATACTTGAGGACTAAAACCAAGCCTTGAATCAAAAGTTGAAGCAAAATCAATTTGAAAATTTTGGAGATGCAAGCCAAATCCAAATGTGCTTAAAGCAGGGTTTGAACCATAACCTGCTCTCAGATGAAAAATGTCCGTTGCACGGTATTCAACACCAATAATTATTTTGCCCTCGCGGTCAATGTCTTTTTCAAACTCAGAAAGCAGATCAACCTTTTTTGAGAATTGATAAGCCGCACCTAGTTTAATTAAGGTAGGATAGGTCTCAGCTGTTTCACGGCTTCTTTTCGCACGATTGGGGTTCACAACGTATGCTGCCATAAGTAATTCATCATTTATCCGTGCTAACAGTCCCACATTTCCGCTAAGTGCACTTTGGCTTCCATATCCTTCACCTAACTTTGTAGAACGATAATTCATTTGGATACCTAAGCTAAGGTAATCACTCAATTTTTGACCATAACTTAAGCCAATTCGTTCTTCAAGAAAGGCAGTGTATCCAAATTGATTTACGCTCACTCCAAATGCGCCTTTATTGACCTCTTTTGCAAGGACTGCTGAGCGGTATGAGAGCTCATTTAATTGAAAACGATTCTCATATGCAACTCCAGCACCCCAATCCTTGATAAATGCCATGGCAGCTGGGTTATTGTCAACTGCCCAGTGATCTGTCCAAAAAAGACTGCTACCCCCAACTCCGCCTTTTCGTGCCCCAATAGTGTTATTATCGTTGCCTGCAGTAAGGATCAATGATGTGCCAATGAATATGGTGAAGAGTAGACTGCGCATAACTGAGCTTCAATGATACTAAAGTAACTAAGATTGAGTAATGTAAATTACAGATAGTTTAATTAGTGGTTAAGCTTCTATGAATCTATCTATATTCGTCTATTTTTGTTCTATGCGAATAATTGCAAAATTTATATTTTTCATTGGAGGTTGGACCGTAATCGGCTCAGTGCCAAAGGAGATAAAAAAAGCTGTAATGATAGCAGCTCCTCATACAAGTAATTGGGATTTTTTATGGGCAAGACTAGCATTTTTTATCTTGGGGCTTAGATTGCGTTATACCATTAAAAAAGAACTTTTCTTTTTCCCATTAGGTCCTATTTTAAAAGCACTCGGTGGGATTCCAATAGATCGATCCAAGAAATCCAATATGGTAGATTTCATGATTGACCAATACCTGCAGTATGATGATCTGATTTTAATGATTACGCCAGAAGGCACAAGAAGCTACTCTCCTGAGTGGAAGAAAGGTTTTTATTACATATCAAACGGTGCAAATGTGCCTATTTTATTGGGTTACTTAGACTATGCCAAGAAACATGCTGGAATTGGTCCTGTATTTCAAACCACAGGGGATGTTCAAAAGGACATCAAAGAAATACAATCATTTTACCGCGGAATTACACCGAAGTATCCAGAAAAAGGTGTGAAGTATTGATTAGGTTTTGATGGCAAGTTTGAATCCAATCCCATGAATATTGAGGATCTGAATGTGTTCATCCTCTTTTAAGTATTTACGAAGCCTAGAAATAAACACATCCATGCTTCTACCATTGAAATAATCATCATTCCCCCAAATACTATTCAATGCTTGTGTACGACTTAAGACGTCGTTTTTATGTAAACACAAAAGACTCAGTAAGTCTACTTCCTTCTTGGTAAGTTTTTGAGTTTTGTTCTCTAAACTTAGGTAATGATTGATGCAATCAAAATGGTATTTACCAATGGTGAATTCAGTTTCTTCTAGCTGTTTAAGCTGTAATTTTGGCACTTTTAAGATGTTTTCTAAACGCAACTTTAATTCTTCAAATTCAAAGGGTTTTGTTAAATAATCTCTTCCCAATTGTAAACCCTTGACCTTGTCGTTGATCAATGATTTTGCAGTAAGAAATAGAAAAGGGAGTTCTGGCTTGCTTTCTATGATTTCTTCTGCCAACTCAAATCCTCCCAATTTGGGCAACATTACATCCAAGATGGCTATGTCAAATGCATTTTCAAGTGCCATTTTTAACCCCATCTGCCCATCCTTAGCCCAATACACATTATAATAGTTTTGTTCGAGAAAATCTTTGACAACAAAACCCAAGTTTTCGTCATCTTCGACTAAAAGGAGATGACGCTTATTCACTGAAAGTATATTTAGGAAAATAAATACGGAAGGTGGAACCTGATTTAGGTTCACTTTTTAATTGAATTTTACCACCATGCTGTTTGATCATTTTACGCACATAATTCAATCCTATGCCGAAGCCTTTGACATCATGTTTGTCACCAGTGGGAACACGGTAAAATTTTTCGAAAACATGCCTTTGTTCCTCTCGACTCATGCCAATTCCATTGTCACGTACCCTTAAATAAAAGCCGCTCCCTTTGTCCGAGGTTGAGATGAGTATGTGAGGTTTTTTTTCACAATACTTAATGGCATTGTCAATTAAATTGTACATTATGTTCGTAAGGTGCACTTCATCACCATGGATATATGGTTTAGATGCTTTGAGGTCTTCTTCGATGATGGCGTCATTGGCATCTAATATCAAAGAGAAACCTTGTATCGTTTTTTTAATGACCTTGTGTAAATCCACCTTTTTACGGTCGAGATCCACTTTCTTTTTGTCTAAGGTGGCCATTTGTAATACCTTGTCTACTTGATTCTTGAGTCGCTCACTTTCTTCTTTAATGATTTTCGCATAGTTTGCTAATCGCTCTGGATCTTTTGCAATATTAGGATTACTTAATACTTCTGTAGAAAGTGAAATGGTAGAAATTGGTGTTTTTAATTCATGCGTCATGTTGTTGATGAAATCTGTGCGCACTTCAGATAAGCGCTTTTGTTTCATGATTGTCCAAATAGTGTAGCCAAAAAAGATGACAACCAAAAGAAGAAATATTGTTGAAACCACCCAAATACTCATGTCTTCTACCATGTATAAATCTTTTGAAGGGAAATATACCCCAAAATAATGTGAACGTTTGTCCCATTTCTCATTGTTCGATGTTCGATAAACAAGACTTTTATCTTCTGCTTTTAAATCTACATAATCTCCGAAGACAATGGAATCAGTAAAGCAATCATACACAACATATTCAAAATCAATATCTAGGTTTCGGGCTTGAAATTCGCTTTTTAGTAAATTTTCTAAAAAATAAGGATGCAATGTATCGTTTGTCGCTGCTAAAAAGTAATTTGAAGTGATTTGTTTGACAGGTTCATAGATGCCTGAAGAATCATTGTTGAGGCTTTGGACTTCAGAAACTACGTTAGTCAATGCTACATGTACTCGTTCATTGAATTGCTTTTCTTGAACATTGAATGCTTTTTGCACCCAGAATAGTTGAAAACTGAAAATTCCAACCACAGTAAAGGAGGCAAAGAAAATAATAAGTCTAATATGTTTACTATTCATGCCCAACGAAAATAAGTCATAAAGCCATTCTTCAAAAACCTTAACTTAATTTTAACACTTTGAATAAAGATGGAATTTCCGCAGTATAGAAAGTATAAAAACGGTTATAGCTACTTTAAAATTGAAAGTGAATGGGCCTTCATTGAATTGAAGCTAAATGGAGGAAAGTTGGAGTCTTATAAAATTGAAGCGAAAATTCTTCCAGATCGAAATTATATCAATGACATGTTGTATCAATATGATCAATATTGGGATAAAATTGAAGTAGGTGACTATGAAGCATTCCTCGTTAAGCATTCAGACCCCTGAAATTTTGTGCACCCATCTATTCAACTTAATTTAGACCACGTTTAAAATCGAACTTACCTTTTTAAAAATTGACCAATGAAAAAGAAAAATATTTTATTAATTCTCCTTGTTCAAATGGCATTTTTCTATGCTTGCAATGATCCAAAGAGTGAAGAAAGTTCTAGTGAAAGTGTTGAAATTACAACAGAGGAACATGCTGGTGATTTCAACTACACGGCTGATCGCTTCGCCGATTTAAAAGTTATTCGTTACCAAGTGCCTGGTTTTGACGAGCTACCCTTAGATCAAAAGAAGTTGTTGTATTATCTCTATGAAGCAGCACTATCAGGTAGAGACATTATGTATGATCAAAACTATCAGCACAATCTGCAACTGCGTAAGACACTTGAAGCGATGGTTAAACAAATTGAAACCATAGAAAATAAAGAAGAAGCTGAAAAATTGATGGTTTATGCTAAAAGAATTTGGTTTTCAAACGGAATCCACCATCATTATTCAAATCTAAAGATTGAGGCGGAATTCACACCTGCTTTTTTTGAAAACGTTTATGATTCAGTGGATGAAGCCTCTCTGCCTTTAAAAGAAGGACAGAATAGAGAGGAGCTGCTTGAATTGTTGAAAGAAGTGATATTTAACCCTGAGATAGCACCTAAGAAAGTCAATTTAGACCCTGAAGGTGATTTAGTACTGTCTTCTGCTGTGAATTTTTACAGTGAAGACCTAACTCAAGCAGAGGTAGAGGAGTATTATGCAAATCTGGATAAGGTCGAAGGCAATCAACCTGAATATGGGTTAAATACTCGATTAAAAAAGCTTGATGGAAAAGTGATAGCAGAGACTTGGAAAGTGGGAGGCTTGTATTCTGAAGCCATTCAAGAGATCGTAAACTGGTTAGAGAAAGCTGTTGCGGTTGCAGAAAATGCTGAACAGAAATTGGCTTTAGAACGCTTAATCAAATACTACAATAGTGGAAATGTAGAAGATTGGGATCAATACAACATTGCTTGGGTGAATGATACAAATTCACGAACGGACGTCGTCAACGGCTTTATTGAAGTCTATAACGATCCTTTGGGCTACAAAGGCTCATTTGAATCTGTGGTTTCCTTTAAAGACATGGAGGCCACAAAACGGATAGAAGCCGTGAGTAAACAGGCCCAATGGTTTGAGGACAATGCGCCCATTATGCCTGAGCATAAAAAAGAAAATGTTAAAGGAATAACAGGAAAGGTCATCACAGTGGTAGTAGAATCTGGAGATGCTTCTCCTTCTACACCCATTGGAATAAATTTACCTAACAACAATTGGATTCGTCAAGAACATGGTTCGAAGAGTGTGAGTTTAGGTAATATCGTACACGCTTATGAGATGTCTTCAAAAGAAGGTAAAAGCTCACTTTCAGAGTTTGCTTATTCTGAAGAAGAAATAGAACGTTCCAAGAAGTATGGTTCTGTTTCAGACCTATTACACACTGATTTGCATGAGGTAATTGGACATGCTTCTGGAAAGGTAAATGAAGGCATAGGGACACCAAAAGAAACGCTAAAAAACTATGCGTCAACCCTAGAAGAGGGCAGGGCTGATCTCGTGGCCTTGTATTTCTTGTACGATAAAAAATTGGTGGATATGGGTTTGATTGAATCATTAGATGCAGGAAAAACCGCTTACGATGATTACATTAAAAATGGCATGATGCTTCAGCTAAAACGATTAAAAGTCGGAGAATTGGTAGAAGAAGCACATATGCGTAATCGACAAATGATTGCCCAATGGGTATATGAAAAAGGGAAAGAGGAGAATGTGGTTGAACGCATTAAGAAAGAAGGTAAAACCTATTTTGTAATCAACGACTATGATCGATTAAAAGAGTTGTTTGGTGATCTTCTTAGAGAATTGCAACGCATTAAATCAGAGGGTGATTATGAGGCCGGACGTAACTTGGTAGAGAATTATGGTGTGAAAGTAGACCCTGAATTGCATCAAGAAGTACTTGACAGATACAGTGAATTGGACATTGCTCCTTATGGTGGTTTCCTCAATCCTGTACTTAATCCTGTAGTGGAAAACGGAGAGATCATTGATGTGAAAGTGCAGTATCCTGAAAGTTTTCTAAATCAAATGATGTATTATGGCGAAAAGTATTCCCTATTGAAGTAAAAACAAAAGTATAATAAAAGCCCTGTCGTTAGACAGGGCTTTTATTATTATTTCTTTGTGGCGGTTTTTTTTGTTGTCTTTTTGGGACTCGCCTTTTTTGCTGGACTTGCTTTAGCTGTTTTATTTGCTGTAGTCTTTTTCGCAGCCGACTTTGGTTTCGCTTTTTTAGCAGTTATTACTACTTCTTTTTTCTTTTTCTTTGGACGACTTACGCCATAAGAGCCTGCATTTCTTTTTCCTTTCTTGGATTTAATATCTCCTTTTCCCATATTTCTACATTATTGGTTTAGTTATAGCGATGACAAATATAGCTAATTGGAAAAAGAGCGTCAACAGTATATAATGACACAACAAGAAGCAAATTTCTCTTAAAAAAGATAAAATTTTTTAAGGACTGACTAGATTTATGCTGAAATTGAAAAAGAGTGGATTGGTCAATTTGTTTTCCATTGCATATTCCTGATCTCCAAAGAATCCTCTGAAAAATTCTTCCCCATTATTTACTTGATCAACATAGAACAAATAATCATAACGATAACCTACTTTTGCCGAAACCCATATAAATCCTGACAATTGCTTTTCGTATTTAAAACGAAATCGGAGTTCACATCTTCGTATTTCTAAATCATTATATGGAGCATCTAGAGCTTTTCCATCATTGCCTATCCTGTAGCTAGTACCTTCCAAGTCAAAGCCAAAAAAGAGCAAACTCCTTGGGTTAAAACTATAGCGGACATCGCCCCGCGCAGGCAAGAGTGATTCTATGCCCCATTTACGATCATAAGAAGTCCAATTATACATCAATAAAGGAAAATAATTGAGTTCGCCAGCTCTATATGATCTTGATAATCCTATGGCCCACTGCATATAATCGCTGGGACGTTTCCCCCACAAGATGGCCCCTGAGTATCTGTTGTATTTCGAGCTTTGCAATTCGTCCATAGCGTAGTCTCCACTTATGCCCACACTGACTTGCCCTATTATAAATGTTGTCTCATTCAATGGTTTATATACTGTTGTGCTAAAATTAATGGTGTTTAATCCCTTGTCGGCAAGCCGTTGATTCAACGGATTTAGCAAGGTTGCCTTGTCCTTGAAATCGTAGTTTACATCCCAATATGAGAGACCAGCTTGAATGATAATGCTGTTTTTCGAAATCACTGGTATGTTGGCTTCAACTCTTGTCCCGTGGGTTGCTGTAACTCTGGCTTCTTCCTCTGGGTAAATACTAAAGGCGCCCGCATTTAGGTCATAACCTCCTTGATAATCGTAACCAATCGAGATTAATTTATCAGGACTCTTACCAGTCAATTTAATGGATGCAAAGCGCTTGGCGCTTTCATCGGCAAATTCTAAATTATCGTAAATACTGTAATCTTCTTCATCTTGCGTCGAGGCTGTATCTGTTTGTGCGAGTATTGAGTTATAGGTTATACAGACAAGAAACAAAAGAATGAGCTTGGAGACATTTCTCATATGGTATTATTAAGGTTATTTTTTCTTTCGAGGTGGGAGTTTCAATCTTTTCCAAACATCGGTTCTTCCCAAAGCCGTTACACCAATATACCCACGGATGTCCAATGTATTGGCGTCTGTCATTTTAATGATACAGTTGTAAGTGCTGCCATTCTCGGGATCATAAATGGTGCCTTCAGTCCATTCATCTTTGTCGGTATATTCAAAGTCTTTCAGCATCCGATAACCTCTAAGTGGAGTAGAACGCATATTCTCATCAGGATTATTTTTATCCACTTTTGGTTTTTGAGTTTCTGGGTCTAAGGGTTCTCTTAACCAAACAATTTTCCCGTAGTACTTTCCACCAATCTTGTCAATTTTTACCTTGGCTTTTCCACTGCTTGGTTCCCAAACCCCAATTAAACGATCAGCTTTTTCATCTTGGGCGTTAAGAATAACTACAAAACAAAGGAATGAAACAAATAGTAAGCTCTTTCTTAAAAAATCCATATTTATTCAGTTATTTTTAGGTTAACATTCATCAGTACATTGCTACTCATTTCTTCTCTAAAATCATCATCCAATAAATCCCAATCAAGGACTAAAGTGAACTTGCCTGATTTCAAAAAAGGTCCAATGTCTGCTTCTTCGCTGATGTCCATTACAATTTGAGTGCCATTTCCTTCAATAGGATTTTTTACGGCGATGTTGGTCATGGGTTCATCTTGACTTACGATAGACAATGCTACACTGCCAAACATCGATAAATCAAGGCTGTCGTTTCCAATTAGGTCAACGCTAATACTTTTTAAAGAGGCTTCTTTAATTTTTTCTGATACTATGTCTTTCTCAACCCAACTCGAACTCTCTTGATTATTAATTTCTGCGATCAAGCTGTTTGGACCTGCAAAAAATGGGCCCATAGCAGTGGTCTCTGCTTTTAGTTGTGCTTGCTGCATGGTTGTTGATGTGCAAGATACTGCAAATAAAACAGTGAGTGATAAAGCAAAGATCAGACCTTTATAATGGTAGCTTATATTATCGTTTTTCATAATAAAAATGTTTATCAAAAAACGAAAATTAAACAATTGAGGTTTAATGAATGCCTTAATCTCCACTATGAAATTTATTGCTTGTTAGTCAAACAATAAAAGCCCCACTACAGTGAGGCTTATTCGCTAAAAGTTTACTAGTATTAATGTCTTTCCAAGGCTGAAAAGAAAAAACTGCCTTCTATTTGCGCATTTTCATCACTGTCTGATCCGTGAATAGCGTTTGCAGAAATAGATTCTGCATAAAGCTTACGAATAGTTCCTTCAGCGGCTTCCTTAGGATTGGTGGCACCAATCAATGTTCTAAAGTCAGCAACTGCATTTTCTTTTTCTAATATAGCAGCAACGATTGGACCACTTGACATATAATCCACCAACTCACCATAAAATGGTCGTTCTTTATGTACGGCATAAAAGTCTCCAGCATTTTCTTTTGACAGTTTTGTGTATTTCATCGCAACAATGCGAAAGCCTGCAGCATTAATTTTTTCTAAAATGGCACCAATGTAGTTTTTCTCAACTGCATCTGGTTTAATCATTGTGAAGGTTCTGTTTCCTGACATTTTCTGTGGTTTAAATCTTGGTGCGCAAAAGTAATCATGTAATCGATAATACACTTAATGATTGGATTGAATTAATCTTGCTCTTGAACAATTTATTGCTTTGGACCATTTAAATTTACAAGGTGTATGCAATTGTTGACATAGAAACTACAGGAGGACATCCTAAGCGAAGCAGGATTACTGAGATAGCGGCATATATACATGATGGCAAAGAAGTAGTCAATGAATTTCAAACTTTAGTCAATCCTCAGCAGGACATTCCAGCCAACATACAAAGACTTACGGGAATAAACAATGAAATGGTAAGCCAAGCACCTACTTTTTCAGAAATCGCCCAGGACTTCAATGATTTTACGAAAGACTGTGTTTTTGTGGCACACAATGTGAGTTTTGATTATGGTTTCATCACTTCTGAATTTGCAAAATTAGGAATGAATTACCGCCGCAAAAGGCTTTGCACTGTCCGTTTGAGTCGAAAAATATTGCCAGGTAAATTGTCTTACAGTTTGGGAAGGTTGTGTGAAAGCGAAGGGATTGAAATTCAAAACCGTCATCGAGCCGCAGGAGATGCCTTGGCGACATCCACACTTTTTGGATTGCTCTTGGAACATGATAAAAGTGATTTTATAGCAAATGCTTTGAACCCATTGTCGCTAGAAGGTTTGATGCCACCTAATTTATTGAAAAGTGATTATTTGGCACTTCCTGAAAAACAAGGTGTGTATTACTTCTTGAATCAAAAAAAGGAAATAATCTATGTGGGCAAAGCCAAGAATATCAAGAAACGCATCCATTCGCATTTTACCACCAACTCTGACAGTCATGCGAAAAGAGGATTGATGAACAGCATTCATGCGGTAGATTATCAATTGGTAGAAAATAATCTCCTGATTGATTTGATTGAAGCTACAGAGATCAAAAAGCATTGGCCTCGTTACAATCGCTCGATGAAACGCTTTAGTTTGAATTATGGTTTGTTTTTGTTTGAAGACAGGAATGGCTATAGCAGGTTGAGCATTGGACGCAGTGGTAAACACGATAAACCCATTAAAAGTTATCGCACCTTAAATGAACTGAAAGCAGAATTGAAGTCAATGATTATCGATTATGAGCTTTGCCCAAGATTGGCAGGATTACAGCCACTTTCTTCAGGGGCATGCAATTATGTGGAGGATTTAAACTGTAATGGAGCATGTGAACAAAAAGAGGGGGTGGAGACCTACAATGAACGATTGCAGAAAGCGATGAAAGAATACATTGCCAACGAGTCCACTTTTGTGGTGAAAGAAGTTTCCAAGGATCAAAACAATCAGGCCATTGTGTTGGTCGAAAAAGGCAGGTATAAAGGATATACCACCCTTTCTATAGATGCCGATCTTAGTGATATAGAGCAATTGAAAAAAGAACTCCACACAGCATACGATGATCAAGATTTGAGTTATTTATTGCAGTCTTATTTAAAGAGAGCTTCCAGAGAAAACATTATCGTTTACAATGGCTAATTTGGTTAATGAATTATTTATTAGATATTTAGATAAAAATATAATATACATAGCAAACAATTAAATAAGAAAATAATGAGATTTAATATCGGTTTTTTCTTTCTTCTTACAATTTTTTATACAAATAATGTTTTTGGTCAAGAAGACAATGTCGAATCAGAATTTGAGCAAGCCATTGAAGCTTTTTTAAAAATCAATTATGAAATAGAAGATGAATTAAAACCTGCCAATACTGTTTTTTTCTTTGATTCATATGGTCATTATGTCTCTAGAACATCAATAGTTTTAGATGAGCAATCACTTTTAGACAAGTCTTTGGAAGAGCTCAATACTTCACACATATTGGAATTGGAAAAAGAAAGCCACTTTGAAAGTTTTGATTTAGATCAATTAAAGCATAAAATATTGAACTATTCTGATAGTTTAAATGTCAATACCATTCAATACAATATTGAAAATGGCGAGTTTTTACTAAAGTCATATAAACTAAAGAATTCCGACTACTAATCCTACATCTTAAAGCCGAAATATTTTTATTTTCTATTCGACCTTTCGCTCTTAAAATTCCAAGCTACTTCTACTTACTTTTGCGCGCCCTTAAAAATGAGTGCAAAGAGATAAGATGAAAAAGTACTTTAACCTGTTCGACCTACAACAAAAGGTCAATTACCGCAACGAAATACTGTCCGGTTTAACTGTTGCCCTCGCTTTGGTGCCTGAGGCTGTAGCCTTTGCACTCATTGCAGGAGTGGATCCTTTGACTGGTTTATACGCAGCATTTATGATGGGATTAGTGACCTCTATACTTGGAGGTCGTCCTGGAATGATATCAGGAGCTACAGGGGCTGTCGCAATTGTTTTGGTGAGTTTGGTAAAAATGCATGGTGTTGAATACATTTTCGCCACCGTAATCTTAGCGGGTATTTTGCAAATGAGTGCTGGTTTTTTAAGGCTTGGTAAACTAATGCGTTTGGTGCCTCAACCGGTGATTCTTGGTTTCGTCAATGGATTGGCAGTAGTCATTTTTCTATCACAAATGGATGCTTTTAAAGACATAGAAGGAAGCTGGTTAATGGGAGAGTCATTGTTGATTTTATTAGGACTCGTTCTAGCAACTATTTTAATTATCTGGACACTTCCAAAAATCAGTAAAGCTATTCCAGCCTCATTGACAGCGATATTGAGTGTTTTTGCCGTGGTTTACTTTTTTGGAATAGATACCAAAACGGTTGGAGACATTGCCTCGATAGAAGGAGGATTTCCACCTTTTCACATTCCACAAATACCTTTTACCTTAGAGAGTTTAAAAATCATATTTCCTTATGCAGCCATCGTTGCAGGTGTTGGATTGATCGAAAGTCTTCTAACCCTCAATATAATAGATGAGATTACTGAAAGTCGTGGACGTGGGAACAAAGAGGCAGTGGCTCAAGGCATCGCAAATGTATTGAGTGGTTTCTTCTCAGGAATGGGTGGTTGCGCCATGATTGGTCAGAGCCTGATAAATATATCTTCAGGCGCAAGGGCAAGATTGTCTGGCATTATTGCTTCCTTGATGCTGCTGGTATTTATCATGTTTGGAGCTTCAATTATAGAACAAGTACCTATTGCCGCTTTGGCAGGTTTAATGATTATGGTTGCAATCGGAACCTTTGAGTGGGCGAGTATTCGTGCTTTTAAGCGCATGCCAAAATCAGACATTATTGTTATGCTAGTGGTTACATTGGTCACTATTTTCTTGCACAATTTAGCATTGGCTGTAATTGTAGGTGTGGTGATTTCAGCCTTGGTATTTGCATGGGACAATGCCAAAAGAATTCGCGCCAGGAAATACATTGATGAGGACGGAGTAAAACACTACGAAATATATGGACCATTATTTTTTGGCTCTACAACGGTATTCAATGAGAAATTTGATGTGAAGAATGACCCTAAAGAGGTGATTATTGACTTTGAAGAAAGCAGGATAGTGGACATGTCAGCGATTGATGCCTTGAATAAGATTACTGAGCGTTATTTAAAGTTAGGCAAGCAAGTTCATCTTAAACATCTAAGTCCAGATTGTCAGAAGTTGCTTAAAAATGCTGAAGAGATTATTGAGGTAAATGTTTTAGAAGATCCCACCTATAAGCTTGTTGTAGACGAAATTTAAACAATCACATTAGGAGGATAGTTGCATCAGTTTTCATCCTTCAAAGAAAGTTTTAAATGAGCAACATAAAAAAGTGCCAAATACTGGATAGCAACTAAAAATACTTGGATAGAAAATAGATATTAAGGAGTCGGCAAAGTGTTGCTCTTTTTTGGAATATGTGGTTTAATGAATCCTTAATTTTACGACATGTCAGAGAATTTTCAGTCCGATATTAATATCAAGAACAAGAAAGCCAATTTTGAATATGAATTGCTGGAAAAGTTTGAAGCGGGACTTCAAATAAGTGGCACAGAAATCAAGTCTATTCGACTGGGCAAAGTGAGCATAGCCGAGAGCTACTGTGCATTTAAGAACGAAGAACTTTTTGTGTTTAACATGGACATTAGCCCCTATGAGAAGGCAAGCTTTGCAAATCATGAGCCCAAAAGAAAACGCAAATTGCTATTGCATAAAAAAGAACTTCTTAAACTTTTAAAGAAGAAAAAGGACGTTGGTTTGACCATAATTCCCACAAGATTGTTTATCAATGATAAAGGCTTTGCAAAACTTAACATCGCACTTGCAAAAGGCAAAAAGCTCTATGATAAAAGAGAAAGTCTTAAATCAAAAGATGTAAAAAAGCAAATTGACCGATTGCTAAAACAATAATCTCTTATACTCGTTTCATTGCCGTCTATCTATTTAATCAGCGCTTCATACATCTTCTAAATTTGACCTTGTATAAGCCATTACATTTGCAGCGAATTTTTTAAGAATGAAAAAGTTGTCTCTTCTCTTTTTATTAGTAATTGCTTTGGGCTTTTCAATCAATGCCCAAAAAAAATATACGATCAGCGGCTATGTAAAATCGTCTTCATCAGGTGAAGAATTGATTGGGGCAAATATTGTCGTGCGATCACTTAGCATTGGAGTAAATTCTAATGTATATGGCTTTTATTCCCTTACATTGGAGGAAGGAACCTATGATGTCACCTATTCATTTATTGGGTTTGATGAAGTCACTAAAACGATTGAATTGACACAAAATCAACAAATTGATCTTGAGTTAAAAGAAAGGGTAAAAGAGTTAGATGTCGTAGAAATTAGTAGTGATGCAGCTGAGCAAAATGTCAGCAGCATTGAAATGAGTGTCAATAAGATAGACTCAAAGACCATTAAAAAAATACCTGCATTATTAGGAGAAGCTGATGTTGTTCGTAGTGTTCTTCTTTTGCCTGGCGTAACCACAGTAGGGGAAGGCAGTACAGGATTTAATGTGAGGGGAGGCGGAATTGATCAAAATCTAGTACTCTTGGATGAGGCACCAGTGTATAATTCATCGCATTTATTTGGTTTTTTCTCTGTATTCAATCCAGATGCAGTAAAAAATGTAAAACTTATCAAGGGAGGAATTGCCCCGATTTATGGTGGTCGCTTGTCTTCCATCTTGGATGTGCGCATGAAGGAAGGCAACAAAAAGGAATTCACTGGCGAGGGTGGACTAGGCTTGATTTTTAGTAGACTCTCCCTTGAGGGCCCGCTTATTAAAGACAAAGCTTCATTTATTGTCGCTGGACGTAGATCGTATGCAGATATTCTTGCGAAACCTTTTTTAAATGAAAACTTAAAAGACAGTCGTTTCTATTTTTATGATCTAACAGCAAAAATGAATTATCAGATCAATGAGAAAAACAAATTATTCTTGTCTGGCTATTTTGGAAGAGATGTATTTGGTGCGGGATTCATTTTTGACTGGGGTAATGCCACTGCAACAGCCAGATGGAATCATATTTTTAACGATAAGCTATTCATGAATCTAACCACTTTTTTTAGTGATTACGATTACGCATTTGGTGTGCAGGCAGAAAGCGCAAGAGATGAATTTAATTGGAGGTCAAGCATTGTTAGTTACAGTTTAAAACCAGATTTCTCATACTACCTCAATAATAAGAATACGATCAAATTTGGAGGGCAAAGCATTTATTATAATTTCAAACCTGCGCAAGCCTCTTTTATAAGTGGAGGAGAACCAAATGATATTAGTCTTCCAGAGAAGTTTGCCATTGAGAATGGGTTGTATATTCAAAACGAACAAAAATTGGGCGCCAGAACTCGACTGTTATATGGTGTACGTTGGTCATATTTTTCATACTTAGGAAACGGAATAAAACAATTTTATGGGGATACAATTGCTGGTTTGACCAAACCATTGTTGAACACAGAAAAATTTGATTCTTGGGAGAGCATTGCTAACTACAACAATTTTGAACCACGACTATCCATTAAATATGACATTGATGAAACAAGCTCTTTGAAAGCAAGCTATAACCGAATGACACAATACTTGCATCTTATCTCAAACACAGTTGCTTCAACACCTATTGACTTGTGGTTGCCTACTACAAACAACATAAAGCCACAAATTGCTGATCAAGTTGCAATTGGTTATTTCAGAAACTTTAAAAAGAATTCTTATGAAGCTTCTGCAGAAATTTTTGCCAAAGACTTTCAAAACCAAATAGACTATATCGACAATGCGGACATATTTTTTAATGAAGAATTAGAAGGAGATCTTCTAAGTGGTGATGGGCGTGCCTATGGATTAGAATTGTATGTAAAAAGAAACAGAGGACGCTTGACTGGATGGGTGAGTTATACCATTTCAAGATCCGAACGAAAGGTTGAAGGCATTAATTTAGGAAATTGGTATCCCAACAGGTTCGATCGATTGCATAACCTTAGTGTTGTTACCTCCTATGAATTAAACCCTAAATGGAGTTTTTCCGCAAATTTCATTTATTCGAGTGGAACGCCGGCAACCTTCCCAACAAATCGCTATGAAATACAAGGGGTTATATTGCCCCATAACGTTAATCAATCTCGAAACAACTACAGAATAGCGGACTATCATAGGTTAGACCTTTCCGCCACCTTGACACCCTCAAAAAACCAAGACAGAAAATGGAAATCGGAGTGGGTATTTTCTGTTTACAATGTTTATAGCAGAAGAAATGCATTTGCTGTTTTCTTCGAACAGAATGATCAAAATTTAACGGAAACTGAGGCCATTCGTTTCTCTGTGATCGGAAGCTTTGTACCTGCAGTTTCTTATAACTTTAAGTTTTAATTATGAGTAAAAGACTAAATAATATGCTTTTAGGTATGGTTTGCATGAGTATGATGGCTTGCGAAGACCCCATAGACATTGCATTAGACGAAGGTCGTAGTCAGTTAGTGGTTGATGCCTTCATTTCAAGTGATATGAGCCTTCAATCAATTCGATTAACCAACTCAGCCAATTTCTTTCTAAACTCAGCTGTACCAGCAGTAAATAGTGCTATAGTGAATGTTGAAGGGCCAAATTCGATTGTCTATAATTTCGTAAACGACAAGCAGGGAAATTATATTTATGATCCTTCTACAAAAGGAGCACTTGACAGTATTGGATTTAAGTACCGGCTTCAAATTAGTTACAATGGAGAACAGTATCAAAGTTTTTCAATGCTTAATCCAGTGCCAAAAATTGACAGCATGACCTATGCATTTGAATTAGAAGAATTGGATTCTAAAGAGGGTTATTACACTCAGTTTTATGCGACCGATTTTGGAGGCCGAAAAGATTATTATAGGATAAAAGCTTTTAGAAACGGTGAGCCACTTTATCCTGAAAATCCGGAATTTATAAATTTATCAGAAGATGCTGCTTTTGGAGGCGAGGGGGCAGATGGATTACTATTTATTTTTCCAATTCGGGCAGCAATAACAGATGAAGGAAATCCATTTCTGGCAGGAGAAACCTCTTCTGTAGAATTGTGGAGTCTAAATCGAGATGCATACAGTTTCCTCCAACAGATGATAACCCAGGCAAACAATGATGGTCTTTTTTCTGTTCCTGCAGCAAACATAAGGTCGAATATTGTAGATATTAGCGGTTCAACTCAAGAAGAAGTGTTGGGCATTTTTTCGGTATCTTCGGTTTCAAGAAATAGCATAATAATTAACCCCTAATGAAAAATAGAATTACACTACTTTTAATTTGTTTGATTGCATTAAATGCATGTAAATCAACCTCTGAAACCGTCTCAGTTAAGGCAGATGCCGAAGCAAAATCCGCGAAGGAAACTGTTTTTTCTAATGGAGAACAGGCTGTTATATGGCAGCAAACGTCGGCCGAGTATGTTGCACTTTGTCATCAAGCATTTAATGCAGCTACTAAACAAATCAACTATTACAATGATTTTGGCTCTTCTGAAAAACCGCCCATAATAATCATGGATATTGACGAAACAGTTTTAGACAATTCACCATACAACGGTTATTTGTTGCTGAACAATAAGGAATATAGTGAAGTAAGTTGGAGGAAATGGACAAGTTTGGCTCAAGCAGAAGCTATACCAGGAGCCAAGCAATTCATTGAGCACTCAAGCACTTCTGGGATTCCTATTTATTATATTAGTAACAGGAGTGACGAAGACTTGCAAGCTACAATACAAAACATGAATGAATTAGGCTTACCAATTAATCAGGATAATTTTTTCTTGAAACAAGAAGGCTTTACAAAATCGAGTATTCGCGACGGTTTGTCAAAACAATTCAATATTATTTTATCCATTGGTGACAATCTTGCAGATTTTGAAGAAGTTTATGAAAGACAATTAGGACTAAATGAGCGTAAAGAAATTACGAATGGCATGAGCAATCAATTTGGTAACAATTACATTATATTGCCCAACGTAATGTATGGTGGCTGGAGAGATGCTCTTGAAAATGGAGAACCCTCTGGTGTTCCTCAACCAGACCGAGAAGACAATACGAAATTTCTACGTTCTTTTGACATAGATCAAGCCAATTAATCAAAATCCAAGCGAATCTTTTCTGCAAGCGACGTTGCCTTTTCTCTCAAATCAATTGTTGGGACATTTAGCTCATCATAAGTAAACACGATGCCCATTCTTCTATTAGGCCGGCAGTCTGGTTTACCAAATAATCGAAAATCTGATTTCTGATCTATACATATGTTTTCCAAACCCATAAAACTTGGAGGTGAACTGCTGTGTTCGGTAGCTAGAATAACCGAATTTGCTGCTGAGCGAATTAATTCAATTTCGGGAATTGGTAAGCCTAAGATTGCTCTTAAATGCAATTCGAACTCATTAAGTGCTTGAGTGCCTGCCAAGGTTACCATTCCTGTATCATGCGGCCTTGGCGACAATTCAGAGAAGTAAACCCCATCGTCTGCAATAAAAAATTCTACACCCCATAGACCAGCTCCTTCTAATTCATGGGTAACTTTTTTAGCCATTTCTTGTGCTTCGTAAATGTTCTCTTCTGAGATGTGCGCAGGCTGCCAGCTTTCTTGATAATCTCCGCCTTCTTGAATATGACCTATGGGTGGACAAAAGAGGGTAGGGCCATCCGTTTGTGTAACAGTGAGTAATGTTATTTCACTATTAAAATTGACAAAAGCCTCAACAATTACTTCAACTTTATCACCTCGCGAGCCTTCTTGAGCATACTGCCATGCTTCACTTACCTTAGAGATATCTCTAACAGTAGATTGGCCTTTGCCTGATGAAGACATTAATGGTTTAATTACGCATGGAATTCCTACCTCCTTCACAGCATTTAATAGGGCAGTTTCGTCTTTTGCGTATCTATACTTTGCTGTTTTCAATCCAAGTTCTTTTGCCGCTAAGTCTCGAATCGCTTTTCTATCCATGGTAAAATTTACAGCTTTTGCAGAAGGGACTACAGTAATTCCATTTTTTTCAAATTCAATTAACTTTTCTGTTCGTATCGCTTCAATCTCTGGAATGATGAAATCAATTTCATATTTCTCAACAACTGCTTGAAGAGCATCACCATCCAACATATTGGTGACCTCTGCATGATCTGCCACTTGCATGGCTGGCGCATTTGCATAGCGGTCTGCTGCAATGACCTTATGGCCATAACGTTTTGCGCTGATTGTAAATTCCTTACCAAGCTCTCCTGAACCCAACAATAAAAAAGTCTTCATAGTGACAAATACAGATTAAGGAGTAAAATTAGTTATCCTAATTTTGATGCATGACTTCAAAAAAGACACTTGTACTTGGTGCTTCAGAAAACTCAGAACGTTATTCTTATCGTGCAGTAAAATTGCTTGTAAGCTATGGTCATAATGTTGTGGCTGTTGGCAATAGGGAAGGTACATTAGATGATATAGAAATAAAAACACAATTCCCATTAGAAAAAGATTTCGATACTGTTACATTGTACCTCAATCCTCAAAGGCAGTCTGCTTATGAGGAAGACATATTGAACATACAACCAAAACGAGTTATTTTCAATCCTGGAACTGAAAATTCTCCTTTTATGGCAAAATTAGAAAGCAAAGGAATAGAAGCATTGGCTGCCTGTACTCTCGTAATGTTGTCGGTAGGCAATTATTAGCTGCTATTTTTTTCCGACTCTACTTTCTTTTACTTATCTTAGAAAATAGAACAGTAAATGGTGACCTCAAACCTTTCTACATTTGAACATTATGTTGATCAAGCCCAAAAAGACCAATTGGGATTGTTGAAAATATACAGAGCTGAAATTTGCCTAATCAAAGATTAAAAGAAGGAATCTAAGCTATTAATGTCTAAACTATCAAATTTAGAAGAATTCTCGCTTTTAGTTAAAGACAAAAAGTTTATAAAACAGATCATTTCAATTCTCTGTGAAAAGATGCCTGAAATTAATCATGAGAATACCGACATAGTGGTTTTCTTGAGTTAATGAGCGCTTTTGCAAAGGCTGTAAACCATGCCATTGACAAATATAATTCTCAGAAAAGACAAATGACGTTGCTATTAAAATTCGGCATTAACCACTTTATAAAGGGGTGCTCTTTGATAAAATAAAGTCAAAAATCTCAAGTTTATTTCTGATGAACAAAGCCTTGCTTGCATTCTCTGATGAGATTGCAGTTGAGAAAGATGTTTGTCGTAGCAATTTAATCACCATTAATACCTCGTTGCTGTCTGCACGAGAAAAATGCAATGCGGAGATTCAACGCATTGAAGTTTTACAGTAATTGTTAACGAAGATTTTTGAAGGTGTCAGCCGCATCAAAAGTTTCCGCACCCTTACCTTTTCGAATCACTTCAATTGTATTGATTTGATCGCCTTGCTGGATTGCATTCACGATGTCTTGACCTTCAATTACATATCCAAAAACTGAGTGTTTGCCATTCAACCATGAAGTAGCTTTGTGCGTAATAAAAAACTGACTGCCATTGGTCCCCGGGCCTGCATTTGCCATAGAAAGGGTACCTGCTCGATTATGCTTTAAATCAGGGTGGAATTCATCTTTAAATTGATAGCCAGGTCCACCAGATCCTGAGCCAGTAGGATCTCCACCTTGAATCATAAAATCAGCAATGACTCTATGAAAACTTATTCCATCGAAGTATGGTTGACCAATTGGCTTAACATTGTTTTCTATTTTACCTTCAGCTAAACCTACAAAATTGGCCACTGTAAGTGGTGTTTTATCATAAGTCAAATTCACCATAATGTCTCCTTTGTTTGTTTTAATCTTGGCATAAAGACCATCATTTAGGTGTTTGTATGGTCCACCACAGGCAGATATAAGTCCAATAAATAATAACCCAAAGCTGATTTTTGCAATTTTTTTCATAACTGATTTAATAAATTTTTGTGATTAATCTTAAACGGTGACTGTAGTCACTCAATTCATTATTGTATATTCCTTGGTGATCAATGCGATCAATTCTCACTTTACCGGAAGCATGAACAATTCTATTGTTTTTTAGAATCATGCCTACATGGGTGATTTGCCCCTCCTCATTGTCAAAAAATGCTAGATCCCCTTCTTCTGCTTCTTCAATGAATGATAAAGTATTGCCTAGTTTAGCTTGTTGTGAGGCATCTCTTGGCAGGCGAATACCATTCAGTTTGTAAATCAACTGAATAAATCCAGAGCAATCAATGCCAAAAGGTGATCGTCCACCCCATTGATAAGGAGAATTGAGCAACAAAAATGCATTTTCAACCAATCGTGATTTTTGAAAAGGGGAGGAGATACTTTGAGCTTCACCTTCATAAATCCACTCTTCATCGACTATTTTTAGCGTATTTTCCTTGAAATGAGGAAGATTGCTTCCACACAACACAGTCATCATACTATTGTCCTTCTTTTTGTGAAGAAGCCCCACTAATTCAGTCACTACAACTGGCACATTTTCTATAAAACCTTTGTACTCTTTCTCAGTAATAAATCGAAATTGATGTTGGTCAATCCAGCATTCATAATCGTCATAGCTGCTCTTTACACGATACCAAGTTTTTCTTTTTTCATACACTTTGACAGTTTCTCCAAACAACAATTGACTTAACTGTTCGCTCCTATCAGAAGGCTCCAACCTGCAAGGGATTACACTTAAATGGCAGATTCCGTATTTCATAATAAAGAAGGAATGACTTCTTTAGATTAAATGTTTTCAATAACAAGTGCTGAAGCACCACCACCTCCATTACAGATTCCTGCTCCACCATATCTGCCATTATTTTGCTTCAAGACGTTGATTAATGTGACAATAATTCTTGAGCCGGAATTACCAAGAGGATGGCCCAAGGAAACTGCTCCACCATTAATGTTTACCTTAGAAGCATCTAAGTTCATTTTTTGTGTATTGGCGATTCCTACTACAGAAAATGCTTCGTTTAATTCCACAGCATCTAAATCTGAAAGCTTAAGGCCTGCTTTTTCCACTGCTTTTGGTAAAGCTTTTGCGGGTGCTGTTGTGAACCATTCAGAGGCTTGTGCAGCATCTGCATAAGAAACAATTTTTGCAAGCGGTTTCAATCCCAATAAGTCCATCTTTTCTTTACTCATTAAAACAAGCGCAGAAGCTCCATCATTGATTGTTGAGGCATTCGCAGCTGTTACCGATCCTTCTTTATCAAAGACAGGTCTCAATTTGGGGATTTTATCAAAAAAGACATTTTTGTATTCTTCATCTTCTTTAAAAAGTATTGGGTCTCCTTTACGTTGTGGTATCTCAACAGGAACTATTTCGTCTTTAAATTTGCCATCTTCCCACGCCTTTGCAGATTTATTGTATGAATCAATGGCAAATTCATCTTGCTCTTCACGACTAATGTTGCATTCTTTGGCACAAAGTTCAGCAGCATTGCCCATAGGATAATTGTGGTATACATCTATTAATCCATCCTTGGTCAATCCGTCAATTAAAACACCATTTCCATATTTATATCCAGTTCTAGCTTTTTCTAAGTAATAAGGAGCTTGTGACATATTTTCCATGCCCCCAGCAACTACTACATCGTTGTCTCCTAACATTATGGATTGAGCACCCAACATAATTGATTTCATACCTGATGCACACACTTTATTGATGGTTGTGCATGGAACTTTTTCATTCAATCCAGCAAACAGAGCTGCCTGACGTGCAGGGGCTTGGCCAAGATTTGCTTGAATAACATTTCCCATGAATACTTCTTGCACCTCATTCTTGTCAATACCTATTCTATCTACAGCACCTTTTATGGCCACAGCGCCCAATTTTGTGGCTGATATGTTTGACAAACTACCATTAAAACTTCCTATTGGGGTGCGCACTGCTGACACTATGTATACTTCTTTCATGATATTTATTTGGACTTTTTATGGGCACAAAATTACTTAAAAAGGCAATTGCAGTAAGTGGTCTTCCTTTAGGTGCTCAGTCCCTTTATGAATGGATTTAATGTTATTTTAGCGGGCATAATTAATAACCACTTTGAGTAAACTAATTGCATTTTTTCGTGATCAACACCCTTCAATTTTTAAGGTATTTCTTTTTATTGCTGCTGTCGGTATAATCGTATATATTTTTCCACGGGAAGGTAAATTCAAATACGAATTTCAAAAAGGAAAACCATGGGCCCATGTGGATTTGTTCGCACCTTTTGATTTCCCCATATACAAGTCTGATCAGGACATAATAGATGAAAAAGGATATGTGAAAAGTATCCAATTGCCCTATTTCTTTCACAATGAAAATATTGCAAAATCTGCTTTTGAGCAATTGGCCGAGAATGGTGAGAAAGAGGTAAATAGAATCATAGGGGATAAAAAAATTGAAAACGTTGATGATGGCAGAGCAAGATATTTATTGAATCGTGCTCAAATGATTTTGGCTGAGATATACCAAAAAGGAATTGTTGAATTGCATGAAAGTATCGATGGTAACGGAGATGATTTCAAAATATTTGTCCTTGAAAACAATACGGCCATTGAACGAAGTTTGGGAGAATTTTATACCATTCAAACTGCTTTTGATGCGCTGAAAAAACGATGCAATGATCTTGAAGAAAACGAAGCGGATCTAATTTTAAATTTATTGCAAGATAGAATCAAGAGAGACATTAAATATGATCAAGAAACGAATGATTTTACACTTGAACAGGAATTAAGTAAGATTTCACCCACAGAAGGCTTGGTGCAGAGGGGACAATTAATTGTGTCAACTGGTGAAGTGTTGCACGAGAAAGAATACCGCATCGTCAATTCCTTGAAGATTGAATATGAAGCACAAATGGGAAATGCATCTCAACAGTGGCTGATCCTTTTAGGACAAGTCATTTTGGTGACTTTAATGGTACTTTCATTGGCTTTATTTCTTTATACCTATCGCAAAGAGATCATCCGGAGTGATATGCGGATCATTTTCTTACTCACTTATATTGTGCTCTTTGTTTTGGGGGCTAAATCATCAATAAATATCGAGAACATCAACCTTTACTTGGTTCCATTTTGTATGCTTCCTTTAATCATTCGCACCTTTTTTGATATACGTGTAGCACTTTTTACCTATTTAGTTACCATCTTGATCATTGGCTTTATAGCCCCCAATCCTTATGAGTTTATTATTATCGAGATGATTGCAGGTATATTGACCTTGTTCGCAGTGCCTCATTTAAGAAAACGTTCTCAATTATTTGTATCTGCATTTATCATTTTTCTGGTCTATTCGACAGTTTACTTAAGTATTGGTTTAATTCAGGACGGTTCATTTACGGAAACTAATTGGCGTTTCTTAGGATGGTTTCTTGGCAGTGCGTTGCTTACATTATTTACTTATCCTTTGATTTATATATTTGAGAAAATATTTGGTTTCGTCTCAGATGTAACTTTAATGGAGTTGTCAGATACAAACAATAAATTATTGCGCAAACTAAATTTAAAAGCTCCTGGTACATTTCAGCATTCACTCCAAGTTTCTAACTTGGCGGAAGAGGCTATACGTAATATAGGAGGAAACCCTTTATTGGTGAGAACAGGTGCTTTATACCATGATGTAGGCAAGATGAGCAATCCAAATTACTTTATCGAGAATCAAAACTCAGATTACAATCCGCACGATGAATTAGACCCTCAAGAAAGTGCTGGAATTATAATTGATCATGTTATTAGTGGAATAGAATTGGCAAGAAGAAACAATCTTCCTGATATTATCATTGATTTTATTCGAACACATCATGGCACTACACGAACGGAATATTTCTATCGTGTATACAAAGAGCAAAAGCCAGAAATAAATAAGGAAGAAACCTCTTCCTTTCAGTATCCAGGCCCAATTCCTTATTCAAAGGAAACTGCTGTCCTTATGATGGCCGATTCTGTCGAAGCTGCCTCAAGGAGTATGAAAAATTATGATGGAGAATCCATTGAAAATTTGATCAATAGCATCATTGATAACCAAATAAAGGAAGGACAGTTTGAACGTTCTAACATCACTTTTAGTGACATCACACAAATTAAAAAGATGTTTAAAAAGCGTTTAATGAGTATTTATCATGTCCGTTTAGAGTATCCCGAATGATCGTCCTTACTAATAAAATCAGCGATTGAATTGCAACTGTAAACAACCAAAAAGATAGCTATTCCAGGAAATACTGCTAACCACCATGAGGAATAGTCATTTCTTGCAGAGGCCATCAAAGCTCCCCAACTTGCATCAGAAGCCTGCAATCCCAAACCCAAGAAGGACAATGTTGACTCGAGCATAATTGCGGACGAAATAGCAAAAGCAATACTTACAGAAAGCGTAGGTAAGGCATTGGGTAGTATGTGCTTAATCATTGTTCGAAAATCGCCATAGCCCAAAGATTTCGCATTATCAATGTAATTGCTCGATTTTAATCTAAGGACTTCTGCCCGAGTGAATTTTGCAATGCCTGACCAGGCAACTAGGCTAATCATTAAGATTAAACTTAATATCGAAGGAGAGATCAATGATGAGAAAGCGATCAATAGAAGTAAAAGCGGCAAAGCTTCAATGCTTTCAATGAGCCGGCTTAAGATAGAATCTAATGGGATGAGTATTTTTTGTTGAAGTAATCTCGACGAATATTTTTTCATTAGAAAATTTAAAATGTAAAAGAACAGCAAAGTAAAAATGAAAAATACGATGGTAAGAAATGTTTTTTCAGAGGTATTTACACCTTCAATCGTCCACGGTACAATGCTTAATAAGAAGGTAAAGAGGAGAATTACTGATAGCAGAGAAGAGAGCATTTTTCTTCGTGTAATTTCCCATTGATGATCACCAAAGAATGCGGCGATTAAACCCAAGAAAATACCTATAAACGAGGCGATAAGAATCGAGCAAAAACCCACTAGAAGTGCAGTGTTACTTCCGTGAATAAGTTGTGCTAAGACATCTCTTCCCAATTCATCAGTGCCTAGCCAATGCCGACTATAAAAGGAATTTACATTTTGTGTTTCAAAAGGGCTAACGCTTTGCGCATTCTTGTAGTCAATGGTATGCTCGCCGTAAGGTACAAGTGGAGGAAGAAAATAATTGCTTTCATTGGGTGAATAAGCCAGAATGGGCGCAAGAATGGCCACAAGTATCCAAATGCTGATCACTAGAATCCCAAATCGCTTTTGTCGGTATATATTCTTCAAACTCATCCTTTGTGGTATTTTTTTGAATCATCAATCTCTACCCTTGGGTCTGCAAAACTGTATAGCAAATCCGCTAACCACATGCCAAACAAGGTTAGTACTGCCCCTAAAAGAAGTAATGAAAGGATCATGGGGTAGTCTCTGCTAAAAAAGGCTTCCAACATCAACAATCCCATGCCATCAATTGAAAATATATACTCAATAACAAATGACCCTGAGATAAGGGCAGGAAGAGCACTTCCGAGAATTGTGATCAATGGGAAACTACTCTTTTTAAACGAGTGGCGCCATAGAATGGCATGAATGCTAAGGCCTTTGGCCATTGCGCTCGTGATGTAGTCTTGTTTTAATTCTTCTAAAGTAGACCTTCTAATGTGCCTGAACAAATATGCTAATCCACCATATAAATAGCAAAAAATAGGCAATGCAAGGTGGGCACTGTATATTTTAAATTTCTCCAAAAGGTTTGCTTCTTCAGGAGGATTCCCTATGCCATACACTGGAAACCACTCTAAAAAATCTCCCGCTCCAAAAAAGACCACCAAGAGAGTTGCTACCCAAAATGTGGGTAAGGCGTAAAATGTAAAGAACAATTGAGAACAGATCTTATCCAACCATCCATTTTGGTAATATGCAGCATATATACCCAACGGAATTGCAATGCATAAGGCAATGAGTAAGGCACAAAGGCTAATAATTAAAGTGATGGGCAAAGCCTCTTTTATTTTGATACTTACTGGAAGCCTATCTATATATGAATTACCGAAGTTTCCATTGAGTATTTCTGTCAGCCATAAATGATATTGATTGCTAATTCCATGGAATCTTATGGTTGGAATGTAATTTTTAATGCGCCAATGATTACAATTCAATTCATTGACCAATTCATCCAATCCATCATTTCTTTCAGTTAAACTTAACTGTGCAAAAGATGCTTTTATCTGAGTTATTGACTTGGCTGTGAGTATTTCCATTAAGAGGTGTGAGGCTTTTGTATCGGATTGCTCTCGATTTAAGCGCTTTTTGATTTCATCGTCTAATCTTGCAATTAAGCTCCAATCTCCAGTGGCATAGGCAAGTGCCTCTGCTCTTGATCTTTCTGCTGCAAATGGAAAACGATACAATGTGTCACATGAAGACAACCTCTGGACAGAAAAATAGAATGTAGGAAGATCCAAATTATTCGATTTTCGATAGGCCCTAATTTTTTTTGCATCATTGCTAATGTCATAGCTTTCTTGATAGGACCTTTCCAATGCATTCAATGCAGGATCTCCACCGCTGAACTGAAGCAAAGCGAAAACAAACAATGTAATGATGAATAGAGTAGGAATGAATAGGAAAAGTCGCTTAATAAAATAGAGCAACATAGTTTATTTGTAAAGTTCAGAAGCCCAATAATAAGGCCTGTCTGAATATATTCTTAAGCCTTTGACTTTTTTAGAGGTTGCAATCAATTCATAGGGTGTCAGCATGAAATAGTATGGCAATTCATCTTGAATTAAACCGTAAAATGCCTTGACGATTTTGTCCCGTTTATCAACGCTTATATTTTTGTTAATGATGGCAATCAATGAATCTGCCTGAATACTTTGGTATTGAGCAAAATTTCTACCACCGAAAGCTGATTTGGAATGAAACAATGAACTAAAATCCGGTGGAAGAGGGGCTGTTTGAGCCCCGTAATAAAAAAGTGTGGTATTTCCATTTCTCAAACGTTCCAAATAAATTGACCATTCAACACTTTGCACATTGATTTTTATGCCCACCTTTTTTGCCTCTTGTTTTAAGATCATACCGATTGCAGCTCTTGAGTCATTTGAGGTATTGTAAAGGAATTCCAACTCCAATTCTACCAGTTCTCCATTGATTTCTTTTTCAAGCAAACCGTCATTGTCCACATCCTTCCAATCTATAGATTCGAGAAGATTTTTGGCTTTTTGAAGATTGTGGGCATACTGGTCTTCATTAGATGTAGTGGCTGAGACATAAGGCACTGAAGAAATACTCGCTTTTCCATAATAAACCTGATCTACGATAATTTTTAGAGGACAAATGTACGCGATGGCTTTTCTTAGCTCCTTTTCTTGAAGTATTGGGTGATTCATGTTGAAACCAATGTACTGATATCCTCTTTTTTCCATTTCATAGGTGAGAAAACGACTACTGTCTGACTGTAATTTTTCGTAGTTCTTTGGACTTAGTCCTTGCAATACATCTATATCTCCACTTTTTAAGGCTGATAGTGCAGTGGTTTCATCTGGGATTATTTCGATTTGAAGTTGATTGGCTTTGTTCTGAAAATAAACACTTTGCTCATTCAAATTAGAGGCCCACCAATTAGATTTTTTTTCAAGCTGAATGCGCTTGCCTTTTTCCCAATTTAAAAGTGAATAGGGACCACTGCCCTTTAAGTCTTGTATGGATGCGTTTTTGATTGAGGAGTCAGTGTGTTGTTCTAATTGTAATAGATTGGGGAGGCTGTCTGTTTTTACTAATTGTTTTAAATCTGAAATGGAATAATTTGACAGTATTCTGTTTGGATCAAAGGATTCATATGGAAGGATAAAAAAATCCCCACTAATAAACTTAGTGCGTGAGTTGAGTTGATGCGTGTAAAAGGATATCGCTGTCGAATTATTTTTATTGATTTTAACGCTATCAATGAACTGATAGTAGTCACGATTGTCGCGGTTAAAAGTAAACGGTGCCAAGTAATATTTTAGTGAAAAGAGAATGTCAGCGGCTTCTATTTGCCGTCCATTGTCAAATTGAGCTTCAGGCCGCAATTGGTAGGTAAGCTTATAGATCTGTTTGGGAAGACTGTCAATCTGAGGTTCACCTTTTGCAACAACCCCTACGAGGGATTGACTTTCATAATCAATGTTGACTAGCGATTGGTACATGAATAATGCAACTTTAAACCCAACTGCATCTCGAACAGTAAGTGGGTGAAGGCTTTTTGCATCAGCCGCTTCTCTCATGATGATCTTGTTTAATAAGTTGCTTTTATCATCCTGTGATTCAGGAATACAAGCTATTAAATTAATGAATATGAGCATTAATAGAAGTGCACGAAACAGATGCGTGAATGAGCGTTGATTTGATTGCATTGTAAACAAAGATAGAGATGCATCACTTATCTTTCAATCAAACTTTAAATACTATGAGAAAAAGGCGCAAGAATAAAATATACTTGTTACTTTTGTCCACCTCTTTGGAGAGGTGGCTGAGTGGCTGAAAGCGGCACCCTGCTAAGGTGTTATACTCGTAAGGGTATCGGGGGTTCGAATCCCCCTCTCTCCGCACAGAGAATGTTCTTTATCTATCAGTTAAATACTGAAAAAAATAAGTTCGGGGTGTAGCGTAGCCCGGTTATCGCGCCACGTTTGGGACGTGGAGGCCGCAGGTTCGAATCCTGCCACCCCGACTTAGCGAGAGAAATTGGAATAATATCCGTTTCTCTCGCTTTTTGATTGCTCGAAACTACCTTTAATTGGGGGATTGCGAGGAATAAGCTATTAACCCTAGAAGTTCGAAATTGCCTGTTTTCCCAATCATAGGTAATTCCCTCTGGAAATATCACTTTTTGTAATCGGTCGCTGTTCTCAAAATCCTCAAAAGTCCACATGGTATTGAGTTTTGAGCTAACTTCTACTGTCCATTCAATGCATTGTTCAAGGTTCGAACTCTTTATGAGTGAATTCTCAATTAACTGCTGAATTTCTTCCTTTTCTCTATTAAATCTTGCATTATGTTTATCAAACAACTCTTTTGATAAATCTTCATCAATGTATCGTTCTTCTAATCGTTCTATCTTCTTAGATATTTTGGTCAAATTAGAACGATAGTCAGTTAATCCCTTTTCTACATCTTCATTGTAAAGCTTGAATACATACTTTAAAATCTTTTCTATATGCCCTTTCGCTTCGGGATTGATTTTATACCTATATAATAGCTCTTTGAAATCTTCATGGAACTTCTTTTGACTGACGTTCTTTTTACAACCTTTGGTTCTACACTTATAGTAGTATAGATTCTTCTTTTTCACATAGTAACCTGTAGTCGGTGTTCCACACGCTCCACAATATGCGAATCGCTTTAATGGTAGCTGCTGATTTGTGGCTACTGAATGTTTACTTTTTTCAAACCTTCCCTTTAGTATTTCAATGACTTTAAAGAATTGTTCAGGCGTAACCATTCTTTCATGTTTTCCCTCATATACTTCATTGGGGATAAAGCTGCACACTATTTTACCACAATAGAAAGGATTTCTAAAAGTTGCAGATAGTTTACGTTCATTAATCTTTAAGCCTGCTTTATTGAGTCTTCTTACAATTTCAACATTTGGTAGATTGTATTTAATCTTCCACATCCATGCTCGCTTTAGAATCTTTCCTTTTGCATTAACTACTATTTTATGCAGATGGCACTTTAGACCTTTTTTAAGGTTGGTATAACCCAATGGAACTGTCAACGGCCAATAGCCTTCTTTTAAAGCAGTTTGCATCCCATTCATCATATTTTTCCTTCTTTCTTCATTGTCGTACTGACTAAATGAATGAAAGATATTCTCTTGAAATACTCCTGATGGGGTGCTTGTATCTACTTCTTGCGTAACGGCTATTACATGAATACCTCTTTTTCTTAAATCGGCTGCTATACTTGCTCCACTTTGTCCCGACCTAGAAAAGCGAGAATATGAGTAAACAATAACATAGGCTACTTTTCTATTTCGCTTTACGTAAGCCAGCATTCGTTGAAACTCTTTGCGTTCATCGCTTTTTGCTGATTCTGATGTACCACCAAAGTATTGGATAATGTCAAGCCCTTTTCTTTGGGCATAACTATCACACATATTTCGTTGTGTACTTAAACTTGCATTGTCTTCTTGCCCTGTTGATGAAACTCTTGTATAAATAACTGCAACATTGGTTTCTCTTTTAATTTGCTTGGGTTGCTGGGCTGCAAACTCCAAGAATCTTTCATTTCCTTTCTGTTTCATGCTGCTAGGTTATTATCGGTTTCTATTTCATCGTCTTTTTGAACTTCTAATTTTGAGTAGGTCGTATATGCTATTACGCAAAATTGAACCAACGCCTGTATGTATTCTTCGGCTTCTTCTCTCGTAAGGTGTTCATACCCTTTTGTTGCTAATACTTCATCTACAGTAAGCATACCTGATGAATGTTCGCTCTCCATCGCATCGTTGCGAAATTCTCCTTCTCTCATCTCTCTTCACTTTTTCGCAAGAAGCCTCCCTAAAATTAAGCTTCTTAACTGTTATACACCAGAACAATATGCTTTAAAGCATACTATTAAAACTCAACGGTAAACCTTTCGCTGTAAATGGCGAATTTTCTCATTGAAGTAACTATCTTTTTGGTCAAGCATTTGATTTGCTCTCTCATTCTCTTTCACTAATTCAGCATTCTTTTTCTTTTCTGCTCTTTGCTGCAAAAAATAATAGATAGCGTAAATCAGACTTACTGTACCAACAATGACCACACCCCTAAAAATAATTTTTTGTTGTGTAGTCATTCCTTTTGCCATTTCTCCGTTTAAAGTAGACTGAACCGTTCTTTTAATTCTAAACTTATTAGCCAATTTATCCGCACCTAACCAATTTCTCTTCTTCATAATTTCTCCTCCTTTTCAATTTTGTACATTCCGTCTTTTCCTTGAACTAAAGAATAGTTATATATTCCAATAGCGACTTCTCCATTGGTATCTGTACTCATTTGTGTAAAGAAGTCAAAAGAAAAGCCCCACTTCCTTAATTGGTCAGCACTATACTTCCGTTGTGACTTAAAGCTATTTAAAAGCTTCTTCAAAAGAACATGATTCTTTCTGAGCATATTATTAATGCCCTTTCGCTCTTGCTCTCTTTTCCTCCTTAAATGATTATTAAAACGATACCTGCACCGATCTTTACAGAATTTTTGATCAATGCGTTTGGCTAGATAAGCCGTATTGCAACGCACGCAATTTTTCTCTAATTCATTCTCCATCTCTCTCATAATCCAACTGCATTAAATGAATAATGTACTATATTACACATAATAAAAGTACAATCCAAATTTTTACTGTTAAATTATGTTAATTAATTAGGTTTTTAACATATTAATGCGTAAGCGTATTTTTTAAAAGTTGTGATTAATATCAAAAAACGGTCTTTTTTCAGCTCGAAAAAAAGCAAGATTACTCGTGTAGAATCAAGTAGCACGGATCTACTCGAATAAACTCAAATCAACATCAGCAAATTTACTCGTGTTGATACTTCTGAGATTTGAGCCTGCACCGAATTTAAACGAGTATATACGTAGTAAGCTCGTGTTTACTCGTGTAAACACCGATATACTCGAATAAACTTGATTTACTCGGGTAAATTCACAAATTCGATTATCGTTTTTGTCCTCATGTTATCCAATATATTTATTTCTTATAATTTATTCTGAAAAATTACTTTTAGAAAGCAATTGTCTTAATATCTTTATAAAACTACTTTTACGCTATATCTTCAAACATGAACATTACACTAACCGACAAAGAGAAAATTAAGATCATGAACTCTGATGATCTGTATAGAATTATGCAGAGCATTCTATTAAGAGAGCAAAGGGTAGATCAAGATAGAGAACATTTTTGGACGGTTTGTTTGAATAGAGCCAATGTGATTATGAACATTGAATTGGTAAGCATGGGCAATGTCTTTAGCACGGGAGTTTTGCCTATGGAAGTTTTCAGCATTCCTTTACAAAAACGCACAGTGAATTTAATAATGGTTCATAATCACCCTAGTGGTGAGCTTAAACCTAGTGATGCTGATAAGGACGTAACAGATCGCTTAATTCAGGTAGGTAAATTTGTAGAAATTCCTGTGCTTGACCACATGATTATTAGCAATGAAAGCTATTACAGTTTTGCTGATTGTGGTGTTCTATCAGAGTTAGAGATGAGCTTAAAATACGTTCCTGCGTTCATGCAGAAGGAAAAAGCTTTAAATGAACAGAGAGAGGAGTTTACTAAAGCGACTAAGGTAATAAGCTCAAAAGCTAGAGAGGAAGGACAAAATGACAAAGCTTTAGAAATGGCAAGGCTAATGAAAGAGAAAGGTTATCCTGTTGATGAAATTGTTCAGTTAACAGGGCTTTCTAAAAGAGATATAGAGAAGTTGAAGGTCTAGTAATTATTACTTTTCCTTATTTAAAAGATAGATATTCCTAATCAAATAATTGGGAATATCCATCTTTTTTTACAACAGAAATATTTTATTTATAGGAACTTAAACTCCTATAAATCATTAATACCCTTGATCAAAGTTAGGAGCATCCAATGCTCCTTTTGTTGTTGGTTTTTCAAAAATTAAACATTCTGTAGTAAGCATCAATCCTGCAATTGAGGCTGCATTTTCTAAGGCAACTCTACACACTTTGGTAGGGTCAATCACTCCTGACTCATAGAGTTTTTCATATTCTTCTGTTCTTGCGTTAAATCCATAGTCATCGCTTTCCGATTTTACCCGATCTATAATTACTGAACCGCTTAAACCTGAATTCCGAACAATTTGCTTTAAAGGTGCTTCCAATGCTTTTTTAATAATGTTAATCCCTGTGTTTTGGTCTTCATTCTCTCCTTTTAACTTTTCAAGAGCAATAATACATCTAATAAAGGCTACACCACCACCAGGAACAATCCCTTCTTCTACAGCAGCTTTAGTAGCACTTAAGGCATCATCAACCCGATCTTTCTTCTCCTTCATTTCAACTTCAGAAGCCGCTCCAACATACATGATGGCAACACCTCCTGATAGTTTCGCCAATCGTTCCCGCAACTTTTCATTGTCGTAATCTGAGGTAGAATTTTTCAGTTGTCCCTTTAATTGCTCTACTCTTGATTTTATGCTCTTTTCTAATCCATTACCATTAATGAAGGTCGTAGAATCTTTATCAATTACAATTCTCCCTGCTGTTCCTAAGGTCTCCAACGAAATTTCTTCTAATTTCAATCCTTTTTCCTCTGAAATAACAGTTGCTCCAACCAATATGGCAATGTCTTCCAACATTTCTTTTCTTCGGTCTCCAAAGCCTGGAGCCTTTATGGCTGCAATTTTCAAAGAGCCTCTTAGTTTGTTGACCACCAACATAGATAAAGCATCTCCTTCTATGTCTTCTGCAATAATTAAAAGTGGTTTTCCTGATTCAGATACTTTTTCTAAAATAGGAAGTAAGTCTTTTAAGGAAGAAATCTTTTTATCAGAAATTAAAACATAAGGGTCTTCAAATTCAACTTCTAATTTTTCTGCATTGGTCACAAAATACGGAGATAAATAACCTCTATCAATTTGCATTCCGTCTACTACCTTAATTGAAGTTTCCAAACCTTTAGCTTCTTCAATTGTGATTACGCCTTCTTTTCCAACTTTTTCTACTGCTTCCGCTATGAGTTTTCCAATGGTAGCATCACCATTGGCTGAAACCGTGGCTATTTGTTCTATCAATTGAAAATCGTTGCCAAACTGTTTTGATTGATTCTTTAGTTGAGAAACTGTTGTAAGAACAGCTTTTTCTATTCCCTTTTTTAACTCCATTGGATTGGCTCCTGCCGTTACATTTTTCAATCCAATACCTAATATAGCTTGTGCTAAAACAGTAGCAGTCGTAGTTCCGTCACCTGCTAATTCCCCTGTTTTGGTAGCCACTTCCTTTACCATTTGGGTACCCATGTTTTCAGCAATATTTTTCAATTCAATTTCCTTGGCTACGGTAACTCCATCCTTGGTAATAACAGGAGTACCAAAAGGTTTTCCAATCACTACATTCCTACCTTTGGGGCCTAAGGTTACTTTTACTGCATTTGCTAAAGCATCAACTCCCTTTTTTAGAGCATCTCTTGCTTCTGTTCCAAAATAGATTTCTTTTGACATTTTCTTATATTATTTTGGTTGAATAATTCCGAAAATATCCGATTCTCTCATAATAAGTAAATCCTCTCCTCCTTGGCTAATTTCTGTTCCTGAATACTTGCCGTAAATTACTACATCGCCTATTTTCAAGGCTATTGGTTCATCTTTGGTTCCTTTACCTACGGCTACCACTATCCCTCTTTGTGGTTTTTCTTTAGCTGTATCGGGAATGATAATTCCATTGTGTTTTTCAGGAATAGGATTTGCTTTGATCAATACCCGATCAGCAAGGGGTGTTAGTTTTATATTTTTCATTTGTTTTTAATTTTCTACTTGTATTTTCCATGGACCAAATGGCTGGTCCATTTCGTAATTCATTTCCCTCAATTCAGCCTCTTCTATCCAATAAGAGATGTGGTATTTTTCCTCTTTATTAGAGAAGATTTTTGCTCCAAGTTTTTCCGTCTCAAAAGCAATTATTTTCATACCATTTCTAAATTCTTCTGCTGAAATTTTTGTCTCATTACCTATAGAGCTTCCTGCCTTTTCAGTCACTTTCCAATTCACCTCCAAATCTTTATTCAATTCATCACTACTCCATCTTGCCGCAAGTGTTAAATGCTTTCCTGCACTTCTCATTTCCCGATTTGCTTTTTCCATCTCTTTATTTGATTCCAACACTACTGCATTTATATAATGGTGTCTTGAAATGGTATAATGTGTTTTTGCAAAAATGTCATTCAAATTCTCGGAAGACTCAATCTTTTCAGTTTGTAAAGAGTTGGTCAAACTGACTAGCTTTTCATAGCATGTAATTATAGCTTTCTTATCATTTTCTTTTGCTTCATTGGATACTGCCTTAATATAGGAGGCTGATTTCTGAACTTCATTGGCAGCTAAAAGGTACTTACCATTCTTATAATTTACCAAAGCATTGTGAAAATGCGTATCCAATTCACCTATATGACCATCAGTATGATTAACTGGATCAATAGCTATTTGCTTTTGAGCGTTACTTTCACTCCATCCTATAAGGAGAAGTGTTGAAGCTAACATTAATCTTAGTATTTTCATGTTTTCAGGTCTAGAGAGAACGTTTTATTTCGTAATGCTAAATTTTGGCATATTTCTGCTATGGTGGCTTACACAAACTCACAATAACATTACATATATCACACTTAAAGGCAAGCCAAAAATGCTTTGGAAGAATTAAATAGAATAAACACTAATTCAGTTAAACTGCCTGTTGGATGACCTAAAAATTACTGATCACTATAAAGAATTGGATCGAACCCCACTCTTATGATTTGGCTGTTCTTTATAAACGATTGTTCGGTGTGGATATGGGATTTCAATACCTTCTCTATCAAATCTTTCTTTAATGGATTGATTCAACTCATAATGCAAGTAATAAGCTTTATAAGGGTCATCACACCAAACTCTTGCTTTTAAGTTTATGCAACTATCATCAAAGCCAACGAGAAAAACTTCAACTATCTCTAATCCTTGATTTTTCTTCTTCTCGGTACGATTATCTATGCAGTAGGGATGTTTTTCTGCTTCCTCTCTCATAATGGTCCGAGCTAATCCAATTTCGCTTTCATAGCTAATTCCAAATTCTATCGATTCACATATTTTTTCGTTTTTTATGCTACTATTCAGAACGGTTTCACTGCTTATAATTGAGTTGGGAATAATGATTCTTTTGTTTTCAAAATTGACAATGACAGTATGTCTTAACGTTATGTCTTCTACTGTTCCAATATGATTATCGGCTAATGTAATAAAGTCACCAATTCGAAAGGGCTTGAAAATGACGATAAAAATACCACTTACTATATTAGATAATGCTTGTTGGGCAGCTAAGCCAAGAATGGCAAGAAAGACACCTGCACTAGCAAATACAGTAAGTGTATAAGCTCTAAGAAAAGGGACAAGATAAATGATAATGGTTAGAGAAATAACCCAAATTAATAAGGTAATGGCATTTTTTAAAAAGTGGTAATGAGTAGGGGCTATTTTAGATTTTTTTGAGGCAGACAATAAATACTTATTGATTCTCCTTATCGATATTTTGATCATAACTATTGTGATCAAAATGACAATAGCAACCATTATAAGATAGTTATAACTCCAAGCGGTTAAAAATTCTATTACTTTCATATTTGCTACGGTGTATAAAAAAATTATAATAAGAAACACTTTGTATCCAAAAATTGTGATTGTTTGAAGACAAATTAAGACCGTTGAGAAGATCAAATAATAAGAGTTGCCTTACTATATAATGGAGCTCAGTTTGATTTAAACTCTACTGTTATTGCAATCATTTGCCTTCATCAAATTAATGATGTTTCTTGACATAGGTTAGGATGATAGGGCAGTATTATTATGCTCGTTGATATGTATCATTTTTTCTTCAACACATCGCCTACACCAATAAATGGTATGGCACCCGCACCGGTTACCTGAGGCAAAATACCGTTCCACTTTTCTATGGCTTTCAAGTTGGCTTCAATTTTTCTGAGTTCAATCAAATCAGGCGAAATGTTCATTTTCTGTAATCGAAGAGCTTCCGCTTCAGCTGTTGCTGCTGCAATGGTTTGTTCCGCTTCCACTTTAATCCGATCTAAATCTCGTTTTGCTTTCAATGCATTTTGTTCGGCCGTTTGTTTGTCCTCAATGGCATCGGTAAAGGTTTGAGAAAAACTAAACGAGATAATTGAAAATGCATCCACTGAAATATGAGATTCTAGTAGTCGTTCAGTTAAACCAATTTGTATTTCTTCACTAACCGCAGGCCGTTTTGTAATTAATTCTTCGGCAGTATATCGTGCTGAAACAGCCTTCATTACTTCTTGAATTGCTGGATCGATGATACGTTCTTTAAAATCTACTCCGATGGTTTGATATACTAAATTGGCTTTATTAGGAATAATGTGGTAATTCAAAGCGACAGATAAGTCAACATCCTGAAGATCAGATGAAGATGCGGCAGCATCAGTGACTTCTTTTTGAATTTTCACATCCATCATAGCCACCGTTTGCATGATAGGAATTTTGAAGTGAATCCCTTCGCCTAATACTACATCCTGAACTGCACCAAAGTTCTGAACAATACCTCTTTCTCCAGCACCTACTTGAACCCATGGCTTGAATACAAATATTAAGAATAGAACTATTATAACAATGATTAAATTTCTCCATTGTCCTTTATTTAATGTACTTTTTATACTTTCTATATCTTGTAAATCCATAGCATACTTATTTAAATGCAAAAGTTCGATCCTCAGCATTAATAAGTATTACACATATTGGTGGAAAGATTACAGATATCTCATATTTTCTGATTATTAAATTCTTACTTTTAGGCAAGGTTGGTTTGTTGGTTTCTAAGTATAATTGATACTATATGGGGAATCACAAATTCTCTATTTTATTCTCAGTTTATTATTCATTATCCTCATCAAAAAGTTGAATGAATTTGTATATCAAATACATGGTTAGTTTGCGTTGCAAAATGACGGTTAAAGAAGAGCTCAAAAAAATGGGTTTACATTATGTCTTTGTAGACTTAGGGATGATTGAAATTTTAGAAGAGATAAACAAGGAGCAAAGAAATCAGTTAAAATCGAACTTGTTGGCTTTTGGCTTGGAACTGCTAGAAGATAAGAAGAGCATTCTGATTGAAAAAATTAAGGCGGTGATTGTAGAAATGATCCATCATTCAAATGAATTCCCGAAAGAAAATTATTCTGACTTCATTACTGAAAAATTAGAGTATGATTACACTTATCTTTCAAATATTTTTTCAGAGGTAAAAGGAATTACGATACAACAATTTATCATCATTCACAAAATAGAAAAGGTAAAAGAATTACTATTATACGAAGAGCTTAACCTAACACAAATTTCTCAAAGACTTCATTATAGTAGTGTAGCACATTTATCAAATCAATTTAAAAAGGTAACAGGACTAACACCTACTTTTTACAAACAGATGAAAGAGAAAAGGACAAAAAACTTAGAAGATGTGTGATTTCTGTAACATTCAATGTCAATAATATAACACTTTTGTTCTAGTAGATGCTGAACTTTGAGGCCTAACCTAGACAAAATGAATCTTCCTTTCTTTGATACTTTGCCGCTTAAAAATTTAATCATTCTACTTAGTGGAATGACAGTATCACTTCCGCTAATAATTAGTGGGTTAAAGCAACCTAAACGATTGCGACTATTAAATTCAAAATAAGTTTGATACAAGGCATTTTATTAACAGGAATACTATTTGTAATTAATTATTTTGCCGTGGGCTTGGTGCGTGGGGAGATTCGACTGCAACACATTAAAAAGTATCACTACGACTATTACGACAATCATCCAAATGATTTTAATAAAAGGCTTTGGCATAACTTTAAGCATGTTATAATTGAAGGGTCTACCATTTTTATTTCAATTCTAATGACTGTTATTGAAGCCTACTTTTTTGTTTTTAAATAAAGAGTAAAGCAAGGCTAATTATCTGTGATATGTGTAAGCTTATTTAAAAGCGGTGTAATACTTTCTACTTAAAAGAAACCCAACTTTAGTTTTAATTAAGAAGCCTGTTTATAGGTTGTTCACTGAATTAAAAAATAAATACAATGTCTAAAGAAAAAGATGGTGGGAAGAAATCTGAAAAGAAAACCGCTGTAAAAAACCTGAAAGAAAAGAGAGCGGATAAAGCAGCTAAACGAAAAGAGAAAAAAAGGGAAGACCAATCATGACCAAAAAAATAAAGCCACAAGCAATAGTATACAGCGAAGGGGAATTTGGAAAGATAGACGGAAAAGTGGCTAACGGACTGATCCGACATTCAGAAAAGTTTGAGATTGTAGCTGTAGTTGACAGTAAAAAAGCAGGGCTTGATTCAGGTAAGTTACTTGATAATAAAGAAAATGGAATTTTTATTTTCAAGAGTATAGATGATGCTCTGAATAAATTGCAATACACCCCCACTTATTTTATTTATGGTATTGCTCCACTGGCTAGTTATATCGACAAAAAGCAAAGGGAAGTTATTCTTCTTGCAATGAAAAGAGGAATGAATATTATTAACGGCTTAGCTGAGTTTTTTACAGATGATGATGAATTGGTTGAAGCTGCCATGAACTATGAGGTAGAAATACATGACATTAGAAAACCCCCATTTAGAAAAGATCTTCATCAATTTACAGGCAAAATAAGAAACGTTACCATTCCAATTATTGCCGTTATGGGAACAGATTGTGCGGTAGGCAAAAGAACAACCGCTCTTAAATTGGTAGAAGCATTAAAAAAGGAAGGGTTAAAGGCTATTTTTATTACTACCGGTCAAACAGGATTGTTACAGGGCTCAAAATATGGTATTGCCGTAGATGTATTGACTTCAGGTTTTGCTAGTGGTGAAGTTGAGAATGCCATTCTTGAAGCTGAAAAAGAGTCACCCGATATTATTGTAGTAGAAGGGCAAGGGGCTTTAAGTCATCCTGCCTTTACTTCTTCAAGTGCCATCATTCGAGGATCAATGCCCAAAGCAATCATTGTTCAGCATCCTCCAAAAAGAAAGAATCGTTGTGATTTTCCTGAAATTCCAATGCCTAGTCTAGAAAGTGAGATCCAATTAATCGAGACTTTTTCTACAGCTAAGGTAATAGCCATTACACTGAATCATGAAGCGATGTCAACTAAAGAGATAGAGCAAACAATTGAATTGTATGAAATCAAATTTAAATTACCGACTACTGATGTCTTAAAATACAATTGTAAAAAGATAATTGATAAGCTTTATGAAGTTTTTCCTGAATTAATCAACATAAAACCGCTTTTATGGCAAACCCAAGATTAGAAATTGATCTTGGAAAAATTGCTTCTAATGTTAGGATTCTTAGCAAATTTTATAAAAGTAAGGGAATCGATATCTGTGTGGTGACTAAAGTGGTTTGTGCCAATCTTGAAATAGCTAAGACCTTAGTTGAGAGCGGTGTGACACTTTTAGCCGATTCAAAAATCGTGAACCTCAAAAAGATGAGTGAGGGTAGAATTAATGCTCAATTTCTTTTAATAGGAACACCAAAGCTTTCTGAAGCATCAGAGATTGTTAAATACGCCACTATCAGCCTTAATTCGGAAATGGAAGTCATACGTAGGCTTTCTCATTTTGCATTAAAAATGAAGAAAGTACATCAGGTAATCTTAATGGTAGAATTGGGAGATCTTCGTGAAGGAATTTTACCTGAAGATATTGAGAAAATTGTCAAGCAAATATTACTACTTAAAGGTGTAAAATTAGTTGGCTTAGGTACTAACCTAGCTTGTTTTGGAGGAATTAAGCCCACAGAAGAAAAGATGAATAAATTGGGGCATATCGCTGAAGTGATAGAAAAGAAATTTGATCTGAAACTAAAGTTCATCTCAGGAGGAAATTCGGCAAATTATGAATGGTTTTCTACAACTACTGATGTTGGTCGAATCAATCAATTAAGAATAGGAGAATCTATTTTCTTGGGCTGTGAACCTATACATAGGAAACCTATTCTAAAATTAAGTAGTACTGCTTTTACCTTCTTAGGAGAGTTGACAGAGATAAAGGTGAAGCCTTCTATGCCATATGGTCAAAAAGGAGAAAATGCTTTTGGTCACTATCCGGTTTTTAAAGATCAGGGCATGATGGAAAGAGGAATTGCAGGCTTTGGGCTTCAGGATGTAGCAGTGTCTGGTTTAACACCACATTTGAAGATAGATGTCCTAGGTGAAGGAAGTGATCACACCCTTTTTAACTTAAAAGGCAATAATTTAAAAGTAGGAGACGAATTAAAGTTTAACCTTAATTATGAGGCTTTGTTATCTGCAATGACCTCACCATACGTACATAAAACATATAATTTCACTAAATGACCACAAAGGAATATTGCCAATCTGTTGAAGAAAAAGATCATTGGCACAAACAAAAGGAAAAAGATTTTCCGATTCGCGAAAATAATTCGCCACTTATTAGCCTCAGAAATGCTTCTCTTGATTTGGCTTATGAACCTTCCATTATGAAAGACTATGCCTTTTTGGTTCGGAAAGAATTAATTGGTAAAATCAGTAGAATAAGCGAACAGTTAAGTCGGCAAGATAAAACATTGATTATTCGGTCTGCATGGCGATCATTTAAGCATCAGCGATTACTTTGGAATACTACAATGAAATCAATGCAGAAAAAGCATCCCTATAAGAGCCGTGATGAACTAAAAAAAGTGGTGGCCTACTTTATCGCCCCCGAGAAAAAATCAACCCATTCAACCGGAGGAGCTGTAGATGCATTGATCTATGATAAGAAAACAAGTTGTATTTTAGATTTTGGTACCAATAGAGGACTAAAGATAGAGCTAAGTGAAAAGTGCTATCCGTATTATCCAGACATAAGCAAAGTGGCCAAAAAAAATAGAGAATTACTAATTGGATTGTTCGAAGCAGAAGGATTTGTTTGTGATATGAAAGAGTATTGGCATTTTGATTATGGGAACATTGGTTGGGCGATAGAAAAAAATGAGCCCAGAGCAATTTATGATGTCATTGGAGACATGAGCTGATTTATTTTAAGATTATAGTCTCAATTAGTGTTATATCTTCCTTCAAAAAAGTTCGAACTTTTGACTTCCAACCCGACAAAATTTCTTCAAACCTAGTAACAGTATATGTTTGAGGTTATTTTTCTGAATATAGACTCCAATTCAGTCATTAACTTTAAGTACTGGATATCAATAGTTAGGGGCTTTTCGTAAGTTCGAAATTTTCTTTGCCCTAAGGCTTAATTAATTCTCAAAACTATTCGACTTCAAGATTCTGTTGAGCGTATCTATAAGATAATCTAATCGCTTCTTCTAAATCTGTAACAAGCTGTTTGAGATTATTCGTTTTGTTCTTATCAATACTGTCTTGAATAAGTGTTGCTTTATCAGATTGCAATACAGCATAGAAACTAGCTGAAACTCCCTTTATTTTGTGAGCTTGTTGTCTTACAACAACTAAATCATTTTTTACTAGTGCTTGTTGTAAAATATCAAAATCTTCTTGAATCTCCCTAAAGAAGTTAGGCAATAGTTTTATGAAAGGTTTAAACGGAAGCTTTATTTCACTGAAGATAATCCTATCGTCAATATCACTTGAGCCATCAAAGTACTCTTCTAATATGGTCTTTACATCTTCAGCATCAATTGGTTTTTTAAGATGGTCTACAACTCCTGAAGACTTAAACCGATTGGTTTCATCTAAATTTCTGTCTTTAAATAAATGATCACTTACAATAACTATTGAGGGTTTTCTTTCCCAACTAAGTCCTGATTCCCAATCACTATACTGATCCAAAAAATCAAAACCATCAAATTCAGGCATTTCAATGTCAAGAAATATTAAATTAGGATAATCACTTGAATCTTTTGAGTAGTCTTTTTTTATTGATGAAAAGGCTTTTGATGGGTTAGAAAACTTCTCAATTTTTTGAGCTACATTCATGTTGCTCAAGAGAACTTCGTTTCTATCATTAACAACCTCACTATCGTCAATTAATACAACTTTTTTTAGCATAATTTAGTTCTCCTTTATTCCTTCCAAAATTTGATTCATTTTTTCTTCATCAAGGGGCTTAAAGTAATAACCTTTGATATACTTATATCCCTTTGCTTTATCTATGTCGATTTCACTTATTGAAGTAGTCAACATCACAATTATTTGATTAGCTTTCATTTCTTCATCAAGTTGATCATAAGCATCTAAAAACTGATAGCCATCCATAACTGGCATATTAATATCAAGCAAGATCAAACTTGGGTTAGGGTAATTCCCATCGATATTCTTTGTCATTAAATAATCAAGAGCTAACCTGCCATTCAATGCTGTAGATATCTTTTCAACCACATTCATTTCTGTTAGTAATAATGTATTAAGGTCGTTGGTTCCTTCACTATCATCAACAAGAAGTACTTCTTTTACTTTAAGCATGCTTTACAAAAGTTTTAGTTCTATTTGAAAGCTAGTCCCTTTATTCACCGAGCTTTCAATGGTAATATTGCCATTCAATTTTTCCACCATACTTTTTACAATATAGAGTCCCATTCCACTTCCTTCAGAATGATGATGAAAACGATTGAACATGCCAAAGATACGATTCCGCTGAAGTTCTAAGTCAATTCCAAGACCATTATCTTCGACACAAATATTCAGCTTATTCTTGTTTTTCTTAGCCGCTATTTTTAGTTTCAAAACTCTTTCGGGAGAACGATATTTAATTGCATTTGAAATCAGGTTTTGGATGATGCTTTTAAAATAAACTAAATTGGTTTTTATCAATATACCTTCTTCCATGTCCAAATATAAATCACCATTAATAGCTTCTATTTCTGACTGTGCCGAATCAATTAGTTCACCTAGTAGTTTACTAACTTCGATTTCATCTGCAATTATTTTATCTTCTCTAATTTTAATTGCTTTTGTTAAGCCCTCTTGGGTTGTTGTAAAGTTTTGTATTTCTTTTTCAATGTGCTTAAAGGCCATTGCCACCTTTGGTGTATTATCTTTTACTTCTTTTTTTAAGAGGTTAAAAAAGCCTTTGATATTGGCAATAGGACTTTTAAGATCATGAGTTGCCACGTATGTAAACTGCTTTAAATCTTCATTTCTCTTTTGTAGTTGAATTGTTTGCTCTGATAATTTTTCCTGAACCTCTTTTAGTTCAGTAATGTCTGTAGCTACGCCCAATTGTTTCACAACCAATCCTTCTCCATTTCTCTCAAATACAGTGTCCTCAGAAAGCAACCAACGGTAGATACCATCTTTATGTTTCATTCTATATTCAATTTTAGCAACTGTTTCATCTTCTAGCCTAGCCACTGCTTCAAAATGTTCAAACAAACGATTTAAATCATCAGGATGGCAAAGACTAGGCATTAATCGCTCTCCTAACTCTTGTACTTCTTCTACAGAATAACCTAAAGTAGCTCCAATCTCTCTATTAGCATATTCATTCGACATGGTTTTCTGGTTGAATACATAAATGATATTTGGGATAATATTTGTGATCTTGGAAAGGAAGTTTTTTGATCTTTGCAATTCTTGTTTTACTTGTTTTTCCTCATTAATGTTTTCAATCGTTCCGATTAGATAAGCAGGATGACCATTAGAATCTGGCACAAATGCACTAGAAATTCTACCCCAAATTAAACTCCCATCTTTGGCGACATACCTTTTCTCCATGGTGAATTGTTTAACCTTACCTTCTATCAATTTCTTCATATTCAGCTTCGTTTTATTTATGTCAGCTGAGTAGGTTAGTTTTGATACACTCATTTTCTGAAACTCTTCCTTTGAGTATTCAAGCATGTTTTCTAATACTTCATTGGTTTGTATGATACTTCCTTTAAGGTCAGTAACAACAATACCCAATGGTGCAGATTCAATTAATGATTGGAAACGAAAATTGGTTTGTTCTAATTTTTTTAATAATTCGGTATTAATTTGAGACTTCTTTTCCAATTCGAGCTCTCTTTTTCGTGCCTCAATTTTATATACTACATCTCTAGCTAAGGCTTTTAAAGCTTTTTTTTGTTGCTCATTTAGTTCTTTAGGGTTCTGATCTATGACACACAAAGTCCCTAAAGCCATTTCATTCTCATTCGTAAGAGGCACTCCAGCGTAAAATCCAATATTGAGATCACCTGCTACCAACGGATTGTCAGAAAAACGTTTATCTTCCTTAGTATTTTGAACTTCAAAAATTTGATGGGGGGTATTGATAGCATGACCACAAAATGATAAATCTCGATGTGTTTCATCTGCGTCTATACCTACTTTGGACTTGAACCATTGCCTGTCTTTATCGACAAGAGAAACTAAAGCAATAGGTGTATTGCATATTTGAGAAGCAATATAAGTGGCATCATCAAATATTTGTTCAGGTAAAGTACCTACAATCTGATAGCTGTCTAAAGCGGCTTGTCTAGTTTTTTCGTTGTAAGGTATATCAGGCTTTTTCATTATTCTAGTAGAAAGTTATTGTTCTGGAATGTTACTATTCTATACGATCAATTACTAAAATAGTTAATAATAATAGCAATAAACAATCTGATCAATAACTAGAATCAAAATATCATTCTATCAACAAAGGTTGAAGTAAATTGATTTCATTAATGTCCTCCTTCAAAAAAGTTCGAACTTTTGACTGCCACCCCGACAAAGAAGCCTGACACATAAGTGTTGGGCTTTTTTATTGAGCTAAATCAAGCTTGCTTGAATTTATACGAGATAAGAAAGAACAAGAAGACGAAGTCGGTCAGGCTTCGAATGTCATGCCCATCATTCAGAATCACCGTCAGGTCATCCTATCACCTCGACAAAAAGTTGACTCATTGCGTCAGGTTTTTTTGTGCAATAATTTGAACATTAGAATATATTTAGAAATAGTAGAATTAACAAGAGCTTTGTTCAATGCACTTGAGTACTCATTTAATTTTAGTTGCTTCAGCTGAAAATAGGTCAGTCATGCAAAGTCGTACAATTAATTACATTTAATTGCTCACTAACTATAGAAGTATGTCAATAATTACCTTAACCCTTAATCCTGCATTAGACAAGAGTGCACACATTGACAAATTGGTTGATACTGACAAAATGTACTGCACACATCCATTGTTTGCCCCTGGTGGCGGTGGGATCAATGTCAGCAGGGTAGTGAATCGATTAGGAGGAAAGACAATAGCCATTGGTCAAGCCTCTGGCTATACTGGTGAGCTGCTCAAATCCATGTTGGCCAAAGAAGGAGTGCCCTACATTGCATATACAACAAATGAATGGACACGGGAAAACATTGTTTTCTTTGAAGCGTCGAGCAAGAAGCAGTACCGTTTTGGTTTTCCAGGGCCTAATCATGAAGAGGAGAATTGGCAAAATGCATATTCTTTGGTGAAAAACCAACTCAAAAACGATGACCTTTTGGTGTTGAGTGGTAGTTTGCCATTGGGTGTTCCTGATGACGTATTTGCTTTATTTGCGGAATACGCTAAAAATATTCAAGCAAAGGTCATCCTCGATACACATGGAGAGGCGTTAAGAAGCGCTTTGGATAAAGGAGTATACCTTTTTAAACCCAATCTTAAAGAATTGGGCCAATTGTTTAATGAAGTTGATATTTCAAAAGAAAGAGCCATTGAACTTGCAAATGAACTCATTGAACAAGGCAAATCAGAAATAGTGGTGGTTTCTTTGGGTGCTATTGGAGGAATACTGATTTCAGAAAAACAGCTGGTCGAACTAAGTGCGCCAAAAGTAAATGCCATCAGTGCCGTTGGAGCAGGGGACAGCATGGTTGCCGGCATATGTTTTGCCTTACAACGAAATAAATCCCTCAAAGAACTCTTGCGTTTCGGAATTGCATGTGGCAGTGCTACTGCGAAAACAGATGGAACGGAATTATGTGATCGAAAGACTGTTCAAGAACTCTACCAATTGGTACAATAAAAAAAGCCGATGACATAACTGTCACCGGCTCTTTCCAATCATCAATCTAAATTATTTAGAAATCACCAATCGGTGTGCTTGTCGAGTTTTTCCATTTTGGAAAACAGCAAAATAGATGCCGTTACTCAATTTAGACACATCAATGGCATTCCTTACATTGTTGTTGTCAATAAAGTTGGTTTGAACTATCTGTCCAAGGTTATTTAAAATATCCAATTGCGCCCCTGCCTCAATTTCATCTGCATCAATGAACAAAGTGCTCTGCGCTGGATTTGGATAAATTTTGAATGCGCTTTCTTGTGCAATGTCGATGACTCCAGTGGTTGCACCAACGAATTCAATCAAGTCCACATAGTAAACTTTTGCACTTCCCAAAACACCAAAATCATAGAATATGGACATTTTATTGTATGTATTGTTGAAATTGATGGCTGCTGTACCGGTAGACTGATTGTTAAAATCAAATGTGAGGGTATCCCAAGCATTGGCTACAGTAGTTCTTACATCAGTTTCTACGCTGATAGTTGGATTGAAGTAATCTTCAACTTTCAATTTAACTACAATACCAGTATCAGGTGAATAAACTAATGCACGCATAGTTGTATTTCCAGAACTGAACGGAATTGGAGCAGAGAGGGAATCACCCAATGTTGTTCCTGCCCATGTCATTGCGTTTGTTGTTTTCTCACTTCTTACAACTGTATTTGTTGCATTCAATGGATCAGCCGCCAACATTGAAGCATTGCCACCAAAATCGAGTAAATTGTAATCATAGGTTACTGAATCTTCCCAGTTTACTGGTAAACTAATTGGAATTTTTGCAGGTGGAGCCTCAAAAGCAACATAATCCACATAATACGTTTTGCCACTTCCTACTGTACCAAAATCATAAAAAATGGACATCTTATTATATATTGTGGCAAAATTAATTGCTGCTGTACCTGTAGATTGATTTGAGAAATCAAATGTTAACGTATCCCAAGCATTGGCCACAGTTGTTGTTACATCTGTTTCAACACTTAAGGTTCCATTTGATGCATCTTCTACTTTCAATTTAACCACGATTCCTGTATCAGGTGAATAGACAACAGCTTTTATAGTTGTAAAACCTGATTGGAAAGGTATCGCATTCGCAAGTGAGTTCCCGAATGAAGTACCAGCCCAAGAAAATGCGCTGTCTTTCCTTGACATCAACACATTGTTAGATGCATTCATTGGATCAACTGATAACATAGAAGTATTACCTCCAAAATCAATTGTAGTGTAATCAACATTGTTTGTGTCATCCCAAGTAATTGGTAAGTCAATCAATGATTTAACTGGGGCAGCATCAAAAGCAACATGATCTACATAATAAGTCTTTCCACTACCAACCGTACCAAAGTCATAAAAGATTGACATCTTGTCGTAGGTGTTGGCAAAGTTTATGGCAGCCGTACCTGTAGCTTGATTAGCAAAATCAAAAGTCAAGGTATCCCATGCATTGGCGACGGTTGTAATCACATCAGTTTCTACTGAAATAGCTGGATTGCTTTGATCTTCAACTTTTAATCTTACGGTTATGCCTGTATCAGGTGAATAAACTAAAGCCTTAATTATGGTATTGCCTGCAGAAAAAGGAACAGCAGCACCTAAAGAACCACCAAAGGTAGTTCCTGCCCACGTAAAAGCACTGTCTTTGCGAGAGCTTAAGACAGTATTTGAAGCATTCATAGGATCAGCCGCCAGCATTGATACATTGCCACCAAAATCAACTACAGTGTAGTCTACATTTGTTGAATCATCCCATGTTATAGGCAATGTAATGGGTGATTTTCCAGAAGAAAAGAACTCTACATAGTCAACATAATATGTTTTGCCTGTTCCAGCAACACCAAAATCAAAAAAGATAGCAACTTTATCGTAGGTATTGTTGTAGTTGATAACAGGTGTACCTGTAACATTATTTACGAAATCAAAAGTGAGTGTGTCCCAACCATTGGCAACAGTTGTTATGGCATCAGTTTCTACACTCACAGCCCCATTGGTTTCATCTTCTACTTTTAATCGCACTACAATCCCAGAATCGGGTGAGTATACAACTGCACGCATTGTTGTATTTCCGATACTGAATGGTATTGCAGTAGCTAAGGAATCATTTCCTAATACTGTGCCTGCCCAAGTCTGTGAGCCAGATTTTTTAATGACTTTTAATACAATGTTTGACGCATTATTCGGGTCTGAAGCCAATAATGAACTATCTCCACCGAAGTCAATAGTTGAATAATTTACATTGGCGGTATCTTGCCAATCGATGGGCAAATCGATTTGACTCTTTTGGGCACTTGCCAAAAGGGCAAAGCCGATGGTAAATAAAGTTAGTATTGATTTTTTCATGATTAAGTATTTAAATTGATATTAATTAAGTTAAATGATATAAAAGGTTAATTGTAAATTCTTTATCTATTATTGAAATACCCTTACGTAATCCACAAACATTTTTTGAGGGTAGGTTGTGGTGTTGTCTGGAGGACCAGGCCAATCACCACCGACTGCCACATTCAAAATGAAAAAGAAGGGTTGATTAAATTCTGTGAGCTCAGCTGGGGTAATGTCCAATTCGTGGTACTTTTTATCGTCAAAATACCATTCAATTTTTGTAGAATCCCATTCAATGGAGTACACGTGCCACTCATCTGCTAGAGAACCTCTATTTAGTTTTTTGCTGGCACCAAATTGTGCATGGTTTCCATTGATGTCTGCCCAATGCGCAGTGCCATGAGTGATGTTATCGCCACCACCGCTTACATTGCCTCCGACCATTTCCATGATGTCTATCTCACCGCAAAAAGGCCAACCAGAAGTAGGGAATGAATTGCCTAACATCCAGATTGCTGGCCAAATTCCCTGGCCATAAGGCATGCCTGCTCTTACATCAATACGTCCGTATTGATAACTCTTTTTGCCTTGGGTTGTAATCCGTGAAGAAGTATAACGGCTGCCTCCAAAAAAATCATCTTTTGCTTCAATTGTTAAAATCCCGTTAGCAACAGAGGTGTTTTCTTGACGATAATATTGCAATTCATTGTTTCCCCAACCATTGTTGCTCGGTCCTGTGCCAATTTCATAATTCCAATCAGTCGTATTTAAAGTGCTCCCATTGAACTCTTCATTCCATACTAAATTGCGATTGGCATAGGTCATCGGACTAGTATAGCCAGTCGATGGAGCATTTCCGTTGTTACCGGGAACACCGAATCGTAAAGTGATGCTCTGACTTTGTTCTATGAAATGATCATAAGTGGTATGTGCTCGTACAGTTACCTGATAAGTCCCTGATTCGGAAAATGCGTAAGTAGCATTTCCTTCCTGACCTTCAGAAGCCATACTTTTACCAATGTCGTAAAATCGGAAACTATAAAAGTTCGCTTTATCTGCTGTAGCATTGACAATGACAGTTCCTAGGTTATTTGTGTCTTCTTCAAGGGTAAATGAAAGGTTAGAAGGATTTTCGATTGCACGTCCTGTATTGTCATCATTTTTGCATGCATAAAGGAATAAGAGTGAAAGACTTAAGTAATAAAATATTCTTTTTTTCATCTGTATAATTTATTATTTGTCTTGTTTAATGTCATCCAAGTAATACGTTCTCAGTGAGGCTGGCGGCGTAGTATTCCAACCAGGAAAGAGCACTATTTTGTCATAGGTGTTGCTAGCCTCTCCTTGAAATCCGGCACTCAGTTCTAACCAAGTATTAGCTACTGGTACATTCACATCTCTTTCAACAAATAAGCTACTATTGTCTTGGCTTTCTAATTTGACTTTTATAGTCCCAGTAGTAGGAGCAAAAATTTTAAACTTGATTAATGAATCAGCACTAAAATCTAGTTTTGAATCAATGTCAGCAGCTATACCTGAATCTGTATTGCCACCATGCACTGTTTCTAAAACTTTTGCAGAAGTATTTAATCCAAAACCTGCAGGATTGTTGATGATACTAGCAGAGCTGCCATTAAATCCAACAAAACCAGGGTCAGTAGTTTCAAAATCAAAAGGTAGTGGTGATCCTGAAGATCCGCCACCTCCGCCACCAGTTGGGGGAACATATCCTTCTGGAATTAAGGTCAGGTACCATGCTAGGTTTGGATTGCCTCTATGTAGATATCTTACTCGTAATTGATTCTCTGAAAGCGAAATGATCTTATATTCTAAAACATCTGTATACATTCCTAGCCAAGAACCTGAGGAGAAGGTGATTGTTGAGTCTGATCCTTCATCAAATTTTAGATTCCAATTTTCGTTGAGTTGGCTAGGGTATTTCGCAGATATGTGTTGACCAGGAGCATTACCGCGAGTATTGCTAAATAGAGCTTGATGATCAGAATGTACATATATTTCGCCTCTCGTATTCATTTCGTATGTAAATCCTATCAATTTGAAAATATAGCGATCATCATACATACCTACACCAGCTGCATCATTTGGATTGGCAATGTAATCCTTGGGTTTTTTTCCGAAGTCTCCAGTAGCACTAAACGTGACTCCGAAATGGCCTAAACTGTTAGAATCAATGACCCAAGTTTTCCCGTTTACATTGTCTATGCCGCCCGTTAACCAGAAATACATAGAATCTTCTAACAATGTGAAGTCATTGTCAGCAATCGTAATTGTTTGTTGTTGGCTTACATTTCCACCTTGGGTAAACAAACTCAGTGTAACGTTGTAATCTCCTTTTAATGGAAATATTCCGGCAACTTTTTTTCCTTGGGCTTTTGATCCATTTCCAAAGTCCCAAATGGCGATTCCGTTAGAAGACGCAGTGAAATTAATGATGTTATCTGTCGCAGAAGAAGGGCTATAGGTGAAGTTTGCTTCAGAAAGTGAGGGAGGTGCTCCTAATTCTGGTTCATCTTTATTGCATGATGAAACGATCGTAGCAATAATACATGAAAATAAAATGATCTTTTTCATATTTATAAAAATTAGTATCCAGGATTTTGACCCCAATTGCCGCCAGCTAAATCAATTTCTATCTGAGGAATCGGAAATAAGTCGTTTTTACCAGGTGTAAATCCTGTTATTTCATTTGCAGCCTTGTTTGTTCTTACGAGATCAAAGAATCGATGTCCTTCACCCGCCAATTCTAATCTTCTTTCATTCCAAATGTCTTCAGTTAGTGCTGATCCAGAGGAAGTAAGATTTGGTAGGTTGACACGATTTCTTACTTGATTCACATAATTGAGTGCCGTTCCATCATTTCCATTTCTATTGTGGGCCTCAGCAGCCATCAGTAAAACATCCGCATATCGAATGACAAGGTAATTTACTGGACTTGTTAAATCGTCATCTGGAGCACCAATTTCTCCTTGTCGTTTAATGTATTTATTGTTGTAATATCCTGTATGTCCACCGCCTCCTACTGCATATCGAACAGTTGCTGATTGTGATTGCTTAAAGGCTTCAATGTCAAGAATAGAAGCATCTCTACGAATCTGGTCATTGGCTCCGAAAGCATCATATAGATCCTTTGTTGGCAGATTATAACTGTTGCCATCTCCATATATTGGACCACTGTATTGACGTATTCCATGAAAACCAGGAGCTGCATTTCCTTCCAAGCAAATCAAACAATCATAACTACCACCTTCAATACCTGTGTATTGTATATCAAATACAGTTTCGCGATGTCCTTCATTTCCTACAGCAAATAACGCATTGTAATTTGTTAATAATGAGTACCCGCCATTGTTAATGACGTTGTCAAGTGTTGTAGCTGCTTCTGCAAATTGATTGCGATAGAGGTAGACCTTGCCTAACAACGCCAAAGCTGCCCCTTTTGTGATTCTACCTTTTTCTGACGCCATCCAATTTAAATTTGGAATAGCAGAGTTTAAATCACTTACAATTGCATCATAGACTTCATTTTTGTTCGTTCTTTTACTGTCTGAAACACCATCTGAGCCTAATCGTTCATCAAGGATCAAGGGTACATCTCCAAAAAACTTGAACAATTGAAAATAATAATAAGCGCGTAAAAAGGTGGCTTGAGCAATTATTTCGTCCTTTCCTGTAAAATCAATTTTATTCCTGTTTTCTAAAATAAAATTACAGCGTGTTATGCCAGAGTAATTCCAACGAAAAACACTTCTGAGTTCATCGTTAACTCCACCATGAATCATATCGTCAATGTCATGCAGTCCTTTAGTATCAACAACACTTTCACCTCCAGCAATTGAATTGTCTGAAGCAATTTCTCCTATCCATAGATGTAGAAAAGAACCTTGTAATAAATCATAAGCACCTGTTAATGCCAAGTCGTAATGCTCAGGTGATGTGAAATAATTGTCAGCATCTTGAACAAATTCGGGTTCAAGTTCAAGGTAGTCTTTACAAGACCACAATGAAATTGCTGAGATGCTAGTTAAAATGAAGAAAAGAAAAGCTTTTTGTTTGATCTTCATGACTTAAAATTTTAGGTTAAATCCGCCCATAATTGTACGCGCTTGAGGATAAAATCCATAATCTACTCCTGCGGCAAGTGGTCCTCCAGCAGATCCAATCTCAGGGTCGTAACCGCGATAGCCAGTTAAAGTTGCAAGATTGTTAACTGATATATAGACTCTGCAAGATTTTACTTTTGCTTTTTCTAGCCATTCATTGGGAAGTGTATATCCAAATTGCACGTTTCTAATTCTTAAAAAGTCGCCTTTTTCAACATAATAATCGGAAAACTCAGTATTCCGATTTGATTCGGTTGTCAGTCTTGGATTTTCATTCGTACTGCCATTTCCTACCCATCTGTCTATCACATAATCCAACTGATTAGCATAGGGTTGTTGCCTTTCAAAATTTCTGATGATTTCCTGACCAATTGCTGAAAACATGTTAGCAGACATGTCATATCGCTTATAATTTACATTAAAATTAAAGCCAAATGTGAAGGTTGGAATAGGGGAGCCTAACTCAATTTGATCTGAATCATCATTAAAATTGATTTCACCATCACCATTTTGATCAACAAACTTTAAATCACCCGGTTTAGCACCTTGTTGTTTCAGTGGGGAATTGTCAATTTCTTCTTGTGATTGCCAAACTCCATCAGTTTCAAAGCCAATAAAATACCCTATTGGAAATCCTTCTTCGAATCTTGTAGCCACATTTCCACCTACACCAAATGAAGCTCCCGGAAGAAATTCTACACCTTCAGGCGTCTTCTTGACTTCATTTTTTAGATATGTTGTGTTGAAATTAATGGCATAAGAGAAGTCCTTTTCTGGATCAGTGGTATAGCCAACTTCAAATTCAATTCCTCTGTTTGAGATGTCACCAGCATTAATTACCGGAGATTGACCTCCTGGCCCAGCTGTTCCTAAAATTGCAGAAACATCAGGTTGGAACAAAAGATCCCGTGTGTTTTTTATAAAATAATTCAACGTAAAAGTCAATGGATCACCTACGGTTACATCTAAACCAAGATTAAACTGACGTGTACTTTCCCACCTTAAATCGGGATTAGAAGCTCGGCCAACGGCAATTCCTTGAGTAATCACATCATTGAACACATACACGCCTTCGCCGTCGAGTTGAGCTCTGTATGCGAAATTGGGAATTTGATCATTTCCAGAAACACCATAACTCATTCTTAATTTTGCAAATGTGATTTTTGGGAATTTGAAAAAATCTTCCTCAGAAAATACCCATGCCCCTGAAACTGTTGGAAATATTCCATAGCGATTGTTTGGTCCAAATCGTGAAGAACCATCACGTCGAACAATGAAAGAAACTAAATACTTGGATTTATATCCATATTCACCTCGTAGAAAACTAGAAAGCAAACGTTCTTCGAATTGAAAAGAGCCTGTATTGTTCAAGAAACCACCATCTGCTAAACTCGCTGAGATATCTGCAAAATCAATGGAGTTGCCAGGAATATTAAATGCCGTTCCATTGACACTTTCTCCTCTCCTTTTAAACACTGATAAACCGAATGTACCCTTTACAGAATGGTCTTCATTGAAAATTTTGTTATAATTCAAGAAGGTTTCCCCTGTAACATCCACAAAGGTGGAACGAGATTCAAAAACATTTGCTCCCCGGTCTATAAATACGCTGTCTGCAATCTCCACTTGTGTAGGGTCTAGGTTTTCGTTGGCAGCAGTATTCTGTGCTTTCCCTGGACCGTACCACGCTAAAGGTGAGAAAGCTTTTGCATCTACGAGTGCAAAGTTGTATCCTATTCTACCAGTTAGTGTGAAATTTTCATTGATTTCATACACCAATTCTTCCTTGCCTACAATTTTATTTACATTGTTGTCATTGTAAATGTTTTCCATTTGAGCAATGGGATTTATGATGTCACTCACCTCCTCTAAATAGGAGTAATTTCCAGTAATTGGATTTCTAACTGGATCGGTTGGAAATGCATTAATTGTATTATACAATACTGAGCCAATACCGTTTTCTGGAAGTGTACTTCTGCTTTCATTGGTATACAATAAGACGCTATTCAACTTCAATTTCTTATTGATTTCGTTCATCATGTTCAAGCGTGCATTGTATCGCGTGAAATTTGCTTTTTCTCCTCCAACAATGCCATCTTGTGTATAATATGAGAGTCCAGCATTGTACGAAGAGCTTTTAGTACCTCCCGAAAGGGATAGATTGTAGCTTTGCATCCAAGCATCTTCGAACACCTCATCTTGCCAATCAGTTCCTTCACCCAAATTGGTATTTCTAAAAGGAAATTCTTCATTGGCAGTACCAAACATTTCATTTTTCAAGACTGCGTATTCAGTTGCATTTAATAGATCTAATCTTCTTGCAGTTCGCTGCAATCCAGTAAAACCGCTTAATTCTAATCTTGGAGCAGCATTTTTTTCTCCTTTTTTAGTTTCGATTAAAATCACACCGTTCGCAGCCCTCACTCCATAAATACCTGCTGTGGCATCTTTCAATATATTGATCGAAGCAATATCGTTCGGGTTTAAGGCATTCAAACCTTCTGAGTCATATACTACACCGTCTACTAAAATCAATGGGTCATTGTCACCAAAAGTGGATAATCCACGAATCCGGATACTTGAGGCACCCCCCGGTGATCCCGAATTTGTTTGAATATTAACTCCAGAGACTTGTCCTTGAAGTGCTTGATCCATCCTTGCATTATTTAATTTTTCGATTGCTTCAGCGTCAACTTTTGCAGTCGCTCCTGTTACTTCCTTTTTAGTGGAAGTACCATAACCAACCACAACAATTTCTTCGAGAGCAATAGAAGCAAGTGCCATATCAACATTAATTGTTGTACGACCTGCAACTAAAATTTCTTTAGAATCATATCCAATAAATGAAAATTTAAGTTTTGCCGTTTCTAAATTTTCAACCTCTATTTCAAAATTACCATCCATATTGGTTGAAACGCCATTTGTTGTACCAACCTCTAAAACATTCACACCTGGAATGGTTAACCCATCAACTTCTTTTACTTGACCTTTTACAGTGGCCTTCTGCGCAGAAACAGAATGAGCGACTAATATAAGGATGATTGCGAAAAAGATCCTTAAATTCATGATAATGTGATGTTTGTAATTACTTTTTGACACTTTTGGTTAAAAATACCTTAACAATGATAGTTTATTTTTTTTATATAAGCATAACATTTCACCAAATATTTAGTAAAATACAATAATTAATTATCTCAAAATTCACAATAACAGCACATTATATTTAATAATTAATCATTTCTATTATATATTAAAAAATTACTCAACAATTTATTCTAAACACAGGACTGTGATTTTAGTTCATTCCACTATATTTACTTCTTTACAATCTTAAAAAGAATGTCAAAGAAGAAACCAACAGAAAGTGTATTAGGACATCAATTTGGTACATTTTATAAAATTCCCATTGATAAGTTTTTTCAATTTGCCTTATCGGTAGATTGCATTATTCTTGGCTATCACGAAAATGCATTGAAATTACTTGTTGTTGAACGTGGCACAGAACCTCATAAAGGAAAGGTTGCATTGCCTGGAGACTTGGTTTATCCAACTGAGGACATGGATGCAGCTGCCATTCGTGTTTTAAGAGAATTGACAGGCCTGGAAAATGTATATATGACACAATCTCATGCCTATGGGCAAGTTGATCGGCATCCAATAGGGCGTGTTGTTACTGTTGGCTATTATTCCTTAATAAGTGTTGATCGATATCAGCCCTTAGCGAATTCTTGGGCAGACAATGTATATTGGGTTGACATTCATAATCTACCACCACTGGCATTTGATCATCAAAAAATTGTTGAAAGTGCTATTGATGATCTAAAAGAAAGGGTAAAGCTTCATCCAATAGGTTTCGAGCTGCTCCCTGAAAAATTCACTTTGGGGCAAATGCAGCAATTGTACGAAGCTATATTGGGCATTCAATTTGATAAAGCGAACTTCAGAAAAAAGATTCTAGCCATGAATATCCTAAACGACACTAAAGAAATGCAATCAGATGTAGCTCATAGACCTGCACGATTATTTAGCTTTGATAAAGAAGCTTATCTTAATAGGCAGATGAGTGAACAAGCGTTTGAGCTTTAATTTCCCTGTAAAAGGTTGATTTTTTATAGTGCATAGGTTCGTATTGACAATCTAAACTCTCTTATTGTAATATATACAATAAGTTCTATATTTGTGATTCATGACTACAAAAAGAATCACAAACGACCCCTTTCGAATTGTAGTATTTGGAAGCGATGGCGATTTATCTTACCGAAAAATATTCCCTGCGCTTTATCATCGAATGAATGATGGACAAATTGGTGTTGATGTAAAGATATTAGCAGCAAGTAGAACAGAAAGAACACAGGAGGAGTACATAGCTACCTTATCCACTTACTTGAATCAATATATCAGTAAGCCTAATAAAAAGATTTTAGGACAATTGTTTAATGCCACGACTCACTTCTGCTTCAAGGGGGAGGAGGAGGATGTAGTTAAAGAGGGTTTGCAAAATTGGTTTAAAGGAAGTTCAGATCAAGTAAGAATCTTTTATTTAGCTACTCCCGCAACTGCATTTGGACCCATCAGTGACATGTTGCTTCGTTATGAATTAATAAATGATTTATCACGAATTGTTTTAGAGAAACCTTTAGGCAAAGACCTTGAAAGTTCTGAGGAGACTAACGCCACAGTTGCAAACTATTTTCGAGAGGATCAGATTTACAGAATAGATCATTATTTAGGTAAAGAAACGGTTCAGAATTTAATGGTATTGCGATTTGCCAATAATTTATTCGAACGAACTTGGAATGCGCAGCACATTGATAATGTTCAAATTACAGTTGCAGAGTCTATAGGAGTAGCTGGAAGAGGGGGATATTATGATTCTTCGGGGGCTTTGAAAGATATGGTGCAGAATCATTTGCTTCAATTGCTGTGCTTAATAGCCATGGAGCCTCCACTTCACCTAAATGCCGATGAAGTGAGGGATGAGAAATTAAAGGTGTTAAAAGCACTACGCCCTTACGATAAAAATAACATTCATTCTTGTACGGTTAAGGGCCAATATACTAGAGGAAGCTCTAAGGATGGTCAATTGCCCTCTTATTTAGAGGACATTGAAAAATACAATTCGAAAACAGAAACATTTGTTGCCTTAAAAGCTTATGTTGATAATTGGCGTTGGGGTGGAATACCTTTTTATCTTCGAACGGGCAAAAGAATGCCACATCGTTATTCAGAAATAAATATAAATTTCAAACCTGTTCCCCACAATATTTTTCCAGAGAAGAAAGACATAAAAAACAACAGATTAACCATTCGATTGCAACCTGAAGAGCGCATTGAACTTTTGCAAATGGTGAAAGTGCCTGGTCCAGGAGGTTACAGATACAAACCAATTTCTCTCGAACTAGATTATTCAGATCATTTTGAAGATCGATTCCCGGATGCTTACGAAAGATTATTGATGGATGTAGTGAGGGGAAATCAAACCTTATTTATGAGAAGAGATGAAGTAAAAGCTTCATGGAAATGGGTGGACACGATATTTAATCAATGGAATAATGAAAATATTGCAAATAGTCTTTACCAAGCTGGATCATGGGGTCCAGGTGATCAAATATTGGACGTAAACCACAAATGGGAAATGTCTAGACATGTAGAACAAATTCAATTGGAGCAAGATGAATCTGGAAAGAAATAGAATCGAAAAAGAATTGTCCACAGTCATTGCTGATATACTTCAAGAAGAGATCAACAAGATAGGGGTTGCTTCTTTAGCAGTTTCTGGAGGAAGTACCCCAGATGGACTATTTAAATTATTGTCAATGTGTGAGATAGAATGGGAAAAAGTATATGTATTTCCAGTAGACGAACGATTGCTGCCGAACGGACATGAAGAACAGAATGGAACAAAAATAAAATCCATGTTGTTACAAAAGAAGGCCAAGAAGGCTAAGTTTATTCCTTTGCTTTATGATTCGGACAACCCACTTCTGAATCTAAATGCTGCGAATACAGCTCTTGACAAGATTTCATTCCCAATTACAGTAAGTGTACTTGGAATGGGAAATGATGGTCATACAGCATCATTGTTTCCAAACTCAAACGGTACGAAAGAAGGGTTGAACACCAATTCAAAAGAAAGACTTGTCAATGTTACACCCAACGAGGCACCTTATCAAAGAATAAGTTTTACAGCCAATACTATTAAAGCTTCAAAAAGACTTTTCTTACACATTTATGGAGCTGATAAGCAAGTTGTATTGGAGAATGCTAGAAGGTCAAAAGACTCAATGAAATATCCGATTCATGCATTTTTAAATCACGATCACTTTCAAATTTACTGGAGTAACTAATTATGAAAGCACAAATAGAAGAGATAACACAAAGAATAAAGGATCGTTCAAAGAAGACAAGAAGCCGTTACATTCAATTAATGAAGCAATCTGAAAATACGATGGTGAGTCGTGGAGATTTGGCTTGTGGCAACTTAGCGCATGCTTTCGCAGCTTGCGCAGAAGATGAAAAGGTAGATTTAAGTGGACAGACTATCCCCAATATTGGAATTGTAACAGCATACAATGATATGCTAAGTGCACATAAAACCTACGAGAATTACCCAAATCAATTAAGGAAGTATGCTCGAGAAAATGGAGGTGTAGCTCAGGTAGCCTCAGGTGTTCCAGCAATGTGTGACGGTGTAACCCAAGGTCAAGTAGGCATGGAGCTTTCTTTGTTAAGCAGAGATGTGATTGCCTTATCTACTGCGGTAGGAATGTCACATCAAATGTTTGATGCAGGTATTTGTTTAGGCATTTGTGATAAAATTGTACCAGGCATGATGATAGGAGCTTTGAAGTTTGGTCATCTTCCTTTTATTTTTCTTCCCGGAGGGCCAATGGAATCAGGCATATCAAATGAAGAAAAGGCTCTTTTTCGCAGAAAATATGCTGATGGGAAAATAGGAAGAGACGAACTATTGAAAGCAGAATCTGCTTCGTATCATTCTGCTGGAACATGCACATTCTATGGGACTGCGAATAGCAATCAAATGCTCATGGAAATAATGGGGGTGCATTTACCTGGATCTTCATTTATCACCCCCAAAACCAAACTCAGGGAATTATTAAATGAGTATTCGATAAAACGCTTGTTACAAATTACCAAGCAAAAGAAGGAGTATACTCCCTTATATGAAATAATTACCGAAGAAAGTATAGTAAATGCCATCGTTGGTTTAGCAGCAACCGGTGGGTCTACGAATCACACCATTCATCTTATTGCGATTGCCAGAGCCGCTGGTATAATTATTAATTGGGATGACTTTGACGAAGTATCAAATACTGTTCCTTTGATTACAAGAGTTTATCCAAATGGTTCTGCTGATATCAATCATTTTCAAGCTTGTGGAGGGATGGCTTATCTAATTAAGACATTAAGAGACGATGGGTTTCTCAATGAGGATGTTAAAACGGTTGTTGGAAAAGGCTTAGAAAAATACGAGCAGGAGCCAAAACTTGACAAAGATGGTTTAATCTGGATACCAGGTCCAGTTGAATCCTTGGACAAGGACATTCTTCGATCAGTTCATGATCCGTTTTCAAAGACTGGCGGACTGAGGTGTTTAACAGGCAACCTTGGACGAAGTATCATAAAAGTATCAGCCGTTTTAGAGGAAAATCAAACAGTAAAGGCCAGAGCTGAAGTTTTTGACGATCAAGATGAAGTAATTGAAGCTTTCAAAAAGGGACGATTAAATAAAGACGTAATAGTTGTTGTCAAGAATCAAGGGGCTCATAGCAATGGTATGCCTGAACTTCATAAACTCACTCCTACATTAACATTACTTCAAAATCAAGGCTTTAAAGTAGCACTTGTAACTGATGGACGTATGTCTGGGGCGTCTGGAAAAGTACCTGCAGCGATTCATTTAAGTCCCGAGGGCACAATGGGTGGAATTATCTCTAAAATTCAAACAGGAGACCTCATTGAGCTAGATGCCATTGAAGGCACATTAAATTGTTTAAATATTGAAGACCTAAAGAATAGACAGTCTAAATCCAATGAAAACCCAAGGTCTTTTGGTGTTGGAAGAGAGTTGTTTAATTCTGTTAGACCACTTATCAGTGCTAGCGAGGAGGGTGCTTCTTTTATTGTATAATGCATGGATTATCAAAATAACATACAAGATATATTAAGCAAGCATCCTGTAATTCCAGTAGTATCATTTGAGGCAAATGATAATCCATTGGAATTTGCTCAATACTTGTTGGCAAATAACATTCATTGCATTGAAGTTACATTGAGGACAGAGGAAGCCATTTCTGCAGTGAAAGCCATCAAACAGTCTTTTGGATCAAGTATGGCTATAGGTATAGGCACTGTCATTCATTCGAAACAAATTGAGGAGTTAAAGGAATTGGAAGTCGATTTTTTAGTAAGTCCTGGTACAACAGAGGAATTGGTGTTTGCATTGAAAGCATCGCATATTCCTTTTATTACAGGTGTTTCTTCCCCTTCAGATATTATGCAGGCGATCAATATGGGATTAAAAACCTTGAAATTTTTTCCTGCAAATCTTTTTGGAGGTATGGCTGCCTTAAAGACCTATGCATCCGTTTTTAAAGATGTTAAATTTTGTCCAACTGGAGGCATTAGCAAACAAACATACAAGGATTATTTGGCCTTAGATAATGTGATCGCCGTTGGGGGTTCTTGGATGCAACAAGATTTTAAAGAGAATAAGATATAGTATATGATTGCAATAGCAGAGAGTGGTTCTACGAAAACGGAATGGTTTGTTATCAATGAGCATGGTGATACAGTTTCTAGGTTTTATACCCAAGGATTCAATCCTGATTTTCATGGATCCAGAGATATAACTGAAGCACTATCTGCCTCTAAAGAGATTGAGAAAATCGGTAAAGAGATTTGTAAAGTATATTTTTTTGGTGCGAGTTGTTCGAGTAAAAACAATATCAGTAAGGTAAAAGCTGGATTGATAACTGTTTTTCCTAATTCCACCATATTCGTAGATCACGATCTGCTTGCATGTGCTTATGCTTTGTCTGATGGAGAAGAACTCATCACTTGTATATTGGGAACAGGTTCAAATTCTGCCTATTACGATGGACAAAGCATGATAGCAGAAATCCCTGCACTTGGTGTTTTTATGGGAGATGAAGCGAGTGGGGCTTATTTTGGTAAAAGATTATTGAAAGACTTTTTCAATCAAAAATTACCTACAGATATCCATCATCAATTGGGCAAAGAACATTCACTTAAATGGAGTGAAACAAGAGAAATTATTTATGGTTCTAACCAAGCAAATGTATTTCTAGCTTCATTCATGCCATTTATATTTCAATTTCAAGACCACGCCTATATAAAAGATATAGTGAAGGAAGGTATCGAGGATTTTATTGACATTCATGTTAATTGTTATCGTAAATATTCCAGTAAAAGGGTTGGATTTGTAGGAACCATCGCCTTTCTATTCCAAGACCAACTAAGAGATTCTCTTCAATCGCAAGGATTCGAATTGGCAAAGGTCATTAAAAGCCCAGGTCAAGAATTAGTAAACCATTTAATTCAGGTAAGGAAAATATTGGAAAAGTCACCAGAATCAGCTAGAGTCGAATAATGCACATATGAATTTGAGGTCGCTTTTTTATTGTTTTATAATGGTTGCAGGTATTTTGCTGCAATCTTGCAATAAGCCACCCCCAAAAAATATGATCCTTGCAAAGGATGTATTGGAAAAGTATGGCAAAAATGCCTTTGCTTATGGCGGTTATCGCACCAACTCAAGAGAAATTGTCCCTAGTGTTGATGAATTGAAAGAAGATATGCGGATTCTTAATACATTGGATTGCCACCTGATAAGAACCTACCATACACAACAATTTGGACAAGTGCGAAACTTGCTCCAGGCTATCAAGGAATTGAATCAAGAAGAAGAATCGTTCTACATGTATGTAATGCTAGGAGCATGGATTCAATGCAAAAAAGCATGGACTGACAATCCTGTAAGAGAAGAAGAGGACCTTGAAAACAATAGAGCGGAAATTGATCAAGCAATTGCTTTTGCAGAAGATTTCCCTGAAATAGTTAAAATAATAGCTGTGGGAAATGAAGCCATGGTACATTGGGCCTATGGATACTATGTGCAGCCTTCTATTATTCTGAAATATGTGGAAGAACTCCAATATTTAAAAAAATCCGCACAGCTTGATAGCAGTATTTGGATAACCTCTTCAGATAATTTTGCCTCTTGGGGCGGGGGTTCTAATGAATATCATAATTCAGAATTGGCTAAACTCATAAAAGCAGTGGATTACGTGTCTCTGCATACTTACCCTTTTCACGATACACATTACAATAATCAATTCTGGATAGATAGCTCGACACAAATAGACAATGAAATTTTGGATGCCAAAAAAGCAGTAAATAGGGCTGTTACCTATGCAAAAAATCAATATGCAAATACAAAAAAATATGTTCAAAGTATATCAAAAGAGAAGGAAGTTCATATCGGCGAAACTGGATGGTCTACTATGGACAATAATTTTTATGGTAAAAATGGATCAGGAGCGGCTGATGAAATAAAGCAAGCGTATTATTATCAAAAAATTCGCAAGTGGACACAGGAAAATAAAATCGCCTGTTTTTACTTTGAGGCATTCGACGAGCCTTGGAAAGATCAGAACAATGTGAACGGTTCAGAAAATCATTTTGGACTGATCTCATTAAACGGAAAAGTAAAAATGGCATTGTGGGAAGATTTTAAAAAGTTTAATATGTCAAAACTTAGACGGATTGAAACACTCAAAAAGTCCTTCAATGGTGATTCTTTAGAGGCTTATAATTCTCTTTTGTCAGTACCACATTTAGATTCACTAGTTATTAATTAACACCTAAAGAAATGTCAAAAAAAATCATATTTATTGCGTTTGTAGTGTCCTTGGGAGGGTTTTTGTTTGGATTTGATGCAGGTATAATTTCTGGCGTCATGTCTTATGTAGGTCCTGAATTTATGTTGAATGAATTACAATCTGGATGGGTTGTAAGTTCTCCTTCTTTTGCCGCCATGATCTCAATGCTTATAGCTGGTAAATTGAGTGATGTGATAGGTAGAAAAAAAATACTCATCATCGTAGCAATATTGTATGCGGTTTCTGCCTACCTATCGGCGATTGCTAATTCCTATGAGATGCTATACATAGCAAGAATGATCGGCGGTTTAGCATTTGGCGCTGCATTGATTCTCGCTCCTGCATATATCGCTGAGATATCTTCTGCGGAAAATAGAGGTAAATTAGTGTCACTGCAACAATTAAACATTGTTTTTGGATTTTTTGCAGCATTTTTAAGCAATTATTATTTCAATAAAGTAAATACTCAACAAGATTCCTTTTTATCAGACGAGAATGTTTGGAGATGGATGTTAGGGGTAGAACTTATTCCTGCCGTCTTGTATTTCATCTTTTTGTTTTTTGTGCCACGAAGCCCACGATGGCTTTACAATAAGAATTTCACTGAAGAAGCTAAACGTATATTAAATAAGATATACGGCAAAGAAGTGGCGCATAAAGAGTTAGTAGCAATGGAAAATGCTGACCATTCTAATGATAAGAAAACCTCTATAAAGGAATTGTTTTCTCCTGCATTGCGTTACATTGTATTGATTGGTTTAACGGTTGGGATATTGCAGCAAATAACAGGAATCAACGCGGTATATTTCTACGCTACTTCGATTTTTAAACAAACAGGAATTGGCACTGATGCATCATTTTCGTCTGGAGTACTTCTAAGTTTTACAACTGTCATCTTTACTTTCTTAGCAATATTCTTAATTGATAAAATGGGGAGGAGGCCTTTATTGGTGTTTGGAATGGCAGGCATTGCGATTAGCCTACTTGCTTGTGCCTATGGCTTCCATGAGGCGACCTATAAACTCACTGATGAAAATATTGAACAAGTTAGTTTGAAAGGAGTTAATGCGGAAGATTTTCGCCCTGTCTTGAATAAGACATATGATAATGATTTAGCTTTCAAATCAGCTATGAAGGAAACCCTTGGAGAGGGTAATTATGCAAAAAATGAAGGTGCCATACTAGAGGCAGCGACTGATATAAATGCCTCACTTGTGTTTTTTGGAATATTAGGATTCATTGCATGTTTTGCTTTTTCATTGGGACCGGTAATGTGGGTGCTACTTTCAGAACTATTTCCAATCCGAATAAGAGGACTTGCTATAGGAGCAATTGGTTTTGTGAACTCATTTACAAGTTGGTTAATACAACAAATCTTCCCCTGGGAATTATCAACTCTCGGCAATGCCTTGACCTTCTTTCTCTTCGGAGGAATCGCAGTAATAGGTTTTATTGTTATGTATAAAACCCTCCCTGAAACAAAAGGTAAAACACTTGAAGAACTTGAATTAGAAATGATTATAAAATGAAAAAACAAAGCTTTTTACTTATTCTCTTATTAATCTCCATATTATTGGTGTATTGCGACCAGAATAAAGGAACGGAAATTGGCTCTGAAAATATTGTTAGTGAAGAAGGATTAAGTATATCTGAATGGGATAAAAATGGCCAATTTGAACTAAAGATAACTCAAACTGGTCGTTACAGAGTATCAATTGAAACTGAGAATTCGCAGTTAGATACATTTTGGATTGAAGATTACATAGACAATGTGGATGGAAGAATATATAATGTGACCGGAAATATAATCGTGTCAGATTCTGAAATTTCGATTATTGATGGTTCTCCATTGGCTGAAGGTAAACATCAAATGCGATTACATGGTAATTCCTTAGAAAACGTAAAGTTTGTAAACTTCGAATTAATTCAATTGCATCGTGAAACTCAGGAGATATTAACTCAAAGAATGGAAGGCGAAAACTGGAAACTAACCTGGTCGGATGAATTTAATGGATCTGGATTAGTAAATCCGACCAATTGGAATTATAATATTGGTAATTGGGGTTGGGGTAATAATGAATTACAATATTATACTTCAAAAAATACATTAAATGCACGTCAAGTAGAAGGTAACCTAATTATAGAAGCACATCCAATAGAAGGGTCTGATAAATGGACTTCAGCAAGATTAACCACCCAAAGCAAGGTCTCCTTTTTATACGGTAAAATTGAATTTAGGGCCAAAGTTCCAAACGGATTAGGAACATGGGCTGCGGGATGGTTATTGGGTGATCCCTATAAAGATGAATTATCGTGGCCTTACTGTGGTGAAATTGATGTTTTGGAATGTGTAGGATATGAAATTGATGAGGCAGGTAATGGAATGAATCATGCAACTTGTCATACACCTGCATTTTATTTCAAAAAGGGAAACCAGATTTCAAGTGAAATTGCTTTAGACAGCATGAAGACTAAATTTCATATTTACGCAGTAGAGTGGTATAAAGATAGAATTGAAGCATACATTGATGGAGAGCATTACTACACCTATGATAAAACTGCCAATGATCTTGAATGGCCATTTAATCAGCCTCAAAACATTATTATTAATCTAGCCATTGGAGGTGGTTGGGGAGGACTAAAAGGGGTTGATCAGACCATGGGAGCTCAACAATATGTAATCGATTACATTCGTGTTTACGAGAAGTCATCATGAGGAATATTGTTTCACTTCTTTGCTCAATAATGCTTTTCTCCTGTGCAAAGCACAATGAATCAAGTGCAGATTCTATTCTTGAAATATATGAGACCAATGCTCAAGGGGCTTTAATGCGTAAAATAACTCCTTCAGCTGCAACTGCGAATGCAATAGAGATCAAAGTGAATCCAAACATTGAATTTCAGAAGATTATAGGATTTGGTGGAGCCATGACTGAATCAAGTGCTCACTTGATCACCCAGCTCGAAAAAGAATTACAAGATCAAATTTTAGAAGCATATTTTTCAGAGAATGAAGCAAACTATTCATTGGTTAGAACACATATAAACTCATCTGACTTTTCGTTAAGATCCTATGCATATGTTGAGGATAGCTTAGATACTAAATTGGAATCATTCACAATCAAAGAAGATGCTGATGACATCATTCCCATGTTAAAAAAAGCTCAAAATATTTCAGCAAATGGATTCAAAATATTGGCATCTCCATGGACAGCTCCTCCTTATATGAAGGACAACAATTCATGGTTTGGCGGAAAACTACTAAGTAAGTATTATTCAACATGGGCCTTGTATTTAGCTAAATACATGCTTGAATATCAGAAAGTGGGATTGCCAATTTGGGGTCTTACTATAGAAAACGAACCTATGGGAAATGACTCAAATTGGGAGAGCATGCATTTTACACCTTTAGAAATGTCAACTTTCGTGAAGAATAATTTAGACCCAGTTCTACGTAAATTTCATTTGGATCCAGAATTGTATGTTTTTGATCAAAATAAGGGAGAGGGCCTTGAAGAATGGAGTGAGGTTTTACTTAAAGATCATGGACTTTTGCCTTTAATTGAAGGAACAGCAGTGCATTGGTATGAAAGCACTTATAAGGTTTATGCGAATTCTCTTCAGAAAACACACGAATTAGCACCCAATAAATCAATTATTCATTCTGAGGCTTGCATAGATGCAGAAATTCCTGTCTGGGGAAATGATGCTTGGTATTGGGAAAAAAAAGCGACTGATTGGGGATGGGATTGGGCTCCAGATGAGAAAAAAGTTGATCACCCTAAATATTCTCCTGTCATAAGATATGCGAATGACATAATTGGTTGTATGAATAATTGGGTAAGTGCTTGGATTGATTGGAATATGGTCTTAGACCCTCAAGGAGGCCCGAACCATGCCAAGAACTGGTGTGTTGCTCCTATTATCGCTGACACAATTAAACAAGAGCTTTACATTACACCATTGTACTATGTAATGAGTCATTTTAGTCGTTTTATTCCACCAAATTCAAGACGTATAATGTGGGAGTTACCTCAAAATGAACTTAAAATGACAGCATTTAAAACTCCTGAAAAAGATATAGTTGTAGTGTTGTTCAATGAGTCTGAAAATGAAATGAATTATGTAATTTCTCTAGAAAATACAAAAGTAAATGCCCAACTCTCTTCACATGCATTGCAAACCGTGGTAATTAAGCATAAAGACGAAGAATGAAATGAATAAGGATAAGATATTTCTTGGAAATACAATGCTTCATTCTCCTAAAAAGAATGTAGGAGGTATATACACCACTTTTGAAGGAGAGGATTTTTTTGTCATTGAGAATTATAATCAAATGCCTCCATTCTTTATGACAGTTGTTAGCTCAACCGATCATTGGTTATTTATTTCTAGCAATGGAGCATTGTCAGCAGGGCGAAAGAATCCAGAAAATGCAATTTTCCCTTATTATACCGATGATAAGATCACAGATTCAAGTGAGATAACTGGCCCTAAAACCATAATGCATGTCAAAAAGGACGATAAGGTATATCTATGGGAACCATTTAAAAAATCACAAAGTGTTGTATACTCAAGTAGTTTCAACCTCTATAAAAACATTGAGGGAAATAAAATCATATTTGAACACATCAATCATGATTTAAAGTTATGCTTCCGTTATGGTTGGATGTTTTCAGAAAACTATGGTCTTGTAAAAAAATCTTGGTTACAGAATCTTGACGAGACATCAGTTGAAATTGAATTGGTTGATGGTTTGCAAAATATCTTACCTTCAGGTGTCGACAGCGTTCTACAAAATATACGTAGCACATTGGTAAACGCATATAAAAGAAGCGAATTAACAGAAGATCCTAAAGTTGCCATCTTTTCGCTTAGTAGTATGATCGTTGATAAAGCTGAACCAGCTGAAGCACTTAGAGCTACATCAGCATGGCATTGCGGTATAAAGGCGGAGAATGTATTATTGTCTGACTTGCAAATTGATCCATTTAGAGAAGGATACTCGATACACGAAGAGAATGACATTAAAGCTGAAAAGGGAGCTTATTACATCAACTCTAAAATCTTACTAGCCCCAAATGAACACTCAAATTGGTACATTGTAAGTGATGTGAATCAATCCCATACGAGTATTGTGCATCTGAAAACCCTATTGAAAAATGAGCTACTTATTCAAGAGTTATTAGAAAAAGACATTCTTCTGGATAAGCAAAAACTGAGAATAAAAATTGGCCTTAGCGATGGAATTCAATTGACCGCAGATCAATTATCATGTGGCAGGCATTTCACTAATGTACTCTTCAACATTATGCGAGGTGGCACATTCGACGATATATATGACATTGAAACATCGGACTTTTTTAACCATATCAATGGAATGAATAAAGCGCTTTTTAAGCGATATACACGAGTTTTAAATGCTCTACCTGAAAAGGTGAGTTTTCATCAGCTGAGGTATTTTCTTCTGGCAGCTGACCATCCCAAAATATTCCGTTTCTACTTAGAGTATTTACCATTGTCTTTCAGTAGACGCCATGGAGATCCAAGTAGACCATGGAATTATTTTACAATTGACATTAAAGACAATGAAGGGAATAAAGTAAGAAATTATGAAGGCAACTGGAGAGATATTTTTCAGAATTGGGAAGCACTAGCTTATAGTTTTCCTGAGTTTTCATTGTCTATGATTTCAAAATTTGTCAATGCCTCCACAATTGATGGTTATAATCCTTATAGAATTACCAGAAACGGAATAGATTGGGAAGTGGTTGATCCAAATGATGCGTGGTCTCATATTGGTTATTGGGGAGATCATCAAATTATTTATCTCTCAAAATTCATTGAATTTTCAATGAAATTTCACCCACTCAGATTAAAATCACTATTGAATAGGGAAGTATTTACATATGCAAATGTTCCTTATCGAATAAAGGGCTATGATGCAATTGTGATCAATCCCAAAAACACAATTGAATATAATGCTGAATTGGCTCAAGACATAGAGAAGAAAGTACTGAATATTGGTTCAGATGGAAAAATGATTTGGCTGAATGCTGAAGAATTACTTTATGTCAATCTAAGTGAAAAGTTATTAGTAACAGTATTGACGAAACTTTACAATTTTATCCCCGATGGAGGATTATGGTTAAACACACAGCGACCAGAATGGAATGATGCAAATAACGCATTGGTAGGAAATGGTCTTTCGGTGGTAACTATTTGCTATTTGAGTCGATTCTTAAAAGAGTTGCGGTCACTTTATAGTGAAGTTGAATTGAATTCATTCCAGATAAACAAGGCCGTTATGGATCTTCTTGATGCACTTCGAAGGGGCTTTGAACGTTACGAGAATTGTTTGGAAGATGGATTTACTCCATCACTTCGACGAGACTTCATGGATGATTTTGGAATCGCTGGAGAGCATTATAGAACAACGGCATATGCTGGATTTACTGGTGAGAAAAGAGTTCTTTCTAAGACTAAAATGATTGAATTTATAGATCTTGCAAATAAGTACCTAAACAAAACCATCAAGAACAATTTAAGAAGCGATGGACTCTATCATGCATATAATTTAATCAATCTATCTGAGGGTGAGTCTGCTATATCGCACCTTTATGAAATGCTAGAAGGACAGGTGGCTATTTTAAGTGCCAAAGAATTGGAAATAAAAGAGACATTGAAGGTTGTGGATGCGCTTAAAAACAGTGAAATGTTTCGTGCTGATCAATACAGTTACTTGCTCTATCCTGATCGAGACTTGCCTCATTTTTTAAATAAAAATTGCATACCTGAAGAAGAATTAAATAAGGTTCCTATTCTGTTGCAAATGGTGAATGAAGGAGAGTCTTCAATTGTTGAGCGCGATGGTCTTGGAGATTTTCATTTCAACAGTTATTTTCAAAACTCCAATGATTTATTCAGTGCGATTGACAGAATAAAAGATGACAATTTAAGGCAAAAATCAATTCGTGATAAGCAATTAATTGGTGAGCTTTTTGAAAAAGTATTTAAACATTATGAATTCACTGGAAGGTCAGGAGCATTCTATGGTTATGAAGGTCTTGGAAGTATCTATTGGCACATGGTTTCTAAGTTGCTTTTGTCCATTCAGGAAAACTTACATCGATTTAGAGAAAAGTCTGAAACGATGGAATATGGCAAATTAATAGAACATTATTATGAAATAAGGGCGGGAATTGGAATCAACAAAATGCCAGATCTTTACGGGGCATTTCCAACAGATGCTTATTCTCATACTCCCAAATATGCTGGAGCTAAACAACCTGGTATGACAGGTCAAGTTAAAGAAGATATAATTAATCGATGGGCAGAACTTGGCGTAACAGCAACTAAAGGTAAATTGACTTTCGAACCATTTTTATTAAGGAAATCAGAATTTATTGAGGAGGAATCACAGCTTGAATATGTAAATCATCGAGGAGAATTCACAATCATGAAAATTCCTGCTTTTTGTTTGGCATTTACCTTTTGTCAATTGCCAGTAATTTATCAAATCTCAGATAGTTTCTTGATTAAAGTATTCTATACTGACGGCTCAGGGAAGGTATATGATCAGCCACACATGGAAGAACAAGACTCGAAAGATATTTTCAAAAGAAAAGGCAATGTGAGTAAATTGCATGTTTGCATTAAGAGGACCACATTAATCTAGATGATTCCATTTTAAAGTGCGAATAACATTTAAAAGATAACTGCTAAATTTGGAGAACATCAACAATAAATTTATTGAATAAAGGTAGACTGAAACAGTCAAGAAGAACATTCCTGAAGAAAAATCTTTTAGGAACAGTTTTCATTACGGCCTATGGTTCTTTATTTCCATTATCAGGTCTTTTTACCAGGGAAAAACAAGCAAAAGATTTTGGAAGCGATTTATTAAATGAAAGTGATCGCGACTTCTTATTGCCTAATGACAAAGTCTATTTAAACACCTCAAGTCTTGGTCCATCTTTGCGTACTGTAGTCGAAGGGGTATGTGAAAATTGGAATCAACTTGAAGTCAATGGTTATGATGGCAAACAATTGACGAAGAAAGCAAAATCAAGAATTGCAGCTTTTTTTAAGACCCCACCAGAGAACATTGCACTTACTCGCAATACTACCGAGGGAATTAACATTGCTGCACAAAGTATTCCCTTTTCGAAAGGAGATGAAGTAATATTAAGCACACATGAGCATGTAGGATGTGCTGCAATTTGGTTAATGCTCGAAAAAGAAAAAGGTATTGTTGTAAAGTTGTTAGAGCTGGATTTAACTGGAGAAAGCAATCTTGATCGACTAAGAAATTTGATCACGCCTAAAACAAAGGCCGTGGTTTTGTCACACGTATGTTGCACCACAGGCATGATATTGCCAATAAAGGAGATTACATCACATTGTCGTAAAAATCAAATTTTTTCCGTCATAGATGGAGCACAAGCAGCAGGTATGTTGCCAATTGATTTATCAGATATTCAGGCTGATTTCTATGCTTGTGCAGCGCACAAGTGGGCTTTTGGTCCTAAAGGTATAGGAATGCTCTATATCAATCCATTTATCATGAATCAGTTGCAAACAGTTTTTGTTGGGGCTAATTCTGATGCAGCATTTAATCTGAAGCAAAAGAAGCTTGTTTTAAGAGGAGTTGCTGATCAATATACTTATGGAACACGCAATGTATCCTTGCTTAAAGGATGGCAAATTGCCATTGATTGGAACGACGATTTAGGAATTGAAACTGTAGCTAAAAGAACGAATGAATTAAAGCAAACTTTTTTAGATTCCATTCAAGCAGAGTATTTTGAGCTGTTATCTCCATCCAATGAATGGGCTACATCAATACTCACTTTTCGAATAAAAGGGAAGGGCAGTCAACGTATAGTCAATCAACTTCGCAGTCAGTTCAAAATATACACCAGGTATATCTATGAAAACAACTTAGATGCCATACGTGTCTCATTTGCAATTTTCAATACAACTGCTCAAGTTAAACTGTTGAAGAATGCATTAGAGGAATTGATGCAAGAGGAGGAAGACTGATTTTGGTTAAGATGAAAAATTATAAGGGAATTGGCGTGAAGGTATCCTTGGCTGGCTTATTGTTTGGCTTTGATACCATGGTGATTTCAGGAGTAGACATTCCGTTACAAGATCTATGGAATACTTCAGATTTTTTTCATGGCAGTGTTGTGATGGCCATGGCCTTATGGGGCACGGTAGTCGGTGCTATTTTTGGTGGAATACCCACGCACCGTATTGGGCGCAAGAAGACCTTAATTGCAATTGGAGTGTTATACTTGATATCAGCGATTGGTTCAGCACTTTCTAATGATCCCATCACATTTGCTTTTTTTCGTTTTATAGGTGGTTTGGGAGTCGGTGCCTCCACCATTGCGGCACCAGCTTACATCGCTGAGATTTCTCCTGATCACAAAAGGGGGAAAATGGTAGGATTGTATCAATTCAGCATTGTATTTGGAATTCTCTTGGCGGTTGCATCAAACTATTTGATAGTAAAGACATTTGGTCAAGCCTGGCGTTTTATGCTAGCAGCAGAGGTATTTCCTGCGGCGGTTTTTCTATGGGCTACATTTACAATCCCTTTTAGTCCAAAGTGGAAAACTGCAATCAGAAATGAAAGCACACAAGCAGAATTAGTCCAAGGACTCTTGTCCATTAAATACAGAAGGTTAGTTTATTTGGCATTTTGGATAGCTTTTTTCAATCAATTTTCTGGAATAAATGCGGTGCTGTATTATGCACCACGGATATTCGAAGAAGCAGGACTAGCGAGCGAATCTGCATTCTTGAGCACTGTAGGAATTGGTTGTGTAAACCTTGTTTTTACGCTCTTAGGAATGTTCATGATTGACAGAATCGGCAGGAAAACTCTGCTTAAATGGGGTTCTATAGGATATATCTTTTCTTTGATCTTGACGGCTTTTTCTTTTAAAATGAATCTTCAGCCTGAAATTATAGTAGGTCTTATTTTTCTTTTCATTGCTTCTCATGCAATTGGTCAAGGAGCAGTAATATGGGTGTTTTTGGCTGAGATATTTCCAACATCTATTAGAGCATCTGGTCAATCTTTTGGCTCCTCTATTCATTGGGTGTTGGCGGCTATTATACCATCAAGCATTCCATTCTTATTCAACAATGTGGGTCCATTTTGGGTCTTTTTGGCTTTTGGCGCACTCATGTGTGCTCAACTTTTTTGGGTATATTTTTGGGTTCCAGAGACTAAAGGCAAAGCACTTGATTAATTAGCAATGTGGACTGATGTGCTTTTGTGCTGATGAATTGGGTTTTCCAGTTTATATCCTTGAAAACGTACGTTCTTTAATTGGATGTCATGTACCTTATCCAATACAATGGCTTTTCTAAAATCCTTTTTTCTCAATTTAAGCGTGACTTCTTCTAATTCCAGCTTTTTTACATGTCTGATATAAATTCCCCAAGCAGGCAATTCACCAAACATTGAAAACTCGGGGTATGCCCTGGGCAGTTCAGGAATTTTATCTAAATGCTCCAACGGAAAATGAGCATAAGCCTTGACCGCATTACCTGGATAACTAATTTTAATCTTTCGCAGTGTAATTTGAGCCGCTGATTGGCTGTCTATTCCAGTGATAGAGGCAGGGAAGGGATTGTGAAAAAAAGCCAAGTCGGGACCTTTAATTTGATGTTTTTTATCAGGTCGATTGTCGGCAATTTTAACTTTCATGTCTTCAATGAAAATTCCCTCAATTTTACTTAATGTAACACTTTTTCTATAGCGTTGACCAAGGCGTATAAAAAAGGCATTTCCGACATTTTTTGCACGTACATTCTTGACTCTTATATTTTGCATAATTCCTCCATCCACCACCTCCAATGCAATGGCTGAACGATATGTGTCTTTAATTCTTATGTTTTCAATGGTGATGTTCTTAAATCCACCCACAGATCTAGAACCTAGTTTTACTGCACTCGCACTAGAGCGTACCTTGCAGTTTTTTATGAGTATGTTTTCACAATAAAAATTTCCAATTTTGGAATTGTCGATGGATGATTTTAAACAAATGCCATCATCAGAAGCATTAATGTTTGAATTGCTAATCACGACATTTTTAGAATCAATGATGTCTATACCATCATTGTTCCAATAGGCATCGCTGTCAACGCGAATGTTGTCAATCAATAATCCATCACAGCGATCATAGCTTTGCACCCAGCATGCGGCATTTTTGATGGTAATGTCCTTGATCGTAACATTTTTGCAATTCACAAATTCGATGATTTGGGGGCGAATGGTGTATTTAGGTCTTTTCTCTACAAAATTATAATCAATACTGTCGATTTTATCCATGTAAAATAAACTGTCGATATGAAGTGCCAATTGACGCCCTCTTCCATTGATAGTTCCTTTTCCAACTAGGTTTATGTTGTTTGAATTCTCAGCTAGAATAAGTGCCTTCCAACGATTTAAACTTCTGTAATGATCAGGGTTTAAACTCCCAAGTAAAACTGCACCTTTTTTAAGCTCAATGGAAACGTTGTCTTTGAGAATAATACTACCCGTTAGGTATTCCCCTTTAGTAAAAATTAAATCACCACCACCTTTTTCATGCAATTCATCAATTTTATTTTGAATCTCAACAGTTCGCAATTTAGCCTCAATATTAGGTCGCAGATAGGTAATGTTGTTTTGAGCTGATACAAATACAATTATAAATTGCAATAAAATGAAAATATTTAGGTGTTTATTGATGAACATATCATCTACAAAAGTGGAGAATTAAAATCAACAATAAATAGAAAGCAAACAATCTCACACTCTAATTACTTCGTGTTAAATTTGAAAAGCTTAATTCTAAAAGTTAAATGTTTACAATACTAAATCTTGGATTACAATTATTATTCGCATTTCAATTTTCTGGAACTTCAGAAATAAAGAACTTTCAATTATCTCAAAATAGCTCAGACAATGCATATATTGAGATACAAGGCACTTATCATTTAAAACATAAAGCTTTGCTTGCAAGTAGAATAGATTCTATTTCAGAGCTGCGGAAAATAATCAGGATTGAGTACTACACTAAAGTAGGCGTAGAGGACAACACAAAAGATAGAGTAGAATTAAGCTATTTGACAAAGGGTATTGAAATATCTGCAACACTTGAAGAAGGAATCAGTCAGGGTGAGATCGTTGCAGCTCGAGATGGTAGTTTGATTGATAAAATTCGTTTACTCTATAATGAGCCATATGCCATTAAAGTGAGGAATGATTTAAAAAAGATTAATTTATTGGCTAAAAGATTTAGAACTAAATACGGTGATGAAGATTTAGCGTTTTATGATTTAGCCGAAGCTTCAGTAAGCATGATAGTGTCAACTGAATTTGCTTTTTTGAGGTCAAGAGATAGCAGTGAAAAAGGTTTTATCAATACTTTCAATCACATAACTGCACAAGCATTGATTAGTTCGATTTTTGGGTCCGAAACAGCAAATTTTGTCGCGATCGTGCATGAAAGAGAAAATATGCCCGAATTGGTGTCTAAGGCAGCAATTTCAGAAATTGAAGACAATGATAAGTTAATGCTTAAAGTGGTTGACAATTACATCGACTTGATAAATAACAAACTTGGTCAAAAATTAGGTGAGCAGCTTAAATTGAAATATAAAATTCACAAAGAAACACATTGGGATAGTCAATTACTTACAGATTATTTGAACGATTTACAGGCTTATTATAGACGATCTTTTGATATTGGCATGAGGCCTTTCCACGCTAATGATAAGTTGATGATAAGATTCGCACGAAAATTAAATATGGTGTTAGGACAAGATGAGGCTTTCTAACAATTAGCGTTGTTTGAGATAATAAAAATCATTTTGAAAAAGTTGAGATGAATCAGCCACAATTTTATAGGTGCTTTTAATGTGATCTATTCCATTTATTTGAGATGAGTCTACATCATTGAACCAATTATCTTCCACTGCAACAAAATCCATATCTGAGTTACTTATTTTCGTGTTTTTCCAACTGCTTTTTCTTAATCTGCAGTGGTTAAATGTCGAAGACTGCAAAATAGATTCTACGAAATTTGCAGACATAAGGTCAGTTGAATCAAAATTACAATGCTCAATATAAGTTTCATGAATTTGGCTCCATTTTAAGTTTGAAGTCGAAAAGTTAACATTGGTAAAATTGGCTGATGAAGTATTCATGGCATTTAATTCTGCATTTCTTATATCACTATTGCTAATAGTTGCCCAATTAAATATAACATCACCCATATCGGCTCTATTAAATACGCACATTTTAATCTCAGAAAAGCTAAAATCAGTCCCCTCTAGCTGAGCATTATCAAAATCTACGTTCATTAATTTAGAATCATTAAAATTTGCTTTTTGCAGCGAAATGCCTTCTAGATTCAAATCACTAAATTGTACACCCCTCAAGTCAGCATAAGAAAAATCAACTTTTCTTATTAATGTATTAAAACTGTTAGTATCCATTTCTAATTGACAAATGCCCATCAACAATAATCCTCGTTCAGGACTCAACAATAAACTGTCATCAATGTGCTCAAGATGATATGGTTTCAAAGAAGCACTGAAGGAAACAATACTTTGAATTGCATTCTCCGAAAGTTTACCATTTCCTATTTTTATTTCTTTTTGCAGTCTCTCAAATGCGACTTTAAAAAGCTGTTGCTGCTGCACCGCAGATGAATTTTTTAATTCATCCAATTTTCTAGAAAATTGTGATTTCAAATTTTGCGCTTCTCGTTCACTCTCATTAAGATTTTTGATGGATTGGTTTCCAAAAAAGAGAAGTATAGTCAGTGCAATCAATACCAAAATGAACAGTACATTCGGCATTTTTAAAAGTCTCTTGTCTTTGCTGAAAATAAAATTAATGAGCAAAATTATCAAAGTAATGAATACGAGTGCAACAGCAAACCCCATCCAAAATGAAGTGGATCGGATGGCAAGTGGAATGTTTAAATAACCCAACATCCAACCAAAAATTAAAGCAGACAGAAGTAGCAATAATAAAATGGCTATTCTTTTCATGTCGTGAAATTATACTTTTTCAAGATTCAGCACGAAAACACATATTTTTAAATCTTCGTTTATTGAACTATGAGGATTCTCTTTCAAAAACTTTTTATTTCCTTTTTTACAAGCATTGTATTTCTGATATCATGCAGTGAATCAGTAAAGAATGATTCATTGTACTCAGATGGATTAGGTAGTGAAGAAAAGGTGCTTATGCCAACTAAACCTTTGGTTAGGTGGTGGTGGTTTGCTTCTAAGATTAATGAGAAAGATATAAAAAGACAACTAGATTGGGTCAAGTATCATCATTTTGGCGGAGTAGAGATTGCATGGGTCTACCCCTTGTATCGCTACAATAAAATTTATAGAAAACACCATGGAAAAACTTACCCACACGACAGTACAGCACAGCAGTGGTTGTCAAAAGATTGGACAAAAATGGTATTATTTGCTAAAAAGTATGCTGACTCAATTGGCTTACAATGCGATTTTACATTAGGAAGTGCTTGGCCTTCAGCTGCTGAAGATATTCCAAAACATCTTTCAAGCCAAATTTATGGTGATAGCTCATTTCGACAAAAGGTCACATTTGCATGGAATTTTCCAGATTCCTTAACTGTGATTAATCACCTGGACAGCAATGCTTTTAATTTTTTCTCTAAACCCATAATGGAGGCTTTAAATCCAGCACTCATGGGGAATAAGTCTTCTATCTTTAGTGATTCTTGGGAAATAAAACTGAATTCGGATAAAAAAATATGGACGAAAGGATTTGAGAATCGCTTTTATAATGAATATGGTTATGATCTAATCCCTTTCATGAACAGTGGGTTAGATAGCTTCCCTGATGTACGATATGATTATATGAAGCTTTTGAATATCTACATTTTGGAAGGCTTTTACAATCCATTCGAAAGGATGGCTAAAGACCTGGGAGTATTTTCAAGAGTCCAATGTTTAGCATCACCAACGGATGTTATGAGTGCGTATGCTGTAATTGATATTCCTGAATCAGAGGCGATGTTGAACACTCCCAATTTCTCGAGAATTGTAAGTTCCACTGCTGCATTGGCCTCTAAGTATTTAGTGTCATGTGAAACATTTACATGTCCGTATGGCTTTCCAGGAACGTATATGCGCGAAGAACAAGTCGCAGATCTAAAGATGATTGTAGATGCACTATTAGCCAATGGAGTAAATATGTTTGTGTACCATGGAATGCCTTACAATACAATCGAGGGGGATACCAATGATTTCTTTGCAACTACTTATTTCGGCCCTGGAAGTCCTTTGGAAAAACATTTAAAGACATTCAATTTGTATGTGGAAAAAGTATCTCGATATATGAGAATAGGCAAGACATATAGTGATGTTGCTGTTTATATACCTTATGAAGATGCTTTAATGAATGGTGCATATCCAAAAGAAAAGCAGAGGGCATGGGTTTGGGGGCAATATGAAATGCGTTATCTTAACATGCCAAACGAAGTAGAGGGATATCACCCATTGTGGATCAATGAACAATTTTTAAAAAAAGCAAAAATGCAGAATGACTTAATGAAGGTGGGTGATGCATCATTTACAACCTTATATATTGATGTAAAGTACCTTGATATAAATGCTTTGGAGCAAATTTTAAACTTGGCAAAGCAGGGTTTACTTGTTTGCCTAAAAAGAATGCCTATTCAACCTGGAAAGAATAAGTTGAATAAATATGCATTGTTGTTAGAGGAATTAGTAAGCTTAAATAATGTAAGTAATGATCTTGATGATGTAGTGAAGAATCAACCTTTATTGAAATCATCAAATATGCCGGCATATTGGTGCAAGAAAGATGAGGAAAACAACCTCTTTCTGTTTCTGGCACAGAAACAATCCAACGCTTTAAAGTATCCACTATACTCTGGTCAGTCATTCGACTGTAAAAACGACACTATTCAATTAGAAATCAATTACAATGAAAGCAGTGTTTCACTGGATCTTCCGTTTGCTCCTTACCAATCTAAATTGCTAAAAATAAGCCCTCAAGGCAATGTTGTGGAAATGGACATCAAATACGTTCCACCAGATCCAACCATAAGACCAAAAGAACGTCAGCGAGCGACATTTTAATGCATTACCTACGAAGCTGATTAAGGAATTTTACAATTTCTTCAGCAGCAATTTTATTGCTAAGTTCATTAGGGTGGGCATCATAGTTGTTCACTGTTAGCTCAGGCCCAAGGTATGGCTCAAACGAACTTAAGAGATCCAAATGAGGAATGTTTTGATTGATCCAGAAGTCATCCAATTGGGTATGAATTTCTCGAAATGGATAGTTTTCGGCCGTATGTTGTAAAAATGGAAAAGTTACGACCATTATTCTACCGTTCTGTTCGTAAACAGATCGAATAATGTTTTGCAAAACTGTTTTGTGTTTATTCCAACTTTGCCCCTTGTAACCTTTGAGTACGAAATCAGAGTAGTGGATCAAGTCAGGATCCTTGTAAGCAAAATATCTAAATGACAGCCAATTTATAAAATAACTTTGCTTCTCCAATAAATTCAATCCATTGTTAAATGCATGAATCCGTTCATAAATTGGCTCAGCTTCAGGGATTAAGTAGTCAATGTCGTTTAAACAATATGCAAGAATCACAATGTCTAGTTCATACCCCTTGTCTTTCGTTTCTTTCAATTGGAGCAATTGTGAGGCGCTGCTTGCGCCATCTTTGGCAACGTTATGAACTTCTACATTGTTGAGTTTTTGAGCCAAAATATTACTAAATCGATCATCAATATCTTCAATTCCTTGCCCTATGGTGAATGAGTCTCCAAAAATTGTAATGCGCCGTTTTCCCTTCTTAATTTTATTGAAGTAGTCTACTTTGTCTCTGCAGTTGGAATTGTTAAATTGATAATGTCTTGCTTTCCATCGTTTTGAAATTTTATTGATGGAAAATGAGTCTGTTGTGTCGATAGAAAATCGAAAGTAACTCTCTCCAATTAAGAATATTAATCCGAAAAGAAACAAGGTCAGATTAAGGTTCCAAAGTATAAATAGCGTTTTGCGTTTGGCTTTCTTTTTATGGATAAACTTCCTAATTAATAGTAGCGATATAAAAAAAAGAATGCAAATCAGTATACATATTATAAAAAAAGAATCAAAGTCCTCCATACCATAAAAGTAGTTAAGTCCATTGTTTTGCAGTTGACTAATTTCATTAAAGGAGTTTAATTCTTTGTATGGCACGTTTTTTGAACTCTAGAGTTCAATTCATTAGCCACTATTCATTGTATGTTTAATTAAATCTTCCAACCATGAAAAATTCTATCAAAGTATGCTTCCTAATTTTAATGTTCATTCAATTTTCTGCTTGCGTTACTATACGCCAAGGAAATGTTGGCGTTAAAAGAACTTATGGCAAAATTGACAGTAAAATAATTGAACCAGGAGCAAGACTGTTTAACCCAATAAGCACTAAAGTAATTAAACTCCCAATTCGCACAGAAAACATTGAAGTTGCTCTTGAGCTTCCATCTAAAGAGGGGCTGAATGTAAGGGCGGAAATCTCTATTCTTTACCACATCAAAAAAGAAAAGGCTACTTCTATAATTGGTGAAATCGGAATGAATTATGAAAGAACAGTGATTTTGCCAGTTTTTAGGGCATCTGCAGCTGATGTAACAGCCAAATATATGGCCAAAGACATGCATACCGGCAACCGATTCGAGATAGAATCAGCAATTAAAAGCCAAATGCAAAAAATAATTGGAGACAGAGGATTCGTGATAGAAGCTGTGCTTATGAAGAGTATTCAATTACCACAAGGCTTGTATAAAGCAATCGAAGAAAAATTAGAAGCTGAACAAGATGCCCAACGGATGGAATTTGTACTTTTAAAAGAAAAACAAGAAGCTGCACGAAGAACCATTGAAGCAGAAGGTATAAGGGATGCGAATAAAATTATATCTGAAGGTCTTACGCCTCAAATTATCCAGTACAAAACAATTGAGGCCTATAGAGAGTTATCAAAGTCGAACAATGCTAAAGTGATTATAGGCAATGGACAACAGCCCATCTTGTTGGAACCTTAAGCAAATGAGAAATACTGAAAAAATGGCAAGTTAAGTTAGCATGAAGTCTTACTTGATTTGTTTTTTTATATTTTGATGAGCATACAGCAGTGTTCATGAGGCATTAGAGAATCCCCAAAACGTATTAAGCCTAGATTTAAGTAATCAATTAATGCATTCTGATAGCATTTCCTTTAGCGAATTCATCAATTTAGAATTCCAAAGCCTCAAATATGCCCACATTAAAGAGGTGCCTGATAACATTAGCCAATTAATTTCTTTGAAAGTACTATAATACCTCGACAAATTCGAACCATTAGTTAAGTTGAAAAATTTATAACTTAGAAAATGGAAATTATGAAAAGAACAAGAAGGAAATTCAGCAATGAATTCAAAGCGAAAGTTGCTATTGAAG
>Ga0316208_1000191_pt1 | contig 85819 bp, 73 predicted proteins | sample 3monopyrite_MG_FD_204944 | JGI IMG/M metagenome (GOLD analysis project Ga0316208, IMG submission 204944) | Microbial mat bacterial communities from mineral coupon in-situ incubated in ocean water Damariscotta River, Maine, United States -... | ecosystem: Environmental > Aquatic > Marine >... | reverse complement strand
CAAGTAAATATAGCTCGATAGCCTACCATCCCGTAAAAAGGCTGGCGTACTATCTCGGAAATATAAATGATGATCAACCAGACCACCGTCCACATCTCCCTTCCAATCCACTATGTCAAAGAGCAAAAAACTGCCTAACCGGAAAATCCAGTTTCCTAAACCCACACGCTTTAGGCAGAGCGCCAAGATCAACTTTCGTCTTCCTCAGCAGGGCGGCCTGTATATGGTGAGTGTCTCACCATGTCAAGCCGTTTAAAACAAAGTTTTTAACAACTCGCAGACCCTTGTGCCGGACCGAACTTTCGTCAGCGTGCGGCGGGTGGTCTGTATATGGTGGGGAACCCACCGTGTCAAGTCGTTTTAAACATTGTTTTCTGCGACTTACAGACCGTTCCGATAGTGCGGCATTCCTAACCAGACTTGGTGCCCCGAGGGCTCCGTCCGGTAGAGCAGCGCGCCCCGTCGGTGGAGCGGTTTTTAGTGAGGGCTGCCGATAAAGGCAAGCGCTTTCTTTCGTTTTTTTTACTTTTCTCACGCCCCCAACGCAAAGCCCGCAGAAACTAAGGCTTTGCGCCATAATTATGCCGTGTTAGGCAAGGAAAAGACGCTTGATAACGGGCCAGATATGTTGCCCTATATATATAAAGACTATAATGCTTGAAATCCGGTGCGCGATAATGAATCAGATAGCGTCATCGGTGAACGCAAATGTGAATCGCAGGACCAGTAAATGCCCCGTTGGCAGACAATTCGAGACACTATTATACGCCGCAAATCCACCCAGTTTGCCTGGCACCAGCTAAAACGGCTTGGCATAGCAAGCGAGTCGCCCAAAACCTTCGGCATTATAGCCGCCCTGGGGGTTGCCGGGCTGGTATGGCTCAACATCAAAACACCTGTGCCAAATGAAACGCCCGAACCCGACATTGAGATCGCTCATGAGGACCGGGCACCCATAGCCACACAAGCGCCCGCCCCTTACATTCCGCCTGTTGAGAATTTTGCTCTTAAACGAGGCGAGACACTGATCACTCTCTTGCGCCGGGCAACAATCGATAAGGCCAACGCCCACTCGGTTGTGAACCGGCTCGGCAAGGTTGCCAATCTCCGTCGCATGCAGGCAGGCCAGTTAGTGCGCCTTAGACGTCAGGCCGACAATGGTCGTCTGATCGGCGAAATTCGCATCCGCGACAGTTTCTCTGAAGAAGCTGTGGTGCTACGCACCGCCGGCCGTTACCGTGCCAGCAGAGAACCAATGCCGACAAACAGCCTGACCCACCATGTTGAAGGCGAAATTACCGATAATCTTTATTTGTCAGCCCTGCGTGCCGGCTTGCCCAAGAAGATCATCATTGATCTCATCCGCATGATGAGCTTTGACATTGATTTTGAAAGGGAGATTCGGGTTGGCGATCGGTTTTCGGTGTATTTTGAGCGCGAATATTCCCCCGAGTTTAACGACATTGAAAATGGCCGTATACTGCATGCGCAATTGACACTCAGAAAGCGCACACTCGATGCTTTTCTCTATACGGATAAAAAGGGCAAAGCAGGCTATTTTGACCTAAAGGGCGAAAGCACCCGCCGCGCCTTGATGAAAACCCCTCTGGATGTGGCGGTACTTACCTCATCCTATGGCAAGCGCAGGCATCCGGTTTTGGGCTATACCCGCATGCATAAAGGCTCAGACTTTCGCGCACCTACCGGCACACCGATCATGGCAGCAGGTGACGGCGTGATTGAAATGTCCGCCAGAAACGGCAGCTACGGCAACTATGTTCGTATTCGACATAACAGCACCTATAAAACCGCTTACGCACACCTCAGCCGTTACGGCAAAGGCGTTAAGAAGGGCCGCCGCGTCAGCCAGGGCCAGATTATTGGTTATGCTGGCGCAACTGGCCGCGTAACTGCCGCGCATTTGCATTATGAAGTGATGGTGAACGGCAAGCAGGTCAATCCCATGACACTCAAGCTACCAACTGGAAAAACGCTCTCCCAGAGGGAAATGGCTCTGTTCGATACTCACCGCAGCCAGATAGCACAGGAAATTGACGCGATAAATGTGAGTACAAAAATATTGCTCGTTGACAGCGAGCCAGCTAGACCGCAATTGTCTGAAGCGCGGTAATCACTAGAATCAGGCCGCAAGTATATTATTGATTGAAGAGATACAGGTGAACACAATGCCCAAGACCCCCTTTACCCATGCATGGATGGCCGCAGGAACTTTGCTTTTCTGCACTTTTTCACCTGCATCCGCTCAGGAAATCGACACCCGCATAGAAGCAATTCGCAAGTGTACGCTGATCGAAAATGAAGTGGCGCGGCTCGCCTGTTTTGACACGGCAGCTTCCTGGCTGGTGATCAACCGGGGCAGACCAATGGTTCGAAATAACCGCGATACAGCAAATGTAACCGCCACGCCGCTTGCCCCCACCAATAGTGACGACCTTGAGGCAGAGCGCCGCCGCCTGCAGCGTGAAGTACAGTCACTGCGCAACGAAAAACAGAGCCTTGTACACACAAATAACCGGGACCGGGATTTTAGCCGCAACAACAGCCGTGACGATGCCGACAATATGGAAGCCGTTGTTACCAAGATTGCCAAATTAAATTATGACCGCTTGCGTGTTTTTCTTAACAACGGCCAGGTCTGGGACCTGACAGAACGTGGTTACCTGAGTGCGCTCAAAAAAGGAGCTACCATCATTATCGAAAAAGCAATGCTCGGCTCTCATACCATCAAGGTAAAGGGAGCAAAAGGAGCCTTGAAGGTGAAGCGCGTGCGCTAACACCTGAGCATATTGGACCAGCTATTTTCGGGGTTGGCTAGCACTGCTTAGCCAGCCTCGAACCTTTCTAAGCTCAAACTGGCCGTCGACGTCGAACCTCTTGCAGGCAGCACTCCATTGAACTTTAGTGATTAATTAAACTATTGTTAGCAAGCAACAATTCACCACCCTTAAAATCTAAACAGCTTGCGTGAAAAGTTGCTGCCATCCAAAATTGCGCCCACTGCCGGGTAATAATGATTCGTTAGTCCATATCGTCCACAAACTTTGCAACTGCAATAAACTAAAGTCTCATATCGAGCGCCTCTATTCCCACTCAACCACACACAATTAAAGGCGAATTTGGCTTCTGATGCTTTGATCAATTTTGCAGCCGAATTTTACCTAGCCTATTCATTGCTCATACAAGGCAAAGCCTTGGAAAATAACCGTTTCAAATGCAACTTTAAAAATTTCACCGTAGCCAAAGTCTCCTTTTTTATTGTGTTTTAGCCGCACAGACATGTGTCTAAAGCGCAACACAGTATCTTTTGCAATAAACTCGCATAGGCATTTAGGTCAGTCCTTACTTTACTTACCCCCTTGATGTTTCGTTCATTAGGTTGGGCTCGAAGGGTATTTATTCGTCATAGTGAGTATCCTGAGAGACATCCATTTATCCAGTGCCTGTTCAAACGGATAGGTATTGGGTTGTTTCTTAAAAATTATTCTTGGGAGGAATAATATGGCTCATTCAGATGAGTTTAAGCGCAAGCTACGGCTGGGCACGGCATGTGCGCTGGTAAGCGCTCTCGGCTTTGTCGGCATCAACCCTGCGATGGCGCAGGACGAAGACGCGGACAGCGACGAAGAACTTGAAGTAGAAGAGGTTGTCGTAACCGGCTCACGTATCAAACGTGCAGGTATCGACACTATTCGCCCGGCAATCGGTATAAGCTCTGAAGTATTCGAGCAGCGTGCCTTCACTAACATTGCAGACGCCCTGAACGAAGTCCCTGCATTCGGTGCCGGGATTGATCCGAACGGCGCTCAGAACTCCTTCACGGTTGGTCAGAACTATGTAAACCTTTTTGACCTTGGTACACAGCGTACGCTCACTCTCGTGAATGGCCGTCGTTTTGTATCTTCTAACACACCAACTATTTTCGGTAGCGCTGGCGGCCTTCAGGTTGACTTAAATGCTATCCCTGTTGCGATTCTTGAACGCATCGAAATTGTGCCGCTCGCTGGTTCAGCAGTTTATGGCTCTGATGCAATCGGCGGCGTTGTTAACATAATCCTTCGCGACGACTATGAAGGCTTTGAAGTTTCCGGCCAATACGGTGTAACCGAAGAAGGTGACGGCGAGACTTACCAGATCCAGTCTACTTTCGGTACAAACTTCGCTGACGACCGCGGTAACATTGTATTCTCGCTTGAGTATAACAAGCAGGACGGCATGCTCCGTACAGAGCGTCCTTACTTCACTGACAACAACCCAGACTTCCTGAATGTTGGTGGTGGCCGTAACGAAATTATTGATGGCGGCCAGCGCGTACAGCTACTGACAGGCGGCGGTGCAGTTGCACAGCTCGGCTCTTTCTTCGCTCCATCTGTTGGTATTGGTTCGCTGCCCGACGGCAATTTCTACCAGTTCGACCAAAGCGGCAACCTGGAAGCATGTGAAGCCGGCACTCACGAAGGTGGTTCAATCTTCTTCGCATACGGCGGTACATGTGGCGTTGACTTCTTCGACCAAGTTGCGCAAATTCGCTCCCCTGTTGAGCGTATTATCGCAACATCTATAGCGCACTATCAGCTAACAGACAGCATCCGCTACACGCAGGAATTCATGTTCGCAAACTCTAAAGCAAAAGAGCTTGTAAACCAGGGCGGCTTCCAGTCATTCCCATTTGGCGGCACATCTAGCTTTGCGACAATGTCTATCGACAACCCGTTCCTGTCTGATCAGGCGCGCGGTATCTTCGAGGCGAACGGCATGACACAGTTCAGCCTCAACCGCTTCAACAACGATATTGTTTCCGCGGGTGAAGATCTCACTGAGAACTTCACATGGCGTTACGCTGGTGGTGTTGAAGGTGAGTTTGAATTTGCTGACCGTGAGTTCTTCTGGGACGTAAGTACTGTATTTGGCCAGGCTGACGTTGAAACACGCGGTTCGGGCATCATTGATGGTCGCTTCGTGAACGCAATCGAAGCAGTGCGCCTTTCTGAAGACAGCCTCGCTGATGTAATCGCTCAGACGTCTGACCTTGACGGCGACGGCGACATTGACGTGGATGACGCTGTACTAGACTTCCAGAGCAACTCTGCAACAGGCGTATCTGGCGCAGGCCTTGGCGACATCGTTTGTCAGGTAAGCATCGATACTGTAACTGGTAATCTTGAAGGCCATAACACACCTGCTGCTGGTGGTGGTCTGACAGACGGTGACCGTCCATTCTCTGATGGTTGTGTGCCTTTGAACCTGTTCGGTGAAGGCGTTGCAAGCGCTGAAGCTCTGGCGTTCATCAACGGCGGCCCGGGCATCACGTCTTCCAATATTGGCCAGCGTGTATTCTCTGCCAACTTTGGTGGTGACCTGTTCGACCTTCCTGGTGGTACTGTTTCTTTCGCAGCCGGTTTCGAAAACCGCCGCGAAAAAGCAGAATTCACACCTGGCCTTGGTACGTCTATTCCGATAACGCGTTCTTCACCCTTTGATCCAACGGTTGGCCAGTCCAATACGTCTGAATGGTATGCAGAGGGCCTGATCCCACTCGTCTCTGAAGACATGGACCTGTCATTCCTGCAGTTCGCAGAAGTTGAAGGTTCTGTACGCCGTGTGAAAAACACTATTACAGACCCAAGCGGTATTGATCGTTCAACTGTTAATTACACGTACGAGCTTGGTGGCCGTATCTCACCAATGGAAGGCCTGACGTTCCGCGCGACATATGCAAGCGCGATCCGTTCTCCTTCACTTGTTGAGCTCTTTTCACCGCAAGTACAGGCATTCATCTCCGGTGCTGATCCGTGTGACAACCGTGAATATGAATCTGGTCCAAGCCCAGAAGTACGCCAGGCAAACTGTGCTGCGGATGGTATCACGGACCCAGCGAACTTCACGTCTAACATTCAGAACGCAACAATCATCGGTGCTACGGGTGGTAACCCAGCTCTGATCGCTGAACGTTCCAGATCATACTCCATCGGGGCGGTTTGGGAGCCTAGCTTTGTTCCAAACCTGACTTTGACTGCTGACTATCTGAACATTAAAATCGAAGATCGTATTGAAAACTTCGATTTCGAAGCGCTTGCTGAGACTTGTTACGATAGCACCGAGTTCCCGAACGTTGCATGTGGCGCGTTTACACGTGACGATACAGGTCAGGTTACTTACGTTCTCGAGTCATTCCTGAACGCTGCAAACTCTAAGTTTGAAGCAATTCAGTTTATCGCGGCATATGACTTTGATCTTGCTGACGCTCTCAGCAGCCTCAACAACGAATGGGACGGCAAAGACTTTGGTCGTATAGATCTCGGCGCGAACATTCTTTACCGCCTTGATGAGCGCCTTCAGGTTGTTCCAACGCGTCCAGCTGACGTAAGTGTTGGTGACCTTGGTGACCCGAACGTGCAGACCACTTTCGATATGAATTGGCAAAAAGGCCCATTCCGTTGGTTCTACCGTTTGAGCTATCAGGATAGCCCGCTTCTCGACGCAACAGGCCAAGATACGTTCTTCGACGGTGATGTTGAGTACAAAACTACACGTGCTCGCTTCATCCACAACACATCTTTCTCGTATCGCATCTTTGATCGCACTACGCTGCAGATGTCTGTTGACAACCTGATGAACCGTCGTCCAGATCGGATTGAACTGGCAGCCGGCCGTTTCACTACGACAGAGCTTCTTGGTCGTCGCTTTACATTCCGTATTCGCTCGACTTTCTAAGCTTTTCTTTGAAATTGATATTGGAAACGGGGCCTTCGGGCCCCGTTTTCTTTTGGGCTAAAAGCTATACTTAGGCCACCTGAGAATGCAAGGCGGTCGCGACATGCCCGCGCCGTTGTTCGCGTAGAAACTTAAATCGGATGTAGGATAACAGGTTAAGCGGGGCCGCTACTTACTAGCTTTCTTCCAGGTCGCGTTGGCGGTGCTGCACCACATGCTTGTTGGCGTCATCAAGCGCCTTCCTGAGCGCAAATTCGCCCACAGGTTTCACAAGGCATTGTACAAATTTATTGCCCTCAACCAAACGAGTGTCTTCCGCTTCATCGCGGTGGTCCAGCATCATCACACAAGCCGTAAAAGCACTAACCGCCTGCGCCTCCTGAATAAGCGCAAGGCCTGTCTCATCATCGACGGTTTCTGTAGTCACCAACACGTCGATCATATCAGCTCGCAAAATCGTCCGCGCTTCTTCAAACGTTTCAACCATCTTAAGGTTATAGCGCGCACCAAGGCGCGCGAGGATGCTGCCAAAATCTGATGGATGGGCAACCGCAAGTACGTTTGCGTGCGCCACCTTCGTAGCCACAAGTCCGGCATCACCGACAATGCCCGCCGCTGCATGGCTCACGGGTTCACCGTCGACACCAATCTGGGCACCCATTGTATCCAACACCGCCCAGCTATGACTGTCAATCACTGACAAATCCACGTCACGTCCAAGCGATAAAAAGTTATGCCACATGATGCGTTCGACCATTGCTGACCCTACGGTTACATAATCGCGTTCGTCGAAATCAACAAAAGTAACCGAGACACCCACCAAAACAGTTTCGCCGGTCTCGTCGTCGCAAACAGGCAACAAAAGCCACTCAACGTCTTTGTGGCGGTGCCCAAACCAAACGCGGGACATACGAACCATGCCTATATTCTGCTTCAGGCACGGCATGAACAGGCTCATCTGCAGCGGCTTCAGGGCGTGCGGGAACAAATCAGTGATAGGCCTACCCACAAGGTTGCTTGTCAGCACCTGCGCATTCCGCGTGCCGGTATAATCAAGAATGATGTCCCCGCGTTTCGGTCGGAAAACCAGGCCGCATTCACCAAATGCAGGCAAAGCCTCTGGCGAAAAGGCGCTAAGGCTCGGCAAAGACCCGCCCTGCCGCTGGTCTTCCCAATATTGGAACAGCTTTTTACTAAGACCGTGTTGCACGCATTTCTCATCGCCAAAGTTAATTTCAACACCAGGTTGCTATTAACCAATTTTTTGCCATTTTGGATAATGCATTGTCAGGTTTAACATAAAGTAAAGGTCGCAAAAATGGTATCTAAACAATCCAACAGAGTATAAATGCTTTAGGGTAAAAGGCCACCCAAAAGGTGGCCTTCCTTAGAGTATGGTCGCCCGATTAGGCGGCATCAGCACCTTTACGGGTTGGTAAGAGCTGAATACCGGCCACCCCTAAAGCAACCTGGATGGTGTCGCCATTCAAAACCTCGCCGCGCAAGATCAAATCGGCTAGCTGATCCTGCACATGTTTCTGGATTGTACGTTTCAACGGACGGGCACCATACACAGGGTCATAACCAGCATCCGCAAGCCAGTTTACAGCATCCTCAGTGAGCGTGAGCGTGATGTTTCGCTCATCCAAAAGCCGTTGCAGACGGGCAACCTGGATCTCTACGATATTTGACATATGACCGCGCTCCAATCGGTGGAACAGGATGGTTTCGTCCAAACGGTTAAGAAATTCTGGCCGGAATGCGCCTTTAACTACATCCATCACGCGGCCGCGCACCTCTTCTATCACAGCGCCGTCCGGCAATTCCGCAATCATCTGCGAACCTAGATTAGAGGTCAGCACGATCAGGCTGTTGCTGAAATCAACCGTGCGCCCCTGCCCATCCGTCAGACGTCCGTCATCAAGAACTTGCAGCAGAACGTTGAATACATCCGGATGTGCCTTTTCCACCTCATCAAACAGAATCACCTGGTAGGGTTTGCGCCGAACAGCTTCTGTAAGCACGCCGCCTTCTTCATACCCCACATAGCCTGGAGGCGCACCGATCAAGCGTGCAACTGCATGTTTCTCCATAAATTCAGACATATCAATGCGCACCATCGCGCTATCATCATTAAAGAGAAACTCAGCGAGCGCCTTCGTCAGCTCGGTCTTGCCGACGCCAGTAGGCCCCAGAAACAGGAAGCTGCCAAGCGGTCTGTTCGGGTCCTGCAGGCCCGCACGCGCGCGGCGCACGCTGGTGGAAACTGCATCCACGGCTTCACGCTGGCCAATCACCCGTTTACCAAGCTCATTTTCCATCTGCAGAAGCTTTTCCCGTTCGCCTTCAAGCATCTTGTCAACGGGAATGCCTGTCCATTTGGAAACAACACCCGCGATATCCTCCTCAGTTACTTCTTCACGCAAGAGGCTGTTTTCCGCTACTTCAACAGGTGCCTTGAGGTGCTGCTCCAGTTCTGGGATCACACTATGCTGCAATTCACCCGCACGGGCATATTGGCCTGTACGCTGCGCTTGTTCCAGCTCAATACGCGCCCGGTCCAATTGCTCCTGCACTTGCTTGCCACCTGCGATCTTGTCTTTCTCAGCCTGCCAGCGCGCCGTAAGCTCAGCAGATCGCTGTTCCAAATCCACAAGTTCTTGTTCGATATCTTCAAGGCGGGCTTTAGCCGCTTTATCCTTTTCCTTTTTCATCGCTTCCCGTTCGATCTTTAGCTGAACAATGCGACGATCAAGCTCATCAATTTCGATGGGTTTAGATTCAGTTTCCATACGCAAACGGCTCGCGGCCTCGTCCATAAGGTCAATGGCCTTATCGGGCAGGAAGCGATCAGTTATATAGCGGTGCGACAGCGTCGCTGCAGCCACCAAAGCGCTATCGGTGATTCGCACGCCGTGGTGTAATTCGTATTTTTCCTTCAGGCCGCGAAGGATGGAAATTGCATCCTCTTTTGAAGGCTCAAGCACCAATACCGGCTGGAAGCGCCGCTCAAGCGCTGCATCTTTTTCCACATATTTGCGGTATTCCTTGAGAGTGGTGGCACCGATACAGTGCAATTCACCGCGGGCAAGGGCTGGCTTCAACAAATTCGATGCATCCATAGCGCCGTCAGTTTTGCCTGCGCCGACAAGCGTATGCATCTCGTCAATAAACAGGATAACATCGCCTTCGCCGTGTGCCACCTCTTGCAACACCCCCTTAAGGCGCTCTTCAAACTCGCCGCGGTATTTAGCGCCCGCAATCAGCGCACCCATATCAAGGGACATAATGCGCTTGTCGACAAGGCTGTCCGGCACATCGCCGTTCGCGATTCTGAGTGCCAGGCCTTCAGCAATTGCTGTCTTGCCAACACCAGGCTCGCCTATCAGCACTGGGTTGTTTTTGGTGCGCCGGGACAAAACCTGCACCGTGCGGCGGATTTCCTCGTCACGGCCAATCACCGGGTCAAGCTTGCCTTCACGCGCACGCTCGGTAAGGTCCTGCGCAAAACGTTTCAAAGCGTCGTACGCATCCTCGGCAGATGCTGTATTGGCGGTGCGGCCATGGCGAATATCGTTAATCGCTTTATTAAGGCCTTCAGCCTTCACCCCTGCCTGCGTCAGGAATTTTCCGGCTTCGCATTTGGGTGTCAGTAAAAGTGCCAGCAAGAGCCGTTCAGCGGTCACGAATTTATCGCTCGCTTTGTCGGCTACCTCTTCGGCCTTGGCGAATACCTGAGCGGTCACCGGATCGAGATGCAATTGCCCGGCACCCGAGCCTTCGACCTTCGGCATCTTCGCCAAATGCGCTTCAACAGCCGAAAGCGCAAGCTGCGCCTGCCCACCAGAGGCTGCTATCAGGTTGGATGCGAGCCCTTCTTTGTCATCAAGAAGCGCTTTTAAAATATGTTCGGGTGTAAACCGTTGGTGTCCTTCACGAACAGCAATGCCTTGAGCGGATTGGATAAAGCCGCGGCTACGGTCGGTAAATCTTTCAATATTCATGTGTTTATAACCCCATGATTACGCACTGTCCCCATATGCGGGCGACAGTCGGTTAAACCTTACGGCGCCCCAATTGGGCTCGCCGCTATATTTCATTTGGGCATGGTAACAAATTTACACAAGACCTTTGGGGAAAATATCTGCTGAAGAAATATCCAAAAGCGAAATTAACGGCATTTAATTTCACCGAACGACCGATAACTGGCACAAAAAAAGGCTGCCAAATGGCAGCCTTTAATTTTAGGTCGAACCTTGTAATTTACGCAGCTTCGCCGCCCTCGGGCTTGCTTTCCGCTTCAACGGGCGCCGCCTCTTCGGCTTCCGCCTTCGGCTTCACCATACGTCGCCGACGAACAGGCGCACGGCGCTTTGGCTTTTCCGGTGCAACCGTTCCGTCCAGCCCTAATTCGGGGTGCACTTCAACAGGCTGTTCGCTTTCCGCTGGATTAGCAGCAACGGCTTCCTGCTCTTCGGGTGCATTAGCTGCTTCCACGGCAACATCTTCACCGTCTGCCACCTGATTTTCATCAGCCGGCTTTGCCTGGCGGTCTCGACGGCCATGATCTTTACGGCCCCGCTTTTCGCCTTCATCCCGACCTTGGTCTCTGCCTTGGTCACGGCTGTTTTGCTGCATATCATTCACAACCCGCTGATAATGGTCAGCAAACTGGAAATAATATTCAGATGTCACCCGGTCACCTGCCTGCAAGGCGTCACGAGCCTGGGTTTTATATTTTTCAAGCAGTTGCTTCGGGTTACCACGAACCTTATTTTCGCTGCGATTACCCGCACCGCCGCTGCTGTTGCTTCTGCCACCTTTTCGCGGGGCAGGACGACCACGCTGTTTGCGCGCGTTTTGAGCCTGTTTCATATGAAATCTATACCAACAGTATTCAGAAAATTGCAAAATTTGGCAAACTTGTCTGCCAAGTGTCCGAGATCGATAATCGATTTTTGTTCGGATAACTGCCTGCAGCGCCTGTCTCAATCCGGCGATCTGCTTAAGACAGAGCTACCCTAGCGCCTAATTCCTCGGTTTCCAAGGCCGAATTTAACCTTTTCCTGATTTTTTGCCGCTGACCACCCGCTGGACCCCCGGCAGATCACGTATTTTTCGAACATCTTCAAATCCCGCCAGCTCAAATAGATCCGCAACATCATTCGCTTGCAATATACCAACTTCAACTGCGAGCAGACCTCCCGGCACAAGAAAGTGCTGAGCTTTCTCGGTAATTAAACGGTAGGGGTCAAGTCCATCTGCACCGCCGTCAAGCGCGAGTATGGGTTCATGTTCGCGCACATCCACCATCAGCCCATCAATATCGACGGACGGAATATAAGGTGGGTTGGAAACAATTGCGGTGAAGGCATGCGCGCCCTCATCAAGCGCCGCAAACCAGTCGCTTACCAAAAACTCGGCCCGCCCCCCAACACCAAGCCGCCCTGCATTTTCTTCTGCAGCGACCAAAGCTCCCGCAGATATATCAAGCCCCACACCCGTTAGGGCCGGGCGTTCTGCCAGAATACTCAACAAGATACAGCCCGAACCTGTTCCAAGGTCGAGAATGCGTCCACCGCGCTGAGGCAATTGTTCCAGCACCTGCTCGACAAGCGTTTCCGTATCCTGGCGCGGAATTAGCGTATCTGCATTGACGATAAACTCATGGTTCCAGAAGGGCTGCGACCCGGTAATATAGGCAACAGGTTTACCAGCTTCCCTTGCAGCAATCATAGCATCATACTCACCGTACACGCCCTGGTTCAGGCCTTCGTGCAAGGTCAGCAGGCCCATGCGTTCACACCCAAGAAGGTGCGCCAGCAAAATCTCGGCGTCCAGGCGTGCTGTATCAATGCCCACAGCAGAAAGCCGTGCCGCACCGTTTTTCAGCACTGCAGCGATATCAGCCTGCATTAAAGGGCGGCTTCCATTTCAGAAAGCTTGGCCGCTTGGTCTTCTTCGATCAGAGCGCTGATCACTTCACCAAGCCCATCGCCCGCTATAATGGCGTCAAGTTTATGCAGCGTTAAGCCAATCCTGTGGTCGGTTACACGCCCCTGTGGGAAATTATAGGTGCGAATACGCTCTGAGCGGTCACCCGACCCTACCTGTGCCTTACGGTCTTCAGACCGCTCGCTATGGATCTTCTCGCGTTCTACATCATAAAGCTTAGCATGCATGATTTTCCATGCTTTCTCACGGTTTTTATGCTGCGACTTTTCGCTTTGCACAACCATAATGCCAGTAGGAATATGCGTAATACGCACCGCTGAATCAGTGGTGTTCACGTGTTGGCCACCAGACCCCGATGCCCGCATGGTATCAACACGGAAGTCTTCGGTTTTAATATTCAGATCAACTTCTTCGGCTTCGGGAAGCACTGCCACGGTTGCCGCACTTGTGTGAATACGCCCGCCAGATTCGGTGGTTGGCACGCGCTGCACCCGGTGCACGCCGCTCTCGAATTTCATTTTCGCAAACACACCCTTGCCCGACACGTTCGCGACCACTTCTTTGAAACCACCAACTTCAGAGGCCGAGCCTGAAATCATTTCCACTTTCCAGCCCTGGGTCTCGGCGTACCGCTCATACATGCGGTACAGGTCACCCGCAAAAAGCGCGGCCTCGTCGCCGCCAGTACCAGCCCGGATTTCAAGAATCGCAGAACGCTCATCTGCGGCATCCTTCGGCAACAGTTGGATCGAAAGCGTTTTATCCATTTCAGGCAGGCGTTCTTTCAGTTCAAGAAATTCTTCCTGCGCCAGTTCTTTCATTTCCGGGTCATCACCAGACGCCATCATCTCAGCAAGGTCAGCCATTTCTTCACGGCCATCCTTCAGAGCTGTTGCCGCTTCCACCACCGGCCCCAGGTCGGAATATTCCTTACTGAGCTTGACGAATTCTTCATTCGAGAATTCACCCGGCGTGGCTAGCGCATGCTCCAGATAATCATAGCGCGTTAATAGCTGATCAATGCGTTCGTCTGAAATCACAGATTGTCTCCTACAGGCCAGCTTTTACGGTGCCAGCCAGGTCTGCAAAAGCAACCTGGCTTTGTTCGCCGTTATCCAGATCCTTTAGCGTTACAACGTCCTCTTCAACCTCATTATCGCCGATAATCACAGCAAAGCGTGCTTCGGCCTTGTTGGCCCGGTTAAGGCGCTTCTTGAGGTTGCCACCACGGTCTGCCGTCACAGCCGCACCTACAGAACGCAGGTCTTCCGCAAGTTCAAAGGCCTTCAAAGTAGCGCTGTCACCCATCGGCATGATGATCACAGGGCGTGCGGGTTTTTCACCAGCTTCCGATAACATAGCTAGGCGTTCAATGCCGCCCGCCCAGCCAATACCCGGCACAGCCGGACCACCAAGCTGTTCGATCAACCCGTCATAACGGCCACCTGCCAGCACCGTACCCTGCGCGCCCAGCTCAGTGGTAATGAACTCAAACGCCGTGTGACAATAATAATCCATGCCGCGCACCAGGCGTTCATCATGCTTGTAAGGAATTCCGATCGCCTCTAAGCCATTCTTCACCGCTTCAAAATAGGCGTGAGAATGTTCGTTCAAACATTCCGACATCAAAGGGGCACCCGCGACAATCACCTTATCGCTCTCATCTTTGCTATCAAGGATACGCAGTGGGTTGGTTTCAAGGCGACGCACACTGTCTTGCGATAGCTCGCCCTTGTGACCCGAGAAATAGGAAACCAGCGCGGTACGATAATCATTGCGGCTTTCCTGGTCACCAAGTGTATTCAGGTGCAACACAACCTTGTCGCCAAGGCCAAGCTCTTTAAGCAGCCGCCACGCCATCGCGATAATATCCACATCTGATTCTGGCGTGTCCTGACCGATAAGCTCAGCGTCTATCTGATGGAACTGGCGGTAACGGCCTTTTTGTGGGCGTTCATACCGAAAAGCGGGGCCATGGCTCATCAGTCGACACGGCAAACTTTGCTGCAAGCCGTTCGAGATAAAAGCCCGGCAGATACCCGCCGTAAACTCCGGGCGCAAGGTCAGCTCTTCGCCGCCCCTATCCTCAAAAGTATACATTTCTTTCGAGACAATATCGGAAGCCTCGCCAAGTGGGCGCTTGAACACTTCAGTAAACTCAAACACAGGTACGGAAAAATCCTCAAAGCCGTAGGAGGCTCCGACACGGCGGAAAGCATCGACCACCGCTGTCATGTTACGGGATTCGTCACCATAGATATCGCGCGTGCCCCGCGCTGGTTGCAGTTTGGACACGAGTCATTTCCTTCAAATTAGCTACGAATGGGCTGCGCCAGCGTCCGCTGCTTCAGCCGCAGCCACTTCGGCCGCTTTTTCTTCAACAAGCTCAACAATATGGTCAACAAGCTTATCATCTGTAATCTTATGATCGGTCACGCCAGACAGATAAACCATATGGTTGCCCTGGCCGCCACCAGTGAGCCCGATATCTGTCTCGCGCGCTTCGCCTGGCCCATTCACAACGCAGCCAATAATCGACAAACTGAGGGGCGTATGAATGTGCGACAGGCGTTCTTCGAGCAATTCAACTGTCTTGATCACCGGGAAGGCCTGGCGTGCGCAGGACGGGCAGGAAACAATCCGCACACCCCGGTGCCTAAGTCCCAACGACTTCAGAATTTCATAGCCTGCCTTCACTTCTTCAACAGGTTCAGCAGACAAAGAAACCCGGATTGTATCGCCAATACCCGCCCACAAAAGGGAACCAATGCCAATCGCCGACTTGACCGTACCGCCCCTGAGGCCGCCCGCTTCGGTAATGCCCAGATGCAGTGGATAATCACAAGCCTCCGCCAAGCCCTGATAGGCCGCAACCGCAAGGAAAACATCAGATGCTTTCACACTGATTTTAAAATCATGAAAATCATTGTCTTCAAGGATGCGCGCGTGCTCAAGCGCGCTTTCAACCAGCGCCTCAGGGCATGGCTCGGCGTATTTTTCGAGAAGATGCTTCTCCAGGGACCCTGCATTCACGCCGATCCGCATAGAGCAGCCATTTGCTTTTGCGGCGCGGACCACTTCCTTCACGCGTTCCTCAGACCCAATATTGCCGGGGTTAATCCTGAGGCAAGCCGCGCCTGCATCAGCAGCCTCAAGCGCGCGCTTATAATGAAAATGGATATCCGCCACGATCGGCACATTTGCCTCGCGGCAAATTTCCGGCATCGCCGCTGTTGACGCCTCATCCGGGCAGGAAACGCGTACGATATCAACGCCCGCTTCCTCAGCCGTGCGGATCTGCCCAATGGTGGCCGCCGCATCTGATGTGAGGGTATTGGTCATTGTCTGGACAGTGATAGGCGCATCGCCGCCAACGGGTACATTCCCCACCATAATCTGGCGGGACTTGCGTCTGATCACATCTCTCCAGGGCCGAATGCTCATGGCACCAATTCCTCACAAAAACTCACATGCTGTGGCTTATAAATGAGAATAAGCCCCGCTGAAAGCAGGGATTTGATGGATTGACGGAAAAGTGCGTGTTTTTAGCGAGATCCAACGCCTGAAAGGCCACCTTCACTCAACTGGTTTTCTTTGCTGAGCGAATAATCGGAGACAATCTCGCCGCGTGTACCAAGCTGCACAGCATCCTCAGCACCTTGCGTTAGCGTCAAGCCACCCGCATTGCTAGTGGTCAAGAGCATCACCCCTGCTTCGCTGGGCCGGTAGGACTGGCCAGCCCGCAATATACCCGACCAAAGCTCGGTACCATCAGGACGTGCGACACGCACCCAGCTATCTTCCGATGCAGCAAGAAGGACATCACCGGCAGGCAAGGCCGCAAGTGCGTCTGCATCAGCATAAGCCGCCGGGATAAATAGCGATTGGTTCACCGTGTTTTCTTCAACATGTGCGGCAGCAATATCGCTTATTTCAAGCGCCGTTGGCGCAGTAGCCGATGCCTCGGGTATCACCGTTTCAACCAAATCAGTCTGTAAAGCGGCGAGCTGAGCTTTTTCCGCTGCGATCTCGCTATCGCTGTTTGCGACCATCGATGTGCCACCAAGGCTACCGCCAAGCGCAACCCAGCACATAGAGGCACCGACAAGCCCGGCAATAGGCGAGAGCCATGACGGTATTTTTTTTCGGGTCTTGCCCAGCTGCGATTTTGGCACTGTCGGCGCTTTAGGTTTCGCGATCCCGCATTCATCTTTGAAACTAGCGACAACACGATCAGCGTCCTCGCCGAGGGCATTAGCATACGAACGCACAAACCCAACAGCAAACGTGTGTGCTGGCAGCTTTTCATATTCGCCATTTTCAATGGCTTTAAGGTAACTGGACTGCACGCATATATCCTGCGCCACGGCTTTCACCGTGAGTCCCTGCGCTTTGCGTGCATTTTTCAGCAATTCTGAAATTGCTGGTGTTTCGATATTCATCGTTTTAACCGTTCCCTGTCAACTCACCCCTGAGGTGACAGAAACCAGTGATTGTCCCATCAGACTGTCACTGAGTCCCCAACATGGCCCGAAATCCCCAAATTCTCCGGCCCCCATGTCACCACATATCGCCCGATATATCCCCGCTAACGGGACTGCCTGTGGTTGTGGTCTCTATATTTTATACGGTTATATGTGAGGCCACGCCGAATAGTGAAAATGCATTTGCTCTTCTGAGTCAAATACATTTCAGGTTTTAACTAAAATTAGCGGTTTTCAACCAAAAATTGGAGGAATTAACCCCAGCTTCAAAGCTTGATATCGTGGTCACGTGCAAAATGAGTGAGCGAGTCGCGAATCGAATGCTCTGTAGATGTCAGGTTTGTCAGCAAAAAGTCACGCAGCTTGCCCATATGTACCGAGCGGATCATGCGCTTCACTGGTCCTACCGACGTGGGCGATATGGAAAGGCGTTTCATGCCAAGCGCCACCAGCGCCATAGCCTCAATCGGTTTGCCGCCCATTTCGCCGCAAAGCGTGACCGGCACCCCCGCCTCGCCGCAGACTTTCACAATCATATGCAGGAATGCCAACACAGACGGTGCCAGCAGGTCATAGCGGTCTGCAAGGCGTGGGTTTCCCCGATCACATGCAAAGAAAAACTGCATCAAGTCATTAGTACCAATAGATAAAAAGTCAATTTCCTTCATCAGGCTTTCGAGCTGCCAACTGAGGGATGGCACCTCAAGCATGCAGCCAACCTTCACCGACGTTGGCGGCACTTTGTCAAACTGGGCCAGTCGGTCGATTTCCTTCTGCAAAATCGCCTTGCACTTCTTCAGTTCCGCCACTTCCGCAATCATCGGGAACATCACATGCAGGTCTTTGCCTGACGCCGCATAAAGAAGCGCCCTGAGTTGAAACCGGAGCAGTGCCGGACGGTCAAGTGCAATGCGAATCGCGCGCCAGCCCATCGCCGGGTTTTCTTCCTCTTCGCGCGGCAGGAACGGCACCTGCTTATCACCGCCGATATCGAGTGTGCGAAACACTACCGGGCGGTCGCCCGAGGCCTCCAAAGCGGCCGCATAGATCTTGGTCTGCTCATCCACCTTAGGTAGCGCAGGCGACACCATGAACTGGAATTCGGTCCGGAACAGGCCGATTCCCTCCGCGCCTGTGCTATCAAGGCTCGGCAAGTCAACAAGCAGCCCCGCATTCATAAACAGATCAATCCGGTGCCCGTCGAGTGTTTCGGCTGGCAGCGTACGCTCAGCCTCATACTCGGCGTGCAACTGTTCCTGCAGCTTAACCGTTTCGCGGTATGTTGCGATCACATCGTCGGCAGGCCGCACAAACAGATGTTCGCTGCTGGTATCGACAATCAAATCTTCACCAGGCTCCACATGATTGAGCAAACCATTGATGCGCCCAAGCACCGCAATGCCCATCGCCCGCGCAATGATTGTCACATGCGCCGTCGCCGAGCCTTCTTCAAGCGCGATGCCCTTCAGGTAATTCTGGTCATATTCAACCAGCTCAGCCGGGCCAACATTACGGGCAACCAGGACTGAATCTTCGGTTAATTTGGTCCGGTAATCGGTCTTGTCACCTTGGATAATGCGGATAAGTCGTGTCGCCAGGTCTTCAAAATCCGCAACACGTTCCCTGAGGTACGGATCGCGGATCTTTGCCATGCGGGCGCGGTTTTCCTGCTGCACCCTGTCAACGGCGGCCTCCGCCGTCAGGCCCGAATTGACCGCATCCCGCATTTTGTCCTGCCAGCCCTGGTCATAAGCAAACATGCGGTAGGTCTCCAAGACCTCTCTGTGCTCGCCGCCATGGGCCAAATCTGGGTGCTCGATAAGCTGCTCAAGCTGCATACGCATCTCTGCGATTGAATCCTCAAGCCGGATGCGTTCTTCATCAATACTATCCGCGATCGTACGGGTAATTTTGACCTGTGGCTGATGGAAAACGGCGACACCAGCGCCTATACCACCTGTGAGCCCCGTGCCGTCCAGCGTGATCGGCTGACCAATCGCAGTCGTATCTTCATAAAGCTCGTCTTTGTCGACCAGCTCGCCAGACCCCACAAGCTCTGCCATCACCATCGAAATGGTTTGCAGCGCTTCTACTTCCTCTGGCCGGTAACGCCGCGCCGCGACATTCTGCACAACAAGAACACCAACAACTTTGCCGGTTCGAAGAATCGGCACGCCAAGGAAGCTGTGGTAAATATCCTCTCCCGTTTCAGGGCGATATACAAAACGCGGGTGCTGAGGTGCTTCAGAAAGATTGAGCGGCAATCCGCGCTCGGCAACCAAACCAACAAGACCTTCACCCACTTGCAATCTTGTCAGGTGAACCGCTTCTTCCTTGAGGCCCTCGGTCGCAAAAAGCTCCAGCACACCGCCAGCACGCACCAGATAAATGGAGCATACTTCAGCCACCATATTCTGCGCGATAACCCGTACAACCCGGTCTAATTTGTCTTGAGCGCGACCGCTGCCTGCCATCACACTGTGCAAGCGTCTGAGTAATAACCTTGGCTGACTTACATGGTCAGGCAAGCTGTCCCCCTTATTTCACGGCCAACCCGTATATAGGGATAAGTACGGGTTTCCGCTAGGCTTTTTTACGTTGCAGACTTGTTAAGATAATTCCGAGCCTGAGAAACAAGCTCATTGATAATAGCGGCCATCGGTTCGATTTTTTTAACCATTCCAACGCTCTGACCAGCCATAACAGAACCATTTTCAACGTCACCGTCAACCACGGCGCGGCGAAGTGCTCCACCCCAAAAATGCTCGATCTGCATCTGGCCGTCTTCCTGTTCCACTTCACCTGCATGGAACTTACCCACAATCTCGCGCTGGGTTTCCATAAATTCTTCGGTGCCTTGGTTTTTGAGCGCGCGTACAGGAATCACTGGAAATTTGGGGTCGATCTGCACGCTTGTGACAGCATCGCGCGCCTTGGCACCAATGAACGCTTTTTTGAAATTCTCGTGTGCCACACATTCTTCGGCGCAGACAAAGCGCGTACCGAGTTGTGCGCCTGACGCCCCCATCTCAAGATATCCGGCAATCGCCTCGCCCCGGCCAATACCGCCAGCCACAAACACCGGCACATTCTGCACTACCGGCAATATCTCCTGCGCGAGTACGCTGGTGGATACGGGGCCAATATGACCACCTGCTTCCATGCCTTCGATCACGATGGCATCCGCCCCTGAACGCACCAGCTTTTTCGCGAGTGTAGCCGTGGGTGCAAAACACATCAGCTTGGCACCGTATTCCTTGATTTTTTTGATGGATAGGCCTGTTGGCAGACCGCCCGCCAGCACAACATGGCTCACATTCATCTTGCCGCAAATGTCAATCAGGGTGTCTACATCCGGATGCAAGGTAATAAGATTCACACCGAACGGCTTGTCGGTAAGGGCACGCGTTGCTTCAATTTCTGTGGCAAGCTGCTCGGAATTCATGCCGCCGCACGCCAGCACGCCGAAACCGCCTGCGTTTGAAATGGCCGATACCAGATTACGCTCAGATACCCACGTCATCGCACCGCCCAGAACGGCATATTCACTACCTAGGAAATCGGTGCCACGCTTTGACAGCTCATTGAAACGATCACTCATACTCTTACCCCCGACGCCCGGACCAATCCGGAGAAACCCAAAACCCGAGATTACCCCACTGCGTCCAAGCCATAGGCTGTATGCAGCGCGCGTACCGCGAGCTCTGTATATTCAGCGTCAATAATTACACTGATCTTAATCTCCGATGTGGAGATTACCTGAACGTTGATGCCCTTTTCAGCAAGTGTATCGAACATTTTCCGTGCGACACCTGCATGACTGCGCATACCAACGCCGACCACTGATACCTTAACTACACCCGCGGTGTAAACCAGGTCACGGAATTTCATTTCTTCTTTGTTGGTTTCCAGGACTCTCACAGCACGCTGCAAATCGTCTTCGGGTACTGTGAAGGTCACATCAGTTGAGGTGCCATCCTCAGAGGCCGACTGTACGATCATATCCACATTGATATTTTCGTCCGCCAGAGGCGCAAACAGGTGCGAAACCTGGCCAGGCCGGTCTTCCAGGCCAACAACGGTTACTTTTGCTTCGCCGCGCGAATAGGCGATGCCGCTTACTACTTCCTGTTCCACAATCTCATCCTCACTTACAACAAGTGTTCCTGGCAAATCTTCGAACGATGACAACACCTGGGTGCGCACACCCTGGGTCATCGCGAGCGCAACAGAGCGCGTCTGCAATACTTTAGCCCCCAGGGATGCCATTTCGAGCATTTCCTCATAGGTAATTTTATCAAGCTTACGCGCTTTGGGCACGATGCGTGGGTCGGTGGTATAAACCCCGTCCACATCGGTATAAATATCACAGCGATCGGCTTTTACCGCTGCCGCGACCGCCACAGCAGACGTATCGCTGCCCCCGCGACCAAGTGTTGTGATGCGGTTATCGTCAGCAAGCCCCTGAAAGCCCGCAACAACTGCCACGCGGCCTTCATCAAGGCATTTTTCGAGCGCTTCGGTTTCAATGTTTTCGATGCGCGCAGCGCCGTGCACATTATTGGTGCGGATCGGCACCTGCCAGCCAAGAAAAGAGCGCGCAGGAATGCCCAACTCTTGCAGGCAAATCGACAGGAGGCCGATGGTGATCTGCTCACCGGCGGCCACCACCGTATCGTACTCGCGTGCATCATGCATCATCGCCGCCTCGCGGCAGTATCCAACCAGCGTATTGGTCATGCCCGACATGGCAGACAGAACAACAACAACTTCGTGGCCTTCGTTCACGGCTTTTGCAACGCGGTTCGCCACATTCTTGATGCGGTCCACGTCACCTACCGAGGTGCCTCCGAATTTCTTTACTATGCGTGCCATCTAACTTCCTGGGCGTGCCATCTAACTTCCTGGGCGTGCCATCTAACTTCCTGGGCGTGCCATCTAACTTCCTGGCGATTTGTCTTACGGACAATAAAACTAAACGCCCAATGGGGCGATGCGAAGGCATTTTGACGCGGTGCTCTTGACCCTGCGGCCAGAGAGTGCGATTGGAACCTTAGCGCGCCTTATTTAAAGCTTGAACCCCGAGGGCGCAAGCGCAGAGACGACCAAACCCACGTGATTTGCTTGCCCTGGACAAAAGAAATGCTGAACAAAACAGGACATATTGATGAAAATGGCACCGCCGCGGGCGCAACAGTTGATCCTGACGAGGTAGCATTCTTTGCAAAAATTGCCGACAGTTGGTGGGACCCACACGGCCCCTTCAAGCCACTGCACCAATTGAACCCAACGCGGCTAGCCTATATCCGGCAGGCGGTTATCGCGCACTTTGGGCTGGATGATGGTTCAGTGACACCCTTCAAAGGGCTACGGCTTTTGGATATTGGCTGCGGCGGCGGCCTGATCTCCGAGCCTATGCGCCGCCTGGGGGCTGATGTGGTGGCAGTTGACGCCTCTGAGAAAAACATCAAAACCGCGAGTGTGCACGCCAAGGCAGGCGGCCTGGAGATTGATTTCCGCAATAATACGGCTGAAGCACTGGCAGACGCGGGCGAACAATTTGATGTGATCATCAATATGGAAGTAATCGAACATGTGGCCGACGTAGATGCTTATCTCGCCGCCTGCCGCAGGCTTCTTAAACCTTCGGGCATCATGCTCCTCAGCACCATCAACCGCACGCGTAAAGCTTATTTGTTTGCCATCATAGGTGCCGAGCGTGTGATGCGCTGGTTACCCGTTGGCGCGCATGACTGGAACAAGTTCCTCACGCCCAAGGAACTAGCAAGCTACAGCGAAAAAGCGGGCTTTGTGCCCTCGGAAGCAACAGGCTTTGTCTTCAGCCCGCTTAGAGGGAAATGGAATCTGTCCACAAGCGACACCAGCGTCAATTACGCGATGGCCGCAAAAGGCGAATAATCAACACTATGTTGGAAACTGGTTCAAAAGAATCTTCATCTTCACAAAACCTGTTTACACCATGTGCTGCATCTGTGCTGTCGGTTCAGAAGTTACACGTAGATAGACGCGTTCAGAATCATACATAGACGCATTTAAAATCGCACATTTGAAAGCATCTTTCACCGCATCTGTGGATTGCTTCGAGAAGATAAAATCACTAGCCGTCTGTTCAGTATAAAGCTTTAGTTCCGCCAAAAAACGCAGGCCGACAAGGTTCAGGTGCCGCGCACTCGCCACATCAACGGTAACGGCAACAACTTCTAACCGACTAATCGTGTTCCAAAAATCAGCAACTGCCTCTGGCATCAGCTCATTTATGATTTTGACCGACAACTGCTTCGTTTGTTCCGAAAATCTAAATTGCATTGGCCGAGCCTCCTTTCTATTCTTTCAAGTAGAACAACAAAGGGCACAATCCTCAACCTACCCATTTAGGTAGCTAAAAAATCCAGAATATTAATGGCATCCTATTCAGCGCTATAATCCGGAAGGCCACAACGAATCTTCCGTTTAAAACAGCTCTCTGGCTATGTCAGTATCTGCATCCGCCGAACAAACCCCGGCCAACGTTCAAACCGCCACAACTGCAACCGCGGCACCCGAAGCCGAAGAACTCACCTCTTCCATAAATGAGATAGGCCAACGAACCTAACGCACTTCCGAGACAACAGCAAAGGCCGCGGCAGAAGCAAACTCAGCCCAGCAAATGGGTAATAATCAAAAAAAATCAGCCAGATTGTGGGGTAATCAACCGTATCGGCAATGTTATCGACGCAGTGAACAATATTTCATCCGAGGTCGCTGGCTCTACTGCGCAGCAGCAGGCTGTCACGCAGAAAATTGAAACACTGCTGAACCATTAACGCCCCCTTCCCAGGGCGCGCATCCCCTCTCATGCCAACGGCATCAAAGGCTGAGAGGGAGCATTTTCCTTTTCAGTGCAAAATCTCATCAATCGTTTAAATTTTACGACAAATTTAACTTTCGCTGTCGATACTACTTATTATTCAAATTGAGGTGAAGGGATGATCGACCATTATGCTGGACATGATATGCTGAATATGATCCACACCAACCACAATCTATCTTTGGTCTATAATCAGCAGTTCAGTACAACTAACAGCGCATTATGGGCAGATTATGTAACAGCGGAACTGGGCCCAAAGGGGTTACCAATCCTGTTCCAGAAGATATTGCCGGCAGACCTGAGCGAAAGCGAGATTTTCCATGTCAATGACAAGCCTGTAGGCTACCCGTTTTTTGTTAGCGAAGGCGGATGGTTTCCACACGAAATAGGCTTGCGGTTTTATAACAACCTTGCCCAAATTCAGCCAAATATGGTTGAAGTGGGACGAGCGGTTTCCTTCATTGCGCTGGAAAAACGCAACATTCTTGAGTTACGTCTGCTCAGTCTTGCCAAAGCACCGCTCATCCTAAGAAACATCGCACGGGTTAACGCACGCTTTACGCGCAACAAAACGCCTAAAATCGTTTCTCTAAGCAAAAAAAGCGGCAAACTTCGACTGACGTATCTTGAAGGTTTTTCCCACAATACCCAGTGCACCGACTATTACCGTGGCTTTGTTGAAGGGACGCTGAACTTCCTGGGCTTCAAGGATGTAAAATCGGAAGTCCTTCTGGATCAGACTGACTGCAACGCCGCCGGGCTGACCGAAATCCTGTTTTGCTGGGAAGAGAAAAGCTTCCCTGCCAGATTTACGTTCAAGCGCTCTGCCACAAAACTAAGTCTGCGAGAAACTGAGCTGGTTCAATTGCTGTCGGAAGGCATTACCCATAAGGAAATCTGCTATCTTACCGACCTAAGCTATGAAACTGTAAAATTCCATTTCACCAACGCACGAAAAAAGCTGGACTGTCGCACACGCGAAGAACTGGTAGCGAAGTTTGTAATCGCACGCATGCGCAACAGGTAGCCGGCGGTCAACAAAGTTGCCGGGCATGGTCTGCGCCAGGATCATTACCCAGGTCATTACCCGGTAGCAGGAATACTGGGGGAAGCTTCGCCAGTATAAGCGCCTTCCAGTATAAGCGCCCCAGTATAAGCGCCTCAGTATAAATGCCCTCAGCATAAACGCCTAAGCGCACACGACTTGCTGGTGACGGTATCTATGCTTAAATTTTTTTTTGGGGGGGGGATCAGCCCACCATGACCGTTGCCTTAGCAGCAAACAAGCTAAACCTGGTAGCTTCTAGGCGTCTGAACGGCGGGACGGCGTGCCGGGAAGCGGCATAATATCAATGCCTTCCTCGATCAGCTCAACGGTTTCCTCTTTGGTGCTTTCACCGTAGATGCCACGTTCTTCGCTTTCACCATAGTGGATTTTGCGGGCTTCGTTGGCGAAATTATCACCAACATAATCGCAGTTTTCTTCCACATGACTTTTAAGTTTGGTGAATACCTTCTGCGCTTCGGCGGCCAGCTCTGCAAGCTTGGCATCGCCAGTGCCCGAAAGTACAGCATCCGAAACTTGGGGTTTTGCCGGCAACGTTTCTGGTAAACTTTCAGGCACATCTTGCGCTGGTGCGCCGCCACGTACCGTCTGGTTGCCCTTGGCAGCAACGTTCGGCGCCATCAGCGCTTTGCTGATCTCAGCAGATTCGCAATAAGGGCAAGTCACAAGGCCCGCAGCCAGTTGCTCGTCGTAAGCACTTGAAGAGCGGAACCAAGCTTCAAACTGATGGCTATGCTCGCATTTCAGGTCAAAAACAATCATCTTACTTAAACTGTCTGGCACCCAAAGGGGCGTTTATGTTGCAAGTTCGGCATAGATAGCCGTGTCTTACCTACTTTGGCAAGGTCCAAATCAACGATAGTTAATCCTTGTGCCGTACCAGCATCGGCCATTAGTTTACCCCAGGGGTTAACAGCAAGGCTGTGGCCGTATGTGCTGCGCCCCGTCGCATGCAGGCCTGTCTGCGCTGCCGCGATCACGTAACACCCTGTTTCTATTGCCCTTGCACGCAATAATGTTTCCCAATGGGCTTCTCCGGTTTTGACAGTAAAGGCCGCGGGCACCATGATGATATCCGCGCCCTTTTCGGCAAGCATACGATACAGATGCGGGAACCTAAGATCGTAACATATGGTCAGGCCGATCTTCCCAAACGGGGTTTCAACAAGAACTGCCTCTTTGCCAGCTTCATAGAGGCGTGATTCGCGGTAACTTTCTCCGTTTGGCAAATCCACATCAAACAAATGCAGTTTGTCATAGCGGGCTTTGATCTTGCCCGCAGGGCTAATCAAAAAGCTACGGTTGGCAAGCCGGTCATCCGTAATCTTGATGATCAAAGAGCCAATATGAAGCCAGATACCAAGCTCTTTCGCGAGCGCCTGAAAACGCTTAAGGCCAGGGTCGCCTGCCTCAAAGCAAGCTTTTTCCAGAACCGCTTTGCGGTCCATTTCCATCAGGTGTGTGGTCTCTGGTGTTGTAACGAACTGGGCACCCGCCTCCGCTGCTGCACGAATATGATCCTCTGCCGCGTCAACCGCGGCAACAATCTCATTGCCGGTATTCAACTGGACAATACCAACTTTGACCATATTTAAGTCCGCACCATATTTAGGAGGCTTCGAGCATCGGCACCAGCGCACCGCGTGCATCAAGCGCATACAATTCGTCGCAGCCGCCCACATGGGTGCCGTTAATCCAGATTTGCGGCACCGTGTTGGCACCGCTGGCCTTGGCCCGCATCTCCGCGCGTGCAGCCGGGTTCATGTCAACACTAACCTCTTTAAATCCAACGCCTTTTTGCTTCAAAAGTGCCTTCGCGCGAAAGCAATAGGGGCACATGTTACTACTATACATTACTATATCGGCCACCGTTGGCTCCTTAATATCTGTTTGCCCCTATTTATGGCAGCTTTGCACAAAATTAAAGGGCTGAGAGGCATTTTTCACCAATCTCACAACACTGTTAACCCCCACTTAGCGCGGGTTTAACCCGCCACCGGCTGTCCAACACGCGCGAAAGCAACAATGCCAACAGTGCCCGCGCCCGCCTTCTTAAGCGCTTCCGCGCATGTGGATGCGGTCGCACCTGTTGTTAACACATCGTCTACTAACAGGATTTTCTTGTCCCTCAGAGCCGGGCGCTTAGCTGGATCAACAACAAAACTTGACGCCACATTCCTAAATCGTGCCTTGCGACCCAATCCACCTTGGCTTTCGGTCGCACGGGTTTTCTTGAGACTGAAAGTATCCATGGGAACGCCGAGCCGCTTCGAAAGGGTTCCGGCCAACAGTTGTGACTGATTGAAACGCCGTGCCCGCATACGTCGCCCGTGAAGCGGCACGGGCATCAGTATATCAGCGTCGGTGCCCGTAAGCGCCTGTACCATCATCTGCGCCATCGCGGGCACCACCGCAACACTGCCGCTATGCTTCAGCCGTATCACCAAATCGCGCCCCAAATCGTCATAGGCCACAGCCGCCCGTGCCCAATCGTAAACTGGCGGCGCTTGCAGGCAGGCACCGCACACATCGCCCGTCGATGCTTCAAACTCAAACGGCAGGGCGCATTGTTCGCAGAAAGGTGCTGCGAGCGGCTTTAAGTCGCCCCAGCAGGTGGGGCATAAAAAGCCGTGTGCTGACAATTTGCAGGCGCAGTTGGGGCACCGCGGCGGCAGGATAAAATCAATTACTCCAGCAGATGCTTTCAGAAACAGATCAGCCACACTATATTGCTTGAGGTCGGTCAATTACTGTTGCTCGCTGCAGGTGAAAGTTTAATAAGGTGCCAGTAAAGGGCACTCTAGCATGGCCCGCACCATTGGGTATCAGGAATGAATGTATAGTGAACGATACAGCCACACATATCTTTGATACGGCCTCCGTACTCAGGAACCGGGGCCGCAGCCGCAAACTTGGATCAGATTTTGATTTCCTGCGCTGCGAGGTGGCTGATCGGCTGCAAGACCGCGTGCAGGATGTAAACCGCCCGTTCGAGAATATCCTTGACGTAGGCGGCGATATGATGCGCTTCACCGGCCGTGGCATAGGCGACGCTAATACCGTCGATATTTCTGACGAGCCTCTTAATGTACCACAAGGACATTACGGCCTTATAATCTCAAATCTGGTGATGCACTGGGTCAATGACCTGCCGGGTCTGTTGATTCAGTTGAACCGGGCCTTGAAGCCCGACGGGCTGTTGCTCGCCTCTATGCTCGGCGGCGAAACGCTACAGGAACTGAGGCATTCGCTCCTGTCGGCAGAAGTGGAAATTACAGGCGGTGCCAATGCACGCGTTGCGCCTTTCGCTGACGTGAAAAACCTCGGCAGCCTGCTGCAGCGTGCAGGGCTGGCGCTCCCGGTGACTGACACAGATACAATCACTGTTACCTACGACCATCCGCTTAAATTGATGCAGGAGCTGCGCGGCATGGGCGAGGCTAACGCACTCAAAAGCCGCAGTAAAAACTTCCTGCGGCGCGACGTGATAGGACGCGCCTGTGAAATTTACCAGGAAGAATATGCACTCAGCAACGGGCGAATCCCAGCCACCTTCCAGATAATGTATCTCACCGGCTGGCATCCGCATGAAAGCCAGCAAAAGCCGATGAAGCCCGGCAGTGCCAAAATGAGCCTTGCCGACGCCCTTAAACACAGCGGCCCCAAATAAGGTCTAATCAGTATAATGCCATACTAAGGCCGAACTAACCGTCATACTGGGGCCGAATTCCGGCATCTGGTTAAACCCGGATAAATATCCTGTGGTCAAACAACGGGATAACATTATAACAGGATAACATTTTGGGGTGCCGTAAGTTTGTTCTTGCGGAATAACAGCAGCATAGCTATTCCAGCGATTTTGCAACCCGAAAACCAAAGCTCACACTGCGCCGGTGCGGCTTGTAACCCGTTCGGATACTGGTCCGCATGCCTCGATACCGATTACCCCAGGCACCGCCTCGCAATACATAACGCTCGCAGTTTTCTGTCTCTTTCCAGGCGCTGCCGTCAATGGGGGCAGACTGATAGTTTTCGTGCCAACAATCCTGCGTCCACTCCCAGACATTGCCGTGCACATCATAAATGCCGAAGGCATTGGGTGCATAGCTGCCAACCGACACGGTTTTCTGCTTATACTTGCCTTTTTTATTGATATGATCTGTGCCCTTGCCGCGAAAGTTCGCTTGGCCATCGGCGATAGTTTCGCCTGTCGTATAAGGCGTCACAGTTCCCGCACGCGCCATATATTCCCATTCCGCTTCGGTAAGAAGCCGGTACTGCTTTCCCGTCTTTTGACGCATCCACGCCAAATATGATTGAACATTGTACCAGGATACCTGGAAGACAGGCCTGTCGCCGCGGCCCCAAACCAAACTATTCTCACCGCCAGGAGGAAACTCATCTGGCCGGTACGTGCAACCGCCATCAGCAAGGCAAGCATCCCACTCGTTGAAGGTAACTTCAAAACGCCCGACCGCAAATGGTTTCGCAATTGTCACTTCATGAAGCGGTTTTTCGAATTTACGGTTGGGTAGGTCGACATGGCTGCCCATCATAAAGCTTCCCGCAGGCACCACCACCATCTCGGGGCATTCAGCACAATCCTGAAAAACTTTACCCGTGCTGTCCGGCTTTCCTTCAACGAGCATCATCAATAAAACCGCAGATAAAAACAGATGCACCCTTCGTCTCCCTATTGCGTTCCCCAGCATATGATGGGCCATCGTTGCAATCGGTGCAATAATAGTTGGTTGTAAAATTGTCATACCGGGGCCGAATTCCGGCATCTGGTTAAACCCGGATAAATATCCTGTGGTCAAACAACGGGATAACGGGTGAAAGACAAGGAAGATGGGAAAAGGCCGGTATGACAGGCGGAAACTAGCGAACCACCCTGAGCCTTGGCCAACGCTGTTGCCAACCCTTGGCAGCAAGGCGCTTATTGAACCCTTCCGGGTCGGTTGCTTTCATAACCGGCGTAATCCTGAGAATATGATCGGCGAGGTCGCTGTACCCCATCGGGGCGATAAAATGATAGTCACCAGCGCCGTCCAGACGCACGCCCACCGAAGTGGCGGTTTCCGCCCAGTGCATGAGTGCATGCCCAAGCGAAGTAAAGGGCGCATGGCCGCCAAATGTGTGCATGCGCGCCTGGTTGCGCACCTGCCAATCCGTGGTTGGATCAACATCTTGTAGGACAGCTTCAACAGCAAGATCGCGGGCTTTCCCCGTATCGTGCGTACAATAATAAACCACATCCACATCGACTTCGGGAACCCGAGGTGCCGGATCATACAGCGCATCCCAAACCCGGTTACGCACAAAACCCGCGGCCAGAAAAGTACCCTCCGGGCACACTAAGCGCACGGCTTCAAGTTGCTTCATGGCACGCCCGTCGGCACGCAGTAACGTCTCAATATGGTTTTCAACTGCTATGCGCTCGGCGCTCAAAGAAAATCCCTGAGCATCGCCACAAGTGGGGCATCGGCGGGCGGCATCGGATAGTCGTTCAAATCGCGAATCTTCACCCATTTGGTTGCCTGGCCTTCCATGCCCTGCACCAGGCCTTCCCATTTTCGGCACAGGTAAAGCGGCATCAATAGATGAAATTTTTCATAAGTATGCGAAGCAAAAGCAAACGGCGCGAGGCAGGCGGCGGTAATATCTATGCCGAGTTCTTCCTTGCACTCGCGGATCAAGGCAGCCTCAGGTATCTCACCCTCTTCCACCTTACCGCCAGGAAATTCCCACAGCCCTGCCATGGATTTTCCTGTTGGGCGCTGCGCGATCAACACACGGCCATCAACATCAATAAGGGCGATCGCTGCAACCAGCACAGTCGGCAGGCCAGCGTCAATTTTTACATTTGGTTCGGGGCAATCATCCATAGGCCGTGAGTAGCCTTAACTTTAGGCAAATTCAAGCTTTAACAGCTTGTTTATCTTTGCCGCGCACCGTGAAAGGCGGCAGCAAGATGAATTGGATTGAGAATGAATATACCACGAGGAAAAGGGCGGCTTTTACCGTATTTTTTCCTGCGCCTGAAGCGGTCAGTATCGGGTGCAACAGCAGTTGAATATGGTTTGTTAGCGGGCCTTGTAGCCCTTGGCATCGCGGGCGGAATCGGCGCGCTTGCCGATTTGGTCAATGCGCTTTTTGATATGATCGGGGAAACAACCAGCGAGATTGCCGGCAGCCTGGAGACTGAAGACTAAAGACGAAGCCTGCTGTTATGAGAAAGCGGCTTCGCGGTACTCGTCAGCAAAACGGCTTGAACGGCGCCCCTTAGAGCTGCCATCTTCCATGCGCTCAGAAATAATGCGACGCGCGCGGATCACTTCGTTTTTCATATATTTCAGTTCGGCAAGCTTCTCAGCCCCGTCGTCTGAATAACGACTTAAAGCGTCGGTAAGCGCTTCGTCCAATTCCCGTAGGAATTTCATCTGCAGTTCCAAATTAACAGTTGGCATTTTTCTCTCCGGCACTTGTTACTCGGCTTCCCCGCGTGAAGATATTCAAGTCCTGTGCCAGAGATTTTTATATTTTATAACAATAACTTAACAAACTTAAAGGCTGTGCCCGGCAAAAAAATCCAGACACGCCCAACCCATTCGGCAAGCAAGAGGCAGAATCCGCCTAGCTGCGATAATCTGCGTTGATACTGATGTAGCCGTGGGTAAGGTCACAAGTCCAGACCGTGGCAGCGCCGTTGCCTACACCAACATCCACACGGATATCGATTTCAGCCCTTTTCATATGATCAGCCGCTTCTTCTTCACTGTACCGGGAAGATACAAGCCCTTTTTGCGCAACCAATTGGCCGCCGATCCATATCGATAGCTTGTCGCGGTTGGCGAGTTCGCCTGACCGGCCCACCGCCATCACGATCCGGCCCCAGTTTGGGTCCTCGCCTGCAATCGCCGTTTTCACGAGAGGACTATTGGCAATCGTTAACGCAATCACTTTCGCAGCGGCGTCATTCTCCGCACCTTCAACAGTCATAGTCACAAATTTGGTAGCCCCCTCGCCGTCACGCACCAATTGCTGCGCCAGGTCGGCCGACAATTCAAGAAAAGCTTCTCTAAAATTTACGAGTCGCGGATCTTCAGGATTGTCGATCAAATCAGTACCGCTCGCAGCACCCGTCGCAAACGCCAGGACCGTATCATTAGTGGAGGTATCACCGTCAACCGTCACGCTATTGAAGCTTTTTTCTGTAGCGTCAGAAAGCAGAGCCTGAAGGCAACCTTGCGTTACCGGCGCATTGGTAAACAAAAAGCCAAGCATGGTGGCCATATCCGGCGCAACCATCCCCGACCCTTTGGCGATACCTGAAAGTACTACCTGCTTGCCGCCCAGTTCCACAACGCGCGTCGCGCCTTTAATGAAGGTATCTGTTGTTGTGATTGCCTTGGCGGCGTCCTTCCAAAGGCTTGCCGACAACCCGGCATGGATGCGCGGCAGATATTTTTTAAACTCGGCAACATCTAGCGGCTCCCCAATAACGCCGGTCGAAGCCAAAAACACCTGATCGGGATTGCAGCCAACTACGCCTGCTGTAATTTCCGCAGTTTTACGCGCCGCGCGTGCACCTTTTTCACCTGTGAAGGCGTTGGCGTTGCCTGCGTTCACCACAAGCGCTCGCGCACTGCCCCCCGTCATGCGAAGCGCCTCCTGCGACCAATCAACAGGTGCCGCCGGCATTTTGGATTTGGTAAATACACCCGCGGCAACGGTGCCCTCGACAAACGTCATCAAAAGCAGGTCAGGGCGTCCCTTATATCGAAGACCCGCCGCAACTGCACCCATCTCAACACCGGGCACGGAAAGCAATTTGGGAAACTGAGCAGGAGCAAGTGGAGAAACAGGGAGGTCTGACATAATAAAACCAATTGAAAATACACAGGAAAACACAGGAAATTGGCGCGCATGATGCCCCTATATTAAATAAGCCGCAAGTTGGAACTCTCTGTCCCTTGCTTTTAATCGACAGGAACACGCAGGCTTTGGTTGACAGAACCTTGCCAGATACTTATCTGTGCCTCACCTTCGGCAGTCATTTAGGCTGCCCTTTGTTTATGCGCGCCGCACGGCGATGGGCCTTGATGAAATGGCCTGTTCCGGCAGTTGGGCGCACAAGAATTGTATGTCGGGACGTCATTATGCTGGGATTGAACAAAATCGCGAAAAAGATATTCGGGTCATCGAATGACCGCTATCTTGCGAAGCTCCAACCAAAGGTGGAAGCGATCAATGCGCTTGAGCCTGAAATGGAGAAGCTCTCAGACGACGAACTGAAAGGCAAAACCCAGGAATTCCGCGATCGCCTTGAAGCTGGCACCAAAGTTGACGACCTGCTTGTAGAAGCTTTTGCCGTGGTTCGCGAAGCGGCAAAACGTTCGATCGGCCTAAGGCACTATGACGTACAATTGATCGGCGGGATGGTCCTGAACGATAGCAGCATTGCCGAAATGAAGACAGGCGAAGGTAAAACCCTTGTGGCAACGCTTGCCGCCTACCTGAACGCGCTGCCGGGCAAGGGCGTACATGTGGTGACCGTGAACGATTATCTGGCCGAGCGTGATGCTGGCTGGATGAGCCAGGTTTATGGCTTCCTGGGGCTGACAACCGGCGTTGTGGTGCCAGGCCGCACGGACGAGGAGCGCCGCGAAGCCTACGCTTCCGACATTACCTACGGCACCAATAACGAATTTGGTTTCGATTACCTCAGGGACAATATGAAGTTCCACCGCAGCGAGATGGTACAGCGCGACCCGGCCTACGCCATTGTCGACGAAGTGGATTCGATCCTGATCGACGAAGCCCGTACGCCGCTGATTATTTCTGGTCCAACGGATGATAAATCCGACCTGTATATTGCGATTGACGAGATTGCCCAAGGCATAAGCGAGGAAGATTACGAAAAGGACGAAAAGTCCAAAAACGTATCGCTAACCGAAGAAGGTACTGAGAAGATCGAAGGCATTCTAGCTGAAGGGGGTCTGATGAAATCGGACAATCTTTATGACTATGAAAACACCTCACTGGTGCATCATGTGGACCAGGCGCTGAAAGCGCACACCATGTTCGAGCGCGACACTGATTATGTAGTCAAAGGCGGCAAGGTTGTTATCATCGACGAGTTCACTGGCCGCATGATGGATGGACGCCGTTACTCTGGCGGCCTGCACCAGGCTTTGGAAGCCAAAGAAAGCGTACAGATACAGCCTGAAAACCAAACATTGGCGTCGGTAACTTTCCAGAATTATTTCCGCATGTTCCCAAAACTTGCTGGCATGACCGGCACAGCGGCGACAGAAGCTGAAGAATTTGGTGAAATTTACGGCCTGGGTGTGATTGAAATCCCAACCAACGTGCCCGTAGCGCGCGTGGATGAGCATGACGAGTTCTATCGTACGGCTGATGAGAAATTTAACGCGATTCTCAATGATATTGAAGCAGCGCAGAAAGCTGGCCAGCCAGTGTTGGTGGGTACAGTTTCGATTGAAAAATCCGAAGTGTTAGCCGCCTTCCTTAAAAAGAAGAAGATCAAGCACCAGGTACTGAACGCGCGCCACCACGAACAGGAAGCCTTTATCGTAAGTCAGGCTGGCCGCGCGGGTGCCGTAACGGTTGCAACAAACATGGCAGGCCGGGGTACTGATATTCAACTTGGTGGTAACGCCGACATGCGCATCGCCGAAGAAACAGCCGGCATCGAGGACGAAGCCAAGGTTGCAGAAATTTCTGAGCGCATCCGCGCAGAAGTGGAAGCAGAAAAGCAGAAAGTTATCGACGCGGGCGGCTTATATATTATGGCCACTGAGCGCCACGAAAGCCGCCGCATCGATAACCAACTGAGAGGTCGAGCAGGCCGCCAGGGTGACCCTGGCCGTTCGAAGTTCTTCCTCTCGTTGCAGGATGATTTGATGCGTATCTTTGGCCCTGAGCGCATGGATAGCATGCTTGTGCGCCTCGGCATCGAAGAAGGCGAAGCCATCATCCATCCCTGGATTAACAAGGCAATCGAAAAAGCGCAGGGCAAGGTGGAAGCCCGCAACTATGACATCCGTAAGAACCTCGTTAAGTTCGATGATGTGATGAACGACCAGCGCCGCGTAGTGTATGAACAGCGCCGTGAGATTATGGACGCCGAGGAAGTCACCGAAACCATCGCTGATATGCGCGCCGACGTGGTTTGCCACTTGGTTGAAAACCGTATTCCGCCGAAATCTTACCCGGAGCAATGGGACATGCCCGGCCTGCAGGAAGATGTCGAAACCATCCTCGGCCTGCCGGAAGTTTCCGTGATCGAATGGGGTAAGGAAGAAGGTGTCGACGACGATGTGATGATCGAGCGGCTCGAAGAAAAAGTCGACACACACCTTGCCGGGAAATCCGAGCGCTACGGCCCTGATGTATGGAACAGCATTGAAAAGAGCTTGCTGCTGCAGGTTGTTGACCAGGAATGGAAAGACCACCTTCAGAACCTTGACCACCTGCGTCAGGGTGTGGGCCTGCGCGCCTACGGCCAGCGCGATCCGCTCAATGAATATAAGACCGAGGCTTTCACCCTCTTTGAGAATATGCTCTACCACACCCGTGAGAACGTTATTCAACTTTTGGGCCGGGTGGAATTGGCACCACAGCAAGCCGGCCCTGATCTCTTTGAACCCGAAGGGCCTATCATTGGTGAAGAGCAGCATCTGGACCCAATGACCGGCGAAAACGAGATGGCACCGGGTTGGAGCCCCCATGATACGTCGACTTGGGATAATGTACCGCGAAATGCGCCTTGCCCGTGCGGTAGCGGCCAAAAATTCAAACACTGCCACGGCAATGTGATGGGCATGGCACCATCGCTCGCCAACCCTACAACGCAGGTAAATCCGATGGCCGACATTGGCCGCAACGACCCCTGCCCTTGTGATTCAGGCAAGAAGTTCAAGCATTGTCACGGTTCACTCTAGGAAAACACGACAGCTAAGTTATTGAAAGGGCGGGTTTTTCTGCCCTTTTTCATGGGCAACTTGTGACACAGGGATTAACACAGATTTCAGGCCTTGTGCCAGGATTGGGACAGGTATGCCCGCCCCTCTCTTTGAAAGGCCTTCTGAAACTGAACGCAAGCTGAATATCCGCCTCAGGTTTGTGTAAGCCGCATATGGCTATGGTCACTACATCAAACGCGATGGAGACCACCAATGCCCCTAAGCCCGAGCACGACAGCCGCACAGAAAACAAATTATCTAAGCCGTATCGCCCTAAGTTTGACAACCGGCCTTGTACTATTCACTGCCAGCACCCAGTCGGCCACCGCCGAGGACCGCTTTGAGAAAAGCTATGCTCCGCGCTATGTTGCAAGCGACACTCGTTTCCGTGAAGCTCACCCGATCCGCGTTTATGTAACCATCGGTGAAACCCGCCAGGAACGGCATGCAGGCGAACGCCGCAGAGGCCACCGCGGCAACGGCAAGCTCCGTCCCCCACAGACTCTGCAAACGCTGAATCAGCTTGGCAATCAGCTACCTGATTATGTGCGCATTGTGCATAGCCCCGACGACGCGGACCTTGTGATCCGGGTAAGGGAAACCGATTATAACCTTGATTTCCGCGTGCTTGATGTGGACCGTAAAGACAAGAAATACAAAAAGGGCCGTCGCTACAGTCCTGGGCGCTGCGGCGTGCACCACAAAGCCTATTTCAACAAAGTGAAAGAAAAAGGCGAGGCTTATGCCACTTATAGTCTGAGAGTGAACCTTAAGGGTATCGGCCGCGACCAAAATCAATTCACGCTCCGCGCCGACAAGAAATACAACTACGGAACCGATTTGCGTGCTGCCACCAACTGTGGCATGCGCCCCACAAACCGCATGCCTTCAAACGATGTCGCGGAACTGTTTGCACGCTCAAACAAGAACTACCGGCATTATGTTGCCCGCGAAATCCGTGAAGAAGCTGTTGGCAAGCTCAGCCTACGGATTGCGCACCGCATTCGTCAACAGTCCGACTATTTCTACGGCGACCTGGCAACACGCTTGCGCTACGGCAACTATACTGAACGCGACAGCAACGGTGACCAGCTAAAGCATGATTTTTTTGGCCTCTTGTTTGATCTTGCCCGAGAAGCAAGCCGGGATGAAACCATGAGGGAGCACCGCAAAAGTCAATCCCCCCACCCAAGGGGGGGCTATGGACGCTAGGGGCAAGCCGCCCCAGTCCCTAGGGGACGGTTCGCCAATTCTCCTCGCTATCTTGGCAAACGTCCTTAGCGTCCACACTGAAAGCGCCCGTTGGCTTCCGGGCGCTTTTTTTGTGCCCGCAACTTTTGAAGCTTAGGTTTGCATGCCGAGGTACTTTTCACGCACCTCGTCAATCCATTTACCGCGTGAACTGCGGCCTCGCTCATGCGGTGCAAACGGCGAGGATACGCTATCCAATCGGTCAACTGCCTCTGCAAGCTCGGCCTTTAGGCCTGCATCCTCTGCCCTGTCCAATACAGCGAGAAAATGCTTTATTTTAGCGATCGCTACCTCTTTGACCGCGATTTCTTCAAAGGTCGCATTTCGTGTGCACAAGCCGTACGTACCATCAAGATAGTGCTGCCATTCACTTTCCAGAAAGCGTTCTGCTTCTGCACCGCCAACTTTCTTATCTGCCAAAAACAGCGCCTCCAACCCAAACTCCCATGCTCGTTCAGCCTCCAACACCTGCCGGTAAGTTCGCATGAAATTAGCTTTCTGAACGCATGCCTGCTCTTGATATAAAGCAGAATCTGCCGCTACAGCCTTTGCTTTTGCTACATAAGATGGGGGATAAAAGGCCTGAGCACAAAGTTCTTTATGCGGTCCAAAAACAGATTGGACCAAAACCTCCGTCTCCACCTGGTATGCAGGGCCGGGCAGGCAGTCCGCTGCTATCATCTCCTCCAGATCAGACACTGACAGATCGCTTTTGGCCGCCATCTGCTCAAACGTCAGAAAGTGTGCCTGTATATAGTTTAAACTCGTCATACGCATTCCGATTGTTCACTTTTTGTTCTTATATTGAAGCATATCAAAAATTGCAAGGCCCAGGGTTTTGGCGCCAGCCCTAGGCCAGCGAACTACAATGCTGCCATAAATCGTTACGATAACGAAACAGTCCATACTCTTAAAGGAAAAGCGGACGACCCGACGGCTGGATTTTGAAGGTATTTGATCTGAAAAAGGCACCGCAGAAAACCGCCGTGCCCCATCATATTCATCAAGTCTGGACTGACTTTAATTAAACGCGTCGTCCCAACTGCCCTGTGTTGCGGCTTTGGAATATTCCGTCGCCCGGTTTTCGAAGAAATTGGTGTGCTCGACGGCGTTAAGCATGCTGTCTAACCATGGCAGCGGATTTTCTTCGACATTATATTCCGGGTCCATGCCGAGCTGCTGCAAGCGGCGATCGCCGATATAGCGGATGTAGTTTTTCACCTCCTGTGCCTCAAGGCCTTCCACCGGGCCAAGGCCAAACGACAGATCAATAAAGGCATCTTCATGCTCTATGATAGTTTTACAAGCCGCGCGCAATTCGGTTTGCATCTGCTCATCCCACAGCTCTGGGTGTTCGCTCATCAGTGTTTTAAACAGCTTGATAATACTATCGCAGTGTAGGCTCTCGTCTCTAACCGACCAGGTTACGATTTGGCCCATGCCCTTCATCTTGTTGAAGCGCGGGAAGTTAAGCAACATCGCGAAGCTCGCGAACAATTGCAGACCCTCAGTGAAAGCACCAAATACAGCCAGTGTTATCGCTGCCGAGCGCAGATCATCCGAGTTGAACTGCTGCATATAATCGTATTTATCCTTCATTTCCTTATATTTAAGGAATGCGGAATATTCGCTCTCTGGCATGCCGATCGTATCGAGCAAATGGCTGTAAGCTGCGATATGGATCGTTTCCATATTAGAAAATGCCGACAGCATCATCTGAATTTCTGTTGGTTTGAAGATTTTAGTATAATGCTTCATGTAACAGTTATTCACTTCAATATCGCTTTGCGTAAAGAAGCGGAAAATCTGAGTTAGCAGATTTTTCTCTGATTCAGAGAGGTTATTTGACCAATCGCGCACATCCTCTGCGAGCGGCACTTCTTCAGGCAACCAGTGTACCTGCTGCTGCTTCAGCCAGGCCTCATAAGCCCAAGGATAACGGAATGGTTTATAGACGTGGCGTTCTTCAAGAAGCGACATGCGGTCTTCCTCAATACAAGGTGTTTAGTCTGCGTACTTTAACGGTGGCTGCCGCTTATTGACAAGCCAAGCATTCTTCATAATCGGTGGAACCGTTTGCTGCTGCTGCCAGTTCCAACTGCTGCTCCATATTGGCCTTTTTCTTGGTTGTGCCGGTGGCAACAACCTCTGCCCGCGCGATTGATTTCGAGCGGCAGTAATACAGGCTCTTCAGGCCCTTCTTCCAGGCCTGATAATGGATCTGGTGCAGATCGCGCTTATGCACGTCCGCCGGCAGAAATACATTCACAGACTGAGCCTGTGAGATATATTTCGCGCGGTCTGCAGCCAGTTCCACAACCCAGCGCTGATCCAGTTCAAACGCTGTTTTAAACACTGCCTTTTCGTCGTCAGAGAGGAAATCAAGGTGCTGCACAGAGCCCTCGTTCACCGTGATCGACGTCCAAACTTCATCAGTATTTTCACCCTTTTCCTCCAGGAGCCTGGTCAATGCTCTGTTATGAACGATGAAATTGCCGGACAGTGTTTTCTGGTTGTAACTATTTGCAGCGATCGGCTCGATGCCTGGGCTCGCGCCGCCGCAGATGGTGGAAATAGACGCCGTCGGTGCAATAGCCGTTTTGTTGGAGAAACGCTCCATCATGCCGTAATCAGCAGCATCCGGGCACGGCCCGCGCTCATACGCAAGCCCTTCAGACGCGCGGTCTGCTTCTTTTTTGATATGCTTGAAAATATTGAAATTCCAGGATTTCGCCATGCTGCTTTCAAACGGGATCATATTATCCTGCAGGAAGCTATGGAAACCCATCACTCCAAGGCCAACAGACCGCTCACGCATCGCACTATAACGGGCTTTCGCCATTTCGCTTGGCGCACGGTCGATAAAATCCTGCAGCACGTTATCAAGGAAACGCATCACATCCGGAATAAAGTTCGGGTCGTTCTTCCACTCTTTATAGTGCTCAAGGTTGAGGCTCGAAAGGCAGCAAACAGCAGTGCGTTCGTTACCCAGATGGTCAAGCCCTGTTGGCAAGGTAATCTCAGCGCAAAGATTTGATGTTTTTACCGTCAGACCCGCGAGTTTGTGGTGCTCCGGCATCTGGTTATTCACAGTATCGGAATAGATGATATACGGCTCACCAGTTTCGACACGGGCGGTAAGGATACGAATCCAGAGCGCACGAGCCGAAACGGTGCGCACCACATGATGGTCCTTCGGGCTTGTAAGTGCCCATTCTTCGTCCGCTTCAACAGCGCGCATAAAGGCATCAGAAAGCAAAATGCCGTGGTGCAAATTCGGTGTTTTCCTGTTCGGGTCACCACCAGTTGGGCGGCGCAGTTCGATAAATTCTTCCACTTCAGGGTGGCTCACGGGCAGATAGATAGCTGCTGAGCCCCGGCGTAGCGAGCCTTGTGAAATCGCGAGCGTCAGGCTGTCCATTACCCGCACAAATGGCACGATACCGCTGGTTTTACCAACACCGCCTACCGTTTCACCAATCGAACGCAGGTTACCCCAATACGAGCCAATGCCGCCGCCACGCGAAGCAAGCCAGACGTTTTCTGTCCACAAATCCACAATCGAGCCAAGCTTATCCTGTGCTTCGTTAAGGAAGCAGCTGATCGGTAGGCCGCGATTGGTCCCTCCGTTCGAAAGGACAGGTGTTGCAGGCATGAACCACAGGTTCGAAATATAGCCGTAAAGGCGCTGAGAGTGCGCTTTATCGTCGCCGTAGAAGGAAGCTACCCGGGCAAACAGGTCCTGATAACTTTCTCCTGGCAACAAATAGCGATCTGTAAGGGTCGCCTTTCCGAATTCAGTAAGTCTGTCGTCCCGACTGCGGTCTACTTCAACCGCACCACCATGCTCGAAATGGGTAACCTCAAACATTTTGCCCTTATCTCCCTTGTCCGCTTCTCGCAGCCAGACACAACATCTGATGCAAGCGCCACGCGGCAACGACTCCTTCATCGCCCACAGAAACAATATCCATCGTGCCTGAAGCGAGAACAAAAGTCGAACAAATCAACTTTTTACATATTTTTCAGTAGCTTAGTAGAGCGACCGACAATAACCCCCGTTCGAGTCGCTCTGTATCCGCAACCCGAACAAGATACGGGTGAAGGGGGTATGTCGTCAAGATAAAGTATAAAAACTTTATAACCCACACTATATCTTGTAATTTTTCCAAAATCTGCAAACGGCCAAGTTGCAGCTTATGCACCCGGCCAATTACAAAATACAAGGAATTCAATGATTCGCGGCTTATGCGAGACTTTTGTCGCCAATCGCGAGGAATTTCTCGCGGCGAAGCTCTTTCAGTCGTGCGCCGTCAATGCCTGCCATATCGCGGATCGCATGCTCCAAACCGTCGCCTAGCTGGTTCATCGCACGCTCGGGGTCACGATGCGCACCACCAAGTGGCTCCGGTACGATATCGTCAATCACGCCGAGTGACAGCAGGTCCTGCGCGGTGATCTTCAAAGCGTTCGCCGCTTCTTCCGCTTTTTCGTTAGTGCGCCACAATATCGACGCGCAGCCTTCAGGCGAAATCACCGAATATATTGCATGCTCCATCATCAGAACCTTATTGGCCGCCGCGATTGCCACCGCGCCGCCTGAACCGCCTTCCCCAACAATGCAGGTTACCATAGGTGTCTCAAGCTTCAGGCACTGGTCAGTTGAGCGCGCAATCGCTTCTGCCTGGCCGCGTTCCTCTGCACCGATGCCAGGATAGGCACCAGAAGTATCCACTAATGAGAGAACCGGAAGCTTGAAACGGTCAGCCATTTCCATCAGACGGATCGCTTTACGGTATCCCTCCGGGCGCGCCATGCCAAAGTTATGCCGGATGCGGCTTTCAGTATCAGAGCCTTTTTCGTGGCCCATGACCACACAGGCCTGACCTCGAAAGCGGGCAAGGCCACCGATCAGTGCCTCGTCTTCACCAAACGCACGATCCCCCGCCAGCGGCGTGAAATCATCAAACAGATGCGCAACAATATCAGAGAAATGCGGGCGCTCAGGATGGCGTGCAACCTGGATTTTCTGGCTTGGCGACAAGGTCGCATAAGTCTCTTTGAGAAGCTTCCCGAGTTTTGTTTCCAACTGACCAACCTCGGACGAGATATCCACATCACCGGACCCTCCTGCGAAGCTTCTCAGCTCCCGGATTTTGCCTTCCAATTCTGCGATCGGCTTTTCAAACTCTAGAAACGTCATCATGTCGCCAGCTTCCCTCTTGGTCAGTGTTTTTTGCGGCATCTTATTCATAAGCACCAGTAAAGCATGTTTGTGCGTGGCGCGCAAAATCATTGATTGGGCTCTTGATGTCAAGCAATCAGTTATTGCGCCCCGATGTGGCTATCGCTTGTTTTTTCCGCCTCCAGCGCCTCCATATCTAGTGGCAGGTGCCTTTCGCGCTCGGCTGCGAACAACGGTGCCTGATCACCGTAGTGCGGCGAGGAAGAATCGAGCGTCGCACTCCCAAAGTTATGTACAGAGTGTGACGAAACTGTGCCGTCAGGTGCCCACTCGACAAACATAATGTAACTATCACCCGCTGTGGCGCGCTGATAACCAGCCTGAGGGTCAAATTCTCCGTATACCGCCCTGAGCACGTCTGGGGCACCGGAAAGCGGCCAGTTTTGATCGCCGCGCACCAGCTTGTTCACATCGCCCCATTTGGGGTCAAGCCGGCCATAATGTTTCATCAAAAGTGCACTTGCGTCCCGGTAGGCCTCCAGCAACAGCGGGGCGGGGTCCCCGCGCATGTTCGCCATAACCAAAGGCCCGCCAGTAAGAACCGCCAATGCTGCCGACCTGCTGGCGGCATCGGTTCGCCCATCCCATAAGCGCAGGATCGCCTGACCTTTTTCCAGATCGCTGCCTGGCTCGAACTCCATCAAAACAATCTGCTGCACCGCCCGGTTGGTGACCGAACCTGTGGCATATGCATTGTCATATTTATAATTACGCAATTCTTCCTTACTGATGGTCTCATCGGCACCGAACAGCCCCTTGATGCGCATCGCCCGGTTGGTCATATGGGTTTCAATGCCCATCGCCAACGGGAATGCAGAGGGCACTGGCTGACCCGTACCAACCGATGCCTCAAAAGGTGTATTATTGGCGTTATAGACAAACCCCGACTGCGGGTTCACGGTGCGCGGCATTCTCTCGAAGCTATGATAACCCTGCCAGATCAGGTCAGAACGATCACCCGGCACAAGGCCTTGCCAGTCCACACCCCCGACACGCTTTGGCATCATAGCATTATAATAGTGGGCGATATTGCCTTGCTGATCCGCATACACATAATTGATGCTCGGCATCGCGGTCATGGAAAGTGCCGCTTCAAAGTCATCCTGCGTACGGGCCTTGTTAAGCGCGATCATCTCTTCAAGCGTGCGCATCTCATCCATGCCTGCCCAGCGGAGCGCAAAAGCGCCCTTGTCAGTTTTGAAAACCGGACCATGCGCTGAGCGATAGAGGGGTTCGTGGAAGGTCCAGCGAATTGGCCCAAAAAAGGTAACGTCGATCGCGGCATCTTCGATAGCAAAATCGTGCCATTCACCATCAAGCAAATATTGGTCGTCGTTTTCAGGATTGAGTGTCAGTTGATATACATCCACTAGATCGGGTTTATTGACTGTATTGGCCCAGCCTAGCGTAGGTCCATGCCCGTGAAGGATGATTGGCGAGCCAGGAAAAGTACTGCCCGCCATGTCCCAGCCCTCGTCAGATTTCACGCGGGCTTCATACCAGGCAACAGGCCCGGTAAGCGGTTGGTGGCTATTGACAAGAAGTCGCGTTACACCGTCCGGCGTGCGGGACGGTGCTACTGCTACCCCCTGACTACCAAGATCAGGTTGTGGCTTGTCAGTGACTTCGAGCCGCGCCGTTTTATCAAGCCCGGTGCCATACCGTCCCTCTGCCACGGCCGCGACAGCTTGGTCAAAACCGTAAAACAGCGGCGTCTTAAAAGTGAACCCGGCAACAACATCCTTACCCGTCACAGGCAAAAGCACAGGCGCCACTACACCCGGATTTTCCGCTACAAAATAATTAAGACCTGCCGCATACGCCTCAGCATGATCGCGGGTCGCCTGGCTGATACGGGTTTCATACCCCGTATCAACCACGCTCCAAACATTCATGAACTGGATCAGATAATCGGTCTTGGCCGCATTTGGGCCGTGCAACGTCGCAAGCTTACCTCGGGTCGCCAAGAGTACATCCTGAATCGTTGCAAAATCGTCCTCAGCGTGCGCGAAAGCAAGCCCGAACGCCACATCTACATCCCGCTTTCCGTAAATATGCGGCACACCGTATTTATCCCGGATAATGCGTGCGCTATATTTTTCTGCAAGCGCGCCATACTGCGCCGGATCAACCGGCCTGGGCGCGGTGGTCCAGAAGCCGGTATAAACGACAGCAAGCAGCCCAATGATTGTCACGGTGACCTTTTTAAACATAACCCTCCCCTGAGTTTCAGCCTAGAACATAGGACAATTTCCCATTCTGGCCAAATCAAGAAGCAAACACCACAATCATGTCCTTGCCCAAACCACCGATAGAGCTAATACTAAATATAGAGCAGCACGGGAGCGCATCAGATGGAAACCAACCAAGACACCCATGAAGTGTTCAATCAGCCACCAGCTTATGACGGTGTGAATCTTTTTAAGAGTGATCCAATCTTAAAAGCGGCAGTTGCCGCAGAGAGTGCCGATTGGGCTGATCTTGACCTCAGCGCATTTGGTGCGCAGTTGGGCACGGCTGAAGCTTTTCGCCAAGCCCATCTGGCGAACAAAAGCCTACCCGAACTAATGACCTTCGACGCGCAAGGCTACCGGCAGGATACTGTCGAGTTTCACCCGGCCTATCATCATTTCATGGACACCTCAAAACGTGCCGGTATCCATTGTGGTGCGTTTGACGGGTTCGCCACTGACGGCCGCGGCACAGGCCTTGGTGTTGGCACCGCACGCGCCGCCAAACATTATATGATGAGCCAGGTCGAAGCCGGACATATCTGCCCTATCACCATGACCCACGCAGCAATCCCTGCGATCCAGAACCAACCAGACCTGTTTCAAGAACTTCTCCCAAAGCTTTTATCGCATGCTTACGATCCGACCTTCAGGCCGATCGCCGAAAAGTCAGGCATCACCATCGGCATGGGTATGACAGAAAAACAGGGTGGTACCGATGTGCGTACCAACACCACATATGCCAAACCTGTAGCGACCCCCGGCTCCAATCAGTTCTATCACCTTACCGGCCATAAATGGTTCATGTCGGCACCCATGTGTGATGCCTTTCTGATATTGGCGCAAACAGGGAACGCATTATCCCTATTTTTTGTTCCGCGCTTCCGCGCTGACGGCAGCATCAACAGCCTTCGGTTCCAGCGCCTCAAAAACAAACTAGGCAACAAATCAAACGCGTCATCGGAGGTGGAATTCATCCAGGCAGAAGGCACGTTGATCGGCGAGGAAGGCCGTGGCATTGCCAATATTATGACGATGGCCAATTATACGCGGCTCGACTGTGCACTTGGCTCAGCGGGCCTAATGCGCCAAGCTCTCAGCCGCGCGGTGCATCACACCCGGCACCGCACAGTCTTTCAGCGCAAGCTTATCGACCAGCCGATGATGACAGCACTGCTCGCGGATATGGCGCTTGAGGTGGCAGCAGCCACCCACCTCTCGATACGGCTTGCAGGCGCCTATGAACGCACCGACAGCCCGATGGATGTAGCATATGCACGCCTGATGACACCCGCGACCAAATACTGGGTCACCAAGCGCGGGCCGGGGCTTGGTTATGAGGCAATGGAATGCCTGGGAGGCAACGGATATGTGGAAGACGGCGTAATGGCACGTCTTTACCGCGAGTTGCCTGTCAATTCGATCTGGGAGGGCTCAGGCAGCGTCATGTGCCTGGACCTTTTGCGGGTTGCTATTCGCGAGCCCGGTGTCTTTACGACGGGCCTTGGCTGGCTCGGCGAAGCCAAAGGGCAGTCCCGCCACTATGATGCGGCGTATCAGGAACTGGCGGACAGCATGACGGGCACTGCGTTCCCCGAAGCACGTGGGCGCTGGTTAACCGAACGCCTCGCCACACTCGCCGCCGCCAAACTGTTGATAGAAAGGGCACCGCAGGTGGTTGCTGATGGTTATCTGGCCACAAGGCTTGATCCGCAAGGCCGTTTTGGCGCTTATGGCAGCCTACCCGAAGGAATGGACGCACGCGCGATTATCGAGGCGGTTGTGTCGCTTTAACACCGCGTTTCAGTCACTCAGCGGATGCTTTTCAAGAACAAGGCTTTTAAGGCGTTCTTCAAGTACATGGGTATAAATCTGGGTGGTTGAAATGTCGGCGTGACCAAGCATTTGCTGTACGGCACGCAGGTCAGCGCCGTGCGCGAGCAAATGGGTTGCAAAGGCATGCCTAAGCTTATGGGGACTGACGGCTGAAGGCATCACACCAGCGGCAAGCGCCAGGTCTTTCATCACCTGCCCGACACGGCGGCGCGTAAGGTGTCCTTCTTTGCCCCGCGAGGGGAACAGAAATTGCGACGCTTTATCCTTGCCTGCATCCCGCACTTTCAGATACGCCAGAATCGCAAGCCGTGCCTTATTGCCCACTGGCACCATGCGTTCGCGCCCACCTTTACCCTTCACCATAATCATGGTGGTATCAGGCCCAACGGCGCGGCGCGGCAACGTAACGAGTTCGCTAACGCGGAGGCCCGTGGCATACAGTGTTTCCACAAGCGCGTGCATCCGGAGACCATCAAGCTTGCCGCTCTCTCCCATTTTTGCCGCAGTACCCAAAAGCTGGTCAATGTCATTTTCCGAAAGCACTTTCGGGAGCTTTTGCTCAAGCCGCGGGCTTTCAATGTTCGCCGCTGGATTATCGGTGCGGATACCATCCCGATACAGAAATAAAAATAGCTGACGAATAGCTGAAAGGCGCCGAGCGACCGTTCTCGCCTTCAAATCCTTTTTATGAAGCCAGGCGAGATACGCACGAATATCCTCCGCGCTCACTTTCAGCAAGTCGCGGCCTGTGGTTTCGCGGAAATGACCGATGTCACGGCTGTATGCCATAAGGCTGTTTCTGGCGTGACCTTTTTCTGCCGCCAACATTTCGAGGAATTGATCGAGGAGGCCTGTATCGCTCATTCGCGCCTACAGGCCCTGACTGATCAGGATTTCCACCGCAATCATGCGAGCTTCTTCTTCCATGTGCATCCCGTTCAGTGCCCCTACGAGCGAACCGGCAAGCGACGCTGGAACAGCCGCCGTGCCGCCTTCCGACATAAGCCTGAAAGCAAAAGCAAGCGCTTTGGGTGCATCACCTTCATGCGCCGCGATCAGGAAACGCCGCCACTGGGCAGGTGCAGGCACTGTGCCCCCGAAAGCAACAGGGCCATCCTCAAGCCAGCCCCAGGCTTCATCACCAACCTTGTTACCCAGCGCTTCCAACACTGTGAAGAGCATGTTTGCGCGCTCGTATCTGTCCGTGCGCAAACGTTCCGCCAGCCACCAACGTTCAAGAAGCGCAGGCGTAAGCATTGGGCCATCACTGACGCTAGCGACAATCAATAAAGGTGCAATCGAAACAAGTGCAGCATCCACGTCGGCATTCGCTCCTGCCGGTTGGCTGCGTAGCGCCAGGAACCACCGCTTGGCAGCTTCGCTTTCACCAGACACCAGAGCCGCACGCGCCAAAACACCGCCGCTCGCTGCATTGGGGGCCATGTCGCCGGTAAGCGCCAAAAGCCCCTCACCTGCAACAGCGGCATACGTATTTTCAAGCGCACGTTCCCAAACGTTTTTAATCGCAGCAGCACGCGTATTTGTATCCGCAGGGCGCGCCGCCATCTGCACCAGGGTCGCGTCGACATCAAATCGCCCGTCCTGTGTTTCCAGTAGCAGGGCCGCTTCTTCTTTGGCGCTGTCGCTCTTGAGACTGCGTGCGAAGGCCGCCAGAAGCGTACCGTTCGCCCAGCCACGGCGCACCGCCATACCCATCAATTCAGTTTTGGCCTCGTCAGAAACACCCGGCAACGACAGCATCAGCCCAATCGCAAGCGGGTTCACGCCTTCCAGAGCGAGTTCAGGCACATTGACCCGTGCAAGCCGTGCCATAGTGGCCTCAAGAACATCGATCCGGAGGCTCGCTGGCAGTGTCGCGCTTGCAGGCAACACAGCACCAGGCGGCTGCTCCGCCTCCACAAGGATCTGATCAATAAGCTGATAGAATGTCGGGTGAATATCGCTGATTTCTTCCAGGATGCCCAGTTGGAAATCAACCCCCGCGCGGTTACCGCGCGCGGCTTCACAAAATGCCACCATCCGAAGCCAATAGGCGTCATCGTCGTTTGCACGCAATTCGTTTGCCAGAATGCAGGCGTCGCCGATTTTACCTTCAAGCAGATAAGCGTTGGTATAGTGACGGGATAAAGCGGTCCAGTCGTAACTGTTTGGCAGGGCATCCAACAAGCCCCTGTAGCCAGCCGTATTGCCTAACTGCATTAAAAGTCCGAGGCGCGCTTCGATAAAGGCGAGTATTTCCTCATCCGAGGCATCCCCCTCAAATACAGTACCCGAAAGCGCGATCATATTGGCTATGTGCGCCAAAGAAGGCGAACCTGCTGTCTCGGCAAACTGCCCGAGGCGTACCATCACGCCACTACGGTCATAGCCTTGCCACAAGGCTGCTGCGTACGTGGTATCGACGCTGCCCACAGCAACCCCTGATGGGTCGAGCCGCTTCAAAGCACCAGCCTCTAGAATGCCTTCCTCAGGCATCAGCGTATCGCTGTTTGTATCTATGGCAGCATCCTGGCTAACAATAGCACCACCTGTTTCTGCGGCCTGCTGAGACTGGAAGCCAATAGTGGGGTTGATCTCAATAGTGGGTTCACCTTGCACGCCATCAACCTGGTGATCGGTGTCCAAAGCCTCTGCACCAGCACCTTCAACCGTGTTATCGGCCACTAACGTCTGCGGCGCAGCCGGCACCTTGATGCTGCCCTTTGGTACAAAAGGTTGCGGCAGGATACTTGCCGGTTTGCCGATCCCAGGGCCAAGCTGGCGCTTCAATTCAGGCCGGGCACCCAGGAAATACAAACTACGAGCGGCGATGGCCTTTTGCTTATCGGCTTTTTTCTTTTCGGCAACCTGGGTTTCTTCCTGCGCTTCGGCAGCTTCTTCAGCCGGGTCAGCTTCGTCTTCCGCGTCCTGGAACGCGTGAAGCGGCGTGGCCCAAACAGAGAGGGCTACGGTCGCCAGCAGTAGAAACCTGCGCGAGATATCAGGAAGGGAATCGATCATTATTTAAGGTTTTCGTGACCTTTTCAGAGGGTGCAGGAATATCCCATGTCATTAGGAAAATACCGCCACCGATAATAGCAAGAGCAACAACTGCAATAATGATTTGCGTCAATCGTGACATTTTAAAAACCCTAGAACGCGCATAAAAATCAATTTCAATGCTGACTGTCTTAAAGGATGCTGTGGGCCAAGTCCAGACACACAAAAATACGGCGAAGACCCAACCACTGCAACTCATGTTTCTGCCACCTAAATATGGTGCTTATTTAAGGCCGAATTATGAATGTCCAAAATTGGGTCCAAATCAGGTGAGAAAAGGGTTGGCGCGGGCGCAAAGCCGCCTTAAAAGGCAGATATGTCCAAGCATTCCAAACACCCAGCCCAGACGAGCAAAACTGATTATCATGCCGAGGGCCTTGATAAAACAATCGTACTTGTCGGCTTGATGGGTGTCGGCAAGACAACCGTTGGCAGGCGGTTGGCACGGCGATTAGGTGTCGGGTTTGTCGATAGTGATCACGAAATTGAAAAAGCCGCCGACATGAGCGTGGCCGATATTTTCGAAACCTACGGCGAACAGGATTTCCGCGCAGGCGAACGCCGTGTTATCGCGCGCCTTCTGAGCGAACAACCGCGAATCGTGGCCACTGGCGGCGGGGCCTTTATCAATGAAGAAACCCGCTCGCTCATTAAAGATGGCGGGCTTTCTATCTGGCTGGACGCCGATATTGACGTGCTGGTTGAGCGCACAGGACGCCGCGACACACGCCCCTTATTGAAGCAAGGCGACCCTGAAGAGATCCTCAGGAAGCTCGCAGCCGAGCGCTCGCCTATCTATGCGCAAGCAGACCTTAAGGTGAAATCCAGCGCCGGGCCGCACGAAAAAATAGTCGATCATATTGTGCAAGCCCTCAAGGAAATGGGGAAATCCAGTGACTGATCTTGAACTCGCAAAAGTCCATCTGCCGCTTGGAGACCGTTCCTACGATATTTTAATCGGCGGTGGTTTAATGGACCGGCTGGAAGATTTTCTGGCACCGCTTGTGGGCAAAGCCCGCCTGTTTGTTATCAGTGAAGAAACTGTCTCAGCACTTTATGAAAGCAAGGTCAAAGCAGCGCTCGCACGGGGCGGTTTTGACGGCAGTTGGTTCACGCTCCAGCCAGGTGAAAGCAGCAAGAGCTTTGCGTCCTTTGAAGCGCTTTTAAACGAACTTCTCGATACCGGCATTGAGCGCAGCGACATTATCCTGGCACTTGGCGGCGGTGTAATCGGGGACCTTGCAGGCTTTGTTGCTGCAAGCGTTCTACGAGGGATTGAGTTTATCCAGATCCCGACAACTTTGCTGGCCCAGGTAGATAGCAGCGTCGGCGGCAAGACCGGCATCAATACACCGTTCGGTAAAAACCTTGTGGGTGCTTTCCATCAGCCCAAAGGCGTGCTGATTGATCCGAACGTGCTTTCAACGCTGCCCATAAGGGAGCTACAAGCCGGGTACGCCGAAGTCCTTAAATACGGGCTGATCGATGATCCTGCCTTCTTCAACTGGCTGGAGGAAAACGGCGCGGAGCTTTTGGGGACTAAAGCAGGCAACAGGCAACTTGAATTGCAGATCCATGCCATCAAAACCAGTTGCGAAGCCAAAGCCAGGGTTGTGGTGGAAGACGAACGCGAGGCTGGTCGCCGTGCGCTTTTGAACCTGGGGCACACTTTTGGACACGCGCTTGAGGCCGAATGCGGTTATGATGGCACCCTGCTGCACGGCGAAGGCGTTGCGATCGGCATGGTGATGGCACTTGATCTGTCTGTACGCATGGGCATCGCTGAGGCAAGCGAACGCGACCGGCTGATCAACCATCTGAAAGCCGTGAGCATGATGTGGTCTGCCGCAGAGATCCAGCAAGAACTGGATACAAAAAAGCTATTGTCCCATATGGCAAAAGACAAAAAGGCCGAAGCGGGTAAAATTGGATTTATTCTGGGTGGCATAGGTAAAGCAGCAATGCACCGCAGCGTAGACCTTGATCTTGTTGAAGCAGTCTTGCATGATTCCGTTAGTGGGAAGCACGGCTAACGGCCCAAAGTCCCAATCTATTGATGGAGCACCTTATGGACGCGGCAAGCGCCGACATGTTCAACGCTGATTTCTGGATCACCGTTGGCATCATTTTTTTCCTTCTCTTTTTGTCCGGCTTTTTCTCGGGCTCTGAAACGGCACTCACCGCCGCCTCAAAAGCACGCATGCACCGCGAGGCAAAAAGCGGTGACAAACGCGCGCAACGTGTTTCAGGCCTGATTGAAGATAAAGAAAAGCTCATCGGTGCGATCTTGTTGGGCAATAATCTGGTAAACATCCTGGCGTCAGCCTTGGCCACCAGCCTGTTTATGAAGCTGACCGGAGAGCAAGGTGTTGTTTACGCAACCTTGGTGATGACGATGCTGGTGCTGATTTTCGCCGAAGTGCTACCGAAATCATACGCGATTGCGAACCCTGACAAGATGGCGCTGTCAGTTGCCGCCTTTATAAAACTGATCGTCAGCGCCTTTTCGCCGATTGTCGCCGTTGTCCGCTCTATCGTACGGCTCACGCTCAAGATATTTGGTGTCGATATCTCAGAGATGGGGCATGCATTATCAGCACAGGAAGAAATCCGCGGCGCGATTGATCTGCACCGCCACGAGGGAAGCCTCGTCAAGGAAGACCAGCAGATGCTCGGCTCGATCCTTGACCTTGAAGACGTGAATGTTGAAGACGTTATGATCCACCGATCGTCGATGCTGGCAATCGACATCAATACAAAGGCCGATGACATTATCGCAACGGTAGTCAGAAGCCCCTATACACGGCTGCCGATCTATGAAGACCACGCCGAAAATATTGTGGGCGTCTTGCACGCCAAAGACGTACTGCGCGCTATCCGGCGTACGAGCGGCCAGATGCACCGCTTCAATGTGCGGCACGTGATGGTGAAACCCTGGTTTGTGCCGGAAACCACTACTCTCAAGGAACAGCTAAACGCCTTTTTGGAACGCAAGGCGCATTTTGCATTGGTGGTTGATGAATACGGCGACATCCAGGGCCTGGTAACACTGGAAGATATCCTTGAGGAAATTGTCGGCGATATTGCAGACGAGCATGACTTTGAAGTGCCGGGAGTCAAAACACTTGCCGATGGCAGCGCACAACTTGAAGGCACCGTGCCAGTGAGGGATCTCAACCGTATGTTTGACTGGGATCTGGACGATGACCATGCAACAACAATAGCGGGCCTTGTGATCCACAAGGCTGAAACGATTCCGATTGTCGGCAATAATTATACATTTGACGGTTTCCAATTTGAGGTAACAGCCAGAAGCCGCAACCAGATTACCGGCCTAAAGGTTCGCAAATTGAAATAGCGGCTGCCCCAAAAAAAACAAAAAAGGCGAGCCTGTTTCCCGCCTTCTTACCGCATCTTTACGTGAGTTTTTCAGCCAACACTGCGGGCCAAATGCCCCTGACGCTCTTCCTCAAGGAAATGCAACATTTCAATTAGCGTGCTGGATGGCAGTGAGCGCAAGCAAAGATCAGGACCACCAGCGAACTGCTCGGCGACATCCCTATTGTGGCATTCACTGCCCAGGTAGGACATCACCCAATCAGTATAGAGGCGCTCAGGCGAATTCTGGAAGCAGATAATATCGACATCCGTATGGCACGGGGAGTTGATAATACGCTGGAAAACAGCATTCAGCTCTTCTTTGCCACCTTCAAGCAACTGAATAAAATGCTCGCCGTCAAACCAAAGAGCCCCTGTTATTCTGTGTTTGCCGTTGAATGCTCTGGATTTCTCGATGATGGTCCCTAGATCACAAGCAGCGCTTGGCACATAGTCGCTCACGTAAAGTAGCCGGTATAAACCTTCTCGTTTTTTCATCTTCTTGCCTCATGCCCCATATTTGTCTCATGGCCAGATTTTCTTGATGCGATGTCTGGCCCGCGCACAAAGTTGCTTGCTCCTGCTACTACAGGTGAACAACAACGCGCGCACTCTCGTATGTTATGGACTCTGAACGACACGGAACAACACGGAACAACCCCTTCGCCGCGTGCCAAGATTGGCTCTTGCTCTGAAGCTTAGGCAGCGATCACATAAAAATTCGTTAATGCGCCGGACACCCCGTGTAAAAAACAAAAAGCCCCGGCGATTTCGCGCCGAGGCTCTCTGTAATAGGGTTGTTTTCGCGTTCTTAGACGAGACCAGCTTCCATGGCAGCGCTCATGCGGCGGGCAAAAGCCGCTGCGTCGTCCAAGGGATCACCCTCCAGAATTCGCGCCTGATCGAAAATCAGCCATACAGGGTCAGCGAGCGCGTCGACCGCGCCAGTTTCACCAGCTTTCTCAGCAAGCTTCCTTACCACCGCGTGCGCCGGGTTAATTTCCAGCACTTTGGCCGTCATCTGACCGAGCTGGTTATGGGCCTGTAAGATGCGTTCCATCGCCATATCCATACCGCTCTCGCTTGCCACAAGGCAGCAGGCGGTTGAGGTCAGGCGGTTCGATGCGCGTACATCAGATACCTTATCACCAAGCACCTCTTTCATCAGGGTGATGAGGGTGGTCATCTGACCTTCTGTGGCGGTTTCTTTTTTCTCGCCTTTATCTTTCGCTTCGGCGATTTCGTCCAGGTCACTCGCGCCTTTGGTGATAGAGGCGAAACCTTTACCATCGAAATCAGGCGTTGCCTGCAGCCAGAAATCGTCAACTGCATCAGCCATAATCAGCACTTCGATGCCGCGCGATGTGAAACCCTCAAGCTGCGGGCTTTTCCGCAGCGCAGCTTCGTCCGTACCCGTGATGTAATAGATGTTTGACTGCTTGTCCTTCATGCGGGACACATAGTCCGCAAGCGTCGTCCAGCCCTCAACGCCCGTTGACTTGAAGCGCGCTAGCTTCAAGAGCTGATCGCGGCGTTCGAAATCCTCATAGATACCTTCTTTGATCACGCCGCCAAATTCGGACCACACAGCCTCGAATTTCTCAGTGTCTTTCTCAGCCATTTTTTCAAAATCACCGAGTATTTTTTTGGTAATAGCCTTCGACATGCGGCTCACAACGGGGTTGTTCTGCAGCATTTCTCGGCTGACATTCAAAGGCAGGTCCTGGCTATCGACCACACCGCGCATGAAACGCAGCCAGCCTGGCAGCAGGTCGGCACTGTCGTCCGAGATAAACACACGTTTCACATACAGCTTCACACGGTTCTTCCGTGCCGGATCAAACAGATCCATCGGCTTTTTGGTCGGGACAAACAACAGCACCGTATATTCCTGCATACCTTCAACACTGTAGTGCAGGCGGTGCGCTGGCTCGTCAAAGGCATGGCCTACATGACGGTAAAACTCGGTATATTGCTCGTCAGTGATATCTGACTTAGAGCGTGCCCAGATGGCGGAACCTTCATTGACAACCTTGGCTTCTTCCGCCTCTTTGTCCTCGCCGCCTTTGATCGCCATCGAAATTGGCACAGCGATATGATCGCTGTAGGTCGTGATGATCGTCTTGAGGCGGTATTCCTCAAGGAATTCACCAGCGTCTTCTTTCATGTGCAGAACAATATCGGTGCCTTGAGCGGCTTTTTCGGCTTCACCAATTTCGTAAGAGCCTTCACCTGCACTTGTCCATACCCACGCCTGCTCGTCGCCAGCTTTCTTGGTTGTCACCGATACATGATCCGCAACCATGAAAACAGAATAGAAACCAACGCCAAACTGGCCAATAAGCTGCACGTCCTTTTTGCTGTCACCTGTAAGTTGATCAACAAAATTGGCCGTGCCGGAGCGTGCGATCGTGCCAAGGTTGGCGATCACATCGTCACGGTCCATGCCAATACCGTTATCAGAGACGGTGATGGTTTTCGCTTCTTTATCAACAATGATCGAAATACCAAAGTCGGCACCGTCTGTTTTCAGACTCTCGTCGGTGAGCGCCGCGTAGCGCAGCTTGTCGCACGCGTCGGAGGCATTCGATATAAGCTCGCGCAGGAAGATTTCGCGGTCTGAATAAACAGAATGCACCATCATATGCAGAAGGCGGGAAACCTCTGCTTCAAATCCCATTTTTTCAGTTTTTTGTTCTGACATGGTGTCCTCAGGTCTCATTGTGGCAAAAAAAGGTGGGCCGCCGCACACTGCGCCAACCAAGCTGTCACTCATGTAGAGATTGTTGCCGCCACGTCAAGGCGGAATCGCTGTGTTTCACCGCATTCGACTATAAATCTACTTAAGCAGGCTTTCGAAATGCCTGCAATGTTAGCGGCAAATGTTTGCGGACATGACATCCGCCAGCGACCCGACTATTCGCTGACGTAACGTCACATCATCAAAGTCAGGCAAAAACGTCTGCTACCTCATCTGCAGTTGCGCCTTCTTTGGCAGCGCGCAGGTTCGTATAAACCGCAACCACACAGGATCCTATCAAGGCATAATAAGCACCAGAGGAAAGAAGCTGCCACAATGACAATGTCATAGTTTGTTCATCCTGCATTACTATTTCGTCAAGTCCCAACCCCATAACAAGGCCAACGCCAATCATGACGGCATAAAGCAGCACAACCAGAACCAAAAAAACACCAAAAACCGGCCATTTATACCCGCTCGTAAGCGCGCTACTGCGCTTCATTGCAGCAATCGGCCCAAGTTTTTCGACAACAATTGCTGGTGTGGTCATGCTCATCATCACCAGGATAATAATGCCAGGGATCAGTAGAAAAAGCATACCCAATATAGAAAGGATGCTAACCAAAAGAGCCGCGATAATGACCGGAACCAACGCCCGCAGGACTGTTTGAAGCATGACAGATAGGCCCACTCTACGGCCTGCCTGATACTCAATCGCACCATAGAGAAGGGCAGTCTGGATCATTGCCATAACGACCAAATTAAGGCCCAGCGACACAAGCACTTGACCCCAAATACCCCGGACACCATCCGACTTTGCCAGAACCGTTATTTCCTGTGGATCATAAAAAAAATAATCAAACAGCGCGGCTGGTGCATAAAAGGCCACAGCAATACCAAAAAAGGCCAGGAAATTGTTGAAAAATATGCTGAAGGTTTGGCCTAGCACTTTCCCAACGCGAAATTCTGGCAGAACACTGGCTGCTGCTATTGTATCCGACATGGATATGCTCCCCCAATCCATTTGTTAAACTCATATGATAAAAATCATATCGCTATGTACCCAACGCTAATTAGCAATGAGGGCAAATGCAACGGCTACGGCTTTTCAGCGCAAAAGGCATATCAGCCAAAGGCTGGGACGGCCTAATCTTCGCTGGCCGATAGAAAGTCTGCGCGGGTACGCTGCAGGATGGCGGCATCAGTTTCGCTGAGTTTGAAAACCCAGCCTCTGACAGCCGCCATAATCGCCTGCGCTTCGGCGGCACCGTCCGCAGGGGCAGCAGGCAGTTCACCACCTGAGCCTTCGTTTTGAAGCGTTGCATCAAACTTGGCATGCACCTGCGCCCATATGCTGCCATCCATTTCATAGAGCGACAGCTTCAAACTCAGGCCATCGTACGTGGAAAATTCCACAACAGATTTCGCCTCTACAAGCGGATTAGCAAGCTGGCGCACATCGTCAAACGTGAAACTGGAGACCAGACGTGCCAGGTCACCGAGCACCCAATATCCGGCTTCGGCTTCGTCAGCGCGTTTGCCTTGCAAGCTGAAATTTTCATCTGCCAGCTTGCGCGTTAACCAGGCACCACCAATGATCACATCGCTAAAGCGCTTCTGGTCGATGGATAAAACCGGGCGCCGCAGCCACCAGCCGGCATCCGCCGATGTTTCAGCCAATTCGGTTACCAGCCACGACCGTGTATCGCGTTCCTGGGATACATAAGTTAAGGACCGCCCATCCCGTGTATCCTTCCTGGTGCCCATATCAAAATCCAGAATTACGCCGGATGTATCGTCGCGCAGCTCGATATTCAGCGCGTCGTTGCCGAGCCCAAGCCGAGCGTAACGGGACTTATTGGCTGTTTTAGGCTCGCGGCGCGCCGATAAAGCAATCCCACGCAAAACCGCCCGTACTTTATCGCTGTCTACCAGATAACCGCCGCGTTCCTTCAGGTGCCAGTCACCACCGGATTTTTCGATGGTTATCTTTGTATCGTCTCGTTTGACCTGAAGGACCGCCACTTCATTGATACGCTCCTCAAGCCCGGCAAACGTACGTTCCCCGCGAGCGCCCTGATCGCGCGTTGGGTCTTCGCCGAACATCACCCAGATGGCTCCCATAATTGCAAAAAGCGTTAGAAAACCTAAAATATTCGTTAGTCGCTGTGACATAATGGCAAGTAGTTCCCTGGGTATCGTCGAAATGTGTCAGCCACGGGCTCTTGCGCCAGCGCGGCGGCGCATGAATAACCTTATGAGCGCAATCAGCACAATGATAATCGGCACCAGCGCGATATTTATGAATGCGAGTTTGCTGCCCACACTTTCAATTTCACTCCTGAGGTTTCGGTTCACCCCTCTTAGGGCTTTTCGCGTTTCCAGAAGCTGCGCGCGGAAAGTTTCGATTTCTGCCTCCTGCTCGCTTGACAATACCGCCGTGCCATCAGGCTTCTGGGCCTCAAGCGCTGCAATGCGTTGCTCTGTAGCGTTCAACTGATCCTGTAGCGCCTGTTCCTGTTGCAAATATTTAGCTTCGGCTTCGCGCCTGATTTCGTCTACGACCACAAACGGCCGCTTGGAAATCCCACGCGCCCTTAGGGCCAGCATGGCGTCCGAACCTGAAATATGATCCGCCAAATTAAGGATAAAGCTGCCGTTGCCATTGAAAGGCACAACAATGCGCTGGCCCAAAAGTTCCTGTAGCTGCACCCAGAAGCGGTCTTCAAACAGGTCGCTATCGCTGCCGAGTACAATATTAACCGTACCAGCGGCAACCGCCCGGTTATCTGTGGGGCCAGTTTCTGCCGCAACCTTATCTGGGAAAGCGGTTTTGGCCGCACCACTGATACGCGCTGCCAATGCATAGATTTCACCTGTTGGCTGCAGGTCCCTAAGGAGCATGTCAGGCTCGGGTTCGCCAACTGCCCGAGCGGCGTCAAACAACATCGCAACTGCGCTGGTGGTCACCAAGGGTTCAAAACTGGTCGTTGCATCGCCGAGCGGCATCAGTGCGCCAGCCGTTGCAAAGCTCAGATTTTCGATAGGGCCTGTCACCACATCTTCCGACGCCAAAAAATCACTGCGTATCGCCAGCCAAAAAACATAATCCTTGATGGCATCAGGCCCATAACCGCCCATCTGCACACGCTGCGCTAATGAAGCATCCCCCACTACCTTGTTGGCAGGCATCTCGACCCCCCAGGCCGCGAGAAGCGGTCCAAGGTCAGAAGCGCTGGGGCGCGCGGCGCGCGGGTTCATCGCCTCCGAATGCGGATCAAGGAAAATGAGCGCCCGCCCACCCTTCAAAGCATACTGATCAATCTGGAATAGCTGTTCATCGGACAATTCAGGTGGATGCACAATCATCAGTACATCAATATCCGCAGGAATCTCCGCGAAGTCCGCTGCCAATTCCTGAACATCGAAAAATTCACCGAGCTGTTGATAAATCACATAGGGCTGCGCCTGCCCCGCCATCATCGCCTGTGGCCCTCCGGGGCCAAACTGCATTGGTAAGCTCGTGATAAGAGCCAATTTGCGCCGCCCCGCTGTATCCAACGTCGCAAGCGCTTTGATCAGGTCATACTCAAGGAAATTTTCACGCTCTTCCGAGAAGAAGGGAATAGAGGTTTCGCCGTCGATTTCGTTGGTGATCTTGAGTCCCATATAGAGGCTGGAACCGTCCCCGAGCGGCACCCCTTTAAGGCCCGCTGCAACCGCGTCATCTTCCTCCTCGGAAAAAGGCTCGGCGTCGATGGCCGATAAGGTGATTTTACCGTCGCTCGCAGCGGCCAGCGCACGCAGGATATCCTCAACACGTTTGCCGTAACTTAGAAGCTGCGGATAAGGTGTTGCTTGACGACGAGAGAAATAAAATTCGAACGTCACATCATCCTGCAGATTGGTAAGCAGTTCCCGCGATCCGTCGGAAAGCGTATAAAGCTTGTCTGCCGTCAGATCGAAACGCAGCACACGGGTATAGCGGTCCGAAATTACCACCACAGACAAAAACAAAAGCACAATAAAAAAAAGCTGCAACGGCAGGCGCTGTATCAGTCGAGAGATCATTATCCGGCCTCCCTTTTGCTTTCAATCACCACTCGGTTAATCCAAAGCCACATACCGATAATGGCGGCAAAATAAATGATGTCACTGAGTACAACCACACCCTTCTGCAAATTGTCAAAATGGGAGAGCAACGAAATATTGGCAATCGCGAGTACAAGCGCATCAGGTGCCCAGCCACTGAACACGTCGAGCACCATCGGCAGACCCGACACCAAAAACAAAAAGCAGCCCGATACCGACAGGATAAAGGCAACCACCTGATTTTTGGTTGCAGCAGACAGAGCCGCGCCGATCGCAAGGTAGCTGGCCGCCATCAATAAGGAGCCTAAATACCCCGTGAAGATCACGCCGTTATCCGGATCGCCAAGCCAGTTGACAGTTATCCATATCGGTGCCGTTAAAAGAAGTGCAAGCCCCGCAAACAATAAAGCCGCCAGATATTTACCGAGCACAATAGTGCCAAGCGGGACCGGCAAAGTTAAAAGAAGCTCAAACGTGCCTGCCTTGCGTTCCTCGGCCCAAAGCCGCATACCAATGGCAGGCATCAGGAACAAAAACAGCCAGGGCTGATAGGCAAAGAAAGAAACAAGGTCCGCTTGCTCGCGTTCAAAAAACGCCCCCATGTAGAAGGTGAACAAACCCTGCATAACAAGGAAAATCACCAGAAAAACATAGGCGACAGGTGTCGCAAAATAGCTGGAAAACTCGCGGCGGATTATCGCTGACAGTACCATATCAAATCTCTCCCACCGTCAGACGGCGGAACACGTCGTCAAGCCGGCCATTATCAACAGAAAACTCCGTGACAGGCCAAAGGCTCACGGCAGCGATGTCGGAAATAGATTCCGAGATATCGTGTCGCCCTTTGGCTATGATTGTCAGGCGAACACTTGCACCTTCCATTGAAGCTTCAACACGCTGGATATTATTCACGCGCTTGAGCGCCGAAGCGGCGCGCTCTGCGTCTGCTGCAGGCAAAAGCATCGTGACCGCATTTTTATAGACCGACTGGCTTTTCAGCTCTGACGGCGTGCCGTCTGCAACGATGCGTCCCTCGTTGATAATCACCGCCCGGTGGCAAATAGCCTCAACTTCTTCGAGGATATGCGTCGAGATGATGATCGCCCGATCAACCGACATGGCCTCAATCAGGCGCCGCACCTCGTGTTTTTGGTTTGGGTCCAATCCATCAGTCGGCTCGTCGAGGATCAAGACGTCCGGCGCGTGCAGGATTGCGGCCGCAAGCCCAACCCGCCGCTTAAATCCCTTCGAAAGTGTTTCGATGCGCTGTTCCATAACCGCGCCCAGATGCACCGCGTGAGCTGCGCTTTCCGCGATTTCAGCAGCGCGTTTTTTTTCGATGCCGCGGGCCGTTGCCATAAACCGAAGAAAGGAACGCGGGGTCATGTCACCGTATAGGGGGGCACCTTCAGGCAAATAGCCCATGTGTGCACGCGCCGCGACACTTGCGGTCGAAACAGGTTCGCCGCAAACATATGTTTCCCCTGATGTAGGTGCCAAAAAGCCCGTGATCATCTTCATTGTAGTGGTTTTACCAGCACCGTTTGGCCCAAGAAAGCCGAGTACTTCGCCTTTTTTCACGGATAAGCTAATATCATCAACGGCTTTAAGAGAACCAAAGGACTTGGTCAGATTACGCGCCTCTAAAAGGACGTCCATCGGCAAATTTCCCCAGAATGTCGACTGTTCTCCCCCTTGTAGGGGGTTTTCTACACATTGAATAGAGGCATATCCCGGAACCCCTGTGCGCTGCAATAAAAAACACGCTCACAAAACAGGCTTTAAACAGCTCTTTTAGCTGCTCGGACCGCGCCGTCAAATTGATCAAACATACGCTCGCGCCATACACACAGTGGGTCGCCTTGTTCGAGCAATGAATAGTTAGAGACCACATGCGGCCACATAAAGGTGCCAAACACAGCATAATCAAGCCACATCGGTACTCGCCCTGACAAGTAAGGTGCTTCAGCAAGTGCCAGACGCAACGGCTCCAGAGACTTCTGGAAACGAATGCGTTTTTCACTGCGCCCCTCCATCACGGCTTCCAAAGACATACCAAAGCGCTTTTCCCGGCTTTCCCGAAAATAGACCTTATTGTCTGCATCAAGTGCATTAAAAATATCGATCAAAACCAGCGGGGCTATTCCCATGACAAGCACCTGATCCAACCAGCGATTAAGAATTGGTGCCTGCGCCGCCGCCACAGCATCCCCGAAAAGGCTTGGCTCCGGGTAGGTGCCCTCAAGGTAGCGTGCGATCGCGAAGCTATCGACGACCGAAAGGTCACCATCATCCAGAACGGGGATCGTCTGCGGTGACACATGGCTGATTTTATCTTTCTCCAGGAACCGGATCGGGATCTCTTCAAAACCCAAACCTTTATGCATCAGGCAAAGTTTTGTGCGCCAGGCATACGGGCTAAAACCCGCCTCGCTGTCGATGCCGCAAAGTTGATACAGTTTCATAGTGGCGTCCCCGCACGTTGATAAACACAAACATGTGCGCCATGACGGCTGCCCTGTCGAACAAATTCTTCGTGATGGAAAAGCTAAGCCGCAGGTCAAAAAAAGAAAAGCTGGTCCAGCCTGAAATTGCGGTGTTGAGGGGGCTTGGGGTTCAAGTTACCGCCCGGCTGGACCAGCCGAGGCCAACGTTATTATATATCATCCAATATTGCGGCCTGATGAAGGTCCAATTGGGGCATTTTAAAGGCAGCCCTAAACCTTTCGTTTAGCAATCAGCCCCAGAATCATATCAAAGGCATAAAAAGAAACCCCAGGCACAATGCCTGGGGGTTCAATTATTTTCCCGGGGGTTCAATTATTTTCCTGGGGGTTCAATTATTTTAAGGTCTAAGCCAACGGCAAATCTCTTACCCACACAGGCCTTCACCGTAAGCTTTTATCAATTAGCGAACGTGAATATCGCCAGAACCACGTACTTTCGACCGCATTTGATCAGGTTTGCCTGCAACAACAATATCGCCAGACCCGTGTACAGCCACATCTGCAGCCATGCTTGCATATACGCCGATATCCCCTGAGCCGTGAAGCGCTACGTTTGCTTCTTTGCATTGCATCTTGCGGGCTTCCACATCGCCAGAGCCCTGAAGGTCAACACGCACACCATCGCAGCTACCATCGATTTCAATATCGCCAGACCCGTGCAGATCAATGCGCAGCGCCTGAACTACTGCATTTTCTACAACCGCATCGCCTGAACCATGCACTTTAAGATCAAAGCGATCGGTTTTCACATCTTCAACGAAAATATCACCCGAGCCATGCACCTCCGCTGATTCCAGCGTTGGCACGGTGATGATCACCTGCATTTTCTTGATACGACTAAATAAGCGGCGCTTATCTTTATGGTTTTTGAAATCAATTTCGAGCTCACTGCCTCGCACGCGCGTGCGAAGATATTCGATAATGTCGCTATCGGCGACCACCTTTACACTCTGCGCAGGACCAACTTTCACCTCAACATCCATCTGGCCTTCAAGTTTCACCCGACTGAACGCCCCGACATCACGCATTTCTTCAGAGATTTTATCATCCGCCGATACCATCGTCGCTGCCGATAATATCGCTGCCGTCACTGCCGCCATCTTGAACAGTTTCATTTTATTACCCCTCAATTATGATTGACTTAACGAATGCTAATGGAAGCCAGGAAACCAGCGCTTTTGCGCACGTATTTTGGTTTGCCATAAACATTGATGGATGCAACCCCTGCAACATCAGCCTCAACTTCCTCAGAGGCAAATACGGAAGCACTGCCCGCACCCGCTACATTCACTTCGACTTTTTCGCACTTGAGATCGCGCGCTGAAATGTCGCCAGCGCCTTTAACATCCAGCTCCAGTTCGCCGCATTTGCCTTCGATCTCCAGATCGGCTGCACCTTTTATGTCAATCTCAAGATAGTCGCTGTCAACACCTTCAACCTCGGCTTCCACTGCGCCAAGCACTTCAATGCCTTCAAGCTTTTCCATGGAAATATAGACATCCACATCAACGTGGTTCCAGTAATTGTCACGACCGTGATTTTCCATGTCAATCACCAGCGTATCGCCGCGCACATAAGTTTCTACATCCTCGACATAGTCCTCTGCAGTTTCGATGGTAACTTTTTGCTCCTTGCCTGCAACAATCCTGAGTTCAACACCGCCTTTGATTTTGATTTTGGTGAATTTTTCCAGCTCGCGGTCAACTTTTACGTCATCGCCGTAATCGCGCGCATAAAGCGCAATGCTGCTGGTACTGAAAAGGGCAGTAGATGCCAGACCTGCAACTGCAAGCCCAAACATACCCTGACGGAAAGAAATTGAATTCTTCATGGGTCATATCCTCTATGTATCTGTCGTCGCCGTACTGTATTTTTTACTTAATCGGCTATTGTTTTTATCCCACTCATATAAGAGCGAGTCAACTCATATCAAGGGTGCGTGATCGCCGGAAACTTGCAAAAATTAAAAATTTCCCGCACACTCTTCAAAGAGAGGAGTACATGGACGACGCATCTACCATCCATATCTTCGACCTAAATGGAACGCGGGGGAGTAGCGGTTCCAAAACAAGTGCTGTTTATCTTGTTCGCCCCGAGCTTACTCAAATCCTGAATATTTACGGTAAAATGGTTGCTGCTGGCGAGTGGCACGATTATGCGATTGATACCTTTAAGGACCTGGCGGTTTTTTCGATTTTCAAGCGCGCTAGCGACATGCCGCTTTACCGGATCGTCAAAGAACCATCGCTCGCAAGCAAACAGGGCATGTGGCGCATCACCAGTATGGATGGCCGCATCGTTAAGCGCGGCAAGCAACTTGATCAGTTGCTGCGATATTTCAACCGGCGGCAGGTAAAAGCCGTGCCCTAGGGCTTTTCCTCACACCCCTGTTGCCCTTTAATCCATTGATATTTTGACCTATAGCTTTTGTTAAGGCATTCATGCTCTGTGCACTAAAACGAGTGCAAATAAGAGAAGAGACAAGCGCCCCATGAAGAGAAAATTTATTAGCATGATCATGAGTGCGAGCCTTTTCGGCATCTCGGTTATTTCCGCCCGCGCTGATGAAGCCGAAGATTTTGCTTTTATCGCCGCCGTTAAAGCTGGCGATGCGGCGGCTGTTGCACAGGCAATCGAAGTCGGTGCAAATGTGAATGCAAAATCAGAAAAAGGTGCCCCGGCACTTGTGCTCGCGGTACTCGGCAAAAACCGCGATCTGGTTATGAAACTTTTACAGGCCGGTGCGGAACCCGACGCGCAGTATATGGACCATGACGGTGCCACCGCGCTTATGCTTTCAGTAACAACCAAGGACATGGTACTCGCCGCTGAATTGATTGCCGCTGGTGCCAATGTGAACTTTCGTGACACAAACGGCGACACGGCAATCAATTGGGCCGCTTATTACGGCGACAAAGAGTTTGTCACCTTTTTCCTTCAAAACGGCGCATCCACAAAACATGCTGGCCACGGCAATGCCCGTGAGATCGTTATGCGGCGTGGATTTCAGGACCTTGCTGTGATGTTGGCGCGGCACGATAAGTTACCGATACCCAGCCCTGATGCCGCAATACTGGTTGACGCGATAGAAGCCGGTGATCTGGACGGTGTGATGGAAGCGCTGATCGTTGGCATATCGCCCAACAGCCTCGACTTCTCCGCTCGCCCCGTGCTCGCTTTAGCAGCACGCAAGGGCAATATCAGAATCCTCGAAGCGCTCGTGAACCGTGGGGCAAAAATTGACGCCAAGGATGAAATCGGCTTTACGGCGCTAATGGAAGCGGCCCGTGACGGCCAAATGGATGCTGCCATCTATCTGCTAGGGGTGGGTGCCAGCCCACGCCAGAAAGGCAAGCCTTCAGCACTTTCTCTCGGCGTGATCCATATGGCCGCGCTCAGCGACAAACCTGAAATGGTATCCCTGATTGTGGAAGCCGGTGCCGACATCAACCTCAGGGGCCGTGATGGCGGTACAGCACTTGCCTGGTGTCTCGGTGAAAACAAAAGCGCCGCAGCAGCCAAACTTTTAGCACTGGGTGCCAACCCCTATATCAAAAACAAATATAACTACTCAGCCGCAGATATGATCAATAGGTCAGACAGCGTAGAACTGAAGGCGCTCCTGAAACCCGCAGAAAGCTTTGGCCTTGACGAGTGAGGCCCTTCGTGTGACAAGGCGCGCAGGTAACCGGCACCTGCCGCCTGCATCCTGTTTAGGATTGGTGAAGCCCGGCATATAATTTTATGTTCGTCCAAACCGCAAGAGCGGCATCAGGGCGGCAATGCAGGCACCCGTACTCCAAATGCCGTTCATGGAAAGACGGACCATGACCCAAATTACAACACCGGACCTTATCAAGTTCGCAAAATCACGCGCAAAGAAACTACGCACTTACCTTACCGCGCAAGGCCTTATGATCAGCCACAGCCAAAGCCTGGAAGCCACAGCACAAGCAGAAGGTTTCAAAGACTGGAATACATATGTGGCGCGTTTCGATGCAGCAAAGGCCGCCTTTTTGGCCCCAGCGCCCAAATCTGACAACAACAACTATCCGCTGCAAGTAGGCGACCCGATTTCAGGGACTTACCGTGGCTGCAAGTTCAAAGGCACCTTATTGGGGCTTGAGCAAACCATCACCAAGGGTGTGTGGCGCGCCAAGATGCAATTTGACAAACCTGTAAGATTGCCAAGTGCCGAAGCCCTTAAGCTGACACGCCAGCGTGTGCGTTGCTTGCTCAATGCAAATGGCATATCGGTAAACCTGAAAGGTCATCCAGACGGCCAGACAGTTATCAATATGCCTTGATAAAAGGGCACTGGGTTCTGCCCGGTGCCTACCCTTCCGCCGCTTTGACATGAAGCGCCTGCTTCAAAGGCGTTACTGTAACCGGACCATAACCGGCAAAATCGCCATCCAGTTGGAGCGGCGTTTTATCATTGCCCAAGCGGATACTGCCCTCTTGCAGCAACTTTGTTTTGCCGCGCTGGTCAAGTGGCCGGAAAGCAATTTGAACCTGTTCGATCAGCCGCGCTACCGCACCGGATTTAGCAAACAGCAGACATGCCACACCTTGAGTATTGATCGCCGTTCGCCTCGTCAAAACAAATGGTCCAGCATAGCGCTGAATATTGGCAATTACGGACCAACCACACCAACCCTGTATACCTTCATTCTTCGCCGCATCAATCCGCCATTCAAACGTGCCTATTCGCTTCTCACGTCCAAGCGCCTTGAAAATGGCAGGTACAAAAGCCGCACGGCCAATCCATTTTTTCCAGGCCGGGCTTACACACAAAAGTGTCTCGGCATCGAAACCCGCTCCCAGCCAGCAGAGGCCGAGCCTCCTGTTACTGCTGCTTCCAACTTCAAAAGGAAACAGCGTGGCACTCCGCCCTTCAAGCAAAATATCGGTCGTTCGCTTTATGTCTGGTTGCCCGGATTTCAAATAACCAAGTTCGCGTGCGAGTACATTAGCAGTACCCGCCGGGATAAGCCCCAAAGGCATGTCACTGCCATAAAGTCCGCATGCTACCTCACGTACGGTTCCGTCACCGCCGGATGCCACAACGAGAGAGGCTTTTCCAGCTTCTGCCAATTCAGCAGCGAGTTCCTCAGCGTGACCCGCAGAATTTGTAAAAATGGCTGTTACATCAACACCCCGCGCTTTTATCTCATTCATTACTTTGTCGACAAAGGGGCCGCTGCGCTGGCCTGCTGCAGGGTTGCGGATAACAACAATGGGTCCAGGATTTTCCATAAAAGTCCTCCGCAAAGCGGCAATGATAGTAAACCTGTAGCATAAATCATTACAGCAGCGTGACAAGCGGCTGAAGTGTACGCTTCTGCAGTATTATCGTGGCATAATATCTCTTGACGGATAACTATCATTTTCTATATATAGCCATATGCCTATATATTATGAAACCCCTCTCGACCGCACTTTTCATGCCCTAGGCGATCCAACGCGCCGCCGGATGGTCTCGGCACTTGTCCAGCGTGGCACCCAAACCGCAAACGAACTCGGCACACCTTTTGATATAAGCCAGCCCTCTGTCTCCAAACACTTGAAAGTGCTGGAACAGGCTGGCCTGGTCGTACGCAAAATTGATGGCAGAACCCACAGCTTCAGCCTGAACAAGGTCCCGCTTGAAGAGGCAGACATCTGGATCAGTCGCCATACCAAATTGTGGCAAGGCAGCTTGGATCAACTTGGCGTGCTGGTTGACGACATCAACAAACAGGAGGCCGACAATGACTGAGCTGGAAAGCGTAATGCTCACGCGGCACTTCCCCATTGCGGCCGAGCGGCTTTACGACATACTCACTCAACCCAGCTATATGGAGCAGTGGTTTTCACCCGCACCAGAGATCAAACTAACCATTTTAAAGCATGAGGCGACAATCGGCGCTCCTTACGAATTCGCTTACCAAATGCCGGACGGCGAGCAGCATCTTGTTGTTGGGGAATACTGCGCGCTCAAACACCCAAACCTGATCGCCTTTACGTGGGGATGGGCCGAACCAGACCCGCACGCGGGCATCAGCACTCTTGTTACGTTGACCCTCAGGGAACGCGGAGGTGAAACAGAACTGACAGTGCTACATGAGCAACTGCACACAGGTGATATGGCAGACCGCCACCGCGCGGGCTGGGCTTCCACACTCGATCGTCTGGATACACTCGCACATACGCTAAAAAAAGAAATGCCTCATGTCTGACATCCCTGATCGTATTCGCCTCCTGACGGCTGGTGACCAACTGACAGAACAGCGCCAGTTTGGTGGTAATGCCTTTATGCTCAACGGCAATATGCTGTGCTGTATTGGAAAGCATGGTTTGATGGCACGCGTGGGCAAAGAACAGGAAGAAGAGGCACTCAAACGCCCGCATGCTAAACCCTTTGACATAACAGGCCGCCGCATGGGTGGCCTGGTACACATAGACCCCGAAGGTGTAGCAACAGACGAGGATCTGCTCTCCTGGCTCAATATGGCGCGTGCTTTTGTGGAAACGCTGCCACCCAAAAAAAAGAAACGGTGACGGCCAATGATTTTCCCCAGCGATGGGCGGGATTTTCTCCGCAATCTTAACGTCAACAACAGCCGCGATTGGTTTCAAGCCCATAAAACCGTCTACGAGCACCACGTAAAACAACCTGCCGCAAACTTGTGCAGTGCGATCACTGAGGGCTTAGCAGAACTGTTAGGAGCAGAGATTGATAGCAAAACCTTCCGCATCCACAGGGATGTGCGATTCTCGAAGGATAAAACGCCCTATGCCCCCTATGTGCGGATCGGCCTCTGGGAATCTGGTGCTGGTATACAGAAACCAATGAGTGGACCAGCCTTTTACCTGTCGATTGAGCCTGAACAGCTAATAGTGGGCGCGGGTTGCATGGCAATGCCCACAGAAATACTGGAGGCCTACAGACACCGCGTATCGACGGACGGCGGTGATCTCGCTGGATTAATGGCCGAATTGCAGAATACAGGTGCGCGCTTTGACCCACCTGCACTGAAACGTGTGCCTCGCGGCTATATCAAAGATCATCCGAACGGCGAACTGCTCAAACGAAAAGGCATAACCTGCTGGCATGACAATGCGCTATCGCCAGATGAACCAATAACCGCAGAAACGTGCATCATGCACTTCAAAGCAGCTCTGCCAATCTATCACTTTGTCGAATCATTGAACTGATTTTTAGGGCATCAAGCATCGGCACCCCTAGCTGCAAGATAAAAAAATGGCGGTGCCGAAGCACCGCCGATAGGTTCTTGGGAAATTCTTTTTTATAGAGCCTAAAACTTAGAAGCTTGTACGCATTGTCAGGCCGAAAGTACGCGGCTGATTGGTCCGGAAACCAAGGCGTGCCCGGCCACCACGTTCCCGGTCAAACGAGAGATTGGCGTTTTCGTCAGTTACATTGTTGATGTAAGCGACAACTTCCCAGCTTTCCATCTGCACACCAAACGACAGGTTCAGTGTCTGATAGCTGTCAAGCTCCAGATCCAGAAGAGTAGCGTCCGTGCCCGATGCGCCGCCAAATGGCAGTCCAGATACAAATGTACCCGCACCAGCTTCCTGATCAGATGGCTGCGTAAAGATGCTGCCACGATGCTGGAAAGTAGCCGAGATGTAAGCTTCAGAGCCGTCGCCTGCAATCTCGAATGGGAAGAAGTAAGTAGCCGTCGTACCAAAGCTGAGCTCAGGAACTGATGGTAGGCGGTTGCCTTTACGAACACCGCCAAGAACGGCATCTGTACTGTCAAGTACAGTCGAGTCAAACTCTGCTTCGATCAAGCTACCAGCAAAAGTGAACTCGAAGTTCTCAACTGGGCGCGCTTTCAGCTCCATTTCCAAACCCATTGTATGGGCTTCAGGAACGTTGAATGAAATACGGGAAGAACAAGAGCCCGCATCAAGCGTAACCTGAAGGTTGGAAATATCAGTATAAAAAGCCGCTGCGTTGAACGACACTTTGCCAGTGTTTACTTTCACACCAGCTTCATAGTTCCACAGTGTTTCATCTTCGTAATCCTGGAAACCCCCAAAAATCTCAAGGTCATCAGCATTACAAAGCGCCGTGTTGAGTGGATCGTTCACGCCGCCAAGACGGAAGCCTTTTGAAACCTGTGCATTTACTGTCACTTCTTCACTCACGTCGTAGCTTGCAAGCACACGTGGAGTGAAACCGTTTGCTGAGGTTTTGTCGAGCTGATCAACAACACCGTTACCAAACAAACCAACCTGGGTTACAAGCCGCTCTTCGCTATAATCATAGTAACGACCACCAGCCGTGATGTGGAGCTGATCGCCTATATCGAACGTTGCTTCACCGAAGATTGCCGCTTGCTTGATTGAGTATGGAAGTTCAGAGTAGAAAGGCGAATCAACAGGACCAACCCCCATAGACGTTGCTGCTGCAGTACCTGCGCCAAGCGTAGCATCAGTGAAAGCATCATAACCAGGTGTTGGCAGAGACTGACGGTAGAAACGGTCAGTATCAGAATAGAAACCACCAAATACCCACTGGAATGGGCCATCACCGTTAGAGCTTAAACGCAGCTCCTGTGTGAAGCTTTCCACTTGTGTGGTATCGCGCAGGTTAGATGGCAAAAGCACCGCTTCATTCGGATATCCAAGGTCAACAGACACAGACCCCGTAAGCGCCGACGCATCGCGGCTCACAAGAATATCGCGGTCCGTGTAGCTTGTAACAGACGTTAAATCTACACCGTCGAAGTTCACAGACAACGTGCCGTCGACGATCAATGTTTCGTCAGAGAACCCTTCATCAAGCATCAAGAACTGCTGACGCTCGCCCAAGGCTACAGGCGCGCGCCCATTTTCAGCACTGGCGTCTGTGTATGGATTTGCATAAAGGTTGAACACTTCCTGGCGGTTGAAGCCATCTGTGTCAATTTCCTGGTAAATGATACGCGGTTGGAAAGTCACATTGTCGGAAGGCTTGAACGTAAAGCTTACACGACCACCCGTGCGAGAGCCGCTGTTCACATCCTCATCTACTGTCCCGTCATTGCGGAGCGCATCAATATAACCGCCGTATTCAGTACGGTACACAACAGCGCGCATCGCAAGCGTATCACCCATAGGCAGGTTTACCATGCCTTTCACGCTACCGCCTTCACTGCCGTCGTTAATCAGGTTAAGATCAGCTTCAAAGCTACCCTCAAAACCCTCAAGGCTTGCCTGATTGGTGATGTACCGAATAGTGCCGCCAATCGAACCAGAACCAAAAAGTGTGCCTTGCGGTCCGCGCAGTGTTTCAACGCGGTTCAGGTCATACAGGTCAATATCAGGCGTGAAAAGTGACAGCGAGATCACAGATTCATCCAAATACACACCAACCTGTTCTTTCACTCCTGGCTGGTCACGCACAATCTGGCCGGCTGACACACCGCGGATCGCCACTTGGCTCTGACCTGGGCCTAAGTTCTGAATCTGGAGACCCGCAACATTACGTGCCAGATCTTCAAGGCTTTTTGCGCCAGAGCGCTGGATATCCTGAGCGGTTTGCGCGTTGATAGAAAATGGAACGTCCTGAATGGATGACGCACGCTTTGTTGCAGTTACAACAATCTCTTCAAGCGAAAAATCTTCATCATCAGTATCCTGTGCGATAGTTACTGAAGTCAGCAACATTGTGGAACTAAGCGCAGTGCCCGCTAACGCCAAATATTTTGGGGTAAATTTCATCAAAGTTTCCTCCTCTTCCGTCGTCCCTGACCTCATGCCAAGGCGTCGGAGCCCTTGTTATCCACGACCAATTTTTCCTGAAATGAGCCCCCTCAAAGAGGCACAGTTACTAACTCCCAAAAACCGCCGTGTTATAGGTAAGAGGTAACAATACGAAATTTCCCCCACCCATATCCGCAATTTTTTTTCAAAAAAATGACATTGAGTGCTTGAAAACTGCAGCCAGCTTGACTCGTGAGGGCCTGCCATGCTTGTCTGCCCAGCATCGCTGTGGGGGCAACGGCAGGGAAGTGGCCATAAATTAGGCCGGGGGAAATGGCCGCGAATATGAAGGATGAAGGCACAAAAAAGCCAAGGCCGGATACACGGATAAAAAATCAATCCGTTTTCATGGCATATCAGGAAACTCGCGGTTTTCTGATGAAATATCTACGCCGTTTTTACGACAACTCCCAAGATATTGAAGATGCACTACAGGAAAGTTTTCTCAAGACTTATGAGATTGAAAAAAAACAAACAATCGACTCGCCCGCTGCCTATCTTTTTATGACCGTAAATAATTTTGCGCGCCGCGATTTGAAAAAAAAGTCGAACCTACACGCAGAGCCAATAGAGGAAATCGAGCTATCGAGCCTCTCTATAGGTATGAATGCGGTTGAAAAAGGCTTGGAGGCCCGGCAGACACTGGCAATTTTTGCAGAAGCAGCAGACTCGCTTCCTGACCAGTGCCGCAAGGCTTTTTTACTCCGGAAGGTGCATGGTTTTTCACAGAAGGAAATTGCGAACACCATGGAAATTTCGGAAAGCACCGTCGAGAAGCATCTGGCCAAAGGCTTGAAGCGGTCGATGGAATATATGACCCGGCGCGGAAGTGACATCCCGGAAGGAAAGTCACCTGGGCACGCGTCTACTGCCTCTGAGGCAGAGGGCAAAAAAGAAGTAGAGTAACGATGGGTAACGTAATTAACATAGCAGCGCAGCAGTCGCTGGAGCTGGAGGCCGCAGGCTGGGTCACCAAGCTGGATGGCAAGCGCCTGAATGCGAGCGAATTTAGCGCTTTCAAGATTTGGGTCGACACATCAGACGCACACGCAGCAGCCTTCGATGCAGCGGCGGCTACCTGGGGCAAATTGGACATGCTCGCTGAATTGCGAGAAGAATTGCCAGTCCCTGTACAGCCAAACCTTGCGCAGCGCCTGAGCAGTCAAATTACAGCGCTGATGCCGCGCCCTGCTTATACCTTCGCCGCACTCATGATGCTTGTGGTTACAGGGCTGAGCATCACAACCCTATATGAAGTGCCTCAACAAGAAACCGCTGCCATATACACCACCGAGATCGGCGAACATAAAACCATCGACCTTGCCGACGGTTCACAGGTGCTCCTGAACACCAGCAGCCAAGTGGACGTTAAGTTCAGCGATACGCGGCGCATACTGAAGTTGGTGAAAGGCGAAGCCCATTTTGATGTGGCCCATAATCCCCAGCGCCCATTTGAAGTGCATGCAGGCACCAATATTGTGCGCGCTGTTGGCACCGCCTTCACGGTTGAACTTAAACCTGAAACCGTTGAAGTAACAGTCACGGAAGGTCGCGTAGAACTCGCAACCATTGCAGAAGCTGATGACAGTGCCGACGTACCACAGGAAACCTCGCTGGCGCTGGTAGGTTCTGGCCAAAGTGCGCAATTCTCAGATTATATTCAGTCGCTCGACACTATCGAAGTCGAAGAGGTGGAGCGCCGCCTCGCCTGGCACAAGGGCGCGCTTGTCTTCAAGGGGGATGCGCTGGAAAATGTTATTCAGGAAGTCAGCCGCTACACCAAAACCAAGATTGTCATCTCTGATCCTGCGATCCGTGGTCTTAAGGTTGGCGGTTATTTCAAGACGAGCGAAACCGAAGCCATGCTGCAGGCGCTGGAAGCAAATTTCGGTGTGACGGTTAAATGGGTCGGTACTGACCTTGTATATTTGTCACAGTCGGCCTCTGAGTAGGCGCTCAGGTAATCCCAGCCTGTGCGCGCCTCTTTCTGTCCGTCTACTGTTGCATTAGCCTACTGCACAAACTCAACCAGCAGTGGACTAAAAAAGCAACCCATGTCAGGCCCGTGACCGGAACCCATCCAAAAATCAGCCGAAGCGTTGTCCGCTTTGCCGTAAGGGCGGTATCGTACCTCCAGCAAAAGGCTGGCATCCTGCTGGTGCGGGCCGCCTTCGGCCTATCGCTGCCCGCAGTTCTTGTGTTCAGCACGCCAACCTTTGCGCAAAATCAGCTTCAATATTTTGAACTGGAAATAGCCGCAGGCCCCGCAAATGAAACGCTGACGCGGCTTGCAGAAAAAACCAAAACTCAACTGTTGTTTCCTTATGACCAGCTCGCGAATATCAGGACAAATGCGCTTGATGGTCGCTATAGTTTTCGCCGCGCACTCAAGTCAATGCTTCGGGGCACAACGCTGCGCGCATCCTATAACCGCCAAGGCACAGTTGTTATCTATATCCTCAATGCGGCTGGCCAGAATATCGCTGGCAACGCAGAGCGTCCACCGCACACCGAACCTGCGCTTAGCGACGAAAAAAAAGCCGCGAAAATTCGCAAGGGTCTGGAAAACAGACAGATTCCGATTGAAGAAATCTTCGTTACGTCGCGCAAACGCTCGGAATCGATCCGCGATGTGCCTTTCTCAATCGCCGCACAAACCGAAGCAACGATTTTCCTGTCTGGCTCTCAGGATTTGAGCGATCTCGCCCGCAACATCAGCGGCCTTAGCTTCACTGATCTTGGCCCAGGCCAGAGCCAGATCGCAATCCGCGGTGTGTCCTCGGGGCAAGTGGTGCGCGACCAACCCGGCATCAAAGAACAGGTCGGCGTCTACCTGGACGAGACCGCTATCTCAATGGCACTTTTCACACCCGACCTGGATTTTTTCGACATGGAACGTGTCGAGGTGCTGAGGGGACCGCAGGGCACGCTGTTTGGGTCTGGTTCGCTTGCAGGTACGGTGCGCTATATCTCGAACGCACCCGACACGGCGCGGGCCTTGATTGGTACAGAAACGTCCCTTGCCGTAACCCACGGCGGCGATACGACAAAGAATCTCAAGGCTGTCTTTAATCTGCCATTCCCGGGTAATAAAGCCGCGCTGCGCACTTCAGTCTATTATAATGAAATTGCAGGCTATGTTGATGCGATTGGCCCTGACGGAACTGTCCGCGAAAACATCAATAGCGGCACTAAATTCGGTGGCCGCGTTGCGCTTGGCCTTGTACTTTCCGAGCGGCTGAGCGTCACACCGCGCCTTGTATACCAAAAACTGCAAACTCGGGGTTTCCCGCGCGTCGACCTTTTCAATGTACTCGCCAATCCTTATACGCAGTCCCGGCGGCCGGTAACGCTCGGGGCGAATGAGCAATATATCCAGCTTGAGGAAAGCCTCGATGATGAATTCTTCATGGTCGATGCCCTCATTAAATATGACTGGGACAAAGCATCGCTTACCTCTGTCAGTTCCGTGATCGACCGGGATATTGCTGTTATTAGGGACGCTGGCCAGCTTTCAACAAGCATCCTGGCTCAGCCTTCCGCCTTTGGCCTCTCGGGCGAGGTTCTCGAACTGGACGCGCCGCTTGTTGACGCAACTAAGCTACGACTTTTTAGCCAGGAACTGCGTATCAGCACCGACAATGATAGCCGCCTCCAGTATGTACTGGGCGGCTTTTATACCCAGTCGGACCGCAAGTTCGGCCAAACGCTTCGCGTACCGGGATTTGAGGCATTGGCAGGGATTCCCACCAGCGCAGACCCCAGCCTGAGCGATCACCTGTTTTATTCCCGCTTCACTTTTGATTTCAGCCAATGGGCACTGTTCGGCGAAGCAACCTATGAACTCTCGGACAGGCTTAAAATAACAGCCGGGCTTCGCTGGTTTGAATTTATGGAAAAACGCACGCTCACCCTTGATGGGCTTTTTGCAGCGGCAGGTATAAATGAAACCCAGCCCGCGAAAACTGTCAGTAATGGCCTGACACCGCGCTTTATCCTGGCCTACACCGCCTCAGAAGGTCTGCAGGTGAATGCGCAAGTTGCCAAAGGCTTCCGGCTTGGCGGCATCAATGACCCTTTGAACGAGCCACTTTGCACGCCGGAAGATTTCGAAACCTTTGGCAACAGACCCTTCTTCGACAACGAAGAACTTTGGAACTATGAGATCGGTTTCAAATCAACGCTCGCAGGGGGGCGCCTTACGTTCGATACAGCCGTTTTTTACGCAGACATCCACAATCTGCAGGCAACCGTTGACGCGGGTAGCTGTTCATCCCGTATTATCTTCAATGTGCCCCGTGCGCGCAGTATCGGCATCGAAAGTGAAATTTTCATCCGCCCGCACCCTGATTTTGACATTTCAATCTCGGCTACGATGCAGAATGCGCAGATCCGTTCAACTCTCTTGTCACCTGGCGGCGAAGGCCCTGGCGCGCTGGATGGTATAGATACAGGCAACCGGCTGCCTACATCGCCCACGTTCCAGGCAGCGTCTCAGTTCAGCTATCATTGGACGTGGGATAAGAACTGGAGCGGTTTCGCTGCGCTCAGCCTTCAGTATGTGGGATCATCCTACACCCAGATTGGCGATCAGGTTCCGGGTTTTGGTACAGTAGACCTCACTGTTACGCAACTTGGCGATCCCAGCGTAGACCTCCTGAGGTTCGATCCTATATTGCCCGCCTACCAAACCGGCAATATCCGCATCGGTGCGCGCCGCGGCACTGTTGAGGCCTCTTTTTATGTTAATAATCTGTGGAACGAAACGATCCGCACATCGCTCGACCGCGAACGCGGTGGGCTGGCCCGTATAGGCCACATCATCGGGCGTCCCCGGACAATAGGCGTAACGCTGCGTACAAGCTTTTAAGTATGCCGCGGCAAACATGCCGTGGGAAAACGACAGCCTATTCAATCGAAACCCCTGCCATCTATCTGAATTATAATGAAAATTTCGAACAGCCTTGATTTTATGCTCAAACCCAATCACGTTTGCGGCGTGCGAAGGGGAATTTCAAGGATAAGGACTGGCAACTATTCGCCAGCTAGAGCAAAAGCCACCCGGCTTTTGGCTTGCCTGTTGCTGTTTTTCTTTTTGCCACCAAGCCTTCGGGCAGACGAAAAATTTCCGGTCACCGTCTGCATGGAAGACAGCCTATGGGCACCATACCTTTTTATACTTGATGGCCGCCCGGCGGGCGTTCATGTCAATATGCTCAAACATGCTTTCGAGCATTTGCCCTATACCTTAACCATAAAGACAATGCCCTGGAAACGCTGCCTCAATTGGGCACGGGCAGGCCGTGTGGATGGCGTTCTTTCCGCGATCTATACAAAGGGACGTGCTGAGTATCTGCATTTCCCAATTGATGCCACGAACGCGGGTAGCGATGCTCCAAATCGCATCATGTCTGTAAGATATGTTGTTGTCTCCAGCGCGAGCGCTCCGGAATGGGACGGTAAAGCCGATAAGCTACCACTCCCAATTGGAGTCCCCATGGGCTATGCCACCGCAGAACGCCTTCAGGCACGGGGGCTGAAGGTAACTGAAGGACTGCAATATGATAATCTCTTCCGGATGCTGATACGGGGCCGCATTGGATCCCTGGTTATCATCAATGAACTGGCTGATTTGTATCTCTTGGAGCCACCCTACAAGGACAAGCTCAGAAAACACCGGGCTCCCTATGAAACCAATCCGCTATTTGTTCCTTTTGCTAACAAAGGCAAGGTTTCACGAGATCAGGCAACAATAATCTGGAATGCGATTTCTTCAGTTCGGGACGATGCCGCCTTGATGAAGGCCATTACTGAGCAGGCGTTGACACAATCTCGCAGATGCTTCAAACAAGCCAATCTCTGCGACTAATACGCCCTAGAAGCGCGTGGTTATATTAACCGTAGCCTGCCTGCCAGCGCCGATGAAATAGCCACCAGAAGTGCCAGATCCCAAAAAGCGCTGATCAAACAAATTGCTGACATTCACGCCAATATCGATGCTTTCCGTGCCAAGCCAGCCTCCTTCCATTTTATAGCCGACCCACAGGTCAACCAGCGTAAAACCAGGCAGGCGGTCTGTATTGGAAAAATTGCCCCAGCGCGCGCCCACATGCTTGGCTGATACACCTGCCCGCCAACCACGGTTATTATAACTAAATGTCGATACCGTCTGGAAGCGCGGTGCAAGCGCCACTTCAAAGCCCTCCACCACATCCGCCGTGGTCGTTGTATATTTAGAGTTGTTGATAGTAAGCGCTGCATAGAGATTGAAATAATCAAACAGGTCTACCGAGGCGCTCGCCTCCACGCCTTTGGATTCGATTCCCCCTACATTAAGAAACGAGCCCTCGCCTTCCTCAAGAAAATCAATGCCGCCAACAGGGTCACCTGACGATACAAAAGTAATACGGTTATTGAATTTGATAAAATAGGCTGTCACCGATGTGTCGAAGCCCGCCTTGCTAAAACGGAAACCTGCCTCATAGTTATTTGCACGCTCCCCTTGCAAATCAGGAATCAATGGGTTTGTCTCGCTCGCACGACCTTCGATCACACCATCTTTGATGGCTGCAAAATTCTCCGAATAACCCGCAAATACTTCAAGCGCATCTGACACGTCAAAAAGAACACCTGTAGAGAACAGGAGCGGCGAATCGCTATTGATGCCCTGCAATGGCCCGTTACCCAATTCATCGGTGCGCGTGACATCCACGAAGAATTTCTTCACGCCAAACCGGAACAGAAAACGACCGGCCTCAAACGTATCTTCGCCGTAGAACATCAGGGTATTGGTATCAAAACCGCGGTCATATTGAACCCAGTAAGGCGTTTCGTTACGCGCGAGCGAATTCAATGTATCTGTACGGCTGTGCCACTCGCGCACTTCATAACGGTATCCATCTTCCCACCAAAGACCAGCACGCATTTTGTTGCCTGCTGGCCATTCAAGATTGGCTTCCGCCGTCACGCCGTAGCGTTTTTTGCCGTAATGGGTATGGCGAAAAGTTGCCACAGGCACTGCATCAGCACTGTAGCAAGCGGGGTTATCGAAAGTGCTCCCGCCGCCGTAGGGAAAGTCAAGGGTTTCTGTGCACCCTGTATTATATCCAGGTGCCAAATCAAACGGCCCGGCACCATCCGCCACCCGGTATACCGCCATCGGCGTGCCTGCCGCGTCCGTATAGCTATAGCGCGCTACGGCTGAACCTGCGAATATTGTATCACCGCGCTCATCCCCACCCTCAACAATCACCAGATAAGGCGGCACCCAGTCACCGCGGCCATATTTACGGTGATAATAAGGGGTGACCCTGAATTGGAAGGTATCACTTTCATATTCCGCTTTATAATAAGCGAAGAAATGCTCGCGCCGGGTTGCCCAGCCGGGCCGGTAGGTCTGGTCGACCCAGGGAATACCCGTTAACTCGCCTGACAAGCGATCCCAATCGGGGTTCGCTTCAAACTGCGACAACGAGACCCGCTGATAGTTGTTCTCATAGGCCTTGTTCCAGGAGAAACGTCCCGTCAATCGCCATGAATCCAACTCGGTCACCAGCTTCACCGCCACATGCGTCCGGTTTGTGTTACCCGCGCTTTTGATCCAGGGCCGGTTGTAGGTATAAGAACCGCTCACATAAGCGCGGGTATGGTCGCCGATCATGCCGGTATCATAGCGGCCAAAAAAGCGCTGCGCGTTATGCTCCCCGTAACTGAGGCCAACTTCAAGTGCCTGCTCGTTCAGGGGGCTGCGTGTTACAAAATCAATTGTGCCGCCCAGTGCCTCATGAGACGGCGATGCGATGTCGGCTGTGCCCTGCGACACCACCGCGCGCTCCAGGTTTTCGCTATCTATATAACGGTTTGGTTTACCACCCCCCCAATAATCTGAGTTGCCGTTTGGAAGCCCGTCAATGGTCATGCCTATCTGCTGCTCTGCAAGGCTGACCGAAAACCCCCGAATATTTAGTGAAGCCGACCAATCGTCTGAACCAAAAGGCCCGCCTTCCCCGACAAAAATACCCGGCAGGCTGTCTATTACCGACATGACGCTGGCGGCTTTAGCCTTCTGTTCGATCATCACCTGGCTTGTGGCATTATTGGCATAGGTAAGCTTGCGTTCGGAGATGATTATCTCTTCGATCTCACTGAAACCGGAATCATCCCCAGCGTCGACCACCTCTTGCGCGGCAACACCAAGCGAGCACAATGCAAAAGGCAAAACGATAAGACTGGAAACACAAAATAAAGGACTTCTTAAGGAACAAAGCGTCATGAGCGCGCTCCTTTAAGTTAAATCGAAAGTAGTGTGCCGCAATTTGATTAATCCTTTGCTAAGGAAGCATCTGCTACACCAGATATATTACCCTAGTGACAGGTAGTATAAGGTGTGATTTTAGCTCGAATTTTTCGGACTTTTTTGACCCTGCTGATCGTCTTCAGCGCGGCCCTTTCCGCAGACCAGAAAACCGTATCTATCGCTAACAGCGAATGGGCACCCTACACATCAAAGACGCTGCCTGAACACGGATATCTGTCGCATCTCACCAAAGAAGCTTTTGCCCAGAGCGGCGTCGCTGTCGACTGGCGCTGGATGCCTTGGCGCCGTGCGCTTGCCCAAACCCAGCGCAGCACCGTCGAAGCTTCGATCGGCTGGATCAAAACCGCCGAACGCAAAGAAAGTTTCCTCTATAGCACGCCTTTGATGACAATGACCTGGAGCCTGTTCCAGAACCAGAATAACCGATTTATTTTTCGCTCCCACGCGGACCTTACAGGCAAAGTGATCGGCGTGCATTCATCGTCTGATTATCCGTCCTTGCGCGGCTTAAAGGCAGCGGGTGATGTCACGATCATGTCGTTTCACACCTATGCATTTGCCCTGAGAGCGCTGCTGAGTGGCCGGGTTGACGGTGTTGTCGCTCCTGAAGGGGTTGGCTACCACACCATCCGCACCGATTTTAGCGCAACGGAAGCGGCGCAGTTTTTCGTGCCAGACACCAAGATGGATATGCTGTCTATCTATCTGATCACTGCAAAATCGCTGGGGCGAGGCCCCGAGATTATCGATAGCTTCAACAAGGGTATCAAAGCCCTAAAGGCATCGGGGCGCTATGAAGGGCTTATAACTGCGCTTAATGCCGGTGACTATGACCTGATCAAACCCCGGAAGCCCACAACCGTGCGGCTCGTCAACGGTGAGTGGGCACCTTTTCTCTCAGAACATGCGCCGCACTACGGCTTGATTTCGCATCTGACGTCTGAAGCCTTCGCAGCAAACAATATCGAAGTCGAGTGGCAATTTGTGCCCTGGGGGCGGGCCTTATCGCTTGTGGCGCGCGGCGTGTGGGACGGCTCGTCCGGTTGGCTTAAAACTCCGGACAGGGAGAGGAACCTGCTTTATTCAGATCCGATTATGACAACAGGCCGGATCATGTTGCAATTGAAGTCTAACAGTTTTGAGTGGCAGACCCTCGAAGACCTGGCTGGAAAATCTTTTGGTGTCACTATCGCCTCTGACTATCCGCAATTACGGCCAATTATCGACTCTGGTGCGGCCCAAACACTGCGGTTCCCCGATTATGAAACCGCGATAGGTGCCTTGTTGAGCGGCCGAATTGATGCTGTGCCGCTACCGCGAAAAGTTGGTGAGCACCTGATCAGGAACAAGTTTGCCTCTGAGGCAGCGAAATTCCATATCGCTGCCAAAGAAATCGAAGCGCTGCCGCTCTATTTGATCGTTTCAAAAAAGGTAGAAAAAGGCCCCATGATTATCGAACGCTTCAACGAAGGCCTCAAAAAACTGCGCCAATCTGGCGAATATGACGCTTTTATGCAGGATCTCGAACTGGGCCTGTATGACACAGTGACACCAATTGACGTACCGAAAAAGGCATCCAACAAGCCCTGAGATATACGGGCCCGATGAATAATAACTGTATTTATAGGGGCTGACCCAGAATTTATAGGGGCAGCCCCAGATCAAGTCTAAACCGTTATGCCTTATCGCCTACGCCGTTTGTACGCCGAACTTGATGGCAATCCCCGAAACCGTAGTTCTTAACACGGGGTCAACGCAGGCTATATAACCGTGGGCTACATAATCACAGTCATGTCAATGAGGTCACCCACTTCAAAGCCCATGAGAAACACGCTGTCACCGTCCCCGGTGTTAATCATCACACCTGCTGTGCCATCAATTACGGCGTTGGTCGCTGCAGATTGAACATCTGCCATCGAGGTGAAATCAACTGACGTATTGCTCAGGTCAAGAACATCCATCTCAGCGTTAAAATCGCTGATCTGGTCGGCCCCGTGCCCCGCAGAGAACACGAAAGTGTCAACGCCGTCGCCTCCCGACAGCATATCGTCCCCCATGCCGCCATTCAGCGTATCCATTTCAGGGCCACCAAAAAGCATGTCATCGCCTTCACCGCCGTTCAGGCTATCATCTCCCATACCACCCCACATCATATCCGAACCCTCGTCGCCCCAGGCAACATCGTCATGGGTACCGCTGTAGAGCGTATCGTCGCCGTCTCCTCCATACAGGTTGTCAGGCCCACTGCCGCCGCCTATCATGTCATTGCCAAGGCCACCCATTAAATTGTCGTCACCAGAACCGCCCCACATTTGGTCATGGCCAATGCCACCCCAAACGACATCATCATCAGCTCCACCGAACAGTCTGTCATTGCCTGCGGCACCATAGAGCAAATCGTCACCAGCTTCGCCGTGAACTCTGTCATTATCTAACCCGCCGCCGATTGTGTCCGCAGAGGAAGCGCCATACATAAGGTCGTCGCCCGCGCCGCCCCACATTTTGTTCATCCCTACTGCGTTGGGCATGTTGGAGCTGGTCGCCTCTCCTCTATCGAAAGTTCCATTGTCCGCTACAAGTCCGTCATTCCAGCCCGCGCCAACCATGGTATCGTCGCCGTCTCCTCCACGGAGAATATCATCACCGTCTGCCGTTAACCCATCAACCGCGGTTCCGCCGTGCATGCCGCCAAACGACATATGCGTGATGTCGCCGTCATCCATCCCGCCACCAATGATAAAGTCGTTTCCGTCGCCGCCAAAAAGTGTGTCATTGCCTTCACCTCCAACCATAATGTCATGGCCTTCGCCGGCATCATATTTCATACCGCCGCCAGAACCGTGATAAACGTCATCGCCCATAGTGCCAAATTGGTGTGTCATAGCCTTTCCTCCAGCAAGAAGTGTGCGAAACAGTAGACTATGCACCAAAATCGCAGTACATGACTTCGGTCAAATCAGGTTCAATTGCTGAGCTTCCGGGCGGCATGGTTCCGGCAAGCTATGCGCTGATTTCTGGGTCTTGCGGCTGGGGTTCTACTTGGGGCCGTGTGCTGGGGGCATTACCTAGGCTCAGGCCTCATTAAATCCAATGTATAACGACAGCAGCGATGCAGATTGCCGAGAAGAAGGTGTGTGAGCAGCGATCATATCGGATTACGGTGCGCCGCCAGTCCTTGAGCTTGCCGAACATGTTTGGCCGCCGCGTAGCTCGGCCAGCTTCGCTAACGACTTTGTGCCGTTGCTTGTGCAAGGCTTTGTCATAGCTGATCTGCTGTTTTCTATTTTCCTTGGCGGGATACAGGGCGTAATACCCTTGTCCCTCAAGCCATCCCTGAACCAATCGGCGTCATAGCCCTGGTCGGCCAGCAGGTGTTTGGCGGGAGGAAGATCATCCAGTAATCTTTTAGCCCCTTTAATACGTTGGCGTCTGCGTCTTTACTCCCTAAAAAACACCAGCTCCACAGACACAAAGAAAGCCAAACAGACCTACGCCTGCTTACAACAAGGCCGCACAAGCTACGCCTGACACTGCGCCTGTAACTCAACAGACCAAGCGCCGCGAAGCCTTTAAGGAACAAAGACGCCAAGAAATGAAGGAAAGGAAAAATCGCACTCGTTCGCCTTAGCAAAGGCCAGAGCCTGGACGGTAGATCAATTTGCATTGAGTTATAACATATGTTATAATACGATACGTAAGGAGATTTGATAATGACAGAACTAAAGGTCACAACCGTTGGGAATTCTACAGGTATCGTATTGTCCAAAGATATTTTGGCCAAGCTCCGTGTGCAGAAAGGCGACAAATTATTTGTCTCTGAAACTCCGAACGGCATTGAGTTAAGCTCTTATAATCCTGAATTTGCAGAGCAAATGGATATGGCTGAAGACATCATGCGTAAAGACAGGGATGTTCTGCGGAAATTGGCAGAATAATCAATGAAAGAACCAGTTTGGATTATTGATGGCGTTGTGCTTGCCGTCCATCGACGACAACTTGCAGAACATGGCGGAGGCGATGGTGTGCGGGATGCTTCTTTGCTGGAATCAGCTTTAGGCAAGCCTAAAAACCTGTATCACTATAGCGACCCTAAGCCTGACCTCGCAGCCATGGCTGCGGCTTATGCATATGGCATTTGCAAGAACCATCCTTTTGTCGATGGAAACAAGCGCACGGCCTTTGTGATTTGCCAGTTGTTTCTCAAGCTTAACGGTGCAGAATTAACGGCTTCCCAAGCTGAAAAATACGAGGCATTTTTGAACTTGGCTGCGGGTGAAATCACCGAGCAAGAACTGGTAGACTGGATTACCAAGAATCTTTCAAAATAATCATGATGCGCATTTGTTACGCAAACAAATCCCCTTATCTGCTGGCTTCAACATATCGTTGCTATGTTGGGTCTTTGGTGCGGGCATCCAGCCATTCGCATACACAAGCGACAACGCCCCCGTCATAATCACGCCCAATGGTGCGCCCCGGCGGAGAGACTTCGAACCAGTTATTCGAGGTTTTGGAAGACTGGGAAGAACAGCTAAAGCACAGCGATATTGACTTTGGAGGGCCGCAGCCATGAACGGCCCTTCCCACAAACCCCGCCGCGTGCGCAAGCCTTTCTCCCTCGGCCTGTATGATGAGGAACGGGCGCAGATAGAGTATGATGCCGGAACGCTGCCGCTTGGGGTTTATATCCGTGGCAAGCTGCTGGATGGTTCCGAGCCGAAACGCCCTGTTCGGCGCAGCCACCGCCCCACAGTGGATCATGCGGCCCTTGCGCAGTTGCTCGGCACCTTCGGGCAATCGGAAGTTTTCCGCAGCCTACTAGCTCTGTCACTAGCCGCACAGTCCGGTGCGCTGCCTGTCGATGAAGAATTGACGGACAAGCTTAGTGCAGCCTGTGATGATGTGCGGGAAATGCGCTGCATCCTCATTACCGCCCTTGGCCTCAAGGTGGAGGGATAGCCGTGATCCTGCAAGGCAACCAGCGCGGCGGCGCAAAGGATTTGGCCCTTCATCTTGTGAAGGAAGAAAACGATCATGTCGAGGTGCATGAGATACGCGGCTTTGCCTCGGACAATCTCACGGGCGCTCTCAATGAAGCCTATGCGGTAAGCCGTGGCACCAAATGCAAACAGTTCTTCTATTCCCTGTCCCTCAACCCGCCGCCTAAAGAAACCGTCTGGACTTGCTTCACAAAAGTGGAGAGCAGCTTTAGATAATATTTGATATTTAGAAGGTGACTTATGAGTTCCACAGGAAAGGCTTACACAGAAGAATTTAAGAAAGAAGCCGTCAGGTTAGCCTTGA